>JAABUZ0100003452.1_pt1 | contig 23403 bp, 17 predicted proteins | sample 5562091 | NCBI WGS metagenome assembly JAABUZ01 (sample SAMN12813069, study PRJNA571459) | rock metagenome | isolation source: Antarctica rocks | place: Antarctica: Victoria Land, Linnaeus Terrace sud | collected 2015-12-21
CCTCCACTACCTCCAGGATCGCCTCTCCGAATCCTGCACCCTCCCCTCGCTGGCCTCCCAAATCCCCCAACACTCCCGCGCACCTGCTCTCCCCTGACCCCTTCCACCAGTTATTGAACAGATACGCCTTCGCGGACTCCCCGCGTGGTCCGACGGGGATGGCATGCTTGTCATGCTCGGTGGTGGCCCGCAGGTCCGTGGTTACTGCGGTCGGCTCATTCTCCGTCGGCCAGGAATGGTGGTCACACAGGGGTATAGCCGTGAGTCAACCGTCTTCTCTGCCGGGACACGCCACATGTGCGTGGTGACCGTCGACAGAACCAGGTTGGTGTCTCGCACCAGGCTCAACTCCGCTCGTCCCGCACATGGCACTGGTAGGCAAGCGGATCCTCACTCACGACCAGGACGCTGTTAAAGCTTGAAAAAATTTGTTGCCATGAGCGTCGCTTCGGTGAGCCCGGGGAGGCGTTCCGTCTCGATCCAGTCGGTGTCATCAAGCTGCACGGCGACAGGCTGCCTATGCTCGTCCGTCACCAGCTTTGTGTGAATTCGCTGTAGGGTATGACTCCTGAAACATCAGGTGCTTGAACGCCTCTTTGGTCGGCAATACTGCCCACACCGCGCCTTCAACGCGTAGTGGTGCCAGCGCGATCTCAAGGCATCAATACAGGGTGAGTACTGAGCTGGCAGGTACACCATGAGCCGCAACAGGCTACGACCCTGTGCTTCTGGCGTCCCCGGCAGGACTCGAACCTGCGGCCAACTGCTTAGAAGGCAGTTGCTCTATCCTCTGAGCTACGGGGACAGCGGCTTTCCCACTCCCATTGTACCGGACGAGTAGCCACCGCTTCAGCAGCCCGTCGGGTACATGGGCAACGGACACGGGTGCCAGCTATCACGGTCACGACGCCATGTTACACAACATGTTTCACCCGGCCATGGCATCGGGAACGGACATACCCGCGTTGCCCCCTTGCACCTCAAAAGGAATCACTCCAGGCACCCTTGCCCCTCACTGCTGTCAATGCGAACCCTCCAGCCCCTCTGTATGTCGGTGTGTGGCGAGTCCGTAACAGTTGCGTAGCAGTCGTCATATATTCCTGGCTGACACTACGAACGCGCTTCGGGTACGCAGCGGATATGGCGTCAGACAGGTACGCATCGCTGATGACACCGTAACTGCCCCACAACCGTTCAGGATCGACTCCTGCGAATACATACCGGTGAGATGCAAGACCACGGATGGTCCGGCACCACACCGAAAGACCAGGGGCGACGAAGATGACACGAACCAACTGGACCCGCTCACTCGCAGGAATCGCCTGCACCGCGGCCACCGCCGCCACCCTCTTCGCCGGTCTCCTGGCCCCCCTCGTTGCTCGTGCCGACGCCAACCCCGCAAGCGCCACTGGACCCAGCTTCTCCTCCATCGGTTCCGACACTACCTCCTTCTCCGCCGTCGCTGGCGGAGTGTCCACGACCACCGCCGCTCAGCCCGCAGGGCTTGGCCGCTGGCAGGTTGCCGCAACCCCCCGCGTTGCCGCACACATCTACCAGTACGATGGCAGCCAGGCGACCAGCACTGACGCCGCCGCCGCGGCGGCGACCTGGGATGCGGCGCTGTCCGATGTCCTGACCACGCTCGGAGCTCCCGCCGGTACGCGCCTCAACCCCATCGATGGGTACCTCTACCCTGACAGCCAGAGTTTTATGCTCAAGACAGGTGATACACGGGCCATCGAAGGCGTGGCACTGATCAGCAAGGGAGAGTTTCACGTCATCAATCGCGCGGATGCCAACGTCACGATCCACCACGAACTGACCCACCTCGTGGCTGCACAGCTAAACGGTAAGGCTGGCACGACAGCGCTGGACGAGGGACTTGCGGTTGCAGTTGCCGGCTGGTCCACCTCTGACCTCAACCTTCAGGCAGCGAGCCTGCAAGCTTCCGGGAACCTCGTGACCATCACATCCCTGCTGAACGACTTCCAGAGCCAGCCTGGCGCGATCAGCTATCCCGAAGTCGGATCATTCGTACGTTACCTGCTCACCCAGGGAGACCTGGCCACCTTTACACAGATGTATCAGTCCTCCAATCCGGCATCGAGCGCACCAGCGCTGTACGGTCGAAGCATCGATACCCTGGAGATGCAGTGGAGATCCAGCCTCGCCACGCTGTAGACCTTCAGTTAGATCCCTGCCACGAATCGGGTTCACAAGAGACCATCGACGCGAGCACACGGTTTTCTTTAACAAATCCGCCCCACCGCTCACGAAACGGTTCACGCAGTCCACCACCACTTCCTTCATCGTTGCAGCTGGTCCGTTCAACCGCCGTATCTGCAGCGCAACAGGGTACCCTCGAAGGTAAACATGAGTCGTCTTCTTCTTCCTTCGGCAACATAGCCACCAGAACCCATCAACCCGACGCTTAGGTGCCATGCGACCGCAGTATCCATGGCCCTACGGGCTACCACCGAAGATGAAAAAGCGTCGTCCCTTCCCGACCGCAGTCGGCCGTACTCTGCCATCGGGTGCCATCTGGGCGCGCAGTCGTAGGCCCCAGCAACTAAACGGCGCTGGGGCTTTTCAGGGTAGCGTCAAAGCCCCGCGCGGGCACCCCCCAGGGATGAAAAGCATGCCATCCCCGCGGAACCACGCGGGGAGTCCGCGAAGGCGGACTTTGCTGTGTCAGGCGCGACTTCAGTCGCTGGCCACGCCCAACCAGGCGGTGTAGACTATTTTTCAGGGCAGTCGGGGGCCACGGCAGCTCATCAGTGGGAGCTATGTTCCGGGCCCCTTCCCCCTCGCGGTGTGCAAGCCGTACAATCTCTGAGCAGTGATACGGACGAGCAGGGAGATGCCATGTACATCGGTGAACAACTCAACGATCTATCTGATCGGAAGCTCACGTGGGTCGCGCAACTGGGTGTCGAGCATATCGCCGTCAATAGCACGCGCGGTACCGCCATCGAGAACGAGGATGGGACGTGGAATGTCCAGGGCATCAAAGACACCCAGGCACGACTTGGTGAATTCGGCATCACTATGGACGTCCTTACGCTCGACCTTCAGTCCACCTACATGACAAAACAGCGGTATCCGAGCATCATGCAGGCGCTCCCGCAGCGAGATGCCGACATCGAGATCATCAAACAGAACGTGCGCGCCGCCGGGGAAGCAGGCGTACCGTGCCTGAAATACAACCTGAACTTCCTGGGTGTCCCACGCACGGGCCGTATGCCGGGACGCGGTGGCGCACTGTACAGCCACTTCGACATCAACAAGTGGACGGACCATACGCTTACCGAAGCGGGCCCTATATCCGAGGAGCGAGCGTGGGAAGCCATCACCTATTTTCTCGAGCAGGTCGTGCCCGTCGCTGAAAAAGCTGGCGTCCGTCTGGCGTGCCACCCGCACGACCCGGCAGTTCCACGGGATACGGGCCTGCGTGGTGTCCACTGCGTCCTCGGGACCGTGGACGGACTCAAGAAGTTCATCGATATCGCCCCGAGCGCATACAACGGGTTCAACTTCTGCCAGGGAACCGTCGCGGAGATGCTGGAACATCCTGCCACAGAAGTCTTCGATGTCATCCGCTACTTGGGTGAGCGCAAGAAAATTTTTATGGTGCACTTCCGCAACATCAAGGGTGGCTTTCTCAACTTCGTCGAAGTGTACCCCGACAACGGAGACGTCGACTTCTACGCCTCTATGAGGCTGTATAAAGAGCTGGGCTATCAGGGCATGTTTCTTCCCGACCATGTGCCCCATTCCGACGTAGACCCGGATAATGAACGTCAACACTCCTTCTGTCTGGGCTATATACGCGCCCTGATCCAGGTGGTGAATTCTGATGCATAGACGTGGCGCCCCTGCTCTTTTGGTCAATTGGATCAGGACGACCGCATCGAACGCGTCACCTCTCGAACCGGCGTCTGTTGGTCCGTGCGGACAAAGCGTGGGTGCCACGCCAGTTAAGAGTGGACGCAGTAGGACAAGCTGACCACGTTAACGTATGCTTGTACGTGCGGCCCGACGCTGTAACGCTACAGCGGAGAAGCGGTCACACAGCGGAGTCGCCGTATAACCCAGGGAGAACAAAACTATGTGCCCACGATGCGGATCGAAAAACACAACGGCGTTGACTCTGCACTATCCCGATGGCCCGATGAAAGCCGAAAAGTGTCAGGACTGCACATACCTTGATGTGAAAGGCCCACCGACGGGCATTTCACCCCTCACGGCGTCGGCCTCCCAGGGCGGACGGAAAGACCCCGTGAGTGGACGCGTTCTTCCAATGGCAGAACAGACAATGGTGGTCTGACGCGCCCTACCACCCTGCTTGGTCCGCGTCAGTGGCCGTTGCGGGAAGAGTACGTCAAGAAACTACTGTTAACGACCATCGCGTGGACCGCGTCCCCCACCTGGCCGTGGCCGCACCACTGCTGGCGGAGGCGCGCCACCGCCCGACGATGGCGCGTTTCCCGCACGCTTCACCGTCACGCGACGGCCCCGAATCTTCGTCATGCTCAGCACGGAAATGACCGCATCCGCGCTGGTCTCGGGTACATCCACAAAACTAACATCGTCATAAATGTCAATGCTACCCACAGACTTACCTGGCAACCCAGCCTCATTGGCAATTGCGCCCACCAGATCACCGGGCCGCAGCCGTTGATTGCGGCCCATACCCACAAACAGCCGGACCATACCCGATTCAGTGGGACTCCCGCTGCTTTCTTCATCGCTCGTCTCGGGCGCAGGTCGTTCAGTCGCCGCCAGCAGTTTTAGAGCGGCAGCCGCAATTTCCGATGGATCATACTCGCCGGTCAGTTCCTCCACCATCACGAGGTACCCGTCGAGGTCATCTGCGACCAGTGTCGCACGGACGGTATCCATAAATCGCTCGTGGCGTCGTGCCGCAATGTCGCTGGCACTTGGCAGACGTCGCTGCTCGATACGTTGGCCTATCACCCGTTCAATTATCCGTAACAGACGGCGATCACGTGGCGTGACCAGAGTGATCGCCTCGCCGGTGCGCCCGGCGCGACCCGTGCGGCCAATACGATGTACGTACGATTCGGGATCCCAGGGGATGTCAAAGTTGATGACGTGACTGACGTGATCGATGTCCAGACCGCGAGCGGCAACATCGGTAGCCACAAGAATTTCGGCCTGGCCCTCGCGGAATCGTCGCATCGCACGGTCGCGCTGCGCCTGGCTCATGTCGCCGTGGATGCCATCTGCTTCGTAACCACGGGCCAACAGCTGTTCACTCAAATCATCCACCTCGCCTTTGGTGCGGCAGAAGATGATCGCCGATGTTGGTCGTTCAAAGTCCAGAATGCGGCCAAGTGCCTCGACCTTTGCGCGGTCCGGCACCTCATAGTAATTCTGTTGCGTCGCCGGAACCGTCACCGTTTCGTCTTCGATGCTGATCCGCTGTGGATCGCGCATATAGCGCTTCGCAAGCTGTGCGATACGGGGAGGAACCGTTGCGGAGAACAGGCCGGTGGTGCGACCGACAGGAAGTGCGTCCAGTATGTACTCGATGTCCTCGATGAACCCCATATCGAGCATCTCATCGGCCTCGTCGATGACCAGTGTCTCAACGGCGCTCAGGACCAGCGTTTCCCGGCGCATATGATCCATAATGCGCCCGGGAGTGCCCACAATGATATCGGCGCCGTGCCGTAGCCCCCGTAACTGGCGATCAATCGGCTGCCCTCCGTAGATCGCCAGCACCGTAAACCCCTTGTATCGGCCCAGCCGGTGCGTTGCCTCCGCCACCTGCACCGCGAGCTCCCGCGTGGGGGCAAGAATGAGCGCGCGTGGTCGGCCGGTTGGTTCCCCGAGGCGTTCCAGGAGCGGCACTGCGTACGCCGCCGTCTTGCCCGTGCCTGTCTGTGCCTGGACGATGACGTCTTTTCCCTCCAGAATGGCGGGAATCGCCATCCGCTGGATCGGCGTTGGCTCTTCATAGCCCAGTTCCTGTATAGCTCGGTTCAGCTCCGGACTGAGGGCAAACTCCTGAAACTGCAATGCGGTATCCTTATCCATCGCTTCGTGCGTGAAGCACCGAGAAGATCAAACCAAGTATCCTTCCGTGCGTCATTCCGTGTCCCTCTGTATGGTACCGCAGGAATGACGAACGTCGTGGCAGACAGATACAGGAGCAAACCCGAGGCATGCAGAAGGCACACCGTTTACAGGCATTACCCCCATACCTATTTGTCCAGATCCGCCATAAAATTCGGGATGCACGTGAGCGCGGTATTGACGTTATTAGCCTCGGCGTCGGTGATCCGGACCAGCCCACCCCACCACACGTCATCGACGAATTGTGTCGCACGGCGCGGGATCCGGCAAACCATGTGTACCCAACCGACGAAGAGAAGGGCATGGGACGCTTTCGGGAAGCTATCGCCGCATGGTACGACCGCCGGTTCGGCGTCCAGCTCAACCCCGCCACCGAAACGCTCGCACTCATTGGCAGTAAAGAGGGCAACCACCACCTGGCGCTCGCATTTCTCAATCCGGGTGATCTTGCCATCCTGCCGGACCCCGCCTACCCCGCCTATTATGCAAGCGTCCTGTTTGCGGATGGCCAGCCGTACCGGATTCCCCTGTATCCCGAACGAGGATGGCTGCCCGACTTCGCGGATGTTCCTTCAGACATCGCACGCAGGGCCAAACTGTTGATGCTCAACTATCCGAATAACCCGACCACGGCCGTGGCACCCCCGTCCTTCTTCGATGAGGCAGTAGCATTCGCCCGGAATCACGACATCATCGTCTGCAATGATTTCCCCTATAGTGAGATAGCATTTGACGGTTACCGGCCAGCGAGCCTCCTTGCCGCACGCGGTGCAAAAGAGGTCGCCGTCGAGTTCAACTCGTTGTCGAAACCGTACAACATGACCGGCTGGCGGATTGGTATGGCGGTCGGCAATGCCGATGTCATTGCGGGCATGGCCCAGGTCAAGGAAAATACCGATTCAGGCATCTTCAATGCCATTCAGTACGCGGGCATCGCGGCGCTTGAGGGACCCCAGGATAACATCTCCTACATGACAGGGATCTACCAGAAACGTCGGGATCTCGTCGTCAACACCTGGCGTGCGCTGGGCATCTCCGTCGAACCTCCAAAAGCCACGTTTTACCTCTGGGCGCCAACGCCCAACGGCATGTCTTCGGCACAGTGGGCAGAACGACTGCTCGAAGTCGCCGGAGTCGTCGTGACACCAGGTCTCGGGTACGGGAGCCGAGGCGAGGGCTACTTCCGTGTCTCTCTCACCATAGCTGATGCACGTCTTCAAGAAGCGATGCAACGGATTCTCGAACACAGGGATGAACTGACAAAACCGGCCGGTTGATGACCCGCAACGTCACGATCTGCGCGTCCGTTCGTTTCCCTCACGGTCCGCTGCGACGACGCCCCCTGGCCGAGGTCAGAACATCACCCGGACGAACGGCCGGACCCGACCAGATTTGCCCGACTGTTTGCGCACGAAGCAGGGCCCGTGCCGCACAATTTGCTGTTGTTGCTAGCGGAGATCACGCAGGACGTACACATCGCCCCCGACACGTTCGTTCACCTGAGGTATCGCGGTTCGGGTGACGGCAACGGGGATCGGATCCCCAGTGAGTGGGTAAAAGTCGGTCTCCGTCTCCACTCCGAGGGAGAGGTCAAAAGGTTGACTGCGCCCGAACAGGCGATCGAGATTCGAGGGTAACGATGATATGAAAGGCTGACCAAAAAGGTCGGCTGCGGCATCGTTCCAGAACACGAGTGTGCCGTCTGGCTCTGTCACGAGCATAGCCTCTGGCACGGCTCGCAGCACCGCGCGCATCAGGCTCTCAGAGTGGGTGACACGGTCAAGAAGCGCCGTCGTCTCAAGCGCTCCGACCACCTGGTCACTGAGGATGACGAGTGCTTCCAGATGTTCCAGGCTGAAACCATTTGGTTCGCTGGACTCGACGAGCACCAGGCCGAGCAGGCGGTCCCGTGAGCGCACGGAAACAGCCAGGGCGCTGGCACTCGTCTCAAGCAGAAGACCGAGCGCCGTCGCGGCTGCCCCGGACACGAAGTCATTTTCGAGCACCGGAAGTCCATCCCCAAGCACACGTCCGGCGATTGTGTCAGCGGTGACGGCTTGCCGCTGGAATGGCACGGTGTCGATGTTCTGACCGTTGATGACCGCCGCGTGACAGACGACGTAAGAGTTATCGTCGGTGTACAGCTGAACCTGTCCGGCTGCGGCGACAGTGACTTCCACGGCACCCTGAGTCAACCGATTCAGCGCCTGTGTGAGCGACGTTGCCGCGGCAACAGCAGCGGTGGCACGACCTATGGTTGCCAGATGCTCGGCTCTCCGCATGTCCGCGGCGCGGAGCGTCGCCGCCGCGAGCGCCGCCGCGACGTGATTGCCAAAAATTTCCAGCATCTCCCGGTCAATATCCGTGAAGGGCCGACCACGTCGCGTCAGCACCAGAATGCCGGTTCCCTGGTACCCCATAGTGAACGGCACCAGAAGCAGGCTCCGGGGTGGGGACTCATCAGGCATAGGAAACTGCTCGTCCCCCGCTGTCGTCATCTGGAGGGAGGATCCCCCCTGAGCGACGAGGCCCATGGTTTCCAATGGGACCGTGATGTCCTGCTCTCGAAGCCCTGTGGGCGACCGCCACAGGCACGGGCGGAACCCCCCTCCAACCGAGGGCAGGTACACGGCTATGGAGTCGCAGACGACGGTCTCCTGTACCTGATCGGCGATGGCCGAGAGTACCGCATCAGGGTCCGATTCGCGAACCACCGCGCCACTTGCATACATAAGTGCTCGAAGGCGCGTCGCACGCTCGGCCACCAGCAGTTGCTCACGGCGTGCCGCTGCCTCCCGACTCGCTCGCTCAACCGCCACGCCAAGTGAACCCAGGAAGTTGCCATGCTTGGGCAGGTATGCATCGATAGCGGCCGCGAGTGCCTCGGCCGCCAGATCCTCTGACCCATGGCCCGTCATCAGGACCACGCCCGGTGACGGGATCATCGCGGTCAGGGCGCGTGCCAGTTCTAAGCCGGTCCCATCGGGCAGTTCGTAGTCAACCACGACGACGTCTGGCAGTTCGCGTGCCAGGGCTGCCCGTGCTTCCGCAAGTGTGGACGCTTCCCGGAGCGTCCACCCTCCGAGACGATTGAAACCCACCCGCACCAGGCGCAGGTGATCGGGTTCATCATCAACAACCAGCACCGTTCGAATCAGTGTTGAATCTGCCAAAGGATCACACGCTCCTGTAGACAAGCGCCCGTGCGCCCGGTGCTTTCACAAGGCGTTCCCGATCCTCTCCCAGCACGGCGGATCCGCGCCAGGCTGTGTTAATAGTAGCGCAACCAACAACATAAGTCACTGCCGCGTTCGGTTTGGATCAGACTTGACCTGCTTTCGCCCCTGTGCCATACTGATACGTGAAAGGCAATGATGGGGACAGTACCGGTCATTCTTCGCATCCAGAGAGTCTGCCAGCGCTGAGAGGCAGGCGCCAGAGAATGCTCCGCGAAGATCACTCCTGAGCCGCCTCGTGACTCCGCGGAAGCGGTCGTAGCGACGGACGGGGAAGCCTCCCGTTATCAGGGGCAGGGCATGACTGTGCCCGTCGGCAAAGTGCGTCGCCATGCGACGAATCAGGGTGGTACCGCGAGCGATGTCTCGTCCCTTTTTGGGACGAGTTTTTTTTTGTCCATCAGGAGGTCATGTACCCGTGTTTCAGCCCGTATCACCGTCGCTCGATGTTCCAGCCCTTGAACTTGCGTGGCTGCAACGGTGGCAAGATCGTGGTGTTCTGCAGGCATACCTCCATCGCAACGACACGAGCGACCGTAGATTCTCGTTCATTGACGGACCCATTACCGCGAATAATCCTATGGGCATCCATCACGCGTGGGGCCGTACCTACAAAGACCTCGTGCAGCGATACCACACGATGTTGGGGGAGCGGCAGCGATACCAGAATGGATTCGACTGCCAGGGACTCTGGGTGGAAGTCGAAGTGGAAAAAGAACTGGGTTTCAACTCGAAGCGCGATATCGAAGCGTTCGGCATCGACCGGTTTGTTGAACGATGCAAAGAACGCGTCCTGCGCTATGCCCGGGTGATCACCGATCAGTCGATCCGCCTCGGCTATTTCATGGACTGGGACCATTCGTACTACACCATGTCTGATGAAAACAACTACACCATCTGGGGCATGCTGAAGCGATGCCACGAACAGGGGTGGATCTATAAAGGCCACGACGTTATGCCCTGGTGCGTCCGCTGCGCCACGGCCCTTTCGGACATGGAGATTGCCACGGAAGGCTACCAGGACGTCACCCACAACAGCGTCTACGTCCGGTTACCGCTGCTCGACCGACCGGGCGAATACTTGCTGGTCTGGACAACAACCCCGTGGACCCTCACGTCCAATGTCGCTGTTGCCGTACATCCTTCCTTAACGTATGTGAAAGTGCGCCAGGGCAACGACACCTACTACCTGTCAAAAGGGACGATAAAAACGGCACTTCACGGCCCGTTTCGGGTCGAGTCTGAAGTAAAGGGCGAAGACCTCCTCGGACTGACGTATCAAGGACCTTTTGACGATCTTCCGGCCGTGGCAGGTGTACGCCACCGTGTCATCGCGTGGGAAGACGTCGGGGAAGCCGAGGGCACCGGGCTGGTACACATCGCGCCCGGATGCGGCAAAGAAGACCTGATGCTGGGACAACGGCAAGCCTTGCCCGCCATCTCTCCGCTTGATGAATACGGCACCTACCGCGACGGCTTCGGATGGCTCACCGGCGCCCATGTGTTTACGGTGGCACAGCCCATCTTTGACGACCTGGAGCGCAAGGGGATGCTGTACCACGTCGTGCCGTACCGTCACCGATACCCCGTGTGCTGGCGGTGCCATAACGAACTCGTGTTCCGTCTGGTCGATGAATGGTTCATCCGTCTCGATGAATTGCGCCCCCGCATCATGGCCGTCACCGAACAGATCACATGGATCCCTGATTTTGGCCGCGACCGCGAAATGGACTGGTTGCGCAATATGGACGACTGGATGATCTCCAAAAAGCGCTACTGGGGGCTGGCCCTGCCGTTCTATCCGTGTGGCGCCTGCGGTCACCTTGAAGTCATTGGCAGCCGGGAGGAACTCGAACAGAAAGCCCTATCGAGTTTGGATAGCCTGCCGTCCCCCCACCGTCCCTGGATCGACGCGATCCAGATCCGGTGTCCGCAATGCGGCGGATCGGTCAGTCGTATCCCCGATGTCGGCAATCCGTGGCTCGACGCTGGCATCGTCCCATACTCAACGCTCGACTACCAGCACAACCGTGCTTACTGGAACGAATGGTTCCCTGCGGACTTTATCACTGAGTCATTCCCGGGTCAGTTTCGCAACTGGTTCTATTCGATGCTGACCATGTCCACCGTCCTCGAAGACCGCCCGCCGTTCCGGACGGTGCTGGGCCATGCCAACGTCCACGACGAGCATGGAGCCGAGATGCACAAGAGCCTCGGCAATGCCATCCTGTTTGAGGAAGCGGCCGCGCGCGTGGGCTCCGACATCATCCGCTGGAGCTACATCGGTCAACCACCCGCGACGCAGATGAACTTTGGTTATAAACTCTGCGACGAGACGAAGCGCCGCCTCCTGACCCTTTGGAATGTCTATAAATTTTTCGTCGACTACGCACGCATCGACAACTTCGACCCTGCCAGTGCCCCCCCGGTCATGGCAGATCGGCCCATCCTCGACCGATGGGTGACCGCCCGGCTACATCAGACGATTCAAGAAGTGCGCCGTCGGCTCGACCAGTACGACATCGCGCCAACGGTGCGCCTCATGGAGGCGTTTATCGATGACGTATCGACGTGGTACGTCCGCCGCGGACGCAGGCGCTACTGGAAGCCCGGCTCTGATGCTGACAAGGCTGCCGCATACCATACGCTCCACGAGGTGCTTCTGACCCTGTCAAAGCTGCTCGCGCCGTATATGCCTTTCCTATCGGAGGAGCTGCATGAAAACCTTACCGTCGCACCGGGGGGCGGCGTCCACAGTGTTCACCTGGCCGACTACCCGACCGCACGCACCGAACTGGTGGATGCGCCCCTGCTCGCGGCGATGGCCAGCGCACAACAGGTCGTTGAACTGGGACGAGCAGCCCGCGCTCGAGCACAATTGAAGGTGCGGCAGTCCCTCCCACGTGTGCTGGTCGCGCTGCCTGCCTCGGTGGATCGAGCACGCTTCCGTGACCTTTCCGGACACATCCGTGAAGAACTGAACGTCAAAGCCGTGGACGTTGTGGAAGAAACGGGCGCAATCCATGACGCCAGCATCAAACCACGCATGGCGGTCCTTGGTCCCCGGTATGGAAAGCGCCTTCAGGAACTGCTGAAAGCGCTGCGTGAGGAGCCGCACACGCTTCATCCCGACGGGGGCGCTACGGTGGGAGCCTTCACGCTCCAGCCTGACGAGGTGGAGGTGGTTGCGCGGCCACGTCCCGGTCTGGCCGTCACCGAGGCGCAAGGCTACGTCGTCGCATTGGACACGGTGGTCACACCCGATCTTGAAGCTGAGGGACGTGCCCGGGACCTCGTGCGCCGTCTTCAGGTCATGCGCAAGGAAGCAGGCTTCGACATTCAGGACCGTATTCACGTGAGCTACGACGCGGAACCCGAAATGGCGTCAGCGATTGAACAGTTTACCGAGTACATACAGGCCGAGACGCTGGCTGTAGAACTGGTCGAACATCTGGATCCCACGGGCCACGCCTGGAGCGGGGAGATTGCCGGGGAACCCGTTCGTCTGTCAATCAAGAAGGCATCAGAGTAGCACACACCACACCGTAACCACGGCTCCGCGCGCCACTGAGGATGAAAAGCGCCACGCCTCTTGTGACGACCGCAGTCGCCGTAACTCTGCCGTCCGACCGCCGTATCCACTGGCCCTGCAGGCCACCGAGGATGAACATCATGCATTCCTGTGGAACGACGCAGGGAGTCCGCGAAGGCGGACGTTACCATGGCAGGCGCGGCCAGCGACTGAAGTCGCGCCTGACCGCTGAAGCATGGGATCGTTGACCAGTCGCCAATGTTCTTTTTCACAGAAGCGTCGATGCCCCGCAGGGGCACCCCGTAGGGGCGGAGTGCAATACGCCCCTGCCATCAACCAGTCGCCGATGTTCCATCACCGAGCCGAGCCAACAGGCGCAGGCGTTCCTCATCACTGAAGGTTGCCGCTTCCGGGAATGGAAGCCGTCGACCAGCAAGTGCCGACTTCTGAGCGCCGAGTAGCGCATCGAAACCGGTGCGAGCCACCTCAAGACGGCAGCGATGCGGCGTTCCTTCTATCCAATCTGCCAGTGCCGCTGTATATGCCCGCTGCGCTGGCATGTCGTCCCGGGAGAAGGCGGTCACCGCGCGATGACGGGGACGCCCGGCCACTTCGTATCCCCACGTTCCCCACTCGCGCCACCAGAATCGTCCGTGGTCAGCTGAAATATCAATATTCAGTCGGTGCGGCCCATAGGCTGGCATCTCCGATGGATAGTCGGCCCCAAAGTCCCGAGAGCCGTAAGGCGCTTCACCCTCCGGGGAAGCTTCGTAGAACGCACGTACTCCGCCGGGAAAACTGAAGGTGGCCATCATGTGTCGGGGGCCAGGGTAGAGTGGATGGTGCTCGCGTCCCTCGGCCACGGCCCAGACATGTCCGGGCGCCTCGTCCCCAAGTGCGAGTAACACGAGATCGAGCAGGTGGGTGGACATGTCCAGCACGCGGCCATAGGTGCTTGCTCGAACGAAATGGACCGCGCCCAGTCCGTGCTGTTGGTCCCCCAGCAGATCGAGCAGCGTGTCGGCGAACGGCATGTACCGCCGTTGGTGATTCACCGCGATCCGCATGTCTGTGCCCCGCGCTGCTGCCGCCAGGTCGGTAGCCTCGCCGGGGGTCAATGCAAGTGGCTTTTCAAGCGCGAGCACACGAACGCCCGCCCGTGCCGCCGGATAGACCCACCGTGCCCGTGGCACCTGAGGGCCGGTCACGATGTGGACAATGTCTGGTCGTTCCTGTGCCAGCATCGCTTCGTACTCGGCATACGTCGGCACATGGAATCGCCGCGCGGCCTCATCGCGCCGTTCAGAGTCAGCATCGCAGAATGCAACCACAAGCATGCGGTGCTCAAGGCCACTATATGCCTGTGCGTGGTGTAATCCGCGGCGAGCCCCGACAATAGCCGTTCGATAGACCACACCTCTGCCTCCCGCGCTACCGTCTGTCCAGTGCGGCGCGCAGCACACGTCGCGCCGCCGCTACCGCCCGGGGCGGATCGGCCGCTGCCTCACCAGACTCTTCTTCGAGCGTCATCCAACCTGCAAAACCTCCATCGTCGAGCACATCGAGGACATCTCGCAGCGGCAGCGCGCCCTGTCCGAGAGGCGCCCAGTGGCCCTCAGCGAACACATCTTTGATATGCAGTTGCTGTATCCGCGGCAGCCACCGGCGCAACTGGATGACCACGTTCTGCCCCCCACGAAGCATGTGTCCCGTGTCGGGGCCAAAATTGACTACCGTCGGATCAAGCGCATCGAGGAGACGCTGGTAATCACCGGCGGTCGTGAGGATTGACCCCGCGTGGGAACTTGGATGGACGACAGCAGTCACCCCCACGGCGGCGGCACGCCTTCCCGCCTCGTTGTAAAATCTGCACGCCTGTTGAAATCCCCTTCCACGGTGTATCTCCTGATACACGCTGGCGCCTCCAAACGCGATGGTGGGAGTTGGAAACATGCGAAGCATAGCTAACCACCCATCCAAGGCCATGAGATCATCGTCCCACTGTGTGGGGTCCGTCCAACCGCTCGGCTGTGAACAGGCAAACGCCGATAGTTGGAGTCCTCGACTGGCCAGGCTCGTGCTTAAGGCGCTAGCATTATCACGGTAGCTGCCAATGGTACGATTGGTCACTTCTATGCCGTCAAAGCCCGCCGCAGAGACCGCATCGAGCACGGTATCAAGATTCTGATCCCAGCCAGTTCCCAGCATCTGCCAGGTATACGTTTGACATCCAATCAGACGAGGAGGCGTCATCGGACGCACACCCCGGACAAGGAGGGTATCGCATGGCCGCACAGCACTACGGCGTTCAGGTGGAGAGCGAGATGGGCATTCCTATCTACGTGCTGACCGACGCGAACCATGGGGCAGAGGCGCGCGTGGTGCCTGCTCGAGGTCACAACTGTTTCATCTTCCGAACCACCGTCGATGGGATCCTGTGCGACGTTATGGCACATCCGCACAGCCTGTCCGATGTTGCCAGTGCGCCGTCCCACTGGGGAAACCCGGTGCTGTTTCCATTCCCCAATCGTATCAGAGGTGGCAAGTTCGAGTTCGACGGGAAGACCGTGGATCTCCACGATACCGCCGCACGTGGCAATGCCATTCACGGGCTGGTCATGAAGCGGTCGTGGCAGGTAGCGCATGCCGGCGCCGATGACGACAGCGCGTGGGTACGTGCCGTCGCCTCCACCGCTGATCTCCCCGATATCCTCGACCACTGGCCCTTTCCGTTTACGTTCGCCCTGACGTATCGGCTCAAGGACGGCGCACTGCACATCGAGGCAGAGGCAACAAACACGGGAGTCGTGCCCATGCCCATGGGCTATGGCATCCATCCCTATTTCAACATTCCATTCGTGCAGGGAAGTAGCCGTGCCGATTATGATGTGCTCGTTCCAGCGAGCGGCCGCTGGATTCTGGACGAATCGACCGTACCCACTGGAGAAGTTCGACCGGTAAGCGGAGACCGCGACGTGCGGTCCTATCGCCCGGTGGAACACCTGACCTTCGACGATGTCTATACCGGCCTCGATCGTGACGGAGATTGGTCCATCTGCCGGTTGAGAGATCGTCGCGTCGGGCTCGAGTTTCAGGTTCGTTCAGACCGTACATTCCGAGAAATGGTGGTGTTTACCCCACCGTGGCACTCGGCCATCTGCTTTGAGCCGTATACCTGCACGACCGACGCCTTTAATCTCGCGGCGCGTGGGATTGATTCCGGCATGATCGTCCTTGCTCCCGGCCGGACCTGGGCAGGAACGGTGGTTATGGAGGTCACGAGGGCAGTGTAGGGAAGGTGACCTACGCCAGTGCCCGCCGCAAGTGACCCCCAACCCGTACTAACTCCTCGCGGGCGGCCGCAGGTGGAAGACCCCGTATCAGCATGACAATCGCTGTCTTAGGTTGCCATTCGCACGTCGCCAGTGCTGCCTCGACGCTCGCGGTATCAGCCCCGGAAATGCGCTGCACGATGCGCCGGGCACGATCCCGCAGTTTCACGTTGGTGGGCGCAACGTCGACCATCAGATTATCGTACACCTTGCCCAGTTGCACCATGACTCCTGTGCTGATCATGTTCAGGATCAACTTCTGGGCCGTACCCGCTTTCAGTCGTGTCGAACCAGTGACTACTTCGGGGCCAACAATCGGCACAATCGCAATATCGCACAGCCCGGCCAGCTCGGGCTCCGCGGAGCAGGCGATGCCCACGCACAGAGCGTCAATGGCGCGAGCCGCGCCGAGGGCTCCGAGAACATACGGTGTCCGTCCACTGGCCGAGATTCCTACAACGGCATCGCCCGCACGAGCATGGGTACGCACATCGTGCGCGCCCAGTTCCGGGTCGTCTTCGGCACCCTCAATCGAACGGACCAGCGCAGCCAAGCCGCCCGCTATCATCCCCCGCACCAGGTCGGGCGGTGTGCTAAACGTCGGAGGGCATTCAGCGGCATCCATAACACCAAGACGTCCACTCGTGCCAGCACCCAGATAGAGCAGATGCCCCCCGGCACGTAACCGTACCGAAATGGCATCAATGGCCCGGCTCACATCGGGAAGAACCTCTTCGACCGCGTCGAGCATGCGCCGATTTTCAACATGCATGATCCGCACAAAACTCAAGGCACTGAGCGTGTCAAGGTCCCGCGCTTCAGCGTTGGACTGTTCGGTTGTCAGGTCGGCGAGTGACTGCATCGCATGTCCATTCATCGCAACTGGCATCTCGCGTCCTATACCGGCAACAAGCTCCAGCGCAGCGCGGGAAGGATCTCCAGTGCCTGTCCTGTCCCGAGCGCGACACAGTTCAACGGGTTCTCCGCCACATGACACGGAATACCGGTCGCCTGCGTCATCAAGCGGTCCAGGCCGCGCAGGAGCGACCCGCCACCCGTCATGACCATACCTTTGTCGATAATGTCCGATGCCAGTTCAGGGGGAGTGAGTTCCAGCACGTCTTTTACCGTCTGGACGATAGCGGCGACGGGCTCACTGATGGCCGATACGATTTCATTGGTCCGCACCGTCACGCTGCGGGGGAGCCCAATAATTTGATCTCGGCCACGGACGTCCGTCTCCATTTCCTCGTCCACGGGCAGCGCACTGGCGATTTGAATCTTGACCTCTTCAGCGGCCCGATCACCGATCATCAGGTTATAGGTGCGTTTAATATGGGCAACAATGGCCTCGTCTAGTTTGTTCCCCCCGGTTCGAATCGAATCTTTGACGACGATGCCGTTCAGGCAGATAACTGCTACTTCCGTCGTGCCACCACCAATATCGATGATCAGGTTGCCATCGGGCCCGTCAATAGGAACGTTGGCGCCGAGTGCCGCGGCCAATGGCTCAGGTATCAAATAGACGGCCTTCGCGCCGGCCTGCAGCGCCGCCTCACGAACCGCCCGGCTTTCGACACTGGTCGCGCCACCCGGTACACAGATCATGACCTCTGGATTGAACATGCGCATGCGACCACCACAGACCTTTTGAATGAAATAGCGAAGCATGGCCTCAGTTACGCTGTAGTCAGCAATGACTCCGTTGCGCATCGGCCGGTACACCTCGACACTCGCGGGCGCGCGCCCGAGCATTTGCCGCGCTTCGTCACCCACCGCTCGTATATGGTGGTCACCCGTTTGAATTGCGACCACGGAGGGCTCGTTCAACACAATGCCCTTGCCCCGCACGAAGACAAGCACATTCGTCGTGCCCAGGTCTATACCGATCTGTTTGGCAAACATGGAGGGTCCTCGTCCAGTGCCGGTACTGCTGCCGGCGAAGGCAGTGGCGTGAAAACCTAGCCGAGTTCCCGGCGCTCATCGGGCACGTGGGCGCGCCTCCCGGCACGATTCTGTACCCGCTCGGCAACGCGAAGGCGCACAAGCGCTCGCTGGAGCGCTGCACGAGCCAGTTCCACATCCGTGTCGCTCCGAACGGCGAGTAGTTGCTGAGCACGTTCACGAGCTGCCTGTGCTCGGCCCAGATCAATCTCCTCGGCACGTTCTGCCGCATCGGCCAGGATGATGACTTTATCCGGAAGAACTTGCAGGAAGCCACCTCCGATGGCAAGCAACTCGTCCTCGCCGCCCCGTCGAAGTTTCAATTCGCCCGGACGAAGAACCGTTACCAGGGGAGAATGGTGTGGAAGAATACCCACAACGCCGTCGATAGCCGGCACAACTACCATGTCAACATCGTCGGCGAAGACATTGCGTTCAGCAGTGACGATTTCCAGACGCAGGGTGGCCATACTACTCCTCTCGCCGCGTTACTCGCCCACGACGCACGTTCGCATCACGTATGGGCGCTCGCGCCATCACGAGCGCGGCCTCCCGCGTACGTACGGAATCATACCGTTGATCGTGCCTGATGAAAACTGATGCATTCATCGGGGATTCCACGTCGAGTCCGCGAAGGCGGACTTTGCTGTGCCAGGCGTGACTTTCGTCGCTAACCGTGCCCAACCACAGGGCACGGCCGCAAGAAATCGCACGTCTCGTTTCCCCGCTTATTGAATCAATGCTTGTAACGCCCCGTTCCTATTGACCGCTACGAGCTTTCTCAACGGCCTGATCGATCGAACCGATAAGCCGAAACGCCCCTTCGGGAAGATCGTCATACTTACCTTCGAGAATTTCTTTGAACCCACGCACCGTCTCCTGGCGCGGCACCAGTTGGCCGGGAATACCAGTGAACACCTCGCCCACGAACATGGGCTGGGAAAGGTACTGTTCGATCTTCCGCGCCCGTGACACGGTCAGTTTGTCTTCATCAGACAACTCATCCACCCCGAGGATGGCAATGATATCTTGCAGATCCTTGTAGCGTTGGAGCACCCGTTGCACCCCACGCGCGACCATGTAGTGCTCTTCACCGATGATATTCGGATCCAGCGCGCGCGACGTGGACGCGAGTGGGTCAACAGCGGGGTAGATACCGCGCTCAGCAATTGACCGTTCGAGCGCTACGGTGCAGTCAAGGTGGGCGAACGTCGTCGCCGGGGCCGGATCGGTGTAGTCATCGGCCGGGACATAGACGGCCTGCACAGAGGTGATGGACCCGTTCTTGGTCGACGTAATCCGCTCCTGTAGCTGCCCCATATCCACCGCCAGGGTTGGCTGGTAGCCCACCGCCGAGGGGAGACGGCCCAAAAGCGCCGACACTTCAGAACCCGCCTGTGTAAAACGAAAGATATTGTCGATAAACAGAAGAACGTCACGCCCCTCAGTATCCCGAAAATACTCGGCCATCGTCAGCCCGGTCAGGCCAACGCGCTGACGCGAACCCGGCGGCTCGTTCATCTGTCCGAACACCAGGACGGCGTTCTTGATCACGCCCGACTCCTGAAAGTCCGCATACAGTTCGTTGCCTTCGCGGGTCCGTTCGCCTACCCCGGCAAACACGGAATATCCGCCGTACGCCTTCGCGACATTATTGATGAGTTCCATAATCATGATGGTCTTGCCGACACCAGCGCCGCCAAACACCCCGACCTTCCCGCCCTTCACAAACGGCGTGATCAGGTCAATGACCTTAATACCGGTCTCAAAGATTTCCTGCTCGGTCGCTTGCTGCGCGAACGTCGGCGCCGCACGATGGATGGGTGCCATGAGTTCCGATGACACCGGCCCCAGGCCATCAATCGGCTCGCCAAGCACGTTAAACATCCGGCCAAGCGTCGCCGGGCCTACCGGGACCTGGATCGGGTGGCCCAGGTCCGTCGCCACAGTTCCACGTAACAGCCCATCGGTAATGCCCAGGGCCACGCAGCGGGCCCAGTTATTGCCAATATGCTGGGCAACCTCAAGGATGAGGTGGCTGGTATCACCTGTCCCCATACCGCTGCCCGCGGAGCCAGGTCCATCCGCGCTGCGGATGATCTCGATCGCGTTCGTCAGTGCGGGAAGTTGGTCCGGAGGGAACTGCACGTCCACAACCGGACCAATGATTTGTACAACTTTGCCCGTGGCCATGCGCCATTCCTCCATGTAGGTGTGCGATGCTGTGCTCGTGCTCTGGCCTGTATGATAGCACAAGGTTTTTTTCAGATGGTCAGGACGAGGTGCATCCGTGCGTTTACAGGACGACCTGTTTGCAACCGAACAGCGACGCGAACGCAAACAGCAGGCGATGGCCATCCTCCAGGCTGCCACAGATGCGGTGGAGCCCGTGCAGGCGGTTCACGGGCTGCTCAAGCGAGAAGGCAATACGCTTTCCGTTGCTGGTCGGCAGTACGACCTATCGTCCTATTCCCACGTCTACGTCATTGGTACAGGCAAAGCTACCGGGCGCATGGCCCTCGCTGTCGAGGAGATCCTTGGAGACACCATCACGAACGGCGTCATCACCGTAAAACCAGGGTTCCGGACGCAGACACCACACATTCGGCAGATTGAAGCGGGCCATCCCGTGCCGACCTGGGAAGGTGTCGAGGGAACCCGAGCCATGCTTCAGATTGCGGACATGGCCCGTGCTGACGATCTGGTGTTGTGCCTTATCTCCGGTGGGGGCTCGGCTCTCCTTGTCGATCCGGCTGAGGGCATCACCCTGGCAGAGAAACAGGAATTGACGTCATTGATGCTGCGTGCGGGCTGCACGATCAATGAGATGAATGCGGTTCGCAAGCACATCTCCAGCATCAAAGGGGGGCTGCTCGCACGACGCGTCGCACCCGCCACATTGCTAACCCTGCTCGTGTCCGACGTTATCGGGAATGCTCTCGATGTCATCGCGTCCGGGCCAACTGTCCCCGACGGCAGCAGTTTCACGGATGCGTTGGAGGTCCTTCGAAATCGCAATCTCCTCGACAAGGCGCCGCCAGCAGTGCGTCATCGGCTTGAAACGGGTATCCGAGGTGAAGTACCGGAAACACCGAAGGTGGGCGATCCGGCCTTTCACCGCACCCAGAACGTCATCGTCGCGAGTAACGAGCAAGCGTGCCAGGCAGCCGTGGTAACTGCGCGCCGTCTCGGTTTTGCTCCCTTGTTACTATCCACCTGCGTGGAAGGAGAGGCGCGGGAAGTGGCCCGAGTTGTCGTGGCGATCGGCAAGGAAATGGCGAAGAGTGGTCAACCGGTGCGCCCACCCGCCTGCCTGGTCATGGGTGGAGAGACAACGGTTACCGTGTACGGCGATGGCCTCGGTGGTCGCAACCAGGAACTGGCGCTCGCCGCGGCAAAGGCGATGGAAGGCGACCGCCGGATGATGCTTGCGGCGTATGCGACCGATGGTAATGACGGACCCACCGATGCCAGTGGCGGTATGGTGGATGGCGGCACCGCCGCGAGGGCGCACAGGGCGGGAATTAGCGTGGACGCAGCGCTCAGGAGGAATGATGCGTATCATTGCCTCGATGGAGCTGGAGACCTCCTCATGACCGGCCCTACCGGCACGAACGTCAATGACGTGACCATTCTCCTGGTCTTTGCATAATCATAAAACGTTCTGTTTTCGTTGCTGGTACAATCAAGCGTCATACACCGTAAACAGCAGTTGATGGCAATTGCGGCCATCCTTCCGCGACATAGGCGCATTCGGTTATGGAGCGTCGCATGCGTATCCACTTCTGGGGCACTCGGGGCTCCATTCCAACCCCGGGTTCTGAAACCGTGCGCTACGGAGGCAATACAGCCTGCGTGGAAGTACGGACCCGTTCAGGCGTCCTCCTCATTTTGGATTGTGGCAGTGGCATCCGCCCACTCGGGCACGCATTGCTCAAGGAAATCGAACCGCCGATTCACGGCACCATCTTGCTCTCACATACACACTGGGATCATATTCAAGGGCTTCCGTTCTTCGGCCCCGCCTTCGCCAAACAGAATCGCTTCACCATGTATGGCCCCGCCGGTGAACGTGGCCTTATTGAAACCCTTGAAGGACAAATGACCTTCTCCTATTGGCCAGTCGGCCTCGATCAGTTTGCGGCTCAGATGTCATACGTGAACATGAATGAGGGTGAACTGCACATCGAGGACGTTGTGATTAAATCACAGTACCTGAATCACCCTGGCGTAACACAGGCCTATCGTATCGAAGCGGATGGAGCGGTGCTCGTCTACGCCACCGATCACGAGCCGTTCACTCCACAGTTGTACCGTTCCAACGCCCGCCCGGGTCTCATCAGCAGTGTGCTCCACGAAGGAGACCGGCGCCACGCCGCGTTTCTTTCCGGCGCCGACCTGATCATCCACGACGCGCAATACACCGAAGATGAATATGCGGCGAAACACGGCTGGGGACATAGTCCAATCCCGTACGTCATTGAGATGGCAAAACTGGCGGGAGCCGAGCAACTGGCACTCTTCCACCATGACCCTGAGCGCGGCGATGGCGCATTAGATGATTTGCAGGAGTCAGCTTCACGGATGGCGACTGTGTCGTCGGCGGGCGTCCATGTCTTCGCCGCCACGGAGGGACAAACCTTGCTGCTGGAACGGGCCATCGCGAGTGATGACCAGGTGAGTGGCAAGAACGGCATATCGGGCATAGCGACTGGCAGGGCGGCCAGCCAGGGGGCACGCGTATTGCTGGTCGAAGACGATGTCGTCATCCACGACCTGCTCACCACGATCCTGGAACAGGACGGATATCACCTCAGTCATGCATTTGATGGCAACGATGCGCTTCGTCAGATCCACGACGATTGTCCTGATCTCGTCATCCTGGATCTCGGCCTCCCCATGGTCGATGGTATCGAGGTGCTCCAACATCTCAGGTCCGATGATGACAGCACCCTACGTAACGTGCCTGTCGTCCTCCTCACCGCCGAGACCGGCGAAGATCCCACCCAAACAGCCTTTGCTGCGGGCGCCACCGACTACATGACGAAGCCTTTTGTTTCTTCGCAGGTGCGAGCGCGTATACGCCACTGGCTTGGCCGCGGCAACAGTACCCCACACCAACCTGGTGTACTTAGAGCTTATCCTGAAACCATTATGCGGCGTGGGTGACGGGGACAGCAGCGGCTGGTGAAGGAGCGGCGAGTTTGTGGAAGAGCAACTGAGCGCAGGCCAGATGGAGGAAGGCGAGGTAGTTTTC
>JAABUZ0100003454.1_pt1 | contig 23386 bp, 22 predicted proteins | sample 5562091 | NCBI WGS metagenome assembly JAABUZ01 (sample SAMN12813069, study PRJNA571459) | rock metagenome | isolation source: Antarctica rocks | place: Antarctica: Victoria Land, Linnaeus Terrace sud | collected 2015-12-21
CTGGTCTCCCACCACGGAGCGGAGCAGAGAAGCACACCCGTGGGTGGCTCGACCACCCCATTCCACCAGTGCAGTCGAGAAGCAGCATGGTGGGACGGCCCAGGACCGGCGCTGCCGCGCGGTCCTTTCTTTGACGGTCTGAAGACCGATTCTACGGTGTCAATGGACGGTCGATCGTTGCCGAGCGGCGAAGCGGTGCGAGCCCATCCTCACCAAACTGTCCGCTCATGAACCCTGAAGGGGGAGGGGTTGGGGGAGGGGGGAGGGCCACCGTGATAAATTTGAGGGTCTTCATTGCCATCGCCGTGAACGATACCTCAGCCGTCGATGACGTGAACTGGTGGAACCACAGAGGAGATACCGATGCTCGACCTCTCGCTGACCTCGGACCAACAACTGCTAGTGGATACGGTGCGCGACTACATGGCCAGGGAGTTCGCGCCCACCATCCAGGAAAACGACAGCAATCACTACTACGACCCACGAACCTTTGCCAGGCTCAGTGAGATCGGACTGACCGGCATCTGCTTCCCCGAGCGGTACGGCGGGGCGGGCATGGACTATCTGAGTCTCGGTTTGGTGTCCGAGGAACTGGAATACGTCGACCATGCCTATCGCACCATCATGTCGGTCCACACCGGCCTGTGTAGCTGCGGCATCTACATCTGGGGCAGCGAGGAACAGAAGCAGCGACTCCTGCGTCCCCTGGCCTCGGGCGAGCGGTTTGGCGCCTTCGGGCTGACCGAACCGAACGCAGGGTCAGACGTGGCGGGCATGAAGGCCACCGCCCGTCGCGACGGCGATTCCTATATTCTCAACGGCGAGAAGACCTGGGTCTCGTATGCCGACTATGCCGACACCTTCCTGCTCTTCGCCAAGACCGATCCCGAGGCAAAGCATCGCGGCATTTCCGCCTTTGTGGTCCACCGCGATCAGGCGGGAGCGGGTTTTACCACATCGCCCATCAAACAGAAGGCGGGAATCCATGCCGGGGACACCGGCAGCATCTCCCTGCACGACGTGCGGGTACCGGCCGAGAACCGTCTGGGCGAGGAAGGTGAAGGCTTCGTCATCGCCATGAGTTCCCTGGAAAACGGCCGTTTCACGGTGGGTGCCGGCGCCTGCGGGACCATCCGCGCTTGCCTCGACTCCAGCGTGAAGTATGCCAACGAGCGGCAGGCCTTCGGGCAGCAAATCGGCAAGTTCCAGTTAGTGCAGCAGATGATCGCCAAGATGTACGCCAAATACGAGGCGGGGCGCCTCCTCTACTTCAAAGCGGGATGGCTGAAGAATCGCGGCGAACCATCCAATCGAGCAGTCTCGCTGGCCAAGTGGTACGCCTGTGATGCCGCCTTCGAGGCCGCCTCGGATGCGGTTGAGGTCCACGGCGCCTACGGCTATTCCGACGAGTATCCCGTCTTCCGCTACCTGCGCAACTCCAAAGCGCCGATCATCTACGAAGGAACGCGCGAGATCCACACGGTGCTCCAGGGAGAGTACGCCCTGGGCTATCGAACCGACCGCCGCCCACGCTGCACCCTTCCCCCCTATCAGCCGGAACGCGACGCCGTGCCGGTGTAACGATCGCCGGCAGTGCTGGTCGATGTCCATTCAATCCGGTATCGGCAGAGCCATTCTCAAGACTGCTGAGACTTGACTCAGCGGCACGCCGCACGTCGATCACTTTGGTGATAGCGAAAGCAATCACAATGCAAAGAAGACTGACGCCGAGGAGTGCAGGCATGGAGCCTACTTCCGCGTTCTGGTAGCAGCCCCCACGAATTCCATGGCCTCTCTGGCCAGCGTCAGCCAGTCCGCTTCGGCGGTTGGTGCTATGACCACCCACTCCTTCATCAACCACCCATGACCGGGATCAAAGCGTTCCCCATGCCCCGAGGCGATCACCTTGTCCACTCGCCCCCGAGGAAGCTTTAGCGCAAAGCCTCCTTGAGGGGAGAGCATGGCAAAGATTTTGTTGTTGATCCGCAGGGCTGATGAGCCGAATCCTGGTTTTGATGGCGTTCCATCCGGGGATCCAAAGCTGACATCGTCGCTGCCGAGAAGGGCAGCGACGATCGTTGCATAGCGTGCTTCGGTAGTGCCGAGGGGAAGACTCATGGCTGCCGCCGAATCCGCATGGCGACATTGTACTTGATGGAATGGACTCACCTGACATCAACGTTGCATTGCCGCAGCCGTTCAAGGCTAGTACTATATTCGGTACTATGGGTTGAAGAGGTGATCGACGATGAAAACGGTTGAGGAGTATCTCCACCTTCCTTATAGAGTAATTTTGATACCGGACCGGGACGAGGATGGTAACGAGGGCTTTGTGGCCGAGGTTGAGGAACTGCAGGGGTGTTACAGCCAGGGCCGGACGGTCGAGGAGGTATACCAGAACATTCACGATGCAATGGCGGGATGGATCTCGGTCGCGCTCACGGACGGACAGTCGATCCCGGAACCGCGCGAACTGACACCGTACAGCGGGAAGTTTGTCGTCCGCCTGCCACGGACCTTGCATGGAGAACTGGTGCGAGCCGCCGAGGGGGAGGGCGTGAGCCTCAACCAGTTTGTGTCGGCTGTCCTCTCCAGTGCTGTCGGATGGCGTCAGCCGCAGCAGGGAATCCAACGTGTGCAACCGGGAGAAGAACGGCGCACGACGATGGCTTGACCATCGAAGAATATTGCTGCATGCCTCCGGCGATTCGTGCCGTGAGTCCACCCTCGCCAAGAACACCTTCAACGTGCTCCCAGATCGTATCGGCCATCAGCCGCGTCCCCACCGATGTCCTGGAAGGGAACGTGTAGAATACCCCGTTGCCTCGGAAACAGGCACTCAGAGCGGGAGGGGACGAGGGGTGGCCGCGCCTAATTCATGGGTTATCGAGTTGCTGCGCTGTCCGCACTGTGCCGCGGTAACGCGAGGTGCAGGCCAGGATGACGGGCGGCTGACTCTCTATAAGGATGTCTGGCTGCTCGCCGAGTGCACCCGCAAGTACGCAATTCGCGAGGGAATCCCAGTCATGCTGATCGAGGAGGGCGAGAAATGGATGGAGGTCGAGCCTGAAAACTTACCGACCTGGGCCCGGAAGGATAGTGCCCAGCCGGCATTCGATCATGGCGCGGTGAGCGCGAGTTCCATCCAGCCGGATCTCTCGGTTATTATTCCAGCGCTCCACGAGGGACCGAATCTGGCCGTCCTACTGCCCGGACTATGTGAGGTGATCGGCGGGATAGATATCGACTATGAGATCCTGATCATCACCAATGAGACCGATGGCGAGACTATCGAGGTGGCAGAAGGTTTCGGCGCCAGAGTAGTTCTTCAGCAGCAGCGTGGCTACGGCGGCGCCTTGCAAACCGCGTTCAAGGACGCAAAGGGCACCTATCTTCTTACGATGGATGCCGATCTCTCACATCAGCCAACATTTATTCCCGATCTCTGGCGGCGCAGGCACGATGCAGAAGTAATCATTGCTTCCCGCTACGCTCCAGGTGGATCGGCGGAGATGCCCATTCATCGGTATCTGTTGAGCCGCGTCCTCAATGTGTTCTTCAGCCGTGGACTCAGCCTCTCCGTGCGTGACATGTCCAGCGGCTTCCGGCTGCTCAAGGCAGACGCCGTCCGCAACGCCCGACTTTCCGCGCTCGATTTCGATATCGTCCAGGAGGTCCTGGTACGCGCCTATGCCGAGGGCTGGACTGTGCAAGAAGCGCCGATGCGATATGCGCCGCGCGCCGAAGGAAGCTCGCACGCACGAATCATTCCGTTCGGTCTGGCCTACCTACGAACGTTCTGGTCCCTGTGGAAGTTGCGGAATTCGATCCTGGCTGCCGACTACGACGATCGGGCACACGATAGTGTCATCCCGCTCCAGCGATACTGGCAGCGGAGTAGATTCAAGCACGTGACCGAGCTGATCGCCGGCGAAGGGGCGGTGCTTGATGTGGGCTGTGGATCGAGTCAAATTATTGGGGCGCTACCCTCGGGCAGCATCGCCGTCGATATTCTTCTTCGAAAGCTGCGATATGCCCGCAGATTCGGCAAGCCACTGGTGCAGGGTTCTGGCTTCCAGCTGCCGTTCCCGGCCGAGTCCTTCCCCTGTGTGGTGTGCTCGCAGGTGATCGAACACGTGCCCAAGGTCTCGCCGATGATTGACGAACTCTGTCGTGTTCTGGCCCCGGGTGGCCGGTTGGTGCTGGGTACGCCGGACTATGCCTCCTGGGTGTGGGTCGTGCTGGAGAAGCTCTACGGCTTTTTCGCACCGGGCGGTTATGCCGACGAACACATCGCTCACTACACGCACAACGAGCTCATTTCCCTGTTTCGGGAGCGTGGATTCCTTCCTGAGGAGAATCGCTATATTCTTCGCGGAGAGCTGATCCTGGCATTTCGCAAGCCACAAACATCGAGCCATGGATGCGGGTGCAGTTGCTCTATGCCGACAGGCATACTGTGAAGGTCTCATGTCGGTATTCCACGGCCTAAAGTCAACCATGCTGCCCAGCACCGTCCGCGAACGCAACGAGGAGTCGGAAGACACCTCTCACGTCCGTGCATCAGTACGATTGATCCCGAGTACACCTCCATTGCCATGGAAGGCGGTGGCGCTCCAGGCTGCCGGTTTGTGGCTGGTCACTCGGATCGCCTTCGTCATCTTTACGTATTTCGCGGTCATCTTGAATGGCGAGCGCGGAGCGAAGGATATCCTGAAGGTGTTCAATGCCGGCGTCCTGCTGAACGCCTGGGACAAGTGGGATGTGGGGTGGTATACGACGATCGCCTCAGATGGGTACACCAAAACGTCGACTGGTTTCTTCCCGTTCTTCCCGTTCATGACACATCTGCTGGCTCTGGTCATCGGAATGTCGAACGTCTTGGCCGCTTCGATGATCGTCTCCAATGTGGGTATGCTCGTAGCGCTGATTGCCATTGGGCTACTCGCTGCCAACGAGTTCGGGTCGAGTTCCGCGAGCTGGGCGATCAAGGCGACAGTCGCATACCCAATGGGATTTTTCACTTTTGCCGGGTACTCCGATAGCTGGTTTCTTGCGTTCTGCACGCTCTCGCTCCTGTTCGCGCGGCGAAGCATGTGGCGCTGGGTAGTTCTCACAGCGTTCCTGGCAGGCGTATCACGTCCAACCGGACTCGCGCTGATCGCACCGTTGATCTTCGAGTATGGACGTCAGCTTTACGTACGGGAGATGCTCTCCCGCGATCGCCTGACGGTACCGGTCATCGCGGAAGGCGTGGCGGTAGCACTGGCAGTTCCGATGGGACTGGCGGTGTGGGGGGCGTATCTCTGGTCCAAGTTTGGCGATCCGCTGATCTGGGTCAAAGCGCAGCGCAGCGGCTGGGATCACCAGGCACTGTTGCCCTGGAACACGATTGGTATCGCGTTCAATACGTTGCACAATATCCCTGCCTGGACGTTTGTCCAGGCTCGGGTACTGATGGACGTCGGCGCCGTGGTGCTGTTTATCATCCTCACGATCATCGCTGCGCGCCGCATGCCGCCTGTCTTCACCCTCTACATGGTTATGGTGATCGGAGTGCTCATAACTGCCGCCGTGCCGCTCGACTTTGACCCGTTCAACGGGGAGTCGCGGTACATCTTGATGTCGGCGCCGATCTTCGTGATACTGGGTCGCTGGATGTCGCGCCGGCCCTGGCTGGACCTGCTGGTCGTTGCAGGTGGGTTCCTGCTCCAGGGGGTCTTCACCGCCTTCTGGCTCCATGGCGGCTGGATCGTATAGGTCGCTCGTCAGATTGTGCCGTGTCCTTGCTTGCCTATGCCGGTGGTGGGAGGAGCGGCTAACTTTCGTTGCAGTGGCGCTAGATGCGAGCGGCGGAACTCATCGACCGAAGTGCGCTCCTCTCCGATAGCACGCTCAATCTCGTCGCGGTGATCCCAGTAGTACGACAGTGCCGCATAGACATCGGCGAGCGTGATGGTCGGGTACTGGCACACAATCTCATCCACGGACATCCCGAGCTTCTCGTGCCATGGCGCGACGTCTTGCACGCGAATGCGATGCCCGGCGATCCGTGCCTTGGGTCCACTCTCGCCGGGAACAATTTCGACGTGCTCCCGGATCGTATCTACCATCAACTGCACTCCTCACCGCTTTTACGGAATTGTACCCCCGACATCTGGCATAGTCGAGGTATGGTACTTGCGACGCTGCATGTTCGGTTCATTCGACACAGCCACACCTGGAACGGCTGGGCGCGGGAAGTCCAGTCCAACCACTCGAAAAGACAGTGAACGATGGCTAGAGCAGATCTTATTCAGCAGATGCTGGCGGCACTGGGGCCGGACGGCGTGATTGCCGAACGGGAGCAGTTGCGGACCTATGAGTGCGACGGGCTCACCAGTTACCGGGTCATTCCCAGTCTGGTGGTGCTGCCCGAGACGGCCGAAGAGGTACAGGCAGCGGTGCGCATCTGCTACCGAGCCGGCGTGCCCTTCGTGGCGCGCGGCTCCGGCACTGGGCTTTCCGGCGGGGCACTGCCGGTTGAGGAGGGGGTGCTGATTGTGCTCTCTCGGATGCGCCGGATTCTGGAGGTGGACCTGCCCAATCAGCGCGTGGTGGTCGAGCCGGGAGTGATCAATCTGTGGGTCACCGAGGAAGTCGCTTCCGCCGGCTACTACTATGCGCCCGATCCATCCAGCCAGCTGGTCTGTTCAATCGGCGGCAATGTCGCCGAAAACTCGGGCGGAGCGCACTGCCTGAAGTATGGATTCACCACCAATCACGTGACTGGGTTGGAGGTGGTGCTGCCGGACGGCGAATTGGTGCAGCTGGGTGGCAAGGCGCTCGATACACCGGGGTATGACCTTGTCGGGGCGTTTGTCGGCTCGGAGGGGACGCTGGGTATCGCCACCAAGATCACCCTGCGCATCATACGCAAGCCGGAGACGGTGCGCACCCTGCTGGCCGCCTTCGGCAGCATGGAAGAGGCGGGCGGGGCAGTCTCGGGCATTATCGCCGCCGGGATCGTGCCGGCCGCGGTAGAGATGATGGATGCCCTGTCCCGTCAGGCGGCGGAGGCTGCGGTGCACGCCGGCTACCCACCCGACGCCGGCGGTCTGCTGATCGTCGAGCTGGACGGGCCGGCCACCGAAGTGGAGCAGCAGTTCGTCGCGGTGGAGCGGATCTGTCGAGATCAGGGCTGCACCGAACTGCGGGTAGCCGGCGACGACGCGGAGCGCATGCTGATGTGGAAGGGCCGCAAGGCCGCCTTCGCGGCCATGGGGCGGATCAGCCCCGACTACTATGTACAGGATGGCGTGATTCCGCGCACCGCGCTCCCCGCTGTGCTGAGTGAGATGGCCCGGTTGAGCCAGGAGCACGGCCTGCGGGTGGCCAACGTGTTCCACGCCGGAGATGGCAATCTCCACCCGCTGGTGCTGTACGATGCCGAGCAAGAGGGGCAGGCGGAACGCGCCGAGCAGCTGGCCGGCGAGATTCTGCGTGCCTGCCTGGCACATGGCGGCTCGATCACCGGCGAGCACGGCGTCGGGTACGACAAAAAGCGCTATATGGCCGACATGTTCACAGCCACCGACCTGGCGGTGATGCAACTGCTGCGCTGCGCCTTCGATCCAGCCCATCTTTGCAACCCAGGCAAGGTTTTCCCCACGCCGCGTCTCTGCGGCGAGGTGCCGGGACCGTATCGCATGCACCCGCTGGAGAGAGCGGGCATGGCGGAGCGAATGTGATGCCAACCTCGGTGGCCCTGGAAGACATCGCCAACCTCCTTGGTCGTTCCGTGCGACCGGCTACACTGACGGACGCCATCGACGGTGTGCAGCCCAGCCTGGTAGCCGAACCAGTCTCAGCCCAGGAGGCCGCCGACGTGCTGAGACTGGCCCAGCAGCACGGCGTGGCGGTGGCGCCCCGAGGTGGTGGAACCAAGATGGGCCGGGGCAATATCCCGCGACGGGTGGATCTGCTGCTGAGCACGGTCCGGCTGGACCGCGTCCTGGAGCACGCGGCCGGCGACCTGGTGGTTCGCGTGGAAGCCGGCGCCCGCCTCACAGACGTGCAGCAGGTGCTGATCCAGGCCGGACAATGGCTCGCCCTCGATCCATTCGAGGCAGAGGCAACCATCGGAGGCATCATCGCCGCCAACGCCTCCGGTCCGCATCGCCTGCGCTACGGCACGGTGCGCGACCTGCTGATCGGCATCACCTATCTGCTGCCGGACGGCACGCTAGCCCGGGCGGGCGGCAAGGTCGTAAAGAATGTGGCAGGCTATGATCTGTGCAAGCTCTTCACTGGGTCCTTGGGCACGCTGGGACTGATCGTCGAGGCTATCTTCCGGCTGCATCCGCTGCCTGCTGCCACCGGCACCGTGATCTGGCGCGGCGCGGATATCGCATCATCGATCGCAGCGGTGCTTGGTTCACCGTTGGTTCCAGCTGCCCTGGAGTACTGGCGCCACGATGAGGAGTATGAGCTGGCCGTTCGCTTCGAGGGTATTGAACCGGGGGTGATGGCCCAGGTCGAGGCGACGATAGGTTTGTTCCCCATGGCAGAGACGCAGGTTCTCACGGATGGCGCGGAACGCGATTTCTGGGATTCACGGCGAGCGGAGGCACGTAGCGGCTCGCCGTTGGACGTGGAGTTGGTGGCGAGTCATTACGTGACGGCGCTCTCAGCCACCGTGGAACTGCTCCGCGAGTCGGGAGGAACGCGGATACGAGGCCACGCGGGCAGCGGCATCACCTATGCCACGCTCGCTGCCGACGTCCTGAAACGGGAGTGTGTGGTACGCGTCGTACGAGAACGAGTCATGGCGGAGGGTGGCAGTGTGGTGATTCGGCAGGCGCCAATCGAGGTGAAGCAAGAGGTCGACGTGTGGGGCGCGGATGCCGGCGCCTTACCGTTGATGCGGCGAGTCAAAGAGCGCTTCGATCCGGACGGCATGATGAATCCGGGGCGATTCGTGGGAGGCTGCTGATATGACCGACCTTCCTTCTCACTCTCAGGCCGCGGCCCAGGCCGGCGGCGCGGCGGAACCGAGCGACCTCGCCCAGGATGTCGGCGCGGCCGGTCCGGCAACCGCGCAAGCCACGGTTGGCGCCGGCCGATCGGAGAGCGGTTTCACCCTTCTTTCCGCCTTCGACGGACATCACCCACCAGACCGAGAGTTGATCGACGACTGTGTTCACTGCGGCTTCTGTCTGCCCACCTGCCCCACCTATCTGCTCTTTGGTGAGGAGATGGATTCGCCACGCGGCCGGATCCACCTGATGAAGCAGGGACTGGAAGGCGAGGAGATGAACAGCACCATCGTGCGCCACTTCGACCTCTGCTTGGGGTGTCTGGCCTGTGTTACCGCCTGCCCCTCCGGCGTGCAGTATGAGAAGCTGATCGAGGCCACGCGCCAGCAGGTGGAGCGGCGTCACGAGCGCACTCTGGCTGATCGCGTCTTTCGTGAGCTGATCTACCGGCTATTTCCCTACCCACGCCGGCTGCGCCTCATGACTCTGCCGCTCAAGTTCTATCAGCGTACCGGTATGCAGCGAGCCGTCCAGCGCAGCGGCGTGCGACGACTGCTGCCCGAACGGCTGCGGTCGATGGAAGAATTGATGCCGCCGATTCCGGCGCGGGACGATGCCGTGCCGGCCTGGACCCCCGCCGGCGGCGCCCAACGAGCCAGGGTCGGCGTGTTACTGGGCTGCGTGCAACGGACCTTCTTCCCCCACGTCAACGCCGCCACGGTGCGTGTACTGGCCGCCGAGGGATGCGGCGTGGCCGCGCCTCCCGGCCAGGGATGCTGTGGCGCGCTGTCGCTGCACGGCGGTCGTGAAGCGGAGGGCATGGCGTTTGCCCGTCGCACCATCGACGCCTTCGAGGCCGCCAAGGTGGACGCCGTGATCGTGAACGTGGCCGGCTGCGGTTCGGCTATGAAAGAGTACGGGCACCTGCTACGCGACGATCCGCAGTACGCGGAACGGGCGCGGCACTTCTCGGCAAAGGTGCGCGACGCTTCCGAATTTCTGCAGGAGATCGGTCCTGTGGCCGAGCGACATCCGCTGCCGATCACGGTGGTGTACCACGACGCCTGCCACCTGCAGCACGGCCAGGGCATCACCCGCCAGCCGCGCGCGACCTTGCAGCAAATCCCGGGACTGACCCTGAGAGAGGTGCCGCGCGAACGCGATATCTGCTGTGGCTCGGCTGGGACCTACAATCTGCTCGAGCCAGAAGCCGGGCGTGAACTGGGTGATCGCAAAGCGCACAACGTGCTGGCGGCGGACGCTCAACTCCTGGTCACCGCCAATCCGGGCTGCCATCTGCAGATTCAGGCGAGCCTGCGTCGCCTGGGCCGGCGCCTGCCGGCGGCACATGTCATGGAACTGGTGGATGCCTCCATTCGAGGCACGAGCACCGAAACGCTCGGCAGCTAGCCCTACTTCATCTCTTCGGACTCGTCCTCGTCCGCGCCTGGCGGGGCTTCCAGACCTTGATCCACCCGCTGCATCCGTTCCAGTTCGAAGATGGCATGGAGCACACCCAGCGCGGCATCACGCGCCGCCTCCGCCGTTGGCCACGGTTCCGCATGGCTGATCGCCGGATCCGGCAGCCCCTCGATCGAGATATCCCAGCCACTGCCGCCGCTGTCCGGCTTCACCGTGAAGTGCGCGTCGTGCCCCACCCCGTGCACCGTGTAGGTCTGCCGGCCGGTGTCGTGCTCTGTCTCCGGTCCTTCCAGGTCCAGCCCGTGCATCTCGCTGTCGCCCACGCTCGTCTATCCTTCCAGCTCAACTGTAGCGCACGGGGCCAAATCTCTGGCGAATCCGGGCACGTCAACCATCTACAGGAGTGCGTCATACACCATGAGCGTTTGCTGAACCACGTCGTCCCAGGACCGGATGTCAGGTTCTTCCCTCGTGCCCGGCGGATTGTCCGCCATCGCCTGCATAGCCGCGGCCACCTCGGCGGATGCCGCCCGTAAAGGAACGAGCGCGGCCCTGTCCGGCCCGGCCATGTGCAAGACTTCTCGGTGGGCCGGGATATCGGAGGCGATTACTCCTGCGCCGCCGGCCAGTGCTTCCAGCAAGGTCATGCCAAACGCCTCCTGGCTGGAGAGGCTGGCGTAGATCGTGGCCGTTCGGTACCAGCGGTACAGCGACCCTTCATCCACCTGGCCCAGAAAGTGGACTCGCGCCTCCAGGCCGAGCCGGGCGGCGATCGCTTCCAGCTCAGCGCGAGCCGGCCCTTCGCCAATCACGCACAGCTCGAAACGATCGTCGAGCCGGGCCAGCGCGCCCAACACGCGATCGACTCCCTTGTAGGCCGCCAATCGGCCGGCGCTCAGGATCAGCGTCTGCTGCCCAGGAACTGGCTGCGCACCCCGAATAGCGGTCACATCCACCCCGTTGGGAATCACCGTGACCCGATCTGCTGCCGCCGGGAAGTGGCGAAGCAGCAGTGCGGCCTCACTGTGCGACACGCAAATAATCGTGTCGGCGCGCTTCAGCATCATTGCGCCCAGGGCACGATACGGGAGGTGCAAGGCGCGGCCCAAGGGCGTGTGTCCGCCACCGTGATAGTGCGGAGTAAAGACCAGCGGGCGGCAGCCCGCCAGAGCCGCGAACAGCGCCGGAAAGGCGTGATAGCTGTGAGCATGAACCAGATCGTACCGCGCGCCGTGCCGCCGGAGATACCACCATATGCCTGGCGCCAGCGCATAGATCGGCTCTGGCAGTACCAGCGGAAAGCGGCGCACGGTCACGCCGTCAATGCGCTCGATCGAGGTTGCACCGCGGACTTTCTGCTGGGTAAGCACCTCGATGTCGTGTCCTCGGGCCGCAAGGCGCACCGCCAGCGCGGCCACGTGCGTTTCCACGCCGCCCACCACGGGAGGGTACCACGGCGTGACGTAGGCGATTCTCAGCCGGCGGCCTCAGCCCTCGTTTTCAACATCGCCCATGTAGAGCTCCAGCTCCACCCGTATCACGAGCGTCCCGAGCTCCTCGCGAGCAGCCTCGTACTCCGCGTGGCCGATCAGGGCCGCCTCCGCCATGCCCATCTCACCCTCGTCGGCGTAGCCACACTGCCAGATCAACGTCGGCCCACCCTCGGGGCCATCATCCGCCACAAGAATCTGACCAGCCGGGACCCCAGCCTGGGTGCGAATGCGAACCACCTCGCGGCGCGCCCTCAGCACCGAATCGCGATCCTCCTCGCGGATATAGTACCGAATCTGTTCAATGATCATGTCAGACGGTTTACTCCAACCATGCTGTCTCTCTCCAGCGTACTACGTCGCGATAAGCGCGGTGCTATCGCATTCACCACCGCAAACAAGGCCCTGTCCGACGTAGGGACTCATGGGCGGACAATTTGGTGAGGCAGTGCCCGCACCGCTTCGTCGCCCAGCCACGATCGACTGTACATTGACACCGTAGAATCGGTCTTCAGACTAATACGGTTGACTGAAGGGGTGCTCAGGGTGATGTACGCCGGGGCGCCCGTAGCTCGACCGGCCTGCCGTGTGCCCCCTTCTGCGGGGTATGCCTCTCTATGGCGGGGTATCCTGGCCGGATGGCACCGTCGTGTCGGCCTGCGGGCCGATCCACCCGCGCAAGGGGTGGGCTACAGGTCGCTCTCGGCCGATGACGACCTACCCGTCACCCCACCCTTGTGCCGTCTACGTCCGGTAGCCCAGCCCTTGTGGCTGGACTGGCCCGCAGGCCAGCACTGTCTGTGCCGTGCCATGGTGATGCCGATGCACAACGAATGTCTGCGTGTGTTCCCCTTGGCCGGGTGCGTGTGCCTTCCTTGGTGCGGTATCCGCGATGCTCTTAAGTCAACCGTATTGGTCTTTAGACCGTCACGGGAAGGACCGCGCGGGAGCGCCGGGCCTGGGCCGTACCACCATGCTTGCTCCTCTCTGTGGTGGGAGACCGGACCCGTGTGCATGCGACCACGGATCTGCGCAGGGGCGGAGCGTGTCAGGCGGACGCTGCTCCTTTGCCGCCGAGAATCGGGAGAACGGTACTGCCGTGGGACGGGCCGGCACCGGCGCTTGCGCGCGGCGCCTCCACCAGACGAGCTGAAGCTCGGTGCTACGCATCCCGGCGGGACGGCGCAGTATCACACTGTTTCTTGGCTTGCGCGACTCCTCCCCAGCGCGCTCCATGCCCACGAAGCAGCTGCGCGTCAGGCGGCTTCGTGCGCGCTTTCCATGCGGGTCGGTTCGGTGGCCACGTACCCGAAGTAGGCGACGAGGATCGCGCTGACGGCATTGAGCCAGGTGTCGTTGCTAAAGATCGGGATCAGGCCGAAGAGGACATCCGCCTGGGGAATAAAGCCCAGAAAGCAGATCGCTCCAAACAGGACGAACAGGGTCCGGCAGTAGAGACGTGCGGCTGAGAACCTGGCCGAGAGCGCAATCCCAAAGACGCCAATCAGGATGTGGACGACGTTGTGCAGGTCGTTGATGGGAAAGAGCCCAAAGAGGTACCCGTAGCCGGCGCCGGCATCCAGATGTGGCGCGTCGAACGGCGGCGCCGTGCGCAGCGCCGGAACAAAGCCGAGGATACCGACCACCAAGTAGAGTACGCCAAAAACAAGCGTAAAGAGCCGCGTCTGGGTCTCACCGTGCTTTCCGTTCATTTCGCCTTCCTCCTCCAGACCTATTCCTATTCGTATTGTCACAAATTACGGCTCCGCGTTGTCTACCGCCAGGACCATTCGACGCATATTCCACGGCCTTAACCGACGAGATCGCCAATGAATTAGGGCGGCCTCTGCACCCGGTTTTCACTCGGATAGGTGTCCTGCAATCCATAACACCTGGCGACTATGCACCTATCAACGAATCTTGTGGATAACCCGAAATTCATCGAAAAATCCCTTGTAACCATCCCTACACCTTGCTACATTGAGGGTGCTTCGAGTGAGCACGACACGGACCACCGAAACGGCCTTCGCGGTGAGCCAGGGGCAGGGGCGCAAGCCCGGTCTACAGGTAACGGCGGAGAACGAGCGCGGCATCTCGATCAGGCGAAAGCCTTGCGGGAGGCGCGATCAGCACGATCGGTACCACAATCGTGGGCACTCGAAGCCTTTTTTTCGTCGCCAGATTAGGACACCGCCGCCACCACGCCATCCTCACACTGAGCTTCCACCCGCCCATCGGCGAACTGCTCGTGGTAGAGGCGGGCGTAGGCGCCGTGCTGGCGAAGCAGTGCTTCGTGCGTGCCACGCTCGACAATCTGGCCGCGCTCGACCATCAGAATCTGGTCCGCCGCCAGGATAGTAGAGAGGCGGTGCGCGATAGCCACGGTGGTGCGCCCCTCCATCAGCGGCCGCAGAGCGGCCTGGATCAGCCGCTCGGAGTGGGTGTCGAGGGCGCTGGTGGCCTCGTCCAGGATCAAGATGCGCGGGTTTTTCAGCACTACGCGCGCGATGGCCAACCGCTGCTTCTCGCCACCGGACATGCGATGGCCGCGCTCGCCCACGATCGTATCCAGCCCTTCGGGCAACTCGGCAATGCGGTCGTAGATGTTGGCAGCCCGAGCGGCAGCCAGTATCTCGTCGTCGCCGGCATCGGGACGGGCGAATAGCAGGTTATCTCGGATCGAGGAGTGGAAGAGGTAGGTCTCCTGGGTCACCATGCCGATCGACTCGGCAAGCGATTCAAGTTGGATGTCGCGCACATCCAGCCCATCAATCCGGACCGCGCCGTTCGTCACGTCGTACAGCCGGGTGACCAGATACGACATCGTGGTCTTGCCGGCTCCACTTGGACCGACCAGCGCCACCAGTTGGCCTGGCAGCGCGTCGAACGAAACGTCCTCCAGGGCCAGCCGCTCGGCAGCCGGGTCGTACTGAAAAGAAACATGGTCGAAGGTGATTCGTCCCTCAACCCGTGATGGATCCAATACCACCGCCGCCGGCTTGCTCTGGATATCGATCGGCAGATCGAGGTACTCGAAGATGCGGTCGAAGAGGGCCAGTGTCCCCTGAATCTCGACCTGGACGTTCAGTAACTGGCCCAGTGGGAAGAAGAGTGCGCGCTGCAGAGTAGTGAAGGCGACGATGCCACCCACTGAGATAGCAGCGGCATGTCCCGGTACTGTGTTGAGAATCATGCGGCCGGCCACGTAGTACACCACGGCCGGAGTGATCGAGAAAAAGGTCGAGATAATCATGAAGAACCAGCGTCCCACCATCTGCTGTCGCAGTTCCAGGTCGGCCAGGCGCTGATTCTCCCGCATGAAGCGCTCGCTCGATTGCCGCTGGCGACCGAACGCTTTGGTCAGCAGTACCCCAGAGACGGAAAGAGTTTCCTCCGTCAGGGCGCTCATGTCCGCCAGACTGCGCTGCGTGTTCTTGCTCAACTCTCGGCGGATGGCGCCGACCCGATAGGTGATATAGAGGAAGAGGGGCAGCAGGGCCAGCGAGATCAGGGTGAGCTGCCAGGAGATGATGAACATGGCAACGATGGTCGAGAGCGTGGTGGTGATGTTGGCGACCACGCTGGTGGCGGTGTTGGTAATGACGCTCTGCACGCCACCCACGTCATTTGAGAGACGCGACTGAATCTCGCCGGTACGGGTACCGCTGAAGAAGCGAAGCGACATGGCCTGCAGGTGGTTGTACAGGTTGTTGCGCAGGTCGCGCATCACCCGCTGGCCAACCAGATTATTCGCGTAGGTCTGCCCGACGCCGATCAGGCCGGTGACCATCGGAATCACGATCATCAGCCCAACGTAGAGCGTCAACTTGCCGAGATCGCGATGCAGAATCGCGCCGTCGATGATGAGCTTGAGCAGGATGGGATTGACAATCCCCAGGAGGGCGATGACCAGAATCGCCACCAGCACCAAGGCCACCTGCACGCGGTACGGCGCAAAGTAGGCGACCACTCGCCGGACCGTGCCGGGAGCGATGGGCCGGCTCGGCTTCTCCATCAAGAAGCCGGCGCCCATGCCTCCCCGGCGTCCCATGGCTAGAGGCTCCCAGCGTGCCGGCTGTCAGGGCTGATAGCGCTCGTGCTTACTCTCCGCGTTGCTTCTTTTCGATGAACGACTGCTTCAGCCGCCAGATGCTGCTGGGATAGGTGGTCTGTACCTGGTGCCAGCCGCCCATCAGATCTTTACCCTCGTGGCTGGACTTGTAGCGAGACACGGCCAGCCAGTACAGCGCCTCGGGCGCCACGTTGCTGGTGGGGAAGCGGCTCACTATCTCGGAGAACACCGCGGCGGCGCCCGGCTCATCGTTCATCCGCAAGCGAGCCTGGGCCTGGCCGAGCAGCAAGCGGGGCAGAAATTCGAAGGGCGGCAGATAGCCGTTCCAGCCGGAATACTCGAAGCCATCCGGGCCAAGCACCCGTAGATCGGGGGTCCAGACCTGGCGAAAGCGCTCCACAATCGGCTTGCCCCAGTCTTCCTGGGTATTCACCTGCAGCGGCACAAACCGCTCGTTGATGGTATCGGTCACACTCTGCTCGGGATACGTCACGGTATCCAATGCTGCACAGCCTCCTCAGGTGGGAGAGAAGAAATCCAGCAGTATGAGCGTGCTTTCACGCCTGGCACGGTCACATGCGGCGTCCAGATCGTGCACCCAGTCAATCGTTGTCATAGTCCGAGTCTCCTTTTGTTCGCGTGCACCAGGTTTATATGGGTTGGTTGCTATATGAGATGCGGGTCGCGCACCACCAGCATGGGCGGCAACGCCGCCTCGATACGTGCCCGGTCGGCCTCGAGCCAGGGCGGCAGCGCCAGATCAATGCCAAGTCGATCCTCCGGCTGATCGATTAGAAAGCCGGGTGGGATGGTAGCCATCTCCAGTATGAGGCCATCCGGATCTGTGAAATAGATCGAGTGGAAGTAGTTCCGGTCGAGCACCGGGGTCACGCCCAGACCGGTTTGCCGCAGCCGTTCCCGCCAGTAATTCAACGCGTCATCGTCCGCTACCTGCAGCGCGAAATGGTGCGTGGCGCCATGGCCCACCTGTCCCTGGATAGGAGGATCGATGTCGCCGTGAGCGGCGTAGGTGATCACCGCACCCGGACGACCAGCCTCCCCGCTCGACCCCACACTCCAGTACCAGCGCGGCGCTCGGGTGCCATCCGATTCGATCGTCTTGAGCAGGCAGTGCAGATCAAGCAACTCGTCGTAGAAGGCATTAGTTCGTTCCATATCGGACGTGATGGCCGAAATATGGTGCAGGGCGCCCAGCTCCATATCCGGTGTGATGTCCTGCACTGGCTCCGGCCAGGTTTCTCGTGAGAGGTCGTGCTGGCCGGACGGGATCAGTGGCTCGTCGCCCACCGTGGCGCGCTCCCAGCCCGGCCCGCGCGTGGCAATCTCCACCACCACGCCGTCCGGATCGGTGAAAGCGATGCTCTGATAGGCGTGATGATCGTACGGCCCCGCTACCAGGCAATGCGCATGCTGCAGCCAGGTTTTCCACTGGAGCAAGGCGTCGAAGGAGTCGACTGTCAGGGCGAAGTGATGGGCACTACCGATGCCGATACGGGCCGGTGGCGCGTTGGGCCACTCGAAAAAGGTGACCAGGGTACCGGGGGAGCCAGTGCGATCTCCGAAGTACAGGTGATAGGTGTCGGGCTGGTCGAAGTTGACCGTCTTTTTGACGAAGTGGAGGCCCAGGACGTTGAGATAAAAACGAGCGGTGCGCTGGGCGCTACTCGCCACCAGCGTAATGTGATGAATCCCGTGGATTGCGTAGTCGCCGTCCACCTGCTCGCCCATCAGTCCACCATCGCCTGATCGACATAACACCACCGCCAATCGCGGTCCGAATGAAAGGACTGAATGATGGGGTGGTTGGTGGCATCAAAGTGCTTGGTCGCATGCCTGTTCTTGGAACTGTCACAGCAGCCCACATGCCCACACTCCGTGCAGAGGCGCAACTGCACCCAGGCGTCTCCCGTCTTCAGACAGTCCTCACAGCCCTCGGCGCTCGGCGTCACGTCTTGTATGTGATCCAGGTGGGTACAGGTAGCCATGGTTCTCCTCTCCGGCTTCCGGGTCGCTGCGGTGATTCGATTGATGCTGGACGCTGTGGCCGCAGCTACTCTCTCTCCATCATGGGTGAGTAGCAACTCCCCCGGAGGGGGAGGGCCGGACAGAGAGGGATCAGGCCGTTTTCCGACCGTGTCCGGCGTTCATCTCTTCGCGGGCGCGTTCGCGTCGGCGCTTCTCGTTCTGCCGGAGCAGTTCCAGCCAGCGCCGATACTTCTCGGGATCAGCCTTCATGGCTCGGTAGCGCCGTTTATTTTTTTCTTTGCGATGAGTCTCGCAGTATAGCGCTTTATTCGAATTCACCGCTGCGCCACACTCTTTACAGAGCCGCTCCGGCTTCTCCGGCTTTGGCTTGAGAATGCGCGACGTATCGAGTCCGGCCCGGTTTACAATTTGCCGCACGCGCTCCCGCGTGATCCCGAACTCGCGACCGGTTCGCTCCAGGTTGTGTAACTCGCGGTAGAGCGTTACGACCTGCTCTGGGTCTGCCTTTCGATTCGCCATGTGTGCCCCACCCTGTTGTATCAAGGGAAACTTTTGGTGATGAAGCAGGCGACGCCAGCGCGCAACAGCTTGCGGGGTCTCCTGCTGGTGCGGAGCCGCCCGACTCGACCCCATTGCGTTACGACCAGTCCGTCTCTCGTTCTGGACGATCACTACAGCATTGTCACGCATATCTACGCAAGAAGCGTGCCTTTCTTTCAACGTACTCGGCTCCGCGCGCTTCGCGGTATCGTAGGGCAGCAAGCCGGCTCGACCCCGGCGAGAGGAGAGTGAGGAGTGGTTGCACTCAAGATTCTGGCGTTTCTAGTAGGTATGGCGGTGGTGGTCCAGACCCTGCTCTCCGTGATCCTCACCTTCGTGCTGCCGCGGGGTGTGCCCGTTCGCCTGACCAAAACCGTCTTCTCGATCTTACGGGTCGGCTTCGATCTGGTTGCCGGCCGGCTCGCTACCTATGAAGAGCGCGACCGCGTCATGGCGCTGTATGCCCCGATTGCTCTGCTGATCCTGCCCCTGGTCTGGCTCGTCCTGGTGATTGCCGGCTACATGGGGATGTTCTGGGCACTGGGCATCGATGGCGCCCAACACGTCTTCGCGGTCAGCGGTTCATCGGTGTTCACTCTGGGATTTTCTCCCGTCAGCACTGTTTCTCAAACGGCGCTGGCCTTCTCGGAGGCCGGCATTGGCCTGCTGCTGATCGCCTTGCTGATTGCGTACCTGCCGACCATGTACACCTCATGGTCACGCCGGGAAGCAGGCGTCGCCCAGCTTGAAGTACGGGCCGGGTCGCCCCCTTCAGCGCTGGAGATGATTATGAGGTTCAATCAGTTGGAACGGCTGGAGCGGCTGCACGATCTCTGGCCGGTATGGGAAACCTGGTTTATGGACATCGAGGAAAGTCACACCTCGCTGGCGCCGCTCACCTTCTTTCGCTCACCGCAGCCGGAACGCTCGTGGGTTACCGCCGCCGGCACCGTGTTGGACACCGCCTCCTTCGTCGCATCGTCGCTTGATGAGCCGCGCAACGCGCAGGCCGAGCTCTGCATCCGGGCGGGTTTTCTAGCCCTGCGGCGCATCGCCGCCTTTTTCCAACTGCCGCTCGATCCTATCCCCGAGATTGGAGCAGAGGTGACAATCAGTATCAGCCGAGAAGAGTACATCGCCATGTACGACCAGTTAGCTGCCCAGGGCGTACGCCTCAAGCCCGATCGCGAGCAGGCCTGGCACGACTTCCGCGGCTGGCGCGTCAATTACGACATGGCACTCCTCGGGTTGGCACGGCTCACCATGGCGCCGTACGCCCCCTGGTCCTCCGACCGCTCCCTGGCAATCAGCAAGCGCCAGCAATGGCGGAAGGGAAGAGGCCTCGGGCCGACCGACCTGCCGGAGTCGCAACGAGTCACGTAGCCACGTACCTGCAAGTCGGGCGCGGGTGTAAGCCCCGGCATCCACCATGGGTGACCGCGGACGTCGTATGGTCGCTGAACCACGCTGATGCAGCAGCATTCGTGTGCCCATTGATATTTTCGGGAAAATATAGGACACTACGGAGGTTGCGTTTTCAGCCAACCGCGCGCTCTATACCGATAAATGCACAAAGGGGAGAGAGTCTTGGAGAAGATCGTCTTAAGGAAAACACCGCTGCGAGTGCTCGTAGCCGTTCTCTTACTGCTCGGCCTGACCTGGGGGTCGTGGCACGTGGCCTCGGTGAGCCATGCATCCAACCCGTCCAGCGGTAACGTGGGTCCCAACCAGGCCACGGCCGCATGGTCGTTCGCGGCCGTGCAGGGCGCTAACCTCGGCAATACCGCCGTCGTCCAGAATTGCGTACCGGGGGAATGCGACAACTTCGACCTGACGGTTGCCGCCCCACCCACCGGAATGCAGGGAGTGCTTACGGTCGATCTGACCTGGAACAACACCACCGCGGGTGGGACCGACCTTGATCTCTTCGTGGTCGCGCCCGATGGCACGACCTCGGGTCCCGGCAGTCCGGACGACATGTCGACCGGCGCGGGCAAGGAAGAGCTCAAGATTGCAGCGACCACGCCCGGAACCTACCATATCCGCTCCGTGGCCGGCACGGCTCTAACCCCAACTCCGGCGCAGGGATCGGCCGCTATCGCTTACACGGCAGTCCCTCCCACCACCACCGGTGGAAGCATCACCTCCACCCTGCAGTTCGCGCCCTCCAGCCTGGTCTCGGCCAACCTGCTCGGCGCCGAGCCACAGCTGAACATCGAGCGAGGGGTGGCTAACACTCCGCAGGGCCGCATCAACCCGAACTATGCCTTTATCGACTGGCCGTTCAGCAGCCGAACGCAAAGTGATATTCTGCAACGCACGACCAACGGTGGCGACAGCTGGCGTCAGATTTTCGATTTCCGGTGCTCGGCACGCAATGCGCCGGGCTGTGGTTCAGGGGGTGGCGGCGACTCGGTCAATCGCGTCAATCAGTACGACGGTAACGTGTACTTCGGCGAGCAGGAAGAAGTTGCCCAGGAGGCCCTCTCCAGTTCAACCGACTTGGGCGATACTTTCCAGCCCACCCGCCAGCAACCCATTAGCAACACCGCCATTGCCGTCGATCGCCAGTGGGTTTCAACGGTCGATGCTCCCAACATCCAGGTGACTCCACTGGCGACGGCCGGCAACCCGATGCCGCTCCCCGTCACGCTGGACGCGTTTTACTCGTATCACATCCCGGCGGCAGGTGAGTATATCCAGGGCGTCACCACCGATGGTACCGTCCTGCCCCAGGTCAATCCACAGATCGCTAGTGTCAGCCAGAGTGGACCGAGCCGGGTCGACGTGAACCCGAAGAGCCTGGGAAATGGCTACTTCTATCAGGGCTATCGAGACGGCAACGGCTTCGAGGTAGCCACCGCGAAGATCAGCAACTACCAGCTCAACACGGCCTACACCATCCACAACGTGAGCAAGGACCAGCCTGCCATCTTCCCCTGGATCAATCTGGACAACCAGGGCAACCTGTACGCCACCTGGGTCACGGGCGGCGTGGTCAAATACCGATACTCCCAGATCAGCCTGCCTACCAATAATCCAGCCATGGGCGGCATCCCTGGGACCACCTGGTCCGACACCTACGTGGTCAATCCATCGGCGCTGGGCAGCAATGTCTTCCCGGAGGTGGTGGCGGGTGATCCCGGCCATGTCGCGATTGTGTACGACGGCACGACCGACTACACCGGCCAGTCGGACTTCGCCCCCGCTACAGCCCGATGGCAGCCCTACGTCAGCATTGCCACGGATCCCTTGGGCAACGCACCCACCTTCCAGACCGGCGCCGTCAGCCATCGCGTGGTCCATGTCGGCAGCATCTGCACCAGCGGCACCGCCTGTACCGGCGACCGCTCGTTACTCGATCTGATCGACATCCAGATGGATACGGCCGGTCGGGTAGGCGTCGTCTACACCGACAACAACGATCAGTTTGGTCGCGATTCGGGTGCGGCCGCCGGGTCGACCTGTACTACGGGCGCCTGCCGAGGCGAACCGTTTGTCCACTTTGCCAAAATCACTCAGGGTCCATCGCTCCTGGGGAGCGGCGCCGTGAACCTCAGCATTCCCACCAACAGCAGAGCGGCGAACCCCGGCGATGCAGCCACCTGGCCGAACGTGGTATCCACCCCGAGCACCGATCTGAAATCGCTGGACGAGCGCAGCGCCGCCGTCAGTGTGAAGAACGGCCAGCTGGTCGGGACCATCAACCTGCTGGATGGAAGCTCCGCGACCATGAAGAGCGACATAGCCAGCTTTAACAGTGCCACGCAGAACGGCGTCGCCTACTCGACCGGTAACCCGGTTGCCGCGGCCACGCGACTGCTCTACATCCTCCGTTTCGAGACCGGGTTTGTGGATACTATGCACCAGGGCGACGTGTACTACCTGGCCTACGAGGCGAATGCCGATGGCACGACTCGAGCCTTCGGAGCGAAGCTGGATGGCACCAACGCGACCGCGAAATCGGCCAACGCCATCTCCTACACGTCGAAGACGGGCACGGCAGCGGTACCCACCACCGGCGCCGTCAGCGGGAACACCCTGACCCTCAGCGCCGCGCTATCCAGCCTGGGGCTCACCACGGCGGACACCATCTACAGCGTCACCGCGTTTGCCTACGCCGGTCCCTCCGAGATGATCGATGGCGGCACACAGGCCCTGGTCAGCAACGCCGCCACCATCGGCCGGATCGTCGATGCTACGCCGCCGTTTGACGCCACGCTCAACAGCGGTCCCACGATCGCTCGCCTGGCCAGCTTCCACGTGCAGCGCCACAGCTCGATCGTCAACCTGACCTGGCACGTCGGCCAGACCCGAGGCATTGCCGGCTTCAACCTCGACGCCGGCACGCACCGCCTCAATCACCAGCTCATTCCGGTACACCATAGCCCGACGTACCACTTCAGCGCTCACTACCAGGGAACAGGGCCCTACGTCCTGCGTATCGTCATGAAGGATGGCGCTATCCACAGTGTGACGCCACACTAAGGTTCGACGCCCCCCCCTCCCCCTAACCCCCTCCCCCTCGCGGGGGGGAGGGGGAACGCCTGATCAGTCCGCGCACCTCGTGGGAAACTCGCAGGCCCCGCCGGTACCACCCACCGCGACGGTTGGAGGCATGGCGAGTGCCGATGCAAGAGGCAATAACGGCGCCGCCCGGACCTGTCGGTGTTCGCATCGCAGACACGGTATCGCCCCTCCCCCCCGCGAGGGTTCATGAATGGACAGTTTCACGCCCCACAGTTCCTGCCAGGATGCGTAGAATCGATCTTCAGACCGTCTGGTGGAGGCGCCGCGCCCAAGCGCCGGCGCCGGCCCAGCCCACCACAGTACCGTGT
>JAABUZ0100003458.1_pt1 | contig 23364 bp, 22 predicted proteins | sample 5562091 | NCBI WGS metagenome assembly JAABUZ01 (sample SAMN12813069, study PRJNA571459) | rock metagenome | isolation source: Antarctica rocks | place: Antarctica: Victoria Land, Linnaeus Terrace sud | collected 2015-12-21
AACCCGACGCACTCGTTCAAGGACCGGGTCGTCTCGATCGCCCTGGCTCGCGCGCGCGAGCTCGGCTTTGAGACGATCGCCTGCGCGTCGACGGGGAATCTCGCTAACGCGGTGGCCGCGCACGCCTCGGCCGCCGGGCTTCAGTCCTACGTGTTCATTCCCGCCGACCTCGAGGAGCAGAAGATCCTCGCCACCGGAATCTATGGCACCAATTTGGTCGCGGTGCGGGGCAACTACGACGACGTCAACCGCTTGTGCACCGAGCTCTCGGGCGAGCACGACTGGGCCTTCGTCAACATCAACATGCGCCCCTACTACGCCGAGGGCTCGAAGACCCTGGCCTTCGAGACGGCCGAGCAGCTCGGCTGGGAGATGCCCGACCGGGTGGTGGCGCCGATCGCGTCCGGATCGCTGTTCACCAAGATCGCCCGAGGCTTTGCCGAGTGGATCGAGGTCGGGCTGCTCGAGGGGGAGCTGCCGATCTTCCACGGCGCCCAGGCGACCGGGTGCTCCCCGGTGGCCACAGCGTTCGCCGACGGCCAGGACTTCTGCCGCCCGGTCAAGCCCGACACGATCGCCAAATCGCTGGCGATCGGCAACCCGGCGGACGGACCCTACGCGCTGGAGCTCGCCCGCCGCACCGAGGGTACGATCGAGATGGTCTCCGACGAGGAGATCCGCGAGGGCATCAAGCTCCTGGCCCGGACGACCGGCATCTTCACCGAGACCGCCGGCGGTGTGACCACGGCGGTGCTGGCCAAGCTGGCGGCCCGCGGCGTGATCGATCCCGCCGAGCGAGTCGTCATCTACATCACCGGCGAGGGACTGAAGACGCTCGACGTCGCCCGGGGGACCTTCGAGACCTGGGAGATCGACCCGAACGTCGAGGCCTTCGAGGCCGCAAGCGCCCGCGTCGGCGCTCTCGCATAGGATCCTGGCCAATGCCAGTCAAAGTGAAGATCCCCACCCAGCTGCGCGAGGCGACCGGCGGCGAGTCGAGCGCCTCGGTGGACGGCGCGACAGTCGGCGAGGTGCTCGACGCTCTGTATGCGCGCTACGGCGAATTGCGCAGCCGGATCGCCGAGGACGGCGGGTTGCGGCGCTTCGTCAACGTCTACGTCGGCGGTGAGGACATCCGTTTCACGGATGGCCTGGACACCCCGGTCACGGACGGTGACGAGGTCACCATCCTGCCCGCCGTCGCGGGCGGCTGAGGCTCTACCGGGGCCGTCAGCCCGCGGCGAGTCCGATCGGGCAAGAGACGCCCGTGGCGTGCACGGGGCAATAGCCCCCCGGGTGCTTGTGGAGGTACTGCTGGTGGTAGTCCTCGGCGTAGTAGAAGGTGCCCAGCGGCGCGAGCTCGGTGGTGATCTGACCGTAGCCGGCACCGGCGAGCTTCTCGGCGAAGGCGGCGCGGGTGCTCTGCACGGCTTGGTGGGCGGCCTCGCAATCCCAGTACAGCGCCGAGCGGTACTGGGTGCCGACATCGTTGCCCTGCCGCATGCTCTGGGTCGGATCGTGGTTCTCCCAGAACAGGCGCAGCATCTGCTCATAGGAGGTCCGGGCGGGATCGAAGACGACCAGGACGGCCTCGGTGTGGCCGGTTCGGCCGCTGCAGGTCTCCTCGTAGGTCGGGTTGGGAGTGACGCCGCCGGCGTAACCGACCGCGGTGGTGTAGACGCCCGGCGCCTCCCAGAACACCTGCTCGGCGCCCCAGAAGCAGCCCATGCCGACGACGAGCTGCTGCATGCCCTCCGCGAACGGGGGCTTGATCGGCGTCCCGAGCACGGCATGGCGCTCGGGGACCCCGATCTCCTGCTCACGGCCTGGCAGGGCGGCGGCGGGATCGATCATGACTGTTTTTGCGCGTAGGCCGAACATGCCCCTCAGGTTACCGGCCGTGACGAGCGGGCCTGGCCGGCTCCCGGATGGGCGACAATCTCCGCGATGCTCTCCGCTCCCCGAACCCGCCTCGTGCTGGGCGCGATCGCCGGCGTCGTGCCGCTGGTGCCGATCGCGATCGGGCTGTCGCTGAGCGGCGCACCGTCCTCGCCTGCGCCCACTGCGTCGCGAGCGACCTCGGCGCTCGCCCCGGTCCCCGCACCTGCGTCGAGTGCCACCTTGCGGGTCGCGGCCCGGACCGGATCGCTGGCCGCCTCCCTGCGGCGCCCGGCCGTGCTGCGCCGGAGTCCGGGCACTGGCAGCTATGGCCGGCTCACACGCCGGACGCCCTTCGGCTCATCGCAGACGATGCTCGTCGTGCGCTCCTCGGGTCGCTGGCTGGGGGTGCTGAACCCGCTGGCCGGCAACGGAAGGATCGGCTGGATCCCGGCCTCGGTTGTCACCCTGAGCCGCGTGCAGTGGCGGCTGGACGTGTCGCTGTCACGCCGGCAGCTGACCGTGCGTGAACGCGGCCGCGTGGTCCGGCACTTCACGGTGGCGATCGGCGCACCCGCGTCACCGACGCCGACCGGTCGCTTCGCGGTCACCGACCGCCTGCGCACGGGTGATCTGACCGGCCCGTACGGCTGCTGCATCCTGGCGCTCAGCGCGGTCTCGCCGCACGCGATCCAGGGCTGGAGCGGCGGCAACCGGATCGCCATCCACTCCACGCCGGACACGGCTTCGATCGGGCTGCCGGTCAGCCACGGTTGCATGCGCCTGACGTTCGACGAGGCGCGCTGGCTCTTGCGTCACATCCCGCTGGGCACGCCGACGATCATTCGGACCTGAACGCCGCGGTCACGCCGGCGGCTCGGGCTCCTCGCCACTGGCGCGGCGGATCTTCTCGATCGCCGCTCGCAGCAGCCGTGACACCTGCATCTGCGAGGTGCCGATCCGCCGGGCGATCTCCGACTGCGTGAGATCGCGCCCGAAGCGCAGAAAGAGAATCAGGCGATCGGTGTCGGAAAGGGTCTCCACCCCGGCGGCGATCATGCTCAGGTACTCGGCCTGCTCCAGGCGCTCGTCCTCGGCCCCGAGCGTCTGGGCAGGACGCAGCACCGCCGAGTCGTCATCATCGGACCCTGAGTCCAGGGGCGCGGCATGACGTGCGTGGTAGGCCTCGATCGCCTCGAGCGTTTGTTCCTGGGTCGCCCCGAGCTCCTCGGCGAGCTCAGTCAAGGAGGGCGAGCGCCCCAGCCGCGAGGAGAGCTCGTCAGTGGCCCCCGCCAGCTCGACGGCCCGCTCCTTGACCCCGCGCGGCACGTGCACAGCCCAGGCGCTGTCGCGGAAATAGCGCTTGAGCTCACCCAGCATGGTCGGCATCGCGTAGGAGGAGAAGGCGAAGCCCCGGTCGGGGTCAAAGCGTTCGATCGCCTTGAGCAACCCGACCATGGCGACCTGGGTGAGGTCCTCCAGCGGCTCTCCGCGGGCGTGATAGCGCCACGCGACGCTGCGGGCCAGGGGCTCGAAGCGCACGACCAGCTCCTCGAGCACGAGCGGATCGGGCTCGAGATGGTAGGAGGCCAGGAGCGCCGCCGTGTCGCGCCCGCGCAGCTGATCGCGTCCGGTACTCATGGCCGGTGAGGGCGACGGTCGAGCAGATGATCAAGCGGCCGGCGCATGCGCACCCTCCATACAGAGACCTCCAGATGCGACGGTCTGCGCCGGCGGGCACCGGGGGCCTCCCATCGTTCACGGCGGGGTCCACCGCCCGGCTTTGACCGGCTGCCGCGGACGCGGGCATATTATCCGCCGCTGAGAACGACCAGGCCGGTTCCTCGTTACGCGTAACGAAGGAACGTTGCGCGACCGGTGATTCGGCGCTTGGGAACGTCGCTCGGGCAGTTGACGGCCCTCAGTCGCTGGCTCGGATCACGGCCCGGTCGACCGGCAGCCCGAGGCGCTCACGCAGCTCCGACGTGGCCACGTCCTCGCCGTGCAGCTGCTCGTCGGACGGGTGGGAGAAGACGACGATCCGGTCGGCGGCAAAGGTGCTCAGCGCGTCCTGGGCGGCCTCGAGCAGATTTCCCTCGCCGGTGTCGGCGCTGGCCGCCACGCCCCCATCACCGAGTCGTTCGACGCTCTCGCGCCCTACGACGTCGGCCCGTCTGATCGCCGCGTCCGCGTCAGAGACCCAGAAGCGCAGCGCGCTCTTGTGCAGCGCGGGAGCGACGAGCGCGACCTCGAGCTCGGCCGGCTCCACGTCACCCGGGAGGGCGTCACGCAGCTGCGCGGCGGAGACCGGCTCGGAGGTGAGGACGAGAACCTTCATCGGCTCGGGCTTACCCGCTGCCGGCCGCGCGCACGCACGCTCGCTAGTTGCCGTAGAGGGCGTCGAACCGATCGGCGTAGCGCTCGCTGATGACGTTGCGTTTGACCTTCAGGGTCGGCGTCAGCTCCCCGTCCTCGACCGAGAGATCGCGGTCCAGGATGGTGAACTTCTTGATCTGCTCGACCTGGGCGTAGTGCTCGTTGGCGCGATCGAGCTCAGCCTGCACGAGCTCGCGGACCGCGTCGGTTCCGGCCAGCTCGCTGACATCCTCCGACAGCCCGTGCTCCTTGGCCCACGGAACGATCTCCTCGGGATCGAGGGTGATCAGCGCGACCGGGTAGGGGCGGCGGTCGCCGTACATGACCGCCTGGCTGATGAAGCGAGACTGTTTGAGATCGTTCTCGAGGTTGGCCGGCGTCAGGTTCTTGCCCCCGGCGGTGATGATGATGTCCTTCTTGCGCCCGGTGATCCTGAGATAGCCCTCGTCGTCGAGCTCGCCGACGTCTCCGGTGTGCAGCCAGCCGTCGACCAGGGTCTCGGCGCTGGCCTGCGGGTTGGCCCAGTACTCCCGGAAGATGTTGGGACCGGTGAGCAGGATCTCCCCGTCTGACTCGGCGATCTTGACCTTAACGCCCGGCATCGGGCGCCCCACGGTGCCGAACTTGAAGTGCTCCAGCGTGCCGACGGTTCCGACCGCGGTCGTCTCGGTCATCCCCCAGCCCTCGAGCACGGGAACTCCGCAGGCGTAGAAGAACTCGAGGATCTCGGGCGCGATCGGAGCGGCGCCGCTGACCGCCTGGCGGATCTCTCCGCCGAACAGGCCGCGGACGCGGCTGAACAGCTGCTCGTCGGCGGTGTCGAAGGCGGCCTGCATCTGCTCAGGGATGTCGTCGCCGCGCTGGCGGCGCCGGTGGACCTCGAGGCCGAGCTTGACCGCCTGGCGAAACCGGGCCTGATCCTCATCGCTGGCCTGCTCCTGCAGCTTCATCGCCGCCGTATAGAGCTTCTCAAAGATGCGCGGCACCGAGGGCAGGTAGGTCGGACGAGTCTCGACGAGCTCCTCGATCACCCGCTGGCTGTCGCCGCCGTAGTAGATGATCGTCGTGCCGAGCTCAAAGGAGGCCAGCTGGGTGGTGAGCGCGAAGGCGTGGGCGAGAGGGAGGAACAGGTAGGTGCGCTCGCCGGGGGAGATGAAGTCCAGTTCGGCGACCATCTCGCCGACGGACATCGCGTTGCCATGGGAGAGCACGACCCCCTTGGGGTGGCCGGTCGTCCCGGACGTGTAGATGATCGTGTAGATGTCATCGCGGTTGACCGCCGACTGGCGGCGCTCGAGCTCTGAGCGGTCACCGCCGCGGCCCCGATCGCGCACGGCCTCGAGCGTGGTCTGGCCCGCGTCGCTGTCGATCCCGATCGTCGTGCCCAGGTCGGGCAGCTGCTCGCGGACCCGATCGATCTTGGCCCGTTGCTCGGCGGTCTCGCAGACCACCGCGCGGGCCCCGGAGTTGCCGAGCACCCAGGCACACTCCTTGGCGGAGTTGGTCGGGTAGACGGGAACGACGACGGCGCCGGCCGCGGAGATCCCGTAGCTGGCCAGCGTCCACTCGACGCGGGTGTCGGCGAGGATCCCGACCCGATCACCGGGTTCGATCCCGAGCGCGACGAGACCGAGCGCGATCTCATCCACGGCCGCGCTGACCTGCGCGAAGCTCAGCTCGCGCCATTCGCCGTCCACCTTGTGGCTGGCCGCGACGAGCTCACCGAAGCGTTCTCCGGCGATGCCGGCCAGGGTCGCGACCGTGCCATGCGCCGCCGCGGTCTCAGTCGTGTCGCTCATCAGGTCTCCTCCCTCGGGCTTGGTCAGACGATCTTCGCAGCTTGGTGAGGCGCCCGACGCCGCGAGTTGGCCGCCCGAGCTGACCAACCGGCCGCCGTTATTGCGAATAACCACAAACGGGTATACGCACGCGAGAGAGTGGGGGCGTTGTGGAAGCGTCTGCGGTCGTGGGAGCGTCCAGACCGCAATCCCGGCGGGCGTAGCGATGACCGCCGCATCCCATTGCCACGCGATTGCGCTGATCTCGGCCGATTCCGGCAGACGGCACCTCCGATTGCCTTGTGGTCCTGGCCACATCTAGGCTCGCCGCGGTGTCCCCTGGCCGGCGATCACACCCGCACCGAGCTTCTCTCGGCCGACGCTCAGATGGAAGTTCGGTGGACGGTCGAGGTTGACATCGTCAGATTCGCAGTCCGTCTCACAGCCCGGGAGGCGGGCGGGTGGAGCAACGTCGTTCTATACGACTGCAGCCATTCAGGCAAGAACGATCGGCACCGATACTCGTGAAGGCGTCAAGGGCGCGGCCGAGAACTTCTACGACGGCACGGCCGCAGGCGCATTCCGGACTGCGATCGACTTGATCCGCGGCGACTACGAGAGGATGATCGACGAATGGCAACGCTAGACGCCCCGCTGAGATCCCTATCTTCGCTCGCTGCATCACGGTTGCTGGACGATGAGATCGAGGCGTCGATCGCTGGGTCTCCGATGTACCCGGACGGCACCGTCTTCGTGCCGGAGGACCTCGCAGACGAGGCACTTATCGCTGGCCTCCGGGAGTCCGGATCGCCGGTTGCAGTGGTATCCAAGGATGAGCGGGTCACACTTCTGCGCCGTCGTCGGGACGACACGGAGATGATTCTTCTCGGCTTAGCTCTCGCTGGATTGGTCCTTTGGGCGATTAGCCGCAGCCGCGGGGCAGCCGTGGTTTCCCGCGCCTGACGTCCCTACACGCTCGCCCCTGCACGAGTTGCAGATCGCTTCCTCCGCGGCCGGTGGAGGGAGCCTGCGTCGTGGTCGCTCACTCGGGGCGGATGTACTCAAGCACCGGGCTGGTTGGAAGCGCCGGCGGCTTGCCCGGGTAGACGAACGCGACTATTCGGACTCTTCCCCCGTATCCGAGCCGGGGCTGTGAACGCCGCCGCCCTCGTGATCGTTGTCTCCGTCGGCATGCTCAGGGTCTGGGGTGGCCGGTGCGCCGTCGGCGTCTTCTTCCCGAGGCTCGTTTGTGATCGGTACGTCGCGGCCTACGACGGGGCCGTCCGCGAGCTCCCAGTCGTCCCGCTTTTCGCTTTCTGGACTCATCGCTCGTCCTCCCTCTTGTATCCGCTGAGAACCGACCAAACGAGGAACTGTGAATTACCAGGAGTTTCAGTAGTGCGCCCGGCACGATTCGAACGTGCGACCTTCCGCTCCGGAGGCGGACGCTCTATCCCCTGAGCTACGGGCGCTTTGAGTTGATCGGGGACGATCGGGAACCGTGAGCTTAATGGAGATCGCGATCATCGCGGACACTCACCTTCCCCGAGGGCGGCGCCGGCTGCCCGCTGCGTGCCTGCGGCGCCTGCGCGCCGCGGACCTGATCGTCCACGCGGGGGACCTCAGCACCGAGGCGGTGCTCGACGAGCTCGAAGCCTGCGGGAAGGTGGTCGCGGTGGCCGGCAACGCCGATGACGCCGGTGTGCGCGCCCGCCTGCCGCAGAGCGCCGTGGTGGCCGCCGGCCCGCGCCGGATCGCCGTGGTCCACGACGCCGGCCCGGCCCGCGGCCGGCTGGCACGGATGCGCGCCCGCTTTCCGGACGTCGACGCGGTGATCTTCGGTCATTCGCACATCCCGTTGCTCGAGCACGACGCCCGCGGCTTTCAGATCTTCAACCCAGGCAGCCCGACCGAGCGCCGGCGCGCCCCGCGGCACACGATGGGCCTTGCCCGCGTCAGCGCCGGCGGCATCGGCTTTCGCCTGCTCGGGCTCGACTGACACACTCGGCGCGCCATGGACCTGTCCCTGTTCTTCGCCGGCACCGGCGGCTCGGTGCCGACCGCCCGCCGCGGCCTGCCCTCGCTGCTCCTGCGCCGTGGTGGCGACCGGATCCTGTTTGACTGCGGTGAAGGAACCCAGCGCCAGCTCGTCGGCTCGGTCGGACTGACCGATCTCACCGAGATCTTCCTGACCCACTTCCACAGCGACCACTGGCTGGGTCTGCCCGGGATGCTCAAGACGTTCGATCTGCGGGGCCGCGACCGTCCGCTGGCGATCCACGGCCCCCCGGGGCTGCAGGCGCTGATGGCGCTCGTGGTCCGGATGGGCGGCCGGGTCAGCTATCCGCTGCACGTGGTCGAGCTCGGTCCCCACGACGAGCTTGGCCGGGACGGCTACCGGATCGCACCGGTACCGGTCGCCCATCGCGGTTGCGCCTACGGCTATGCGATCTATGAGGACCCGCGCCCCGGCGTGTTCGACCCCGCCGCCGCGCAGCGGCTCGGGCTCATCCCCGGTCCGGAGTTCGGCCGGGTGCAGCGCGGCGAGACGATCCGCGGGATCACCCCCGAGCAGGTCCTCGGGCTCACCCGTCCCGGCCGCAAGCTGGTTCTCTCCGGGGACACCGGGCCCTGTGAGGCGCTGGCGATCGCCGCCCACGACGCGGACCTGCTCGTCCACGAGGCCACCTTCGCCGAGCAGGAGCGTGACCGCGCCCGTGAGACCGGGCACTCGACCGCCGGTCAGGCCGCTGCCCTCGCGCGCGACGCGGGGGTCGGCCTGCTCGCGCTCAATCATGTCTCCACCCGCCATCCGCTGCGCCTGCTGCGCGATGAGGCTCGGGCGATCTTCCCCCGTACGGTGATCCCACGCGACTTCGACACCGTCGAGATCCCGGTCGCCGAGCGCGGTCGCGCGCAACTGCACCGGTGGGAGGATCGCAGCCTGGTCGCTCCCGACGGCGACCCCGCCGGCGCGCCCCCGGAGGCCTCCGAGCAGCCATGACCGCCGGGCGCGGTGCTAGCCTGCGGCGCAGTCTGGAAGTGCACCTTTAACCCGGTCCCGAGAGACCAGGAAGGAGCCCGTTGACCCCCGCCGCCACGATCGTCCTCGATCGCGATGATATGCGTCGCACGCTGGTGCGGATCGCCCACGAGATCGTCGAGAAGAACCCCGGCGGGCAGATCGCGATCGTCGGGATCCACCGCCGGGGAGCACACCTTGCCCGCCGCGTCCATGCGCTGACCAGCGAGCTCGTACCGGCCGAGATCCCGCTCGGCTCGCTCGACATCGCCTTCTATCGCGACGACCTCGGCTTCCGGCCCAGCGCGCCCGTGGTGCACGCCACCGAGCTCTCCTTCGCAGTCGAGGGCCGGACGATCGTGATCGTCGACGACGTGCTGTACACGGGCCGCACGGTCCGCGCGGCGATCGACGAGGTGTTCGACTTCGGGCGCCCGGACCGCTTGCAGCTCGCCGTGCTGGTTGACCGCGGCCACCGCGAGCTGCCGATCCGGCCCGACTACGTGGGCAAGAACATCCCGACATCCCAGGAGCAGCGGGTCAATGTCCGGGTGCAGGAGCTCGACGGCGCCGATCAGGTGACGGTCGGCCCGGCCGGCACCCGGGCCGCAGCGGTGACGCGATGACGGGTGGGCGGGGCGCCATCCCCCGCCACCTGATCTCGATCGACGACCTGGACCGGCCGGGGATCGAGCGGATCCTCGACCGCGCCGAGTCCTTCGCCGAGGTCTCCGGGCGCGACATCAAGAAGGTCCCGGCGCTCCGCGGCCGGACCGTGGTCAACCTCTTCTACGAATCCTCGACCCGCACGAGCTCGAGCTTCGAGCTGGCCGCCAAGCGGCTGTCGGCCGACGTGGTCAGCGTCCGCTCGGCCGGCTCGAGTGTCGACAAGGGCGAATCACTCAAGGACACCGTTCAGACGCTCTCGGCCTATGACCCGGCGGCGATCGTGATCCGCTCCCCGTACGCCGGCGCGGCTCAGCTGGTGGCCGGCTGGACCCCGGCGGCGGTGATCAACGCCGGCGACGGCAAGCACGAGCATCCCACTCAGGCGCTGCTCGACGTGTTCACGCTGCGCCGCCGGCTGGGCTCCCTGGAGAGGACGAAGATCTGGATCGTCGGCGACGTCCTGCACTCGCGGGTCGCACGCTCGGACATCCTCGCCTTCACCCGCATGGGCGCCACCGTCACGGTGTGCGGGCCGCCGCCGCTGATCCCACGCGAGATCGAGACGCTCGGCTGCACGGCGGTAGCGACGCTCGAGCGCCTGGGTGAGGCCGACGTGGTCTATGTCCTGCGCATGCAGCACGAGCGCATGGCCCAGTCCTTCGTGCCCTCGCTGCGTGAGTACGCGGCGCGCTACCAGATCAACCAGCGCCGGCTGCGGCCCGGGCAGCTGGTCATGCATCCCGGTCCCGTCAACCGCGGGGTCGAGCTCTCAGCCGACACGATCGACTCCCCGCAGGCGCTGATCGGCGACCAGGTCAAGGCCGGCGTCGCGGTCCGGATGGCCGTGCTCTACGAGCTGCTGGTCGGCTCCCCGATGCTCGCGCCGGTGGCGGCGGCATGAGCGGGGAGCGCCTGTACTCGCGGGATCTGCCCGTCGCCGAGCTGCTGATCCGTGGCGCGCACGTGCTCGATCCGCGGGCGGGCGTGGACGGGCGCCATGACGTGCTCGTCCGCGGTGGCATGATCGCCGAGCTGTCCGAGCCCGAGATGCTCGCCGCGCCGGAGGCGGCGACGACGATCGAGGCCCGCGGCCGCCATCTGTTCCCCGGTTTCGTGGATCCCCATGTGCACCTGCGCAGCCCCGGCCAGGAGTACAAGGAGGACATCGACACCGGGACCGCGAGCGCGGCCGCCGGCGGCTACTGCGCGGTGGTGGCGATGCCCAACACCGTGCCGACCGTCGACAGCGCCGCCGTGCTCGGTTCGCTGGTGCACCGCGCCAGCCACGAGGCGCGCGTGCCGACGGGCTTTCTCGCCGCGATCACCCGTGGCCTGGCCGGGGACGAGCTGACCGAGATGGCGGACCTGCGCGACGCCGGCGCGATCGGCTTCACCGATGACGGCAAGCCCGTCGTGTCGGCGGGGCTGCTGCGCCGCGCGCTGCAGTACCAGCGGCTGGCGGGCGGGATCATCGCCTTGCACGAGGAGGACCCGACCCTGTCGGGCGACGGGGTCATGCACGAGGGCGCGGTCTCGGCCCGGCTGGGCCTGGCCGGCATCCCGGCCGTCTCGGAGTCGGTGATGGTCGCCCGGGACGGCGCCCTGGCCGGCTATGAGGACGCACGTGTGCACTTCCAGCATCTTTCCTGCGAGGAGTCCGTGCGGGCCCTGGCTGCGGCCAAGGCAGCCGGCGCCCGGGTCAGCGGCGAGGCCGCCGCACCACCTTACCCTCACTGACGAGGCGGTCCTGGGCCTCGACAGCCGCTTCAAGATGAACCCCCCGCTGCGGACCGAGACCGACCGCCAAGCGCTCGTCGAGGGACTGCGCAGCGGCGTGATCGACTGCGTGGCCACCGATCACGCGCCGCACGCCGTGCACGAGAAGGAGGTGCCGTTCGAGGCTGCGCCGATGGGCACGACGGGACTGGAGACCGCGTTCGCCGCGCTGTACACGGAGCTGGTGCTCACCGGCCAGCTCGAGCTCGAGACGCTGGTCGTGCGGATGTCCGGCGGGGCCGCCCTGTATGAGCTGCCCACGCCGCGGATCGAGGTCGGCGAGCCGGCCAACCTCTGCCTGGTCGATCTCGACGCGCGCTGGGAGGTCGGCGCCCGCGGCTACGCCAGCCGGGCCGACAACTGCTGCTTTCACGGCCGCCGCCTGCAGAGCCGGGTGCAGCTGACGCTCGCCGCCGGCGCGATCGCCTTCCGCGCCACCGTGCTCGCCGAGGCCGGAACCCTGAGCGGACGATGAGCACCCCGAGCACCGCCTACGTCCTGCTGCAGGACGGCACGCGCTTGGAGGGTCTGGCCTGCGGAGCCGACGTACCCGCGGTGGGGGAGATCGTGTTCACGACCTCGATGGCCGGCTACCAGGAGGCGGTCACCGATCCCAGCTACGCGGGCCAGCTGCTCGCCTTCACCTTTCCGCAGGTCGGCAACTACGGGGTCAGCGCCGAGGCGATGGAATCTGACCGGATCCATGCCCGCGCGGCGATCATGCGCGCCGGCACGGACTACCAGCGCGAGCGGGCACCGCGGGCGAAGCCCGTGGTCAGCGCTCCGGGAGCCGAGGCGGGGTGGCTGAGCTGGCTCACCGACTGCGGGGTCCCGGCGATCACCGAGCTCGACACCCGCGCCCTGGTGCGCCACCTGCGCGACCGCGGCGCGATGCGCGGCGGCGTCTTCCCCGCTCGGGTCAGCGCCGCGCAGGCGCGGGCGCTGATCGAGGCCGAACCCCCGATGACCGGCCGTGATCTCGCCCGCGAGGTGACGCCCGAGGGCCCGGTGCTGCTCGGCCCGACCGGACCGCCGCCGGGCGGGGGAGATCCGAGCAGCGGCGTGCGGATCGCGATGATCGACACCGGGGTCAAGGCCTCGATCGTGGCCAACCTGCGCACCCGCGGGGTGACGGTCGAGCTGCACCCCTGCACGACCTCGCCGGCGCAGCTGCTCGCGGGCTCGCCCGATGCGATCTTCCTAGCCAACGGGCCGGGCGACCCGGGCGCCCTGGACTACATCGTGGCCACGGTGCGCGAGCTCGTCGGCCGGCTGCCGGTATACGGGATCTGCCTCGGCCACCAGCTGCTCTGCCGCGCCGTTGGCCTGGAGACCTACAAGCTGGCCTTCGGCCACCACGGGACCAACCACCCGGTCAAGGACCTGACCACCGGACGCACGGAGATCACCAGCCAGAATCACGGCTTTGCCGTGCTCGGCCCGGACGGGGGGCGGAGGATCGAGAGTGACCGGCCGGTGCGCTGGGAGACCGACTTCGGGGTCGCCGAGCTGACCCACATCAACCTGTATGACCGCACCGTCGAGGGGCTGAGGCTGCGCGACGTGCCAGGCGCGACGGTCCAGTACCACCCCGAGGCCGGGCCCGGGCCCCATGACGCCATGTACCTGTTCGATCGGTTCGTGGACGAGATCCGCGCCGCCGCCTGATGCCCCGTCGCGACGACATCCACAAGATCCTGCTGCTCGGCTCGGGCCCAATCGTGATCGGCCAGGCGGCCGAGTTCGACTACTCCGGCACCCAGGCGTGCCGGGTCCTGGTCCAGGAGGGCTACGAGGTGGTCCTGGTCAACTCCAACCCGGCCACGATCATGACCGACCCCGAGGTCGCGACCACCACCTACATCGAGCCGCTGCTGCCCGGTCCCGTGACCCAGGTGATCGAGCGCGAGCGCCCCGATGCGCTGCTGCCCACGCTCGGCGGTCAGACGGCGCTGAACCTCGCCAAGGCCCTGCACGAGGACGGCACCCTGGAGCGCTTCGGGGTCGAGCTGATCGGCGCCGACTACGAGGCGATCGACCGCGCCGAGGACCGCGAGCGCTTCCGCGACACGATGACCGCGGCCGGCCTGCGGGTCCCCAAGAGCGTGATCGCGCTCGCCGTGCAGGACGCCTGGGACGCACTGCCGCAGCTCGGCCTGCCGTTCATCGTGCGCCCGGCGTTCACGCTCGGCGGGACGGGCGGCGGGGTGGTGCACTCAGAGGCCGATATCGACCGGATCGTCGGCGGCGGGCTGAAGGCTTCGCCGATCGGCCAGGTGCTGATCGAGGAGTCGGTGCTCGGCTGGGGCGAGTTCGAGCTCGAGGTGATGCGCGACCACACCGACAACGTGGTCATCGTCTGCTCGATCGAGAACCTCGATCCGATGGGCGTGCACACCGGCGACTCGGTCTGCGTGGCCCCGCAGCAGACGCTGACCGACAAGCTCTACCAGCGCCTGCGCGACCAGGCGATCGCGGTCATCCGCGAGGTCGGCGTCGAGACCGGCGGCTCCAACGTCCAGTTTGCGGTCAACGCCGAGACCGAGGAGATCGTGATCATCGAGATGAACCCGCGGGTGTCGCGCTCCAGCGCGCTGGCCTCCAAGGCCACCGGCTTTCCGATCGCCAAGATCGCCGCCCGGCTGGCCGTCGGCTACACGCTGCAGGAGATCCCCAACGACATCACCCAAGCCACCCCGGCCAGCTTCGAGCCGGCGATCGACTACTGCGTGATCAAGTGGCCGCGGTTCGCGTTTGAGAAGTTCCCCGGGGCCGAGGCCGGCCTGACCACCCACATGAAGTCCGTCGGCGAGGCGATGGCGCTGGGGCGCACGTTCAAGCAGGCCTTCGCCAAGGCGCTGCGCTCGCGCGAGCTCGACACCCGTGCGCAGCCGCCCGCAGATGACGCAGAGCTCGTGGACCTATGCGCGCGGCCCGGCGCCGAGCGCTGGGACTACGTGCTCGAGGCGCTGCGCCGGGGGACGACGCTCCAGGAGCTGCACGCCCGCACCAGCATCGACATGTGGTTCCTGCGCGAGCTGGCCGAGCTTGCCGCCGATCCGGAGGCCGCCTTCTCGGGCGAGCGGACCTTCAAGGCGGTGGACACCTGCGCAGCCGAGTTCGCCGCCTCGACCCCGTACTTCTACTCCGCCTCAGAGCGGCCCGGAGCGGGCGGACCCGCTCACGAGGCTAGGCCCTCGGACCGGCCCGGGGTGGTCATCCTCGGCTCCGGGCCCAACCGGATCGGTCAGGGCATCGAGTTCGACTACTGCTGCGTGCACGCCGCGCAGACCGTGCGCGAGCTCGGTCGCGATGCGGTGATGATCAACTGCAACCCCGAGACGGTCTCCACCGATTACGACACCTCGGACCGGCTGTACTTCGAGCCGCTCACGCTCGAGGACGTGATCGCGGTCTGCGAGCTGGAGAGACAGCGGGATGATTCGAGCGCCGCGCAATCCAGCGAGGCGGGAAGCCGAGCGCGCGGCGGGCTCGAAGGCGTGGTCGTCCAGTTCGGGGGCCAGACCCCGCTCAAGCTCGCGGCCGGCCTGGCCGCGGCCGGGATCCCGATCCTCGGCACGAGCATCGACGCGATCGACCTCGCCGAGGACCGCTCGCGCTTCGGCCCGCTGCTGGACCGCCTCGGCTACAAGGCCCCGCCCTACGCGACCGCGACCAGTGCGGCGCAGGCGCTAGCCCGCGCCCCGAAGGTCGGCTTCCCGCTGCTCGTGCGGCCCAGCTACGTGCTCGGCGGGCGGGCGATGGAGATCGTCTACAGCGTCGAGGGCCTGCGCGACTACCTGGACCGGGTTGGGGTCTCGGCCGGCACCACGATCTACCTGGACCGCTTCCTCGAGGACGCGATCGAGGTCGACGTTGACGCGCTGTGCGATGGCAGCGCCGACGCCGGAGGCGGCGGTGAGGTGTGGATCGCCGGGATCATGCAACACGTCGAGGAGGCCGGGATCCACTCCGGCGACTCGGCCTGCGTGCTGCCGCCCCACACGCTCGGCGCCGCCATGCTGGCCGAGATCCGCGAGCAGACGAAGGGGATCGCCCGGGCGCTGGGCGTCGTCGGCCTGCTCAACGTGCAGTTCGCGATCCACGGTGACGACGGCCTGCACGTGATCGAGGCCAACCCGCGCGCGTCGCGCACGGTTCCCTTCGTCTCCAAGGCGATCGGCCTGCCGGTGGCCAAGCTCGCCTGCCGGATCATGCTCGGCGAGCGGATCGCCGAGCTCGGCCTGCCCGTGGATTCGGAGCGCGAGCGAAGCGAGGCGCACGTCTGCGTCAAGGAGGCGGTGCTGCCCTTCAAGCGCTTCGCCGGCGCCGACTCCCTGCTCGGCCCCGAGATGCGCTCGACCGGCGAGGTGATGGGGATCGCCCCGGACTTCCCGACCGCGTTCGCCAAGGCCCAGGCGGCCGCGGGCGCGGGGCTGCCCAAGTCCGGGACCGTGTTCCTGACCGTGGCCGACAACGACAAGCTCGCCGCCACGGGGATCGCCACGCTGCTGCACGACCTCGGCTTCGAGATCATCGCCACTCGCGGCACCGCCCAGGCGCTGCGGCGCATGGGCATCCCGGCCGAGGCGATCAACAAGCTCGGGGAGGGTTCCCCGCATGTCGTGGACTGGATCGAACGGGGCGCCGTGGACCTGGTCATCAACACTCCGGTCGGCACCGGCGCGCGCACCGACGGGTACGAGATCCGCTCGGCGGCCATCGCCCGCGGTATTCCCTGCATCACGACGATCGCGGGAGGGATGGCCGCCGCCCGGGCGATCCGCTCCGCCCAGCGCGGCGAGCCGGCCGTCGTCTCGCTGCAGGAACTGCACCGCGCCTGTGACCCCGCCGCTCCCGCCGTGCAGTAAACCGGCCCACAGCAGGAACCGCGCCCGTAAACTGGCCCACAGCAGGAATAAACCCTGCAAACGGAGGCTATTACCCGAAACCAGGCTCGACAATGCTCAAGCTCAGGTTGAGGTCGAGCGAAATTCGGGGGATGGACCTTGATCGCCCCGTCCCACGCTGTATAGTCGCCGCCCATGCCGCCGGTCAGTGAATCGTTGTCGAAGTCGCTCGCCGCCCCCGAGCGCTCCCTGCACCAGCGGATGGAGGCGCTCCAGCGTGCCAACGACATCCGCAGCCGGCGCGCGCAGCTAAAACGTGACCTGAAGGCCGGGCGCCAGCCGATCCACGAGCTGCTGCTCCACCCCCCCGAATATCTGCTGACCGCCAAGGTATTCGATCTGCTGCTCGCCGTCCCCAAGTACGGACGCGTCAAGGCCGGCAAGATCCTCTCGCAGTGCCGGATCTCGCCCTCAAAGACGCTCGGCGGCCTGTCTGAGCGCCAGCGCGGCGAGCTCGTCACGCTGATGCGCCGCCGCTAGCGCTTCGCGCCCCCCGCGCGACCGCGTCATGGCCAGGGTGTTCGTGATCACCGGCCCCTCCGGCGTCGGCAAGGGGACGCTGATCCGGGGTCTGCGCCAGCGCGTGCCCGAGCTCGAGCTGTCGGTCTCGGCGACCACGCGGGAGCCGCGCCCGGGGGAGGAGGACGGGGTCGCATACCACTTCCTCAGCAGCGAGGAATTCGATCGCCGCGTCCGCGCGCAGGAGTTCGTCGAGCACGCGACCTACGCCGGGTGCCGCTACGGCACGCTGCGCTCCGAGCTCGAGGCCCGCCTGCGCGACGGCATCCCGCTCGTGCTGGAGATCGAGGTCCAGGGCGCGCGCCAGGTGCGCGAGGCGATGCCCGAGGCGATCGCCGTGTTCATCGCCCCGCCATCACGCGACGCGCTGCGCGCCCGTCTCGTCGGCCGGGGAACCGACGATGCCGAGCAGATCGAGTCCCGGCTGCAGACCGCCGAGCGTGAGCTGCAGGCCCAGCCCGAGTTCGGCTACGTGGTGGTCAATGACCGCCTCGAGGACGCCACCAGCGATCTGGTCGCGATCGTCCGCGGCTCGCTGGCAGGGGAAAGCGCTCCGGACGCTAACCTTGGCGGACCCCATCAAGGACTGAATCCGTGATCTCACCCCGAATCGACCGGCTGCTCGAACACGTGGACTCCGACTACGCGAGCGTCGTCGTGGCCGCCAAGCGTGCGCGGCAGATCAATTCCTACTACCACAACCTCGGCGAGGGCACGTTTGACGAGTTCCCGCCGCCGATGGTGGACACCCGCTCCAAGAACTACCTGACGATCGCGCTGGAAGAGGTCGCTCAGGGCAAGATCAAGTATCACTACCGCTGATCGACGCGCCCCCGTGACCGAGTCTGAGTGCACAGCAGCGAGGCGGTAGCGGCCGATGGCCCGCCTGCTGCTCGGCGTGAGCGGCGCCATCGCCGCCTACAAGGCACTGGAGACAGCGCGCCTGGCCGTCGGCGCCGGGCACGAGCTTCGTGTCGTGCAGACACAGGCCAGCACCCGCTTCGTGGGCCCGGCCTCATTTGCCGCCATCACGGGCGCCCCGGTGCTCTGCGATGAGTTCGAGCCCGACCCGCTGCACGGCGCCTATCCCGGCGAGCCCGCGCCCGAGCGCTCCCCGATCTCGCATCTGGCGCTCGTCCAGCGCGCGGACCTGTACCTGATCGCGCCGGCGAGCGCCAACACGATCGCGAAGCTGGCCCACGGCCTGGCCGACAACCTGCTCACCACCGCCGCGCTGGCCGCCACCTGCCCGGTGGTCCTGGCCCCGGCGATGAACCACCACATGTGGTGCCATCCCGCCACCCGGGCCAACCTCGAGCTGCTCGCCTCCCGCGACGTGGTCATTGTCGCGCCCGGGGAGGGCGAGCTGGCCTCCCACGGCGAGCACGGGATCGGCCGGCTCGCCGAGCCCGCCGCGCTGCTGGCCGCCTGCGAGGCGGTGCTCGGGCGTCCCGGCGACGCGACCGCGACGACGTCTGCCGCCGGCGCCTGGCTGGGACGCCGCGTGCTGGTCACTGCCGGCGGGACCCGCGAACCGATCGACAGCGTCCGCTTCATCGGCAATCGCTCGTCGGGACGGATGGGCTTTGCGCTGGCCGCCGAGGCCGTCCGCCGCGGGGCGCAGGTGACCGTCGTGGCGGCCAACGTCGCGTTGCCCGCGCCGGCCGGCGCCCGGGTCCTCGCGGTCGCCACCGCGGCCGAGCTGCAGGCGACCTGTGAGCTGGAGTTCGAGCGCGCCGACGTGCTGCTGATGGCCGCCGCGGTCGCGGACTTCCGACCCGCGACGATCGCCCCCAACAAGCTCAAAAAGGACCAGGGCATGCCGTCACTCCAGTTCGAGCCGACCACCGACGTGCTCAGCCTGCTGGCCGCCCGGCGCCGCCCGGGACAGCTGCTGGTCGGCTTCGCCGCCGAGCACGGCCGCGACGCGGTCCGCTACGGCCGCGACAAGCTCGCCCGCAAGGGGCTGGACGCGATCGTCGTCAATGACATCGCCCAGGACGGCGTCGGCTTCGACACCCCCGACAACGAGGTCGCGATCATCACCGCCGCCGGCGGGGAGCGCCACGTGGCCCGGGTCGGCAAGGAGCACGTCGCCGCGGCGGTGCTCGATGAGTTGCAGCCACTCTGGGAGAAGGAGAGAGACGATCGAGCCATCCGAGCCGACCCCGCTCGCACCGCGGGAGTTTGAGGCCCACAGCGCGGTCGCCCGCGCCCTGGCGGCCAACATCGTCCGCGCCGTGCAGGTGCGCGAGGAGACCCTGCAGCACCTGATCGTCGCGCTGCTCGCCGAGGGTCACGTGCTCGTCGAGGACTATCCCGGCGTGGGCAAGACCGCCCTGGCCCGGGCCGTCGCGCGGTCGATCGACTGCCAGTTCGCCCGCGTGCAGTGCACCTCTGACCTGCTGCCCGCGGACGTGGTCGGCACCAACGTCTTCGATCAGCGCGAGCAGCGCTTCGAGTTCCGGCCCGGACCGGTGTTCGCCAACGTCGTGCTCGTGGACGAGATCAACCGGGCCTCGCCCAAGACCCAGTCCGGGCTGCTGGAGTGCATGCAGGAGCGGCGGGTGACCGTGGACGTCCACACCCACGAGCTCGCGCGGCCGTTCCTGGTCCTGGCCACGCAGAACCCGATCGAATACGAGGGCACCTATCCACTGCCCGAGGCCCAGCTCGACCGGTTCATGGTCCGGATCTCGCTCGGGTACCCCGAGCCGGCCGCCGAAGCGGGCATGCTCGCCGCCCACGAGACCGGGGACCGGGTCCTGACCCTGGGCCCCGTGGCCACCGCGGCCGAGGTGCTCGCTGCCCAGGACGCGGTCACGCGTATCCAGGCCACCGCGCCGCTGCGCGACTACGTCGTGCGGCTGCTGTGGCGCACGCGCGAGGATCCACGCGTCGATCTCGGCGCCAGCCCCCGGGCCGGGCTGATGCTGCTGCGCGCGGCCAAGGCCCACGCGATGCTGGCCGGACGCGACCACGCCCTGCCCGACGACGTGCAGGCCCTCGCCGAGGCGGTGCTCTCGCACCGGCTGATGCTCGCCCCCGAGACGCCCCGGGCGGCGGCCCGGGATGTCGTCGCCGAGGCGGTGGCGGGAACTAGGGCGCTGTGATGACGCGCCCAAGGCTGTCGGCCCGTCGGGCGGGCTCGGTGCTCGCGGCCGGAGCGGCGATGCTGCTGATCGCCTTCGTGTTCGACGCCGCGCCGCTGTTCGTGCCCGCGCTCGCCCTGCTGATCGTCGGCCTGCTCACGCCCACCTGGGTGTGGGCGAGCGCGCGCGGAGCCGTCGCGCAGCGACAGCTGCGGGCCGACCGCGTGATCGAGGGCGAGCCGCTGAGCGCCACGATCGTCGTGCGCCGGGGCCGCCTGGGCCTGCCCGGCGCCGAGGTGGTCGATCCCTTCACCGGCGCCCGGCTGGAGCTCTCGGGCCCGCTGTCGCCGTTCACCGGCGATCGCGAGGCGCGCGTGCGCGTGGTCGCCCGCTTCCCGCGCCGGGGCCAGTACCTGCTCGCCGCGCCCGAGCTGCGCGTCACCGACCCGCTCGAGCTCGCCCGGGTACGGGCACCGGGCGCCGGCAAGGGGCAACCGCTGCTCGTGCTACCGCGGACCGAGCCGGTGCGGTGGCTGGGTGCCGGCCGAGGGCGACGCTTCCAGCGGCCCGAGGGCCAGGCCGACGCCGAGGCCTTCGCGGCCGTGGACCTGGACGGGTTGCGGCCCTACCGGCCGGGCACACCGGCCAGCCGGATCCACTGGCCCGCGGTGGCGCGGGGCAGGGGGCTGATCGAGCGCCGGCTGCAGGCCGACGGCGACAACCGCCCGCTGGTCGTGCTCGACACCCGCGGCACCGCCGGCGTGGGCCTCGTCGACGCCGCGGTGCGCGCCGCGGCCTCGCTGACGCTCGAGTTCGCCCGCTCGGGCGGGTGCGGCCTGCTGCTGCCCGGCGAGCAGCGGGCGACGGCGATCGACCGGGATCTGATTGCGTGGCCGGCGGTGTACGCGCGCCTGGCGGTCCTCCCGGACGGCCCTGACGCGCGGACCCCGGTGCTCGGTGCCCCGGCCGCCCGGCTGGGTCCGATGGTGTACGTGGCGGCGCAGGCTCCCGAGCGGCTGCTGCGCGGCGCCGAGATCGGAGCGGGTCGCGTCGTGCTGGTCCTCCCGATCGACGGTCTCGACGGCGGCCGGCCGAGCGGGGTCCGGGGTCTCACCGGGCCGGCCGCGTTCGAGGTCTCGGGATGCCGCGGCTTCGTGCTCGGCGGGCGCCGCGAGCGCGAGCGCGAGCAGCCGCGGGGGCGCCCGCAGAGCGCTGCCGGACGACGCATAGCGCCGGTGATCCTGCGCGAGGACCGCGAGCCGGGGTCAGCGTGAGCGCCGGCACGCACACGCTCAGCGTGCCCCCACGGATGGGCCACGCGACGTGCGCGCCGGCGCGCGAGCTCTCGGGCGCGGCCCGAGCGGTCATCCGGGTGGCCGGCTTCGCGGCGCTGGGGCTCTACGGGATCGAGCGCTGGTCGCGGCTGATCGCCGCGCCGGCGACCGGGCGCCTGCTCGGGCTGCTCGTGCTCGCGGTCGCGGTCGCCGGCGCGATTCCGGTCCTGCGCCGTCTGCTCGGCGGCCCCCCCGCCACCGTCGCCGCCTTCGCCCTCTGCCTGCTCGCGTTGCCGATCGCCGGGTTGCCCTGGCAGGATTTCGTGCACCTGCGCCTCGCCCTGGGCACGCGCCACGTCGGCGCCGGCCTCGCCGGGCTGCCCGCCGCGATCCTGCCCTACGCCGGCTCGGGCCGCTGGGTGGCGACGGTGATCACGCTCGGCGCCGCCGTGCTGCTGCTCGACGCCGCCATCGTGCTCGCCTTCACGCCGGCGGCGCTGGGAGATCTGCGGCGCGCCAGCGCGGCGCTGCCGCTCATCGCGCTGGCCGTCGTGCCGTCCACGCTCGTGCGGCCACAGCTGCCCTACCTGCAGGGCGTGGTGCTGTTCGCGCTGCTGGCCACGTTCCTGTGGGGCGAACGGCTGCGCCGCCAGACGGTGTCCGCCGCGCTGATCCTGGCTGCGGTCGCCGCCGTCGGGGGCGGGCTGCTGGCCCCGCGACTGGATTCCCACCACGCGTGGGTCGACTACCGCGCCTGGGCGGGCGGGCTGCCGCATGCGCGAGTGGACGCGTTTGCCTGGAATCAGACCTACGGGCCGCTGCATTGGCCACGCAAGGGTCACGTCGTGATGACCGTGGCGGCCCGCAGCGGGGACTACTGGAAGGCCGAGAACCTCGATGTGTTCAACGGACGCGCCTGGGTGGCGGGGACGGTCAACCCGGGTCGGCTGCCTGCCCCATCCCCAGCGGCGCTCGGCGCCTGGTCACAGGTGATCAAGGTCCGGATCGGGGCGATGCGCACTGCTGACGTGATCGCGTCCGGGTTCTCGTCAACGCCGGTCGGCGTGCCCGGTGGTGACATGCCGGGCGCTTCGGACGGAACCTGGACCGCGCTGCGGCCGCTGGGCTCGGGGGCGACCTACGTGATCACCACCTACGCGCCGCATCCCGGCCCGGCGCAGCTCAGCCGCGCCGGGCGCGATTATCCGGGCCCGGCGCTGGATCCGTTTCGCTCGATTGCCCTTGCGCTGCCCGGAGTGTCCTCGACGGTCGAGCCTCAGCTCGTCTTTCCCGGCTTCTACGGCCGCCGCCGCGCGCCTATCCGGGTGGAGGGCGGGAGCGGGGAGGTCTCGCCGGCGGCGGCGCTGGCCCGTTCGCCCTACGGGCCGGTGTATGCGCTGGCGCAGCGGCTGGCCGCAAGCGCGCGGACCCCGTACGCGTTCGCGGTGCGGATCAAGCGCTACCTCGCCAAGCACGCCGCCTACAACGAGAACCCGCCGGTCCGGGCCGCGCCGCTGGCCGCGTTCCTGCTGCACGATCACATCGGCTACTGCCAGCAGTTCTCGGGCGCGATGGCGCTGCTGCTGCGGATGGGCGGGGTGCCGGCGCGCGTGGCGACGGGCTTTACGCCCGGCGTGCGGCCGGGCGGCTCGGGCCCGTTCACGGTCACCGACGTAGATGCCCACGCCTGGGTCGAGGCCTGGTTTCCCGGTTACGGCTGGGTGCGCTTTGACCCCACCCCGGCGATCGCTCCCGCGCTCGGTGGCCACATCGATCTGCCGGTCCCCAAGAGCCTTCCCGGCGCCCGTCTCGGCGGACCGGGAACGCACGGGCTGGCCAGCCAGCCGCTGGCCGGCAGCGCGCGCCCCCGGCCGCGCGGCGGCGGCGGTGGGTTGAGCGCCGGGCTTCTCGCGGCGCTGATCTTCGGCCTCGGGCTGGTGGCCGCAGTCGGGCTGGGCCTGCGGCGGGCGGCCACGACCGGGACAGGGGCCGAAGGCCGGCTGCGCGAGCTCGAGCGGGCGCTGGCCCGGACCGGACGTCCGCTCGACGCGGCGATCACCTTGGCCGAGC
>JAABUZ0100003459.1_pt1 | contig 23363 bp, 22 predicted proteins | sample 5562091 | NCBI WGS metagenome assembly JAABUZ01 (sample SAMN12813069, study PRJNA571459) | rock metagenome | isolation source: Antarctica rocks | place: Antarctica: Victoria Land, Linnaeus Terrace sud | collected 2015-12-21
TGAACGGGCGGGCAAAGTTCTGTTCGTGATTATGACGGACGGCGAAGAGAATGCTTCGCGCGAGTTCAGCAGCCGTCAGGTCTTTGAGATGATTACCCATCAGCGCGAAAAGTACCAGTGGGAAGTCGTGTTTATCGGCGCGAACCAGGACGCCGTCGCTACTGGGGCAAGCTATGGCATTCCCATGTCAAACGCGCTGAACTATGCGGCGACCCCTGCCGGGACACGCAGCGCGAACGCGACCCTCAGCAAAGCGACGGCAAGCTTCAGGAGACGCTCAACGAGCCAGAGTGCAGACTTCTTTGAGCCTGAAGAGCAGAAATAACCCGGCGGCTACTCCGTGTCCGACTGATTGCCGTCTGCGTCTTCTTTGGATTTCACGTAAATCGTTTTCAAATTCACGAACTCGCGCAGGCCATGCTCGGAAAGTTCGCGGCCATAGCCGGAGCGCTTGATGCCGCCAAACGGCAGGCGCGGGTCGGAGGCGACCATGCTGTTGACAAAGGTCATGCCGGCGTCTATCTCGTTAATAAAGCGTTCCTGCTCGGCGGGATCGGCAGTCCAGACGCTGCTGCCGAGGCCATAGGGCGTGTCGTTGGCTTGGCGTATCGCGTCGTCCAGGCTGCCGACCCGAAACAGCAGGGCCACGGGGCCGAACAGCTCTTCCGAATAGGCGGGCGCGGCACGGGGAATGCCCACAAGCGCGGTGGGCGCATAAAAATTGCCGGGCCGGTCCAGACGCCTGCCGCCGGTTAAAAGCGTCGCTCCGGCGGCAAGGCTGCGGTCTACCTGCGCCGCCAAACCTTCTAAAATCTTGGGCGTCGCCAGCGGGCCAATGTCTGTTTTGGGGTCCATCGGATCGCCGACTTGAAGCGCTTCCAGCCCCGCGACAAACTTCTGCGAGAACTCGTCCGCGATGGCATCATGGAGAATGAACCGCTTGGCGGCGATGCACGACTGGCCGTTGTTCAGTGTTCGGGCCTGCACCGCCGTCTGAACGGCGGCGTCTAAATCCGCGCTCGGCATGACCACAAACGGGTCACTGCCGCCAAGCTCCAGCACGGTTTTTTTGAGTTTCGCTCCGGCCTCAGCGCCGACGGCCATGCCCGCTCGTTCGCTGCCGGTCAAAGTCGCGGCGGCGATGCGTGGGTCTTCCAGCACCGATTGTATCTGCGGCGTTTCAATCAAAAGTGCCTGAAAAACGCCGTCGGCAAAACCGGCACGGCGGAAGATGTCTTCTAAAATCAGCGCACACTGCGGGACATTCTCGGCGTGCTTCAAGAGGCCCGCGTTGCCCGCCATCAGCGCAGGCGCGGCGAACCGAACGACCTGCCAGAGCGGGAAGTTCCAGGGCATGAGGGCGAGTATGACGCCGAGCGGCCGGCAGCGCACAAACGCTTTCGCGCCGTCAATTTGGTACGCCTGATCTGCTAAAAAACGCTCGGCGTTCTCGGCATAGTAGCGGCAGGTATCAGCGCATTTTTCCACTTCGGCGACGGAAGCGTTGAGCGTTTTGCCGACTTCCAGCGTCATGGTTTCGGCAATGCTCTGCTTTTCGGCGCGAAGCAGCGCACCGGCGCGGGATAAACAAGCCGCCCGGTCGGCGAACGTCGTCTGCTTTTGATGCGTAAACCCAAGCGCGGCTTTGGCGAGTTTTGCTTCAATTTCGGCGTTCGTCAAGGGCGCGAATTCTTTAATGGTTTCCCCGGTGGCGGGGTTGATGGTAGCGATAGGCATACCCAAGTATTCCCGGCACGGCGCATAACAAAAACGCATGGAACTTTAGGCAGTTCTCGCTGGTTAAGAATGAGTATGGCAAATGAGAAAAAACCAGAAGAAACACAGTTCCCCGGCCTCAAAGACGATGGCCCTGCGGTAGATGACACCTCAAAAGATGATCATCCAAAAGACGCCGCCCCGGACGCTCCCACAGTGTCTATGCACGGGCCGCTGAAGGCGGACAAAATTGCGCCGCGTGAGCTGGAGCCGGTGCGCGTGCCGGTCCGCGCCCTCAAAAACCAGTCCCGGCGAGATTTCCTGCTGTACGGGGCCGGCGCGGCGGCGGCGGCCTTCGGTTTTGTCTGGCTGCTGCCGGACGACACCCGCGCCCGGCTGCATTTGAAGCCCGTGGCGGCGGCGGGGCGCAAAGCGCGGCTGCTGGACAAAACGATTTCGTTTGACGACGATGTGGCGGAAGCGCTCTACTCGCCGACCCGCGCGGTCCCGACCTACTCGATGTCGCAGGCGGCGCGGGAGCTGCGAAACAACTACGACGGGCAGACGCCGGACCCCGGCTATATCCCTGACTGGCATTTGACGGTAGAAGGACTGGCTTCCGGCAAAGTGGAAAAGCTGACGGCCCAAAACATTCAAGCATTAGTGACCCGCTACGGCGGGCGTCACGACCAAGTGACCCGGCTGGTCTGCGTCGAAGGCTGGAGCATGATTGCGGGGTGGGGCGGCCTGCGGTTCGCGGATTTTCTCAATGCTTATCCGCCGATGCCCGGCGCGAAATGGGCGCGTCTGGATTCGTCGGTCAATCTGGATTCCGACGGCAATCCCGACCCGTACTATGTGTCGGTAGACCTGCCGACCGCCCAGCATCCGCAAACGCTGCTGGCGACGCATCAAAACGACGCCAATCAGCAGCTGGTTCCGCTGACGGTCGAGCATGGCGCACCGCTGCGCCTGCTTGCGCCGATGAAGCTGGGCCTGAAAAACATCAAAGCGATCACGAAGATCACCTACACCGTGGACGAGCCGAAAGACTATTGGAGCGATGAGGGCCGCGGCTACTCGCGCTACGATGGACTGTAAACGAGCTTTAGCAACCTGACCAATATAGAACCTCACCCCGGAACTCCGTTCCGACCCTCTCCTTGTTAAGGAGAGGGTCGGAGCTTGCGACGGGGTGAGGTTTTCTTATGTCTGCCCTTGACATCCCCTCGCGCCTCGTGTTATACTGCAATCAAAGCACTTTGTTTTGTAAAGTATTAATCTCAAACTAGCAACACCGAGGAACCTGCCCATGCCCGCTCTGCTTGCCCCGCTGGAAGAAGCCCGTGAAAACCTGCGGGTCATCCGGCAGACGATGGAACGCTCGACCAAGTATTCCACGCTCTCCGGCCTATCCGGCGTTCTGATCGGCCTGACCGCGATTGTCAGCGTGGTTGTCACGAGCCGCGTTTTGCACGGCAGAGTGGACGCGCATCAGCCGGTGCAGTCCGCCTATCCGGGACTAGGGCTGCTCTGGCTGGCGACGCTGGCCGTCGCGGTCGGGATTGAGTTTGCCTGCAACAAGCGGCGAGCCAAATCCATCGGCAAGCGGGTGGCGTCGCCGCTGGGGGCGCATATTATCGTCGCGGCCCTGCCGGCGTTTGTCGCGGCGCTGGCGCTGACGGCCTTTTTCGCGCTGCACGGGCTGGCGGCACTGGTGTGGGGCATCTGGATGCTGACCTATGGCCTGGCGATCTGCGCGGTCGGCCTGTTTTCGGTCCGGCCTGTTTCCTATTTAGGCGCGGCGTTTGTGCTGGCGGGGGCGGTGACGCTGCTGCTGCCGGCGTCGTCCCAGCTGTTTATGATGGGGCTGACGTTCGGCGGCTTTCATATTGCTTACGGCGTGCTGATGGGCCGAAGGCACGGGTGGTAACGCGATGGGGATACTAATGCGATGGGGATACTAATATGGCGGTAGTCCAGACGGGATATGCAGCGCTGGTCGAGTCCCTGGAATCGCTCGACGAGGTCATTCACCAGAAAGTGCGGCTTGGCATTATGTCGGCGCTGATGGCACGCGGCGACGCCGACTTCCGCTTCCTGAAAGAAACGCTTTCCGTCACCGACGGCAACCTGTCCATCCATTTGAGCAAGCTGGAAGAAGCCGGCTATGTGCAGAGCGCCAAAGAATTCGTCCGCAAAAAGCCGCACACCACTTACGCGCCGACCGAAGCGGGCCGGACGGCGTTCCATGCGTATTTAAGCTCGCTGGAGCGCATCGTGCAGGCGGCGGGGCAGCATTAATGCTGATGCGTCTGGCCCCAAACATCTTGTGGAACCTATTTCTGGCGGTCACCCCCGTCGCGCTGGCCTTTGTGATTGCGCGGGGCGTCCGCCGGGAGCGGGCCGCGACCGGCACGGTGCAGTGGCTGCTGTGGGGGCCGATGGCACTGGTCTGGCTTCTGTTTTTGCCGAACTCCTGCTATTTATTAACCGAGTGGCGGCACTACTTAACGACGCTGACCCAAAGTCCGCTGTTTGCCGAGGCGCATCACGGCGGCGACGGGCGCATTGACTTCTTTCTCGTCACCGGGTTTTACCTCGTTTACAGCGGCGTCGGCCTGCTGGCATTCTTTCTTGCCGTCTGGCCGCTGGACCGCCTGACCCGTGTGCGTCTCGGCTGGCTTGGCTCAGTGCTGCGGCCCTTGATTTTCCCGCTCTGCGCCCTGGGCGTCTATCTTGGTTTGATGCGGGGCCGTTTTAACTCCTGGGATTTAGTGAATGGATCGCGCCTGTCCGAGCTGCTGGCGACCACCGCGCAGGTCTTTCAGCGTCCCTACTTGATCGGCCTGATTTTGCTGTTCGGCGTGGTCTTGTGGCTGTTTTACGCCGCGTTTGATATTTGGATGGACGGCTGGGCCTGGCGCTTGTCCCGCCGCCATGCCCGCCGCGCCACTGCTTTGACAGAGAAAGACACCCCCCATGCTTCTGTGTGACCCTGCCGTCTGCCGCCGCCTGCTCCGCCGCCTGACTTTGGCCGAGCTGCTGGCCTTGTACGAGCGCACCGTCTGCCTCTACGCCCCACTCGCCGAAGCCGTCTCCGAGGAGCTTGACTCACGCCTGCTTGGAAGCTGAATTGGAAGCTGAACTGGTTTGCTGCCGTGTTTACGCGCTTCGCTTGCTTGGGAGCAGTCGGCGGCAGACTGTGCGGCAACCGTCTCTGCCAAAGAGCGCTAAATCTCTGCGGCTTGGGTACAATAGTTTGGAGGGTGCAGCGCATGGCAATTATTGGAAACGATCTTATTGGAAACGATCTTATTGGAAACGATCTTATTGGAAACGATCTTATTGGAAACGATCTTCAATCTTTGGTTTTCGACAAAGCGGAAGCCCGACGCATCGTAGCCGAGCAGAATGCCATATCCGGCTTCGTGCCGGACCCCACCGCGACGGCGCAGCGGGGACGTGCGCGAATGCTGGCGCAAGGTGTTAAGCCGGAAGATCGGATAGGTTCTGCGGGGATTATCGCCGCACGGGACGAAAATTAATGGCAGTAACACTCCTTTGGGATGCCAGTGGCCTCGTCAAGAGGTACATTGCGGAAGTTGGCAGTGATACCGTAGATGCGATTTTTGAGGTAGCCGCAGCCAGTGCAATGTTCGTCACTCCCTGGGGCTACTTGGAAGCTTATGCCATTCTGCGGCGGCGCTATAACGCAGGTGCCTTTGATCGCAGGGCTTTAACCGATGCCGTGACTGCCTTGCAGTCAGAAGTTGTTACCGGCAGCTTCGACTTGCTGTCCATCAGCGACCAAACAATTTTCTCGGCGCCTTCACTCGTAGACGCGCACAACATGAACTCTGCCGATGCCGCGATTTTAGCAGTCTACCTAAATTTTCAATCCTCGTTGTTGCGGAACAGTCCGACGTGCCTCTTGGTGGCTTCCGATAAGCGGCTTCTGAGAGCGGCTATTGCGGAAGGTCTGCAAATTCTTGATCCAGAGAGCCTTTCGCCGGACGCGGCTTCGGCGCTCATTTCAGCATTTTAACGGAACAAACCACGCTGTTTTGGCGTTATAGATGAAGACTAATTTTGCCGCGCCTGATGTTCGTTTAGAGAGAAGCCGTCCCATGAAAAAACTCAACTTTATTTTTTCGCGCTTTGTGCTGGCCGCCGGTGCGCTGGCGTCGCTTTCGATGCTGCCGCAGCGGGCGTCGGCGCAGCTTCTCGGCGGCTACGCGCGGCCCGGCGCAATAGGGCAGGGGCAGCCTGTGCCGACGCAGTCTTCCGCTCCGGTGCTGATGCGGCCGGGACCGATTGTGCGGGGAGCATTCCCCGTGTACCGTCAAGCACCTGTCTACAACAATCCGCCTGCTTACAACAATCCGCCTGCTTACAACAATCCGCCTGCTTACAATAATCCGCCTGCTTACAATAACGGGCCAGTGTATGGCCGCCCCGGTTTCGGCGGCGGCCAGGGGCCGGTCACAGTCTTGCGTCCGGTGCAGGGGAGCGGCGGCACGATTTACTACGGCAACGGGTACAGCGGCAATGGCTATCCCGGCAATGGATACGGCAATGGGGGATACAACGGTAGCGGGCCGGTGGTGACACTGCCGGCGGAGCCGTATTATCCGCCGAGTGGCAGCACCTATGGCGGGGTGAACCTGCCGCCGGTGGGTCCGGGCAACGGCTTTTTCCATAACCTGATCCCCCCGGTCGGGCCGGGGAACGGCTACTTTACGCATCCGATTCCGCCGGTCGGACCGGCCAACGGGTTCTTCAGTGGGCAGGCTTCGATTACAGGCGGCGGTCCGGCGCTGCTGGGCGGCTACTACTACGGGAACTACTGCAATAATTATGCGCCGAACTCGTACCCCTCGCTGTATTCCGGGTACAGCGGCTTTCCGCAGTATGTTTACAGCACCAACGTCATTGTCAGCGATCCGCAGCCGGTAGATTACTCGACGCCGTCCCTGCCGTTCTACACGCCGGTCTACCAGACGACGTATAATCAGAACAACTACTATGTCGCCACGCCGGAGCGGGTCGCGCAGCTGCAGGAAGGCGGCGAGCAGGCAAAAGCGGCTTTAGAACATGCTTACCCGGCTAACTCGTTTCAGGCCGCGTTTGCGGACATCGCCCATGCTTGGACCGATGGCAAGATAGATTTGGTTCGGAACCATCTGCGGAACCCGGACACGCGCATTTCTGTCTTTCTGGACGGCAAGTATTCGTATTCCATTGCGTCGAGCGACTTTTCGCAGATCACGCGGGATGCTTTGGACCGCCTGCACACGGTCTCGTTTAACTTCACGCGCCTGCGGAAAGCCAAAAACGGCGACGTGACCGCGTTCGGCTCGCATGTCTACCGGGCGTCTGATACGAGCGACACGGGCGGCGACACGGCAACGGTGCCGTTCGACCAGTCGGGAACCGATTCCAGCGCGGGCGGCGCGACGCTCGGCGCGGAAAAAACGGTGTATGTGTCTTATACCCTGCGACGCTACGGCACGGAGTGGGACATTGTCGCAACGGACTCGGCGGACCATGATTTAGCGGCGTCGAGCGGCAAGTAAGGTTGTGGTGCGATTCAGAACCATGACATAAATGTCACGGCTATTCAGCGAAGACGCTGGAAAGTACCGCTTCGCGGCACTGGGACAAATCTTCAATCTTAACCCCGCGAAGCGGTGTTTGTTAGCGTCTTCGCTGAATAGCCGTGTGTTTCAACACATGGTTCCTTTCTTCTTGATAACGACGGGATTGAACGGGAACTTTTTCCCGTGCAATCCCGTCTTTTTTACTTGTAATCTCGCTCTCAGCTTTTTCCAGCAATTCTTGCTTGCACGACCCCGCTTCAGGAGGACACCCCACTTGACCCTTAAACGTCCCTGCCGCTTCGGCACGGCGCTTCCGCTGGCCGCGCTTTCGGCGGCCGCTTTGTTTTCCACAGGCTCTTTCACCCCTGGCCTGGCCCAGACTACTTTCAAGGCGATGACGCCGCTGACGCCCAAAGTCGCCGGCAAGTCTGAGCCGGTTCAAACCCTGCTCGTCCATGACGCTTTGCCGGTGATGGGCAGCAGCAACGGCGTTCGGCTCTGGGTGCATGGCGACAGCAGCCATGCCGACCTGCGGGTGCGCGTGCTGGCTCCGACCCGCACATCGTCCCCGGCGGCTGACCCGCTGCCGCGCGACGAGTGGATTTCGCAGCCGGTCCCGATCAGCTTCACCGGCTGGCGGGAGGTCGTGTTGCCGCAGTCAAACTTTACGCTCCGGGCGGCTCCGCCTCTTTCCAAGTCTCTCGACCTGGCCCTGCCCGCCGATGCCCAGGTGACGGGCGCGGACATGGATGACCCGCAGCCGGATTGGTCGAAAGCCAGCGGCCTGGCGCTGGACGTGACGACGGCCCGGCAGTCCACGCTCATCGTTGATGATGTGGCCTGGGTGACGCTGGATGCAAGCGGCAAAGGCGATGCGAATACGCCCATTTCCAGCGCTGACCTGAGCAACATTGGCGCGTGGCAGGTTGTTGGAACCCCGGACGAGGCTTCGGCAGTGAACTACGGTCTGGCGACCCAGCCTGGCCTGACGCATGGCGGGCGCGTCGCGTTCCGCCTCACGGTCACGCCGCCGGGACTGGGCCGCAGGAACCGCCTGGTGTATGCTCAGGAAGCCCTAATCGCGTCCCGGCAGCCCTGCCTGGTCTGGACGCCGGGAACACTCTTTGAGCGGGTACTGCCGTCGTCGCTGCCGCCGGCTGCCGGCGCGAGCACCGGGCTACTCCTGTCGGCCTGCGCCGAGCAGACTCAGGCGGCGTCGTTCTGCCTTTACAGCCCGGTTGCCTTGACCAATATCGCGGTTTCTCTGCCGCGAGATTTGCAGGGCATTGGGCATGTGCTGCCCAAGTCTTCGGTGGATATTCACGTCGTCAAAGTCTGGGAGCAGGGCGGCGCAGGGCCGCTGCGCGACCCGGACACGGCGGCGGCGGTGCCGGAGCTTCTCGTCAAAGACGACCGCGTTCCGCTCAGTGGTCCCGCGCCCGAAGCGCGGCTGACCGGCCCTGCCGTCTGCGACATTCCTGCTGATACCTCCAAGCAGTTCTGGCTGTCCGTGTCTGTTCCGCGCAACACGCCGCCCGGCCCCTACATCGGCAGCATCGTTGTCAGCGGGCGCGGGCTGCCAGCGCCGGTCACGGTCCATATGACCCTGACAGTCCTGCCGCTGCGCCTGCTGTCGCCCGCCAAGCAGTACGGGGTAGACCTGCGCTCCCGGCTGGACGCGCCCCCGGCCGAGCTGCCTTCGGCGAACGGCAAGCATCTGGTGACGGACTATGTCACGAAAGACGTTCTGGACAGCCAGCTTGCCGACATTGATGCCCACGGCTTCACCATCGCCTCGCTCTATGATTCGCCGGATACGCTTTGGGACGCCATGACCGAGTACAAGAACTACGGCCTCGGCACCGCCTACAATCTCTACAAGGGTGAAGGCGATCCGCAGGCGGTAGAAAAGGAGCGCACGGGCCACAGCGACCCGGTTCTGACCTACTACGCCGACCCGGAGCCGAACGCGGCGGCGTCGGCCCGGATGGCCCCGCTCACAAAGCTGGGCATTCCGAACGCCACTTATATCCCGCGCCAGGATGATTTCACGGCGCTGGGGCAGAGCGCGGACATCGTTGTCTACAACCGCGACTCCGAGTACCCGCAGAAGCTGCTGCGAACCAACGGCCAGCGCCTTTCGATGACCCGCGACTGGTGGTACTGGCCCGCGTCAAACGAAGACCCGAAAACAAACCGCGTTGACTCCGGCATCCTGCTTTGGAAGTCTAACCTCTACGGCGCGTTCCTGCCGGACTACCAGACCGCGTTCGGCGCGGACCCCTATGATGAAACCTCGGCGGGCGCAAGCCCCAGTAAAATCGCGTTTCGGCCCCTGATGCTGACCTACCCGGTCAAAGGCGGCGTTTTGGATACCCTGCAATGGGAAGCCTGCCGCGAGGGCGTCACCGACGTTCGCTACTTGACCACGATGTACGCCGCCCTGCGCGAGTGCAAAGACGCTCATATCGCAAAGCCCTTAGCGGCTGAATCGGAAACCTACGTCAAGACGTTTCTCAACAAGCCACTGGCGAACCTGCCCGAAGGCCAGTACGACACGTTTCGCGCCCGCGTCGCCACCTACGCCATCCGCCTGCGCTCCGCCGTAGACGCCTACAACAAAGCCCACGGCATCCGCTAGGCTGCTCTCTGCTCTCACTCCAAAGGCTCCCGGCACTGCCGGGGGCCTTTTGTGCTATACTGCTGTGTTCCTGCAACAAGGAGTCCAAAGATGCAAAAAGCAAAACACCGAACAAAAATCGTTTCTGTCCCCGCACACAGTCAAAACGGCAACGGCTTCCACAAAAACCACGAATGGGTTCCTGGCGACTCCGTTGAGGATAATCCGATTGCTCGCATTGCAGGGAGTTACAAAGATGATCCATTTTGGGACGAGTTCATTCAAATCCTGAAAGATGACCGACAAAAAGAGCTGGAACGTGACCTCAAGAACCTTGAGAACGAGCCATAGCCATGTATGTCTTCGACAGTGATGCACTCACTCGCCTCCAGCACGGTGACGACAAGATCACGGCTCGCTCATTGGCTGCTCCAAAAGGAAGCATTTGGCTTCCTGCTATTGTCATCGAAGAACAGTTACGGGGCCGAATGTCAGTCCTTGCCAGCCTCAATCCAAAAATTGAGAAGGACAGCCAAAAAGTTCCTATCGCCTACGCCCTCCTCTTGAAAACAGTCTTCGACCTCAACACCTTTCCGCACTTGCCCTACACAGCGGAAATGGAAACGCTGTACCAATCCTGGCCTGCCGCCGTCAAGCGTCTGGGAACGCGGGACTGCCGGATTGGCGCGACTGCTATCATCCACGGCTTCACCGTCATCACCTGCAACCTCAGCCACTTCCAGCCCATGCCGGATGTCCAAATTGAGGATTGGAGCGAATAACTTTAGCTCCTGCAAACTTTTTTCACCGTACCCGAACCGTTTTGCCCTTCGCCTGCGTTCCTGCTGTATGCCGACAACAAGGAGACCCTCCGATGAATACGTTCCCGCCGCTCTTTCGCGCCGCCGCGCTGCTGCCAATCCTGCTGCTGCCGGGCGTCCGCACCTCCGCCGCGCCGGTCACGGTTGACCCGTCGGCGCTGGCCCTGCTGCAAAAATCCCAAGCCGCGATGCAGAAATTGCACTGTATGACGGCGGATTTTACTGACGTGAACCGATTCCATGACCCTGAGCGTGAGTTCCGCACAGTGGGAACAGTGAGGCTGATGAAGCCCAACTACCTGCACAGTCAAGAATGGATTGCTCTGAAAGACAAAGTGACTGGAGTGTGGAAAAAAGATAAGGACTCGGCGTTCCAGGCGTCAGACGGCAAAAATATCTGGCTTGTCTTCTTTGGCGGCGAATACCAGAAAGACAAATCTGACGCAAGAGGGCGCAACACTGGTGCCCCATCTGTGCCTACCCATGATTTCTTTGACCCCTCCCGGTCGGTGCTCGCGCAGGTCCATGAGCAGCAGGCAAAAGGGCAGCTCGTCTCGCTGACCACTGCCGGAACCGAGGTCTGGGAGGGACGCCCCTATCGTTTAGTGGATTGGGAATATAAGCCGGAGTATCCCTTCGATGCGGAGACGGTCAAGAAAGCGCCCGGCGGCGTGGTGACCGAACGCGACCGGCTGTATATCGGCAGCGACGATCTTGTTTACCGTCTGGTAGACACCTATAATGTCGGCTGGTCGGGGGAGCGGGCGCTCCGAAACGTCAAAGTCAACGCGCCGCTGACCGCCGCCAATTTCAAGTTCACCCTGCCGCCCGGCGCACACCTGCCGACGCCGCCCCCGCCACTGCTGGCGAACGGAACGCCCGCGCCGGATTTCGCCGCCGTCGCGCCGGACGGCACGCAGGTCCATCTGTCGGACTACAAAGGCAAAACGGTCGTGCTGGATTTCTGGTCAACGTGGTGCGGCCCCTGCCAGATGTCCATGCCGCATTTAGAGAAAGTGTATCAGCAGGTCAAGGGCAAAGTCGCTGTGCTGGGCGTCTGCGTCTGGGACGAAAAGCCTGCCTACGACACCTGGGTCACGGCCAAGAAGGGGACGTACAGCTTCCCGACGGCATTTGACCCGGCAGGGCGCGGCGATAAAAGCATTGCGTCCAAGCTGTACCATGTGTCCGGCATCCCGACCCAGTACGTCATAAACAAAGACGGCAAAATCGCCGCGTCCACCGTCGGCTACAACGAAGGCGGCACCTTCTTAGAGGCTGCGCTCAATAAGCTAGGCACAGACATTCCCGTTCCGACCGCGCATAAGTAGCCAGGAGTAGGGGGACAGAGCGTGGGGATGGGGAGCGTGGGAATGAATTCCTACGCTAAGGCTTTATTGGGGTGTGGGGCGCAGACGCCGAGTGTCCGCCTTCGCGGACAAAGACGAGGATAGGCAATAACAAAGAAGCCGCCCGGCAGTGCCGGGCGGCTTCGTTACGTTTGGCTTCCTGCTTCGCTGAAAAAATCAGGTACAATCACAGGACATTGATGGCTCACTCAAAAGGAACAGAACCAATGGCGAAAACAGAAACCGCGCTGGAACAGCACCATCCAATACGCGATGAGTGGAACGAAAGTGGGTCACTTCATCAGAATGGCGCTCAGATCACTTACAGTAGTTCCGCGTATCTTCTACTGACGCCGGAGGTTCAGGACGTGCTGGACAGGATGCTGCCTTTGGTGCTGCGGGAAGTCGGCATCGGCCCCAAGATCGAAGTTTATGGCACGGCGGCGTCTGATGAGATAGAAGCGCATCTCGTCGTCTCGGTCAAAACGGAACTGCCTGCGGAAGAAGCGTTTGCGCTCTGGGACCGTGTGGGAGATGCGGTTCAGGAGTGGACGGCAGCGCTGCCGACGCCGCAGCAGGACACGGCGTTGGACATTGCCGTGGAAGTGCTTTGGGATGTAGACCATGCCGCCGTTTGATCCTGCCCCTTTTGACCCGGCGCAATTTTTGCGTGTCGCTGCTGTGATCGCGTCATCAGAAGCGAACGAAGCGATGCTGAGAACTGCGGTTGGCCGTGCCTACTACGCTGTTTTTTTGGTTGCGCGAGATCGTCTGGGCGTAGTGACGAGTGAAAAAGTTCATTCTGAGGTGATCCGTCTGTTGACGCGGCGTGACCGAAAATTTGGCAATCAGATGTTCTTTCTGCTGAACTTAAGGCTGGCAGCGGACTATCAGATGGTCCCGGACCGCGAAAGCCAGCAGGACTGGCAAGTCAACTGGCGGCGAGCACAGGATACGGCGACTTTTCTCCTGCCGAAGCTGGAACGAATCTAAAAAAGCCGCCCGGTAATGCCGGGCGGCTTTTGTGGTCACCGGCTCATCAAGCCAAGCAACGCGGTGACGGTTTTCCAGTTTCGGCTGGTGCTGACGGTGGCAAGTTTTGCGTCAAAATAGGCGTTGGTGAGCTTCGTGTCTTTGACGCCGTTCGGCAGGTGCAGGTAGATTTCCGAATGGCGCACGGCAAACGCATCGGGGGCGGAGCGGTCAGGATCAAGGCTTGCGACTTGTTCTGCACTTGGCAGGGCGGCGAGGAACATGACGTGCAAAGTTTCTTCGGGGACGTTTTGCTCTAAAAACGGATTGTCGTAGACAGCAGCTTCAAGCTGGCTGGCGGAACGCAGCACGACGGGTACTCGGTAGCAGAAACGCTCTGCGATCAGCGCAGTGAGTTTGGCCGGAAGTTCGGCGGCGGCTTCGGCGTCCGCTTGGAAAACGACGTTGCCGCTCTGGATATAGGTCTGGACGGCGACGCCGCCCGCCTCGGTGCAGAGGGTGATAAGATCAGTCATCGGCATCTTGTTTTTGCCGCCGACGTTAATTCCCCGCAACAGAGCGGCATAGGTTTGGAGCATGAGGCTACTTTCTGCTGATAGCCGCAAGAAAAAGACCGCTGAGATTTCTCTCAGCGGCCTTTGCGTTTCGTTAGCGCCAGGTGGTCACGCCTGCGTCCTGGGCGGAGGCGGGGAGGTCGGGTGCGCCGACGATGGTTTCGACGCCTAAGTAGGCGTCCAGCTCTTCGTTGGTGTGGCGCTGGCTCCACTGGGCGAACCGCTCCTGGCCCTCGCGGGTCTGCTGGAAGCGCTCGATGACGTTTGCCAGGGCGTACTTGACCTTCTCGGCAGGTACTTTGCGGTGGATCGGGCGGCTGAAGCTGGGGTGTGCGCCCAAATCGCCGCCGAGCATGATGTCAAAGGCTTCCACCTGGGAGCCATCCTCGCGCCGGGCGAGACAGCCCTGCAAACCAATGTCGCCGACATGGTGCTGGGCGCAGGAGTTCGGGCAGCCGTTCATGTTGATCTTCAGGCCGCGCTCATAGGGGTTCGGCGCGACTTCTTCTAGATGCGTGATCACATCGCCGATGCGGAGCTTGGTCTCGGTAATCGCCAAATTGCAGAACTCGATGCCGGTGCAGGCAATCGCGCCGCGCCGGATATTGGGAACGTCCCACGCGAAGCCCGCCGCCGCCAGGTCTTCCTGCGCTTTTGAAATGTCTTCGGTATGAATGTGTGGAATGAGCATGTTCTGGACGTTGGTCAAACGCACTTCGCCCGCGCCCCAGCGGTCGGCGGCATCGGCGGCGCGGCGCATCTGCTCGTCGGTCATGCGTCCGGCCAGAATGCACAGGCCGATCCAGTTCAGGCCCGGCTGGGCCTGCGGGTTGACGCCGATATGATCCCGGTAGGTTTCGTCCGAGAACTCAAAGCCCGGCGCGGCGGGGTCGGGGGTCCAGTCAAGCTTTGCCCGGACTTCGGCCGTGAACTTCTCCGGCCCCCATTCGGCCATCAGATATTTGAGGCGGGCGCGGGTGCGCTTGGCGCGAAGCTGGTCGGCGTCGCGGTAGCACTCGGCGATGGCCCGCATCACGTCCACAATCCCCGTCAGATTGTCGGCGGGAACAAAAATATCAAGCGGCTGGCCGAAGAACGGCTGCAAAGACAGGCCGCCGCCGACCAGAAACTGGTAGCCGACCACGCCGTCCGACGGGCGCTTGTACGCGACGAGTGCCGCGTCATTGATCTGGGGCAGGGTGCTTTGAATGGGGGAGCCTTCGACGGCGATCTTGAACTTGCGCGGCAGGTCGCCGAAATCTTTGTTCAGATGGAAGAAGTTCTGGATGGCGTCCACGACAGGCCGCGTGTCGACAATCTCCTGCGGGTCGAAGCCTGCTGCCGGGGAGGAAGTCAGGTTGCGGGCGATGTCGCCGCACGCGCCCGCCGTGGTCAGGCCGCAGGCGTCCAGACGCGCGAAAATCTCCGGCATGTCTTCAATTGTCAGCCAGTGAAGCTGGATCGTCTGGCGCGTCGTGATGTCGCTGATGCCGCGTGCAAAGTCTTTCGTAATGCCGGCGAGCGTCCGAAGCTGCTCGGTGGTCAGACGCCCGCCGGGGACTTTAATCCGCATCATAAAGTGGCCCTGATTGGGCCGCTGCTGGTAAACGCCGTACCACTTGAACCGCATAAAGTCGCCGGGGTCAATCGTGTCGAAGCCCGTTTCGGCGTAGCGGTAGATGTCGGCCAGGACATCTAAACCCGCCTTTTCCTTCTTTAATCGCTCTTCTTTGGTTTGCTTAATCTCGCTCATAATGTATTCCCTACTAAATCACTTGCCAATAGCAATCATTATACTGCGCCGTGTCTTTCCTGTCAACACGCCGCGAACGTGCAGAGTTCCGGCCGACTTGGGTAACATAAAAAAACTGGGGTAACATGAGAAACAGGGGGACGGAGCAATGCGAATCACGGTGACATTAGGGCGGCAGCTTGGGTGCGGCGGCTCGTATTTGGGGCAGTGCGTCGCAGACGCCCTCAAAATCCGGTGCCTGGACCGCGAGATCGTCAGCAAAGCCGCCCAGCAGCTGCATGTTGATGAAGCGGATTTGACGCACCGCGAAGAACGCGGCGTCTCGTTCTGGGAGCGGATGCTGCGCGGTATCACGACTGGCCCGCCGGAAGCGCTCTACCAGGCTCCCATCACGCTGTCCGTCACCGACCGGGATTTGTTGGCGGCGGAAACCCAGGTGATGAAAGAAATCGCGGCTCAAGAGGATGTGGTCATTGTCGGGCGCATCGCCGCCTATGTCCTGCCGCCGCATCCCGGCATGGTCAACATCTTTTTGCACGCGCCGGAGCGGTTCCGCGTGCAGCGCCTCATGGAGAACGCCCAGGCGGCAACCGAAACGGAAGCCCGCGCTCTCATCGCCCGCTCCGACGAAACCCGCCGCCAGTATATCAGCCAGATGATCGGCAAGGAAGAATACGACGCCCGGTATTACCATCTTTGCCTGGACACCAGCGCCCTGCCCCTGCCGAAAACCGCCGATTTGCTGACGGATTTTGTCCGCAGGCGGGCGGGGATTAAGTAGGAGGAGCGTGGAAGTGAGAGAGCGTCGCAATAAATTGCCACGCTCTTTCGCTTCCACGCTCCTCCTTGTTTTCTAGCGCGGCAAGTCCGCGCCGCAGTTGGGGCAAAAGACGAAGGCACGGTAGGAAACAACGGCTTTGCAGTTTGGACACGTTCGCTCGCTGTCCGGGGGCGTGTCTTGAAAGACTTCGGTGTTGGGCATCGGCGCGTCCGACGTTTTGGCGTAGTCGCCCGCGAGAATAGCCTTGTACTCGTCGCTTTTGGCCCAGGCGTCAATTTCCAGAGCGCGAACGGCGGGGAAGGGGTGGGTCATATGCAGAGTTTGGCCCAGCTTCAGGAACGAGTTCAGCGCGTCCCGGCCCATGTCTTCATAATCGCGGCCCTGCTGCAAAAACGCTTCTTTGTCCATCTGCGCGTACAGCTTGCGCGAGCCGCCCGCGAGCTTCATCTCGGTCTCCAGCACCGTGCCGACGTTCTGCGACGCCAGCAGGCCCGCCCGGTCGGCGGTCAGCTCGCTTTGCCGATACCAGTGGAAGAAGGCATAAAACAGGCCCGCGCCGAGGCCCTGCGCCAGCCCGAAGGTCCGCCCGCCGAGGCGCAGCAGAAGCGTTGCTAAGAATTCGGCGATCTGCCGGTACAGCACATGCCCGGCTTTGATATGCCCCAGCTCATGCCCCAGCACGACCCGCCATTCGTCCTCGTCCAACAGATCAATCAGCCCGGAATACAGCACGATAATCGGCGAGTCAACGCAAAACGTGAACGCATTGGCGAGGGGCCGCTGGTCAATAAAGAGCTGCGGCACCGGCATATCCAAGATGGCGCAGGATTCGACCAAAAGCATGTGCAGGTCGCGGCACTGGCTTTTATCCACCCGCACCATATCCGACAGGCAGTACATCCGCCCCGACCTGTCGCCGCCGTATTCGTTAAACTTGCGGAACACCCAGTCGAGGCCCGGCGCTTTTCGCAGAACGGCCAGCGCGGCCTTGTCGGTGGGATGCTCAAAGGCCGTAGAAGACAGGCCGGGAAACCGCTGACGCTCGGGCATGGTGTCGCTCCTTTATCTTCTTGCTATTATCTTGCCGTTATCTTCTTCCTATCATGGCTTACGGCAGCCTTCGTAAACGACTTGATTATCAGGCCGCTCAAATTTGTGCGCGGGCACCTTCTATCAGCCCCAGCACTTCATCGGGGCTTTCGATAGCGTCAAGCGTAAAGTGTGCCTGTACAAACCGTGCGCGGGTGTAGCAAGTGATCGTCCCGATGCTGGTGCCGAGGCGGGCGTACCGCTTCCGCAGGCGCAGGCGGCGCAGGTCGGTTAGAGCGATCTGTGTGATCTGGAGACCGCCCTCAGCATCCGTGTTTAGGGCCTGCATCAAGAGGCGTCGCGGTGTCAGCGCATACCAGGTGATGCTCCACTCCTCATTCCCGCTGTTGGTTTGGTTCGCCAGGATGACCCCGGTTGAGGCGAAGATGAAAGAGACCGCTGCATACACGGGAGCTGCTTGGGACCTGAACGGCCAAACTCCTAAAAGAAATACCGCAGCAGCCGCGAAGCCGAGGATGTACAAGTGAACTTTTGCCTGCTGTGCCCGGAAGGCGTCACGATTGGGACGTGCCAGCCAGAGCAGAGGCTCGCCCGGCTCCAAGAGTTGACCAAAAGGGTGTGAGGGAAGCTGCTCATCCGAGGCCATTGATGCGCTCATTGTACGCTTTGCTCGGAGAAACCACCTGACAAAAACTTTTCTCGAACACTTTCAGCCGCGCAGGCGTGTACGGCACACAGCGCCTCGGATGTCAGGTGCGGGTAGTTCTCCAAAATCTGCGCTTCCGTCCAGCCTGCTCCGTACAAGCCCAGCAAAAACTCAACAGCGATCCGCGTTCCTCGGACAACCGGCTTGCCGACAAGTATCTTTGGGTCACTGTGGATATGCTGATGCCAATCCATAAGTTTCTCCTGAGTTTATACGGTTTTGGTGCTACTTCTCCAAAGTAATCGCCAGTATCTTGAGGCTGCGGTCGTTGGGCAGGACAATCGCGGTCAGCTTCTTGGTCGGATCCAGAACCAAGCGGTAGTCGCCAAGCGTCACGGGGCCGGGCTTTGCGCCGGCAGAAGTTAGGCGATAAGAAGCCGTGAAGGCCGGGGCGTTAGGCGCGGCGCTCCAATCGGCGACGGTCACGGGCAGGGAGGCGGTTTCGCTGCCGTACTGGACGTTGATGCTGACCGTGACCGAGCTGCCGTCGGAGGCGGCGGCGAGCAGATGAACGGCCTGGTACTTGCCGCCGGGCAGGGGAAGGGTCTGGCCGGAGCAGGCGACGACGTTCGGCAGGCCGGCTCTGACAGCGGGGTACAGGAAGGGCAGGGCGTGGTTTGAGTCCGCGCCTGCGCCGGTCTGCGCTGTGTAGTAGCCGGACGGGTAGAGCGGCAGGCCGGGCTTGCCTTCCAGGAGCGGGTTGCCGTCTACCTCGGAAGTCACGTCGGGGGGCAGCATTTCGGCAGGTAAGGTCGCGCCGTGGCCGTCGAAGCCGCCGGTCTTGGCGAGGGGATCGGGCGAGATGCCGACCGTGTTAAAGGCTTTCGTGAGGTCTACCGGCATGTCTGCCTTGCCGGTCACAGTAATGAACTGCTGCAAAGTGTCGCCGCCGGCGGCGGGCAGAGTAGACTGCCAGGGGCCGTCGCCCTCGCGGACATCCCAGACGAGCGCATACCGGCCCGGCTGGTTGGGAGCCTGGAACGACGCGGTCACCCCGTCGTCGGCCTTGCCCGGCGCGAGGTCTTGACTCAGATAGGCGGGCGGGCCGCCGTCCCACTGCCGCTCGGTTCCGTCCAAATAGTACCAGTGGCAGCCGATGCGAACGTCAGATTTTTTGAGCGTGCGCGGGCTGAGGTTTTGCAGCGCGAGACGCGCCTCGGCGGTCTTTCCGGCGTCCACAGTGCGCGGGACATCGGCCAGCACGAACGCGGCGACCGGCAGTGTGTCGGCAATTCGGAGTGTCTCGTCGTAGCTGCCGTTCACGAGCGTGCCGAGGGCGTCGGGCTGAACAAACCAGTGCAGGCGGTAAGAACCGGGCGCAAGCGGCTTGCCGGCGGCGTCCGCCAGCACCACCGGCAGGCTGATTGAGGCGATCTGGCCGGGCGTGATGGAGTCGCTGCCGACGGCGGCTTTGCCCTCGGCCACGGTTTTGGGATTGCCGCCGCTTGGGTCGGTCGTCTGGACTTTGTAGCCGAGCGTGTAGGTCGCGGGCCACGCCGCCGATCCGTCGTTTCGCACCTGCACGGAAGTTGGGACGCTTTGGCCTGCCTGGGCGATGCCCGGCGTCGCCGTGCCGAGGAATGTCGCGGCAGTGCCGCCAACCCCGGCGTCCGCGCCGATGACCGTCACGGGAACCTGCAAAGGCGCATCCCCGGCATATGAGAACCAGCGGTCCTGGCCCTGCACCATGTCGATGACCAGCGTGTAGTCGCCCGGCTCCAAATCCTCGCCGAAGTTATCGCGGGCCACCAGGCCGACCGACAGGGTCAGCGTGTGGCCCGGCGGCACGTCTTTGCCGATAGGAATGCGCGGAGCGCCGTCATCAAAGAGCTTGCCGTTCTTGTACCAGCGCGTCGAAAGGGCGTACCCTTCGCCCGCCCGCCACGGCAGCGTCCCGGCGTTTTCAATGCGAACGGGGATTTGGTACAGCGTTTTGGGGAAGATCGTGCGCGGCACGGCGTCTGCGAGATATTTCGTGTGCCACTGACGATTCCCTTCATACTGGATTACCTGGGCGCGGGTCGCGTCCACATACTGCTCGCCGTACTGTCGGGACGCCGCAATTTCCGTGCCGTGCGCGAAATCGTTCCAGCTGTCCACCACGATTTGATCCGGCGTAGACACCAGCGCGACCTGCCAGGACGTGTCATAAGCCCGCCCGCCTCTGCGCGAGACAACGCCGTTTCGGTCCACCCGGCCCGGCGAAACCGACGCCACCGTGTCGCTATGAAAAACCCGCGCAATCGGAGTGCCGTCCGCCAGCGTCTTGGCGGCGTCGCTGCTGCCGAGACTCAGATCGTAGACCAGAACGCCCGGCTGTCCGAGACCCGGAACATCCTGCATCGCCCGGAACTCGGCGGGAACATGGGCGTAAATCAAATCCAAATCGGGCTGGCCCGCCGTGGCATCTACGCCCACCAGCGGATAATCTTCTTTGAGCGCCTTCATTTCTTTAAGCGCCTGGACAAACGCATCCAGCTCACGCCCCGTCTGCGGGTCATTCGGCTGGGTCCTGAGCAGGGCGACTTCGATCCCGGCCAGGCGCATGTCCGCCAGCTGCTGCCGGTGCCACTGGGTTCGCAGGCCGGAGAACCACGGCCCCGCGCCGTTCATCGGCTGGTCGGCAAGCGTCGTCCCCCCGGCGGCGTTCCAGATATTCTGGCCCGCGCCGGAGCGCGTGTCGCCGTTGAAATCCAGGCGGTACACGCCCATGACAAAGGCCGGCGGCCTCGCCGCTCCCAGCACAAACGCGCCGCTGTTGACGGTAATCCCCGCCGGAATGGGCGCAAAGGGAGTGTCCGACGAATACTTGGGCGTCGGAGGAGCCTGCGAGACTTGATACTCGCCTTTGCCCACTTTCCGGGTCCGAATGGGACCCACCGACGCGACGGTCGGCGGGGCCATGCCGGTCGGGTTCTTGATGCCGCCGGGGACGATTTTAATAAACCCGTGGCCGTTCGGCAGGTCAATCATGCCGGTCGGGGTTTGAGCCGACGGCGCGGCGGCAGGCGCGGAGGCGCCCGCCAGGAGCGGGTTATCAAACGGCGATTCGGTAGTGTTCGGCTCCTCGGCCACGGTCGGCGCGGGCGCGTTGACCGCTTCCGTCCCAAAGCCAATCCGGGTGACGGCGGGCCAGTCGCCGCTGACAATCGTGCCGTTGACCCGCGGGAACTGTCCGACCACTTTGGCGCAGACAATTTTGTCCGGCGTAGACGGCATGTTCGCGTCGCTGTTGACAAACGTGATGCGTGCCCACTTCGACGGGTTCTGGACATCGCCTTTACCCCGGACATTCCCCGAAAGCGAGTAAAACTTGTCGTCAGGCTGCGTCAGGCTGTCCCGGTCCCGCGAAATGACATTGAATCCCCAGGTTGCGCCAGGCGCAGGCGGCCCGGAGCGTCCCATTTCGGACCAGGGAATCGCAAGCTCGACATCGTATCCCGTATCGGTGTCTTCCGGCTTGTTCAGCGTCCCGTTGACCGTGACCGCGTATTTGTAGGAATAAACCGCCTTGCCTTTGGGGATTTTCGTCCCGTCGCCGACGCTGAAATACGCGCCCTGCGCCGCCGAAACGGCCATCTGGAACGTCTGCGGGGTGCGGACTTTGGCGCGGCTGTCATCGGTCTCAAAGAAGACTTCGATGTCGTCATCCTGCTGCGGCTCGGAAGTCGTGGCGACATTGGTTCCCAGCACGTTCGTGTCATGCACCCGGAATGCCGCATAAAAGTAGTAATCGTCCCACGACGTATACATCGTCTGCACCCGCTCGCCGCCGTCAGCGGCGGCAGGCGTCGGCGCGGCAAACGCGGGGGCAGAAAGTGTGGCGGGGGACAGCACAAGCAGAAGCGGCAGAGCGCGGAAGGCGGCATTGCCTGAAAGTCGTTGGAGCATACTTCAATATACCCCTGTACGAGGAAGAGTGTCAAGGAAACGCTGCGCTTCCCGGTGTCCCCTCCGTGGCAGAAGTATGATATAATGGCAGGAAAGCTGCCAGTCGGCGGCGTCGAGCTGCTGTGCGGCAGAACGACTTGAAATACTTGTTAGACTGCTCTGTCATTCTTTTCTGTCATTCTTTTGCTGAGGTGGTAGGAGATAAACACGATGAAATTGTATTTGATTAGGGTAAACGGCAATACTGCTCATAACAATCCCCATGATGCCGCGCATTTTGTTGATGGAGAACCACCAAATTATCCGAACACCTACTATAACTTCCTATCTTCTTGTTTCGCCAAGAACATTGTGCGTATCGGCTGGCCCAATGTGGGAGATTTACAAAGCCCAGGAGTGGGTGCTTTACCAACCGGCTACAAACTGAACTCTGTGAAGCCTTATGTAAAAAAATACTTGGAAACATTCCGTGACATCCCAGTAGGTAGCATAGTGCTCGTTCCTAATGGGGATATTTCAGGTGACATTTACATCGCGGAGGTAACGGAACCATATCATTATTTTCATAATCCACCTGCCGATCCTTACGAACATTCTCACCGTTTGGGAGTACGTTGGGACAGGGATGAGAATGGGGTGCCAATCCTATATCATGCAGAGCAACTTGGTATCAATGTTCGGGGCGGTTTGTGGCGGCGTGCTTTTGGGGTTGTTACTAACCCGCTCATTATCAGCAAAGTGAAAGATACCAGAAAAGATAAGCCATTACCGGAAGCGGGCTAGGTAAGCTTTGATGTTGAACCTGAGCACGAGCACCAATCTTGGAAAAAAGGTGTAAAGAACGTGGCGAAAGCTTGCGGCTAATCAGTGCACGGGCAGCAGACCCAGACGAAAAAAGAGAGTATGAGGAAGAACCTGGCTATGGATTCTGAGCAATTGATTTTGGAAGAAGCCGAACCGGAAATGCGCTCGCGGTACAGCTTTAAAGGTGGTCAGCGGGGGCGTTACGCGCACTTGTTCCCGCAGAAGCCTCATCTTGTCGTGCTGTCGCCTGACATGGCGGCGGTATTTCCTGACTCGGACTCAGTGAACGAAGCCCTGCGAACATTGGTCAAGGCCGTGCAGGGGAATGTACCTGTGCCTCGTGAGCGCGAATCGGCGTAATGCTTGCGCTGCACTGTCAACATCGGCACTGCGTCAGCCGTTAAGACGCTTTATTTTGTCCGTTCAAGTGGAAGTCGGGGAAGGTCAAGATGAGATAAGAGGGCGCAGCAAGCAGCGCCCCTACAAGCCATAGAAGGAGCCACGGAGTAAAGATACCACGGGTTGAAACCCGTGGCCTTTAACAGGATTCATACACGAAAGGTTCCCTATTTTCATACACGAAAGGTTCCCTATTTTCATACACGAAAGGTTCCCTATTTTCATACACGAAAGGTTCCCTATTTTCATGCAGGTTTTCATGGATGTCGTTTTCGTTTGTAGTGCGCCTTCTGCTGCCCTGTCTCCGGGCTTCGCTGGTTGCG
>JAABUZ0100003460.1_pt1 | contig 23359 bp, 20 predicted proteins | sample 5562091 | NCBI WGS metagenome assembly JAABUZ01 (sample SAMN12813069, study PRJNA571459) | rock metagenome | isolation source: Antarctica rocks | place: Antarctica: Victoria Land, Linnaeus Terrace sud | collected 2015-12-21
GGCTTGTCGAAGTCGCCGCCCTCTGCGTACGCGCCGGCATAGGCGGGTTGATCACGCTGAAAGCGCCAGCTGTCGGCCAGGCTGCCAGTATCGAAGACGTCGTAACCGACCGCGTCGATGAAGTCGGTGACCGTCTTCTTCGCGGTGGCGTCGTCACCGGCGATCATCAGCGTGTTCCGGTCGGATGCGCCGGCCGGACGCTGCATCGAGCCGAGGTGCTGGAAGAAAATGTTGTTGAACGCCTTCACCACGTGCGACTTCGACAGGTGCTGCTGAACAAGCCCGCTCGTGGTGATCTGCTTGTCGTCGAGCGCGGAGATCGTGCCGTCGCGCTCGGGGTAGTAGTTGCACGTGTCGATGACGACCTTGTCTGCCAACGGCTCGACTGGCACCTGGTCGATATGGCCGAGCGGGACAGTCACGACGACGATGTCGCCAGCGGCCGCAGCCTGCGCCGAGGTTGCGGCCCGCGCCTTGTGCCCAAGACTGGCCACGAGCTCGGTCAGCGTCTCTGGACCTCGCGAGTTCGATACCACGACGTCGTAACCCGCGTCGATCGCCAGCCTGGCGACGGTGCCACCGATGTTGCCGCTCCCGATGAATCCGACTGTGGTCATGGCAGAAGCAAGTTGCGGCGCGAGCGGGGCATTCCGCACGCTCATGCCGCAGACAGCGTGCGCTGCGGCCATCCGGACATGCCGCGTAGTGTCACTCCGCTGGCCGATGGTGGCCGAGGCAGAACGGGCGCACCATGTCGGTATGGCGGCTGTCGACGCCTCGCTGTCGGGCTCGCCAGAGTTCGGGCTGGTGGCCGTCGCCCACCTGTTGCGCTACCGCGGCACGTCGCGGGAGCACACCAAGTCGGACCTGCGGATCTTCTTCACCTGGTGCAGAATGGGCAGTTCGCGCTGCTGAACGCGCAGCGCAACGACTTCGACGAGCGCCCTACAGGCGACCTCCCGAACAAGGCGACCATCGAACCGTGGCTGCCGGCGTGGCTGCCGACGGCCGTCGACTCGCTCTGTCTGGGCGAGCGAACGTGCAGGTCGGAGCGGGTGCGCCGCGAGGAACTTGAACCCCCAACCCGCGGATTAAGAGGCGGAAGCAGTCCGCGACCAAACACGCCCGCCTATCGGCGTTCGTCTGTGAAGATCCCGCGGATGGCATCGCGGGCGGCAGGGGCTACCCGCGACGAGCATGACGTAGACGTCGAGCCCCTGGCAGAGTGACCCCGCGTGAGCACACGCGTGGGCCCGTGGCGCTTGGTGGTGGCCGACCTGGACGGCACACTGGTCACGGGGACCACCGCCTGTGTTCGCCTGGATGACTGGATCGGCCACGGGCCAGTGATCCGAGACCTGGAACGGCGCTTCGCCAGCGGCGAGATCACCAACACGCAGGTAGCCGAAACGTATGCACCGTGCTACCGGGACATCGCTCTGGCAGACGCCACCGCCGTCATGGCGCAGATCCCCGTCCTCGACGACATCGCGCTCGGCGTGAGCCTGCTCAGCAGACGTTGCATCGAGGCCGTCATCGCCACGGCGTCGTGGTCCTTCACCGCAGAGGCATTGGCCGATCTGTGGGGCTTCACCCGTGTGCGTGGCGCCGATCTGGAGGTCGACGACGCCACCGGCCTGTTCACTGGTCGCGTCAGCCGCCACTGCGAGCCCGAGGACAAGGTCACCCTCGTCGCCGAGCAGTGTCAGCGCCTCGGGGTCGGTTTCGATCAGGTCGTGGCCATCGGGGATGGGCGATCAGCCCTGCCGTTGTTCCAGTCCGTCGGGTTCAAGCGTCGCGATTAAGGCTTCACCCGAGGTGCAAGCAGCCGCATCGGCCACTGTCGACAGCCACTCTCTTCTCGATGCCCTGACCGCTGTGCCCGGGCTTCTGGACCAACCGACTCGATGACGGGCCCGGGCCGCACACTCACAGCAACTCGGGTGACCGGCCGGCCGCCGATGGTGGGGTTGCAAGGTGAGGCGACCACGCTCTGGTCTCGCCCCTCATCAGCTCCTGGGCGACGATCCAGGCCCGGGTCAGGTCGCCGGCGGGGGTACCGGGTGAACCGCATGGGCCGCGCACCCGAGATGACCGCATCGGAAGGTCGCCAAGACGAGTCGCGCGGTTCATCAGGCTCGGGTCCAGCCGTCCTGCGCCAGCGGAGACCTACTCCTGCCCGCGCTGCGGAGCGATGGTCGGACGGCGCGGCCTCTCAGGCCGGCCTCCGCTCGGTCGCTTCCGGCTGAACGAATCTGAGATCGTCAACTGCTGCCCGACCGACGGGCACCCGCCCTGAAACACTCTTAGGTTCCGACGCGACGAAGGCGACCCCTTTGCCTAGCGGTCGTGAAGATCACGTGGGGGCAAATCCTGGGGGCAGTCGGCTTCAAGGACCCCGCTCAGTCTGCTCAAACCTCACGCTACCCGACCTCCTGAGCAGAACATTCGCCAAATGCCTGGTCGCCGAACACCGCCATGGCAGGTTCAAGTCCCGTCACTTATCCCACACTCGGCCCATGGTGGAACAATTATGTTGCCAGGCGAACTGGTACAGCCGCTAGAAACTAATTGTTACGTCGGGCGACCGGAACTGCTCGCATTGCATCGCGCCCGTAGAGTCTTCGCACTTGTTGTAGTAGGTGAAGATTTTCTGGTTCAGCGACACCTCAGATGTGTCGCCGGTCGGCTTGCCACCGTCGTCGAGCCGCGTTATCTTCCAGTGCATCCTGGAGCTTTCGAAGTAGCAGCTGCCTGAACTCACCGTCGTGAAACCGAGACTCACGGAAGCGCCAGCGGCGACAGCCATATCCTTGTGCTGTGTGCCGTCCCCCTCCGCGCAGTTGTTGAACGCGTCCCACATGCGGGTGATGTCTACACGTCCAGCGGAACGGAAGTGAATGTCACGAGAGGCCCAACTGCCTCGAGTTGATGGCGCGGCATTGCTGGCTGGCGCTGGAGTGCTGGCCACGGTGGCCTTGTTCGAGCGACTCGACCAGATGAGGGCACCAATACCCACGCCCGCGCCGACCATGACCAGGCTGAGCGCAACGAGCCCGGCGATGATCCGGCCCCGGCCACTCGACCTGGTCCGTGCCGCGGGTGGCCTGTCGTTGGGCAATTCAGCAGTACGCATGAGCCGTCCCTTTCCTCACATTGCAACAGATTAAGTGACCGCGGCCCCTGACGATGTACTTCTACTCGACCCCAGATGGACCCACCGCGCCGTCAGCAACCGTCCGTGCTGGTCCAGCTGATGACCCTCATCGAAAGTGGTCCCGCTAGAACGTGAGCTTCAGGTTGTCGCCGAGAATGCCCCCGAGCTCACACTTCATAGAGCCAGTGCGTCCTTCACAGTGCGGCGTGTAGTCGAGGACCCGCGGAAAGCCCGACTGGTTGATGGAGACATCAGCGGTGTCCCGGGTCGGCTTGCCGCTGTCGTCCAGCCGGGTCACTTGCCAGTGCATCCTGGAACTTTCGAAAAAGCAGGTGCCTGAACTCACTGTGGTGAAACCGAGCGTAACTTCCTGGCCAGCCGTGACTCTGGAATCCCGATACTCTGAGCCATCCTCTTCGACGCAGTTGTTGTAGGCATCCCACTTGCGGGTGATGTCGACCCGGCCGGTGGATAAGAACTGAATGCTCCGCGACCGCCAGTGGCCCTGCGTGCCGGGCGCAGCATTGCTGACGGGTGCAGGAGTGCTCGCCACCGCCACAGTCTTGGACTTCTTGCCCGACCAGATGGCCGCACCTATGCCGACGCCGGCTGCGACCATCATGAGGCTCAACACGACGAGCCCGGCGATGAGCCGGCCGCGCTGGGAGCCCTCGCGCCGAGGGGGCATTACCGGCGCTTCTGGAGCAGTCATGAGAGTCCCATCTGGTCAGCGCCACGCGGCCCCCGGTGAGCTGCTGCTCGACGCTCACCCGATTTCGACGGACTGAGACGCAAGACGATCACCCGATCGGGCGTCGGCCTGCTCTCCCGAAAAGCTCAAGCTCGGTGCGTTCTCCCTGACGATGAGCGCGCCGACTCATGTCACGGGGTGAGGAACTCCGCGAGGCGGACGCCCGCGGCGTTACCAAACCCGGGCCCGTAGGCGCTGACGTGGGAGCCGTCAACGTTCAGGTAGAGCTGTCGGTAGAGGGCTTCTATGGAGGCCTGTGGGGTAGCGGCTTCGGCCTGCCAGAGCTCGTAGGAGAATTGGTCCGCGAGCCAGGTCGCGTTCACGGAGTCGTAGTTGGCGCTGAGGGAGTTCTCGATGGGGCTGGCCGCTGAGATCAGCAGGGCTCCGGGCGCGTCAAGTTCTTGGCCGAGGACGCCTCCTTCGCAGGCCTCCACGGCAATGAGCATGCGCCGGTAGCGGCGGTGGGCGGCCATGTCCGCTACGGACCGGTTCAGAGCCTGCGGGGTGAGGATGGAGTAGTTGGCCCCGGGTGATGCGACGGGCGCACCGAGGCCGAGATACAGGCCCTGCTGGTTGCCGTGGCCCGCCAGGTAGACGAAGACGTTGTCGGTCGGACCGCTCCTGATAACTTTCGGGTTTGTGCGGGATGCCGTGCCGGACAGGATCGCCATGAGCCGCGCAGCGGTCATGTCTTGCAGCGGGTAGTCCACCGGTAGGCCGTCATAGAGGTTCGCGCCGCCCTGCTCGTAGCGCACGGTTCCGGGCTGGTGATTCTGCGGACTGTGCGCCAGGTCGTTGGCGCTGACCACGACGACGTGGTCGGCGGGCATCCCGTGCGCCCGAAGGCGCTGGTACTGCGCGAGCACGTCGGCTTGGTGACGGTAGTTCTCCCACCCGTCCGAGGCGGCTACCAGAAGCGCCCAACCGCCCGTCTTGGGTCGTGGCCGGTAGCTGCCGCCGCCAGCGGCTCCGGCCTTGTTCCAGGAGGCCGGGGTGTCCTGCGCGGAGAGGCCGTCCGCAGCGGTCGCCGTGTTCGCCGTCGACAGATATCCCGCCACCGCGAACCGGTCCCCTTGGATCCGCCAGTGCTCATAGGTGGAGGCCACCAGCTCGACACCCGCGGTCTTGTCGAAGTTCCAGCGGCCCACCGCACCGTTGATGGCCGGCTGACGGCCAGCGCCAATAGCCGACAGAGCTTGAGCCACTGCTGGACGGTCCCAACCAAGCCCTGGCGCGGTCCCCGCCGCAACTGTCGAGATGGCGTTGGCGAGTCGCACTCCGCCGTGGCCACCCGAGCGAGCGAGACCATAGGCCAGGAGCAGCACCGAGTCGTAGGTGTTGGCCGCGTAGGGAGTAGGAGGCTGACCGAACCGCGCCTTGAAGGCCTTGGCGAAGCCGTTCGAGGGATCGGGTGCCAGACCCATGCCTTCCAGACCCTCGGCCTGCGCGCCAAGCGCCTGGATCAGGGGAGGGTCCTGAGCGGCATCGGAGAAGATGAGGCGCCGGGGAGACCCGGCTGCCCGGTACTGCCTGGCGATGCACGCGGCCTGCTCGGTGCGGTCGGGCACGGCCAGCAGCGCATCAGCCCCGCTGGCCAGAGCCTGGCTCGCGAAGCGCTGACAGGGCTGCGCGCTCTGGTCGTAGCGGACGGTAGCCGTGACCCGGAGCCCCATCTCTGTTGCGAGGAACCCGAACCAGTTGAAGAAGGTGTTGCCGTACTCGCTGTCCCCGGTCATCAGCGCCACCGACTTCGCACCCCCCTGAGCCGCGAGGTTGAGCATCGTTCGCACCTGGCCGATATCGGACTCGACCGGCCGCCAGAAGTACCGGGGGTTCTTGCTCGAGTAGGCCCGGAAAAGGTCGGCGGAGGTAGCAGATGGTGAGACGACGACCTTGCGGTGGTCGATGAGCGTCGACGTGACCTGCCGTCCGTCCTCGGAGTTATCCGGGCCGATCACCGCCGTCACCGACTTGTCCGAGGCGAAGCTGCGAGCCACCGCGAGGGCCGGCTCGTAGGCGAGGTCGCGGTACACGAACTCGATCCGACGCCCGTTGATGCCGCCGCCGGCGTTCACATTCTCCTGAGCCCACGACAGGGGCAGCTGCGAGCTCACCGCGTCGGGCCCGCTCAACGGGAGCATCACGCCGATGCGGATGGGGTCAGAGCGGCCACGTGCGGTGTCGCTCAGCGCAGCCGAGGCGACGAGGGCCAGCACACAGGCCAGACCTACGATCGTCCGCATGCCAGGGCCGGTCCAGCGGCCGCTTCGCGAGCCTGAGCGCCCCATCGTGGGCTCTATCGGCACGCGCTGACGAGCCGTAGGCGCCTAGCGTCCGACCTTCGGTCGCGCGTGCTGACCACCGCTCGCCCGTGCCGCCAGCTCGCCTGTCGCCGAAAATGTGGCGTTCTCGACATAACGGGTAGATGCTGTCGGCATGGCGTCCAAACCGCCTCAAGGCAATTGGCGAGCGCCACCCAACTGGCCGACTCCGCCACGGGGATGGTCCCCGCCGCCAGGATGGACTCCGGATCCCCGTTGGGGTCCCGCGCCGTGGGGATGGCAGTTCTGGGGCTTTGCCGCGTCGATGCCAGCGCCCGCCGCCGGGTCATCACGCCGCCAACCGCGCGGTGCCGCAGCGGGAACACCGCGCCCGCTGGGGCCGCTGGGGAGACCCGTCGCCTGGGCCCGACGACATCCGCTGGCCGCGGTTCCGATTGGCGTGCTGAGCCTGCTCTTCCTGCTCGGCGTCGTCGTGGCCGCAGTGTCAACACTACCGGCCACGGCGCCCGAGGCGCAAACGGCCGGTGCCACAACCCGCATTGAGTCACCGAAGCCCGTGGTACCCACGCACGTGCCGGAGGTTGGGACAGCGACCGCGAAAGCCGCGCCAGCGCCCAATCCCCGGCTGGTCAGAAGACCAGCGGGCGGCACGCTGCCCGACAAGGACCTGACGCCGGGAGATGTCTTCTCGACGGCGACCCGCTCCCAGATCTGCGTCCCCGGCTACTCGTCGAGGGTTCGCAGCGTGAGCGACCGGGTGCGACGCGACGTCTTCGCGGTTTACAACATCGACTACGCGCTACACGCTGACTACGAGGTGGATCACCTCGTGCCGCTCGAACTTGGCGGCGACAACACGGTCGCCAACCTATGGCCCGAGCCTCGGCAGGGCAGCAACTCCGCCGGCGTCAAGGACCACCTGGAGAATCACCTGCACGCACTCGTGTGTGCAGGCCGCGTTGCTCTGCTGGAAGCACAACGAGCCATGGAGGGCGACTGGTTCGCGGCAAACACGAAGTACGCGGGCATGACAGTCGCTCGATCACCGAACCCAGTAGCCCCGGTGCCGATACCAGCGCCGTCAGCGGCGGCACCGATACCAGCGCCGTCAGCACCAGCACCAGCACCAGCACCAGCACCAGAAGCGCCAGCCGCTCAGACCTTCGCCAACTGCACCGAGTTGCGCTCCGTCTACCCGCACGGTGTGGGGCGCCCCGGCGCCGTCGACCACACCTCGGGTACGCCCGTCACGACGTTCTATCAATCAGCGACCGTGTACGACACCAATCGTGACCACGATGCTGACGGTGACGGCATCGCCTGCGAACGCAAGTAGGACGCTGCTGGCCGGCTACGTCAGCCGAGCCCGCGCGCGCGGCCGACCTTGGCCGAGGGCACCACGCAGAACGGCTTCCAGCCCGGTGGTAGGAAACGGGATGCCCTACTCCAGCGTCAGCTACGAAGTGTCCGGCCGCATCGCCTACTTAACCTTGAACCGACCCGACCGGCTGAACGCCATCAACGACGTCATGCCCGGCGAGATTCGCTCGGCAGCCGAGGAGGCGGACCGGGACGATCGGGTGCACGTGCTTGTCGTCCAAGGCGCTGGGCGCGCCTTCTGCGCCGGCTACGACCTCACTGACTACGCCGAGGGCGCCACCACCGGCATTCAGGAGGAGATGCCCTGGGACCCGATCACGGACTACCGGTTCATGAAGCGCAACACCGACGACTTCATGGCGCTGTGGCGCTGCAGCAAGCCGACGATCGCCAAGGTGCACGGGCACGCGGTTGCCGGCGGCAGCGACATCGCGCTGTGCACCGACCTGCTCGTCATGGCCGACGACGCCCGTATCGGCTACCCGCCGGCTCGCGTCTGGGGCTGCCCCACCACGGCAATGTGGGTGTACCGGCTCGGTCCCGAGCGCGCCAAGCGGGTGCTGCTCACCGGCGACACCATCGACGGTCGCACCGCAGCCGACTGGGGCCTCGCCTCCAGCGCGGTGCCGGCCGCAGAGCTCGACGAGGAGGTGCAAGCGCTCGCCGCCCGCATCGCCGCGGTCCCGCGCAACCAGCTCGCGATGCAGAAGCTGGTGATCAACGGCGCGGTGGAAGCTATGGGCCTCGCCGCTGCACAGACGATCTCGACCGTGTTCGACGGCATCACCCGGCACTCGGCCGAGGGCTTCTGGTTCAAGCGGTACGCCGAGAAGCACGGCTGGCACGAAGCGGTCGAATGGCGCGACTCGGGCCGCCCCATCCCCGACGGCGCGGCCGCCCGCACCGCCCTGCGCGAGATGGAGGACGAGAGATGACCCGGCTGACCGTCTCCTACTGGCCGGCCGACACCTCGGTGCCGCTCGTCGACTGGACCGTCGGTGACCTGCTGCGCAGCGCCGCGGCAGCGGCCCCGGAGCGGGTTGCGCTCGTCGAGGGCGACCCCGACCCGGCCGCCCGACGCCGCTGGACCTACTCGCAGCTGCTCGCCGACGCCGAGCAAGTGGCCGCCGGGTTGCTCGAGCACTTCATACCGGGCGAGCGGCTGGCCATCTGGGGGCCGAACTCGCCAGAGTGGCTGCTCGTGGAGTTCGGAGCGGCGCTCGCCGGCCTGGTGCTGGTGACTGTGAACCCAGCGCTGCGCGTGAACGAGGCTCAGTACGTGCTGAGCCAGTCACGGTCCGACGGGGTCGTGTACGCCGAGCACTACCGGGACAACCCGATCGCCCAGACGGTCGCGGCACTCGCACCCGACCTGCCGAACCTGCGCGAACGGCTCCCCCTGGCCGACGTCTCGGCGCTGCGTGGCTCCAGCCCGCTCCCGCCCGTCGCGCCCCTCGACCCGGCGCAGATCCAGTACACGTCGGGCACGACCGGCTTCCCGAAGGGGGCGCTGCTGCACCACCGCGGCATCGTCAACAACGCCCGCCTCTACGTGCAGCGCACCGGCGTGCCCGAGGGGGCCGTCATGGTCAACCCGATGCCGCTGTTCCACACCGCCGGCTGCGTCATGGCCGCGCTCGGGTCGCTGTGGCTGCGCGGCTCCCACGTCCTCGTCCCCCAGTTCGAGCCGGGCCTGGTCCTGGAGCTGCTTGAGTCCGAGCGCAGCACCACCTTCTGCGGAGTGCCGACCATGCTCGTGGCGATGCTGGAGCACCCCGACTTCCGCACCCGCGACCTGCGCAGCGTCGAGGTCGCGGTGAGCGGCGGCAGCCCGGTCCCGGCGGAGCTCGTCCGGCGCGTCGAGCGCGAGGTCGGCTGCGCGATGACGATGGTGCTGGGGCAGACCGAGCTCGCTCCCGTCATCACCCAGACCCGGCCGACGGACTCGCTGGCCGACAAGGCGAGCACGGTCGGCCAGCCGCTGCCGCAGGTCGACATCAAGATCGCGGACCCGCAGTCCGGCGACCCGGTGCCCGTCGGAGCGCAGGGCGAGATCTGCGCCCGCGGCTACCAGAGCATGCTCGGCTACTTCGACAAGCCCGAGGAGACCGCGGCGACGATCGACGCAGACGGCTGGGTCCATACCGGCGACCTGGGGACGATGGACGACCGCGGCTACCTGCAGGTCACCGGGCGCCTCAAGGACATGATCATTCGAGGCGGGGAGAACATCTACCCGCGCGAGGTCGAGGACGTGCTGTTCGACCATCCGGCGATCGCCGAGGCGGCCGTGTTCGGCGTCCCGGACGACAGGTGGGGAGAGTCCGTCGCCGCCGCGGTGCGCCTCTCGCCCGGGATGGCGGCACCATCGCCCGCCGAGCTCAGCGGCTGGGCGAAGCAGCGCCTGGCGCCGCACAAGGTCCCGCAGAGGTGGTACGTCGTCCCAGCACTGCCTTTGACCGGGTCCGGGAAGGTGCAGAAGTTCATGCTGCGCGACCAGGCCGGCAGCGGGGCTCTAGCGTCACTGCACGCAAACTGAGCCACCCTCGCGCAGGTGCCCGCAACCGAGAGGTAGCCCCCGCGGCGCCGCGGCCCCGAAGGCATGCTGGACCGATGAGGCAGACGCTCGTCCGCGTGCTGTTCGTCGTCCTGACCGTGCTCTACTGCGTGTGGATGTACCGCCTCGTCACCCAGTAGCCACGGCCCACCCCGCAGCCGCCACCACCCCAGAGCCCCCCCGGCACCTCACGATTGACTACAGCAGTGGCCGCCGATCTCCTCGCCTTGCTGACGGCCCTCACCTACGGCCTCGCCAACTATCTCGGCCCGTTCCTGTCCCGACGCAACCCGCTGGCCGGTGTGCTGCTGACGAGCCAGGTCGTCGGGCTGATCGGCGGCGGCCTGCTGCTGCTCGTCCGCGGTGGGCCGCGTCCCACGACCCAGCATCTGCTCGAGGGCCTGGCGGCGGGCGCGTGCAACAGCCTCGCGCTTGCGCTCGTCTACACCGCTGCGATCGCCGGGCCGCTCAGCATCGTCGCCCCCATCAGCGCGACCGGTGCGATGGTCCCCGTTGCTGTCGCGCTCGCGACGGGCGAGCAACCGACGTTGCTGGAGCTCGCCGGCATCCCCCTCGCCGTCATCGGCGTCGTGCTGGCTGCCGCCCGCCAGGCCGACGGTGGACACCAGCAGGCTGAGCCCCGCACCATCGCCATCGCGCTGCTGTCGGCGGTGTTCTTCGGCGGCTTCCTGACCTTCTTCGGCAGGGCATCGGCCGACCACACCTTCTGGGCCGTGTTCTCCAGCCGGATCTCGCTGCTGTTCCTGACGACAGCCTTCGTCCTGCTGCGGCGACCGCCCGTCCGCTTCCCCGTCCGCGAGCTTCCGGTGATGACCCTGCCGGGCATCCTGCTGCTCGCCGGCACCGTCTCCTACGGCATCGCCACGACCAAGGGGCTGGTGAGCGTGGTCGCCGTCCTCGCGACCCTCGCGCCGGTGGTGACCGTCGGCCTCGCCGTCAGCCTGCTGCACGAGCGGCTGGCGCGGCGCCAGCAGCTCGGCGTCGGCCTGGCGCTCCTCGGCGTCGTGCTGCTTGCGGCGGGCTGAGCCCTACTGGCCGCGGAACACCGGGGGGCGCTTCTCGGTGCGTGCGGTGCGCCCCTCCTGGAAGTCCTCGCTCGCCCAGCAGGCATCGAAGGAGCCGCGAAGCTCGGCGTCGGCAAAGACGCCGGGCAGCGGCAACCCGGCCCGCAATGCCCGCTTGTTGTAGACGAGTGTCAGCGGGGCCAGCTCCGCCATCTGGTGCGCCAGGGCGATGGCTGCCGCGAGGGGACCATCAGTCGCGTCCTCGCCAGCCGCCGCGAGGTGCTCGACGAGCCCGTGCCGCGCTGCCTCGTCGGCATCGAGCCGCGCCGCTTCGAGCAGCAGCCGCGCGGCCGGCCCGGCTCCGGTGAGCTGCGCCAGCCGGGCGACGGTCCATGGGTCGACGGCGAGCCCGAGCCGCGCGGTGGGAATGCCGAACACCGCTGTTGGTCCGGCCACCCGCAGGTCGCCGGCAAGGGCCAGCTGCGTCCCCGCGCCGATGGCGGGTCCGTTCACCGCCGCCAGCACGGGCAGCGGGCAGGTGACCAGCTTGGCGAGCGCGCCGTACAGCGCATCCCGGAAGGCCTCCTCGTAGACCGCGTCGAGGTCGGCCCCCGAGCAGAACGCCGTGCCCGTTCCGGTCAGCACGACGCAGCGCGCCCCGCGGGCGACCGCGGCGTCGAGCTCGGCGGCCAAGGCGAGGCAGTGCTCGATGTCGAGGGCGTTGGGCTGGCGCTGGCGCTGGCGGTCGATGGTGAGGACAGCGACCTGCCCCTGCGTCGAACGGATGATCACGTTGAGGCTCCAGGACACGCAGGCGGACGGTGCCACTGCAGCCTGTCAGACGAGCGGCCCAACGGAGCACGAGCGCGGTCCGCGACGCAAGATGGTGGCGTGGACGAGCGCGAGGTCGCGGGCCGCCGGTACAGCGAGCTGCTGAGCGACCGTGACCTCCTGCTGCTCTCGGGTGGGCGTGCCGACCACGCGGCGGCCCTGCGCCGGCAGCCGGCGCTGCTACCTGACGTGCTCGACCGCCCGTCGGTCGCCGACGAGGTGCTCGCGACCCAGCACGACAGCCGCGAGCAGTTCCGCTACGTCTCACCCTTCTTGCTGTTCGCGGCGGCGGTGCACCGGGCGAGCTCCGGGCTCGTCGGCGCCACGCACGTCCCCGACCGCACCGGGCTGCGGCAGCGCGTACCCGTGTTCGACGCCCCGCAGCTCGCCGCCTTCGCCACCGCGCCGCCGCACAGGCTGTTCCTCGCCGAGCTGCTGACCTCGTACTCCCGGTTGGCCTCGGGGACGACGATGCGGCGCACCGAGCAGGGCTGGCGGCGCCGGCGGTGGGACGAGCTGGACCTGCCGGCACTCGGCGGCCTGCTGCACGACCTGCCCGAGCAGCAGCGCCCGGCGGTGTGGCGCCGGCTCGGCGACGGCGCCCTGTTCCTCGCCGGGGTGTTCCCCGACCACGCCGAGCGCTCGCTGGGCCTGGTCGAGGTCGCCCGGCTGCAGCGCACGACCGGGCTGCGGATCTCCTGCGCCGACATGGGGGCGATCCAGCTGCTGGAGGAGCTCGCCGGGCGCGCGTACGAGCGCAGCGGGCTCAACATCCCGTCCGGTGTGGTGCAGGCGCCGGCGTTCGCCCGGCGGGTGCTGACCCTCGTCGCCGACCGTTACCTGTTCCCCGGCGCGTCGACCGGTCTCGCAGCCCCCGGCGCCTGAGCGCCGCCACTGGCCGTCTCGGTCGGGACGGCCAGCGGCGGCAGGTGAGTCGGCACCGCATCGCTTCCCCGCGAGCGGGTCACGATGATCACCCCGGCCGTCACGGCGACAGTCGAGAGAACCAGCAGCACCACGTCGACCGGCCGGGTGGAGAGCTTCTCGTGCAGCAGGACCAGTCCGACGAGGACGGCGACGTAGGGCTCGACGATGGTCAGCATCGCCAGCGGGCCGGGCAGCTCGCCCGCCTGGAAGGCGTTCTGGCTGAGCAGGAAGCCCACGAGCCCGGTCCCGATGAGGACGGGCAGCGGCCACGACGTCAGCGCCAGCAGCGGGTCGTCTACGCGCGTCGCCACCAGGCGCAGCAGCGGTGCCGAGGCTCCGAACAGGACGCCGGCTGCGGCGGCGAGCGTAATGGCGCGGCTGCGTCCGCGAGCCCGGTGCGCCACCAGCACCAGCACCAGGGTGACGGCGGCCAGCGCTGCGGCCAGGATCATGCCCTCCCAGACCGGCACGCTGTCCCGCCCCGGCTCGGGATGACCGGCGGCCAGGAAGACCGCCAGGCCCGCGCAGCAGATGCCGGCGCCGATCAGCTCTCCCCGCCGCGGGCGCCTCTTGTTGACGGCCGCGGACACCGGGATGGCGATGAGCAACCCGCTGACCAGCAGGGGCTGCACCAGCGCCACCGCCCCGAGCCCGAGCGCGACAGCCTGCAACAGGAAGCCGGCGAGGTCGCCCGCGGTCGCCGCCCACCACAGCGGGGAGCGGATGAGCAGCAGGATCAGGCGCGGGTTCATCGCCCGCGTCGCCTCCATCTGGCCGACCGCACGGTGCTGGGCGACGGCGCACAGGGCGAAGCACGTCGCGGCGAGCAGCGAGACGACGGCTGCCAACCCGGTCATCAGACCGCCGCTGCCGCGTCGAGGTGCTGCCCCAGCGGACGCACCGCGAGCCCGGCATCGGCGCAGAGCTCGACGACCCGCGGGAGGGCGGCGAGCGTGACCCGCCAGGAACCGGGCGAGGAGGTGCAGTCCGAGTCGTGGAGCAGCACGGTGCCACCCGCGCGTAGCGAGGGCCGCAACGCATCAAGCACCGTCGCGGGGGTGGCGGTGGGAGCCCAGTCGACTCCCCATGCGGTCCACAGCACCGTCCGGAGCCCCGCGGCTCGGGCGCCGGTGAGCGCGCCGACGGACAGCTGGCCGAAGGGCGGCCGGTACATCGTCGGGACCGAACCGGAGCGCTCGGCGATGACGTCCCGGGCCCGACAAAGGTGACGGGTGGCCGCCGGGGGCAGGCGCAGCAACATGCTGCAATGGTCCCAGCCGTGCACCGCGACCTCGTGCCCGGCCGCCACGACCTCGGCGGCCAGCGCGGGTGAGCGGGCCACGAGCGTGCCGAGCATGAAGAAGGTGGCGCGCACGCCCAACTCGTCCAACGCGTCGAGGAAGGCCGGGGTGGAGACCGGGTCGGGGCCGTCGTCGAACGTCAGGGCCACGCCGTCGCGCCTGCCAACACCAGCAAGGGTTGGCAGGACCCGGTTGCGCGCCTGCCCCCAGGTGGTGACGACCGGTGCGCTGTGAATGCCCGCGGCAACGGCGCCCGCGAAGAGCGCCCGCCTCATCGGCGCTCTTCGACCAGCTCGGTGACCGGCCGGCCCGTCAAGCCGCCGGCGGTGACCGCCCGGTCCAGCGCATCGAGCTCGGCGATCAGCCGCCGGTCGGTCTGCCCCCGCGCGTCGACCAGGACGATGGAGCCGCCGACGGCCCGGGAGGCGTCGCGGGGATCACGCACGACCAGTGACGGAACCAGCAGCCTGTCGTCGTGCAGCCACTTGAGCCCCATGTCGACGGCGTCGGGTTTGCGGTCGTCGACGAGCACCAGTGGGTCCTTCGTGCCCCTGACCGGTAGTCGGACCGACTTTGACCCCAGCTCCACCAGGGGCAGCCCGGATGCGCGAAGGAGCGCGACCGAGCCGGGCTGCCGCGCGAGGTAGTGCCGCCCGACTGCCACCCCAGCGCGGAGCCGCCGGAGCCGGTCGAGCACGGCAGGGTCTGCCATCGTGCGCGGGTCGGGACGCACCACCACGAAGACGCTGTGCTCCTGGGTCGGCCCGGTGCGTACCACGCCGATGCCGCGGGCACTGGCCATCGCCACTCCGCCGGTGCTCCCCCACAGAATCGCGACGCTGGCGACGAGCGCGCCGACTGTGCGGCGGGTGCGGCGCTGGCGAGCAGGGACGAAGGCGGGCAGTCCCTCGTCGCGCACGAGCAGGTCGACCTCGCCGGCGGGGTCGGACCGGAACAGCGCGGCGGCGGCGCGGCGCTGCACCTCAGCTCCCCCGACCAGCAGTCGGCGCAGCTGCCGGCCCAGGTCGGCGGGGTCGCGCACCCACGCGGCGACTCCGGCGCTGTCCATCGTGTCAGCGTTGTGCCTGCCGTGACCCGGGATGCTGCGGTAGGACAGCACCGGCAGCTCCGTGGCGAAGGCCTCCATGCACGACAGGCCGCCGGCGTTCTGCACGAGCACGTCGCTGGCGCCCATCAGGTCGGCCATGCGGTCGGTCCAGCCGAGCGCGACCACCCCGGGCGTCGCCGTCAGCTCACGCAGCAGTTCCTCGTTGCGGCCGCAGACGACTACCGGGGTCGCAGCGCCCGTGGCGAGGATCTCGCGCGCGGTCTGCGCCACCTCCCCGACGCCCCACGACCCGGCGGACAGCAGCGCGAGGGGTTCGTCAAGCGGCAGCCCCAGCTCGGCGCGCAGGGCGTTGCGACGGTCCGGGTCATGGCGCCCCCGGAAGATGGCCGGCACGAGCGGGCCAGCGACGACGACCCGGCGGGCGCCGAGGCGACGGGCCTGCCGAGCGCTCTCGTCGGAGTTGGCCAGGTGCAAGTCGACGTGGGGATGAACCCAGGCGTGGTGGACGGAGAAGTCGGTCAGAAAGGTGACGAGCGGAACGCCGAGCTCCCGCCGCGCCCGCAGCTGGCCGAGCGTCTGGCTGGCGAGTGGGTAGGTCGACACGACGACGTCGGCCCCGCGGGCCAGCCAGCGCCGCATCGACCGACGGGCCCAGCTGCAGGCGAACCGGGTCAGCATCCAGACGAAGCCGCCGCGCTCCATGGCCCAGTACAGCCAGTTGTACGAGGCGGGGATGCGCTTGAGCATCCCGCCGTAGCTGACCTTGACGATCCAGCCCAGGGGGCGTACGGCGGTGAGGTAGTCGCGCACCTCGACGTCGTAGCCCTGCGCCTCGAGCCGCCGCCGCATCTCGTGTGCGGCGCCGTCGTGACCAGCGCCCATGCTGGCTGAGACGATGATCGCTCGTCTTTGATCGACACTGGACACAACTGCTCATAGTGCCATGCGCGCCCTGCTCGGCCGCGTAGCGCAGTGCCCATAGCCGGCCCCTAGACGCTGCCCTCGAGGGAACCGGGCGAGGCGGCCGTGGTAGTTTCAGGGCTGCCATCCGGGCGACCTGATGGCACGCGCCGCTAGCTCAACTGGCAGAGCAGCGGACTCTTAATCCGCGGGTTGGGGGTTCAAGTCCCTCGCGGCGCACCCGTCCTGACCTGCAGTTCACGTATCTAGACAGACCGAGTCGAGAGGCGTCGGCAGCCACTCCGGCAGCCACGGTTCGATGGTCGCTCCGTTCGGGAGGTCACCTACAGGTGCGCTCGAGTAGCGAGGCGCTGACCTTGACGCGGATGCATGGCACCGCCGAGTCGGTGAAGACTTTCGGGGTGTCCTCCTAGGCCGGGCCTTTCATGCCGCTCGGGGCCACCGTGTTGATCATATAAGAAGTGCTCCTGACCAGCAGTGATTCGACTTGTCGACGGTCAATCCCGAGCTGGAACAGGAGCACCTTTTTGGTGAGCAAGCGTGACGGGTTCTACCCGAGTACGGGTGTCGACGCGGCGGGGCGGTTGACGGTGTCGCAGGCCGGTGCGGTCCTGCTGCTGGAGACGGTCCGCACCCTCGGGCTCGACCGGGGGCTGTCTGCGGCGATGGCTCCGTGGCGCAAGCCGCTGGCGGTCCACGACCCGGGCAAGGTCGTGTGCGACCTGACGGTGATGCTGACCATGGGCGGTGACTGCCTGTCCGACGTGGCGTTGCTGCGCGAGCAGCCCCGCGTGTTCGGCCGGGTCGCCTCGGACCCGACGGTGTCCCAGCTCGTCGACGCCCTGGCGAAGGATGCGGCATGAAAGGCCGGGCTAGCTAGCCGTCGTCGCGCTCCAGCACCACCCGCCACGCCGCCCGCCAACTGCGCTCGAGCGAACCCCCCGCGCGCTACCCGGAGCAGGGGGCTACATGTGTGATCACACAGCCGAGCCTCCCAGCGCTGGACAAATACACATACCAGTCACTGTTCACGAGTCCTAATCTGACCAGGATGGCACTTAGCCCATCCAGTGGAGCACAACGCGAAGGGAAACGTCCGTGACATCAGCCCAAGGCGTAGACGAGACAAGCCTGTCGAAGCTCTTTGGAAACAACGCGCGGTTGTTCGATCTATCGCAAGAGATTTCGAAGAATACCCAGGTACACCCTCTGCACCCGCGGGTGGAGGTCTATCCGTATGAGACGCACCCCAACTCGAAAGTCACCCTCAACACCGGGTTCTCGTTTTCCTCGAGCCTTCTGATCATGTCGGACCATGCCGCGACCCATGTCGATTCCATCAGCCACATGAGCCCAGACCCGAGCGCCCCGACAATTGACCAAATGCCCCTAAGCACCTTCTGCGGAGATGCAGTGTGTCTTGACTTGTCGCAGAAGGAACCGCGCTCGGGGATTACGATCTCCGATTTGCAGGAGTCGCTCGAGTCCGCGCAGACCGGCTTGGTCGAGGATGACATCGTTCTGCTATACACTGGCCACTTTGAGCGGACAGCGGGCACGGACGCCTACTTGGACGAGTTCCCTGGGCTTGAGCCGGAGAGCGCTCGGTGGCTCATCGATAACGGCGTCAAACTGTTTGGCAATCAGGCCATGAGCGTGGATGTGCCGGGGAGGTACGACTTCCCCGTGCACCAGGTGTGTGCTCAAACCGGCGTGACACATCTGGAGAACGTTGGCAGACTACAACCACTAGCAGGCAAAAGGTTCACGCTCTTTGGCTTCCCGCTTAAGATCATTCCCGGAACGGGCTCCCCGATCCGCTTGGTGGGAGCAATTCAAGAGTGACCATCCACCACACGGTCCACGGGGACGGACCTAGTACCGTTGTCCTTCTTCACGGAGGGACCGGTGATTCGCAAACTTACTGGGCTGCTCAGGTCGAGGAGCTAAGCAAGAACTTCCGGTTGCTTTTGATGGACCATCGCGGGTTTGGACGGTCCGACTCCCTAGAGGAGTTCAGCATCGCCGGTTGCGCTTCGGATGTAGTTGCACTTCTGGATGAGTACTCTGTTCCTTCCGCAGACCTGGTTGGATTATCACTCGGAGGAGCCATCGCGATACACACTGCACTCGCGAGGCCGGATCGCGTAGGCAGGCTCGTCCTCGCGGACACATTCAGCAGCGTTCGGACCGAGCGCTTCCAAAGGTTTATAGACTACGCGTTGATTGCTTCCCTCAGAGAGGGAGGCCACGACCTGATGTTCAACATAAACCTTATCTTCGCGCACGGCGAGCGCTACCTGGCCGATAATCGCGACAGCTTCTCTGAGGCTATGACTGCCTGGCGGGAGACCGAGGTGGACCGCTATGTCAAGTCGCTACAGGCTATACGCGACTGGGACGTTGACAGCCGACTCGGGGAAATCACCGCTCCATCTCTGGTCATTTGGGGCAGCGACGACATCGAGGTGCCTCGCGTATACGCGGAGCGACTCGCAGCAGGTCTCCCGAACGCTATTCTGACGGTAATACCAGAGGCGGGACACAAGTCCTGCGCAGATGCCCCGCTCGCCTTCAACAAGCTTGTTAGGACCTTTCTCCTGCCGAGCGGCTGAACGGCAGTCAGCGGGCAGGCCACCGGCGGCCCATCGAGATGCAATAGACAGAGAGGTGCCAGTTGTGAGCGAAACTCGCAGGCTTGGAAAGCCGCCCACGCCTACGGCATCAGCCCCCGCTGGAGGGGAACAAGAGGAGGGGCTCCGAGAGGAAAGCAGTGGTGAGACAAGCGGAGACAACCGTGAACCTGGCGTGGGTAGGACGATTCGCCACTACCTAGGCCAATACGCGGTCGTGCTTGTCATGATCTCACTCTTTCTGCTTTTTTCCCTACTGAAGCCAGACACGTTCTTCACGACCAGCAACGTGGAAGCGGTTCTTGCGACTCAAGCAGTCTTGGTGATCCTTGCCATGGGTCTAACTGTTGCCCTAGCAGCCGGGGAGTTCGACTTGTCGGTCGCCGCCATCGTCGGCCTATCCGCAGCCGTGCTTGCCTTCCTCACCTCGGTTCACCATTGGCCAGTTGGTCTTGCGATCCCGGTTGTTTTCTTATTTGCGGTAAGTATAGGTGGACTAAACGCCCTTTTTGTCGTGAGGTTCAAAGTCAACTCGTTTATCACGACCCTGGGCAGTGGCACACTCGTCACCGGGCTTGCCCTGGGGATCACCGGCACGACGACCATTGGCAATGTACCGTCATCACTGACGGATCCCGCGGCGCAGTCGCTGGGCGGGATCAAGCTTCCGGTGTACTTCGCCATAGCCTTAACTCTGCTCCTGTGGTTCACGTTGGAATACACCGTATGGGGGCGTCACCTGCTCTTCACGGGCATGTCCGCTGAAGCGGCACGGCTAGCCGGGGTGCCCGTGGCCCGGATTCGGTGTACATCCCTCGTCCTTTCTGCTGGCTTTGCCGGTGTCAGCGGGATGGTGCTTCTAGGGCAAACAGGAGCCGCAAGCCCGACGTACGGCGCCTCCTTCTTGCTGCCTGCTTTCGCGGCTGCGTTCCTTGGCGCGACGACAATCAAGACCGGCCGCTATAACGCGTGGGGAACCTTGGTCGGCGTGTACCTGTTGGCCATCGGGACTACCGGCCTACAGATGCTCGGAGCAACCAACTGGGTGAGCAACGTCTTTAATGGGGGCGCCCTCATGGTTGCCGTTGCATTCGCGGTCCTCGCGGCAAGAGGGCAGCAGAAGTAGTAGCACGGGAGTAGCAGCAGGAGTTTAGTGTTCAGGTCCACCAACGCGAGAGAGAAGGTTGCATGAGCTTCATGCGAAAGTGCGCGGCCCTCCTTGTCGGCCTCTGCACGCTTACCATGGTTATATCCGCCTGCGGATCTTCGTCATCCGGACCGAAGGGAACCTCCAGTGCCAGCGGGGGAGGTAACGCTTCCAGCACGGGCATTGTCAGTAAGTGCGATGCGATGATTAGTCAGGCGTCGCAGCCGCTGACTTGGTCTGCGCCTGGGCCCCCGCTCGACGCATCCCAACTCAAAGGCAAGAACGTGTTGTTCTTGTCCCTCAGCCAGTCGGTTCCTACCATTGCAGCAGAAGCCACTGCGACCCAACAGGCGGGCAAGTTGGTCGGCATAAACGTTACGGTGTTTGACACCGCCGGCTCCGTCAGTTCGATGCAGCAGGGTATCCAACAGGCAATAGATACACATCAGTCCGCGATTATTCTCTTAGGCATCCCTCTCGACGTTACCGCCGCTGCTCTGAAGAAGGCGCACGAGGCCGGGATTAAGATCGTGAGTGAGCTAAATAATGAGCCTACGGTCGGCGCGCCGGGGCAAGGTGCGGGGCCCGATGTCTTCGGAAGCACCGGACCGGGGCGGTTTACGTCTGGCGAGCTGCTTGCGTGCAAAGCTGTCGTTGACAAGGCAGGCAAGGCAAATGCAGTTATCTTCGGCGACGAGGAATTGACGACGGCGGCGCCGCCCGAGGTCGCCGGCATGGAGGCAATCTTAAAGCAGTGTTCGGGATGCAAGTACAGCAAGAACAGCACCCCTACAGCATCTTGGGAGTCGCAGCTTCCCAGCAAGGCGTCCTCGGTCGTTCAGGGCGACCCCAACGTTAACTATCTGTTGCCGCTCTACGACGGCATGGCGATCTTCATGGTCTCAGGCGTCAACCTCGCCGGCGCAGGTAGTCGAGTCGAAATTGCGTCGTTCAATGCAGTCCCCGCCGCCTTGAGCATGGTGCAGAAAGGGAGTGTGCTCGTCGCGGACCCGGGGCAGCCGAACGCTTGGATGTCATGGCAAGGGCTGGACCAGGCGATGCGAGGCATGTTAGGTATGCCGCCGGGTAACCCGGTCGTTCCCACGCGCTTCTTCGACAAGCAGAACCTGCAAGGCGTTGACGTCAATGACGAGGGCGGTCTCTTCGGAACTGCGTACATAGCCGGGTTCAAGAAGTTGTGGGGTGTTGGGTAGCCGGTCGCGAATCAGCCAATAACCCCTCCACCTGTGGCTCTCTCGTGGCGTACGAGACCAGGAAGAGCCACGGGTGGAGGGCATACAAACGACGGAGGCCGAAATCACTAATCTACCGGCGTTAGCGGTCTCAGGGCTCAGTAAGCACTTTGGACCGGTCGCGGCGTTGCACGACGTGAACCTGGAGATCATGCCCGGGGAGATTCATGCGCTTGTAGGACTGAACGGATCCGGCAAGTCAACCTTGATCAAGTGCTTATCGGGCTTCTATCGCCCCGACCACGGGTCTGTCCATATGAATGGCCGTCCCGTCCGTCTGCCTGCCAGCACGAGTGAATTACAGAGCCTCGGGTTGAGTTTTATGCATCAAGATCTTGGGCTCGTCGACGGGATGTCGATCCTGGATAACGTCCGCGTTGGACGTTACCGCACTCGACTGGGACGAATAGCCTGGACTTCCGAGAGGCGCCTGGTCGCGGTCGCTTTGAGTCGCTTCGGAGTTCGCCGCGGAGTAGACGAAAAGGTGGCTGTATTGGCGCCGTGGCAGCGCGCCGTCGTCGGAATGGTTCGTGCACTCCAAGTCGTCGAGGACGGCGGCCGTCCAGGGGTGCTCGTCCTTGACGAACCGACGGTTGCATTGCCCGACCACGAGGTCGAGATGCTTTTTGCAGCCGTGCGGCAGGTTGCGGAGATGGGAACCGGCGTACTCTTCGTTAGTCATCGAACTGAAGAAGTTCTGGCGCTAAGCAACCGTGCATCGGTCTTACGCGGGGGGCGGTTGATCGATAGTCGTCCCACCGCGTCAATCTCGTCATCAGATCTCATCCACATGATTGTCGGACGCGACTTAGGCGAGCTGTACCCAAGCAATAGTCATGGGGACACTGGGCCGGTCCGGATGACCGTGGAAGGGCTTTCGGGGGGTGGTGTCGAGAACGTGTCGTTCGCCGTCGCCGCCGGCGAGATCGTAGGCCTAACCGGGCTCGTCGGAGCCGGACATCACGACGTCCCCTATCTGCTGTACGGCGCGCAGCACGCCACCGGAGGCGCGATCCACGTTGCTGGCAAGCACATATCGAAGCCCTCGCCGCCGAGATGTCAGAAACAAGGCCTCGTCCTCGTGCCCGGCGATCGTGCGCGACAGTCCGCATTGAATGCGGCGACTACGCGAGAGAACCTCACGACGACGAGTCTGAGTAAGTACAAACGTCGGGCTGGCGCCTTAGATTCCCGCAATGAGCGTCGCCACTGCGCTCGGTTGATAGAGGAGTTTCAGATCTATCCCAAGGATCCAGAGCACGTTTTCTCTGGCTTGAGTGGTGGGAACCAGCAGAAGGCCATCTTGGCACGCGTCATGCAAGGTAGCCCTCAGGTATTCTTGCTGGACGAGCCCACTCAGGGGGTCGACGTAGGAGCAAAAAAGCGCATATTCGAGATAATCAGTCGTTGTGCGCAACAGGGGGCCGCCGTCGTCTACGCATCGGTGGAGCATGAGGACCTGGCTCACCTATGTGATCGTGTGCTTGTCTTCCACGGAGGGAGAGTTGGTACCTCCTTAAGTGGGAACCAGCTGACCAAGGAGAATCTGCTGAAAGCCTGTTACGCCGCTCCAACGGTGCAGTAAAACCGTGGGTGACTAGTTTTAGTCTCTTCCCATCGCGCCGTTGGTGAGCCACGAAGTTCTCGTGCGTCGTAACACGAGGCGGGTGGCTCGAAGGTCAAGACCTTTCGGTTCTTCTGCTCGCTTCGCCGGCACCTTCGTGCAGAATTGGGACCGGGCTCTGACCTCGCCATATGCCAGCAGACAGACTCCACCGCGACCACTGGGCCACAAATACTCAGCAGCCGACGCCGTGGAACCCGAGGCCGCTACTCGTAGCAAGGCACAGCGGGCAGCAGAAAGCACTTGGCAGACGAGCGCACTTGCTCGTGCGAGCGAGGGTCTCCCCGATGCGCAGGAGTTTGAAGTGGCAGGTGTCAGTGGTGCAGAGTAACGCTGGGTACCGGTGTTCAGCGCGCACGAGGCCGCGCGGTCTTCCGGGTCGGGTGGCCGGGGGGAGTTTCACCCCCCGGCTCCCACGGAACCGTGCGTGACAGTCTCCCGTCACACGGCTCTTCTCATCCAGGCAGCAGGTAGTGGCGCATCCATTGCCAGTGGGCGAAG
>JAABUZ0100003461.1_pt1 | contig 23348 bp, 22 predicted proteins | sample 5562091 | NCBI WGS metagenome assembly JAABUZ01 (sample SAMN12813069, study PRJNA571459) | rock metagenome | isolation source: Antarctica rocks | place: Antarctica: Victoria Land, Linnaeus Terrace sud | collected 2015-12-21
GTACGGAAGCGGAGATGGATTTGAACGACAGGCAATCGACCCGGAACCCGGCCGGCATAGCGCCGACGCTCCCGCTTCAAACGAGTCAATGGGCGCTTTTCGATGTGCTTGGCGACGGCGTGTACGGAATCGATCTCGACGGACGGTGCACGTTCGCCAATCGCGCTGCGCTCTCGATCTTGGGATACGCCACTCTGGACGAGTTGCTCGGTCGCAACATGCACGGGGCGTTGCATCACACATATCCGGACGGCTCCGTGTACCCGATCGAGGACTGCCCGATCGTCTCGACCCTACGCACCGGGGTTCCGGTGCGCCTGGAGAACGAGCTGCTCTGGAGGAAGGACGGCACGTCGTTCTTCGCCGAGTATTCCTCCTTTCCCCTGGTGGTCGATGGCGCAACGACCGGGAGCGTCATCACCTTCAACGACCTGTCGCTTCGGCACGACAATCGTCGGCGCGATGCGTTGCAGGCTGCCGTGAGCGGCATCCTGGAAAGCTCGGCAGATACCGAGCAGGCCCAAGCCCATCTCGTCGCCACGATCGGTTCAGGGTTCGGCTGGGACGCAGGGGCGCTTTGGAGCGTCGTGGCTGGCAACGGCGGCCGGCTGCGATGTACCGCGGTGTGGCATGCGCCGAAGTCCTCGCGCCGCTTGCCGGAGGTCGATGGAGCCCCCGAGTTGGACTTCGCCCAAGGACTGCCGGGCCGGGCCTGGGCCGAAGGGCGGACGATAGTCAGCGAGGGCGCGCCCGAGGACGGGACTGGGCTGTCGCGCGTCATCCCCGGGGCCGAGATCGCCTTTCCCGTGCGCACCGGCGGCAGGACGGTCGGCATCCTCGAATTCCTCGGTCGCCGCCCCATGGAGCTGGACGCCACGGTGCTAGGGGACCTCGTGGTCCTGGGTCAGCAGGTCGGGCAGTTCCTGTCTCGGCGCCAGGTCGAGGCCGACCTTCGCGACATCGAGACGCTAAAGACGGCCATCATGGAAGCGGCACTCGACTGCTTGATCGTAGTCGACGCGGAGACACTCATCCGCGAGTTTAATCCGGCGGCCGAGAAGACCTTCGGCCAGTCCCGGGAGGCCTCCTTGGGTCAGGAGCTTGGAGCCCTCATCCTTCCTACCGACTTCCTGGTAGGGCATCTCCAGAAGTTCGCGCGGTTCCTCGACGACAGTGAGGTTTCGATCAATAACGAGCATGTCGAAGTCGAGGCGAAGCGCGCGAACGGCGAGAGGTTCCCGGCTGAACTCTCCGTCACGCCGCTGAAGGTAGGCGGCACGCCGTTGTTCAGCGCCTACATGCGCGACATCACCGAACGCAAGCGCGCCCAGCGCGAGGTCGCGGCGGCGAGGGAATCAGCTGAGGAGGCGAATCGGGTCAAAAGCGACTTCATCGCCAACATGAGCCACGAACTGCGGACGCCCCTCTCGGCTATCATCGGCTACAGCGAAATGCTGCAAGAGGAGATGGAGTACGGGGCCGATCCGGCAGCGCTCGCGCCGGACATGCAAAAGATCGAGAACAACGCCCGCCATCTACTCGGCTTGATCAACGACGTGCTTGACCTCAGCAAGATCGAGAGCGGCAAGATGGAAATCTTCGTCGAGGCGTTCGAGGTCGAACCTATGGTGCGGGACGTGGCTTCCACCGTCGCGTCGCTGGTCAAGAAGAAGGGGAACGTCCTCGTCTTGGATCTCGCGCCCGACCTGGGCGTCATGCGCTCGGATCTCACCAAGCTGAAGCAGATCCTGCTGAACCTCCTAAGCAATGCGGCGAAGTTCACGGAAGGCGGAAAGATCACGCTTGCGGCAACGCGTGCGGGCGGCGCGAAGGACTTTGGTCGTTTGGCGTTCACCGTCCGGGATACGGGCTTGGGCATGACGGATGATCAGCTCGGCAAGCTCTTCCAGCGCTATTCCCAAGCCGACGCGTCCACGACAAGCAAGTTCGGGGGAACGGGACTAGGACTGTCGATCAGCCGGGCCTTCGCCGCGATGCTGGGCGGCGACATCGGCGTGACGAGCGTTTCAGGGCAAGGCAGCGCATTCACGATCGACCTGCCGGCGGAGCTGGCGGGTCCGTCGCCTAGCTGACGCTTGTGCGCCTTCGCGCAATTTGAGAATGCATGCAAGAAGGTGGCTGGGCTGGCACGAGGCGTTCGAAGAGAGGTCGTCTAGCCGGGATCGGAGATGACCATCGGCATGCGCGTCGCGCGCATCGCCGCCGCGAATGGGTCCCCGCGACCGTTCTCCTGCAAAACGTCTTCCGTCAGGTGCCAGGCGTCACGTTGCTGCATGCTCGATCCTCGTCAGGCACGAGCCTTTTGGACCGTCATCCTACATACTTTGACCAATGGGTCAGCGCATGAAGCGTTCCCCTTGCGTGCTTCGTGCCGCACCCGCAAGCACCCCCATGGCCTCAACCCTCCGCACCTCGCGAGGGATGGACTGCGCCCAAGCCTGACACACGAAGTAGCTCGGCGCCACAGCCCGCCGGATCGGTCAGGATCGAACTCACGCACGTGCAAATCGTTGTGCCTCTTGCGTAATGGGCGAATGGCCGCTTACGAGCACGCCGATTCAAGCTTGAGCGGCAGAATTGGTGAAGGTTTTCGGATGCCGGCTGCGCGGGTCGAGCGTCTGGGTGTGGCCGGCGTACGGAAACCGCCCATGCACGAACCCGCGGGGTCGCACGCTGCTTCTATGGGAGGGTGAGGACGAGGTCGACCAGCCTCTTCCGAGTCTCAGGGCTGACCGAAACGTCATATTGCCGCGCCGTCGTCTCCGCCGCGGCGAGACCCAGTTCTCCGAACGGGTGATAGTCCTCGGTCAGCGTCGCCACATTGGAATATTGCAGCAGGGTGGCGAACCACGTCTTCATGGCGTCGGGCTTGCCATACGCGTCAGCGAAGGGCTGATGAAGCGGCGCAAGGTCAAGCAAGCTCTCGTTCACGTCGAAGACAAGGGTCCAGCGGCCTGGAGTGAGTGATAGGCCTGCGCCTTGCGCGCGAGGCACAAAACTCGCAGCAGAGTTCCATAAGATGCATTACGCGAATCTCGTTTTGACCGTACCGTCAAGCGGTTGGATCCTGGCGGTTCCATAATGTCTGTGCGCAAGACCCCTCCCCTCTCAGTCGAGGTGTCCCACTCAGCGAGCTACTTGTTCAGTCTTGACTGACCTGCTGGCCTGAAGACGCTGACCGGGTTGCCGTCGGGATCGCGGAACAGCATGGAGCGGTTGCCCCATGGCATGTCCTTCGGCTCCTGAATCCAGTCGGTCACGAAATCCGCCAGCCGCAAGCGCTCCGCATCCACGTCCTCGACCTCGAATTCCACAATGACGGACCGGTTGGTCCCGCCTTTCCACTCGCCACCATGCATGTATTCGGCCGATCCCCGGCTGCAGATAGCCAAGTAGGCGCCCGGCAAGCGCAGCTCGACATAGTCTTTCATGCCTACGGGAGCGGTCCCCGTGAGCCGTTCGTAGAACGCCCCCAGCGCGTCAACGTCCTCGGTGACGATACGGGTGTATGCAAGTTTCATGGGCTGCCTTAAGCGTTGCAACAAGGTGCCAGAAAAGCGACACTGCACCATTCTAATGATACGCTACGGTCCAGTAGCGTATCCGTCAAGCGAGAAGGTGTAAGGAAGTGGGGGAGCCGGTTGATCGGGGGACTGACGCGCGGGTCCAACGGTCCAAGACCTTGGTATTGGAGGAGACCTACCGACTGCTTACCCAGGAGGGCATCGGAGGGGTCAGCATCGACGAGGTGTCTCGACGCTCGGGCGTCTCGAAAACGACGATCTATCGGCACTGGCCATCCCGCAGCTCGCTCCTGATAGACGCCTGCTCCAAATTGGGAGAGCCGGCCCCAACCCCGGACACAGGTAGCTTCAAGGGCGATCTAGCCGCCCTGGCCGGCTATCTTGGCCATGGGCTGCGCTCCGCGCGGTGGGCCGCGGCCCTTCCCTCGATCATCGACGCTGCCGAACGGGACCCCGAGGTTGCCCAGATGCACGCGCAGTTGCAGGCCGGGTTCAGAGCGCCTTTTCTGGCCGTCGCCGAACGCGCGATGGATCGAGGAGAGATTGCGCGGAACACGCCCACCGAAGAGGTTGTGGCCAAAATCCTCGGCCCGCTCTTCTACCGTCGCTGGTTCTCCAAGGAAGCGATCGACGATCGGTTTGTGAGCAGCATTGTCGATAGCGTCGTGGCAGGCGCGGCGCGTCCTCCTGGGTCAACAGGCGACTAAACGATGCGCGCCATCTCAATCGCGGCCATGGCGTCAGGATGATAGGCGTCCCGCGCGATATTGAGTCCGCCTCCGGCGAGTCGAACAAAGGCGTTACGAAGTGGCGGCCTGATGGCCTGATGCGCTGTGATCACGTGCCGTCCGGGTCACGGAAGGCGAAGAAGCGACCGAACGGGCCGTCGGCGCGTGAAGCCACGATGGGCACGCCGACCTCGGTCAGCCGGGCGTGCAGGCCCTCTGCGTCGTCGCACGCCATCGTCATATGGCATCGTCATAGCTCTGAGCTCGCCGGCGAACATCCGGCGCAGACTCAGGCCTTGGCCCACCCGGCGCTAGGTGGGGCGGGCACACCGCTTACGACGCAGCGGCACGAGGTCACGAATTGGCCGACTCAGTAGCCGCCGGCGACACCTCGACGGCCTGGCCCTGCTCCGGGTCAAGCGTCGGAGGCTCACGGGCGGGACCGCGTGCCGGTAGCTGCAACTCGACGCCGCCGAGGGGGGCGAAGAGGCCGCGGGCAAAGGCCCCGAAATCCGTCGCGTCCTCGTCGGGCGCCGACAGGGCTGCTTCCAGAATGGCCCGGGCCTCGGCCTCCATCGAGCGAGCATTGTGGGCCGCGCGGATCCGTAGTTTGGATTTCAGCTCTGGAGCGAGCCCGCGTATGGTGACCGCAGCGCCGGATGTCGTGGATAATCGGACGTCGTTCATGAAAGGCTCGCTCACAGCAGCGCTGCAGTGCTAGCAGCGTGGCAGTGCGAGCGATGATCTGCAAGCGTGTTGTGATTGGCTAGATGCGAAATCAGCACGGACGTCGTCGCAATGGTTTTCGGCAGGCGTGAGATGGCCTGGGACGCCCGTCAGAAGGCCATACGTCCGTTTAGCCATTTGCTACAACGGCAAAAGCAGTGCAAAATAGGCGCATGAACCCCATCGTTGCCTACCACCGCGTGTCAACCGAACGCCAGGGCCGATCCGGCCTCGGCCTCGAAGCCCAGCGCGAGCGATGCACCGCCTTCGCGGCGCAGAACGGCATGGAGATCGTCGAGAGCTTCGTCGAGGTCGAGACCGGCAAGGGATCCGACGCGCTCGACCGACGTCCCCAGCTCGCGACTGCCCTCGGCGCCGCACGGCGGCTGCGGTGTCAGGTGCTGGTGGCCAAGCTCGACCGATTGAGCCGCGACGTCCACTTCATCGCCGGGCTGATGGTACAGCGGGTGCCGTTCCTCGTGGCCGAGCTCGGTACGGACGTCGACCCCTTCATGCTCCACATCTACGCGGCCTTGGCCGAAAAGGAGCGGCGCATGATTTCCGAACGGACCCGTGCCGCCCTCGCAACGCGGAAGAAACAAGGCGCCAAGCTTGGCAACCCTACCAATCTGTCCGAGGCGGGGGTGAAAGGAGCTGCCAGCACTGCGGAAAGGTCCCAGCGCTTCGCCGAGAATGTCGCGCCCGTTATCCTGCAGATCAAGGGAAGCGGGGTGGCGAGCCTTCGCGGCGTCGCCGCCGCCCTAAACGCCCGCGGTGTACGCACTGCCCGAGGCGGTCGGTGGGCCGCAACGCAGGTCGGGGCGGTCCTGAAGAGGGTCGGTCGGTGATGGATAGCTATCGAGGTAAGTGGGGGACGAACTCAACGCTATGGACGGCGCACCGCACGAGACAGGTGAAAAGCGGCTCGCGCCAACACAGTCCTCGGTAACGCCGCCGACCAATGCGGGCTTGGCCGGCTCCGCGGATCCGGCCGTCGTCAAGGCACCCTACCCGCCGCCCAGTCCCGTGCCGACCCGCGCGGTGGCGGTGGGACCGACAACCTGAATGCCGGGGTCGGCTCCAACACTCTGGTGAGCAGCACGAATTCGACCGCCGAGGTCGATCATGTCTCTGGCGGTGGCGGGACGGATCTTGTGTATGGCGGCGTTGGCACGACCGTCCTGGCGGGTAGCACCACGGCGGCCGGGGAAAGCGACCTGTTCTACGGTGTCGGCGGGACGGATTACGATCACGGCGGCGTCGGCACCAACACCCTCGTGGGCTCCACGACCTCGACGGCCGAGTTCGATCAGTTCTTCGGCGGCGGCGGCAACCATTTCATCTACGACGGCGTCGGCACGACCGCCGTGATCGGCAGCACGACGGCGACGGGCGAGGTGGACCGCTTCTTCGGCGAGGGCGGAAACTCCTTCGTCTGCAGCGGCGCTGGAACCAACGTGCTCGTGGGTTCCACGACTTCGACCGCCGAAGTGGACCGCTTCACCGGAGGTACCGGCACGGATTAAATCTACGGCCGCGCCGGCACCACGTCCGTGGCCGAGGGATCGGGCACCGACTATATCACGGGCGGTTCAGGCCACTCGGCCGTGTACGGCGGCAGCGGGACCGACTTCATCTACACCGGGGCGGCCGATCAGTACGTGTCGGCCGGCACCGGCAACACGATTTTCCTGGACTCGCCGCGCATCTGTCGAATGGCCGTTTCGACGAGATCGAACATTCCAGACCGTGAGCCAAGCCACGGGCGACAAGGGCACCTTCGTGTACCTGCCCCGCATCGATACCGGTGCCACGAACTTCTACGATGCCAATGGCGGCACGGCGATCGTGACGGCGGCGGCCGACGGCTATGGCGGCACTGCCAAAGGTCTTTGTCTCAGGGGTGAATGCCGCGACCGTCAAGCGACAGATGCTGTTCAATCTGTAAGGCCGGGCGTCCGTGCGGAGTCGCGGGTGAGAGAGGCATGACGGGCGCGAGCAGATTAGCGGCCCGGACCGTCGCCGGACACTACGTTGCGGTCTGCGGCAGTTTCTGCATCAGCGTCAAGCAATCGATGTCCTTCTCCCCCCGCCAGTCCATCACCTCCTGTCGTACGATCCTGAAGCCATGCCGCATCGAGACATGCTTGAACAACGGTGCCGACATGAAGTTGCGCCAATGCGTGCTCTCCGAACTCCGGTTCCCCGGCTGCTCGTCATTATTGGAATGGTGGATCAACGCCATCGCTCCGGGCTTCAGGACCCGAGCCATATCCCTGATGTAGGAAAACACGTCGTCGTATTCGAAATGAACCATCGCGTCATAGCAGAACAGCGAGGTCAGGCAGCTGGTTTCGATCTGTGGAAGATCAAAACCTGAATTCACGAAGCAGGACACCCTCGCATCGCCGGCGAACCGTTCATTGCACCAATCGATGTTCGTTTGGTTCACGTCCAGCAATGTGATGTGCCCGAACCGATAATGGTCGACGATGAACTGCGTATGGCGGCCGTGACCACAGGCGAGCTCGGCGGTCTCCGTCAGGTCCAGTTGCCGGAAGGCGGCGAAGAAGCGCGAGTCGGGACCCCAAAAGAATTGCATATATGATTCGGCTTCCGCCTCTTCATAGTAGGGAGCGACCGACCACTCTATCGTGATCTGATCCCTGAGGCTGTTGGGGGTTTCGGTAGGCTGGATCGGTTGTTGGGCGAGCGGCGCGATGATCTGTTCGATCCGAGGGATCAGATCGGGGTAATGTGCCTCGGCCGTGTTGCGATGCTTCGCCATCTCATCGAAGCGCCCGAGCCGCGACAGCGCCTCGGCGAGCGGCGCCAGATATTCAGGATGGTAAACCATATTGCGGAAGTGGTTGACCGCGTGAGGCAGCGCTTGCTCGTACCTGGCGACATTGTTGAGCAGCGCCGCGAGGACGCCGTCGAGTTCGAACCGGTCCCCGAAGATTTGGCGGACCTCGTCGAGCACCGCGTCGGCCTCCGCACGATGACCGGACTGAAACAATCGTGTCTGCAGCCCGAGCCACATGCCGCCGTGTCCCGGCTGCAAGCGGACGCATTCACGCGAGGCATCGAGGGCCGGCGCGACGTCGCCGCGCTGCCACCAGTGAGCGGCGGCGCAGAACCAGTAGATCGTATTGTCGGCGTAGCGATCCCTGTTGCGCGCGATCAGGTCCGGGATGTCGTCGCCCAGGGCCTTCTCGTTCCAAAGCGCGCCGACGAGGCGGCAGAAGTCCCGATAGGGCTCGCCCCAATCGAGGCCGAGCTGCTCCTGGACCGCAGCGTCGATGGGGTGGGACGTGACCCAGTTCATCCCTTCGTGGTGCCGGATGCGTTCCACGAGATCCGACCCGCCATAGCGTGCGTCGAAACCGGCGAGCTGGTCCAGCAGGCCCTCGAGCACCAGGGCGCTCAGCGTGCCCGTCAGGTGGCCCGGCGTGGTGAACAGAACCTCCCGAGGCAGTCGCGACTCGATGAAGCCGGCGATGTCGGTGGCATAGCCGGCGCTCTTCTGGACCTTCGCCATCCGATGCAGGTCGAGTTCGAACAGGCGACGGGTCCTCGGAGCCCTGGCGAGCCCGTGATCCCTGCAGAACTCCGCCGGAAATAGCGCGTAGCAGATGACGTGCGGGAACGCCGCGGTGAACGACGGTTCGAGGCCGAGGTCGAGCGATGGGGCGAGCATGTGTCTCTGCTCGACCACGACGACCCGGTCACCCCGGGCGCGAGCCTCGCCCACCACGCGTCGGAAGCCGTCGCCATGGAGGCTGCGCGACAGGAGCCCCTCGAAGCTCGGGGCCGCGCCGTATCCGACGCCATAATAGATCGCGCGGGCGCCGGCGAGGCCGTCCAACACCGCCGCAAGGTACTGCGCCTGGCAGTTTCCCACGAAGACCAACAAGTCTGACATTGAGCCTCTCATCGGCTGGTCGCGCTAGAGCACGCCAGGTTAATAGGAAAGCTGGCTTCCGCGTAGTTCCCGCAATGACGGCCACATCGCGGTCGACACGGATCGCCAGAACGGCAACGACTCGGTTTTGGGGCTTTTAGCGATCAACGTCCTGATCTAGCGGTCAGCGACGAGGAGTTCGACACGAAATGAAAGCGCTCCTTGATGAGTCTCGCTACTGCTCGAGAAGGGAATGGACCTTTCGGCAGATATCCAACCAGCCCGCATGGTCGGGCGGATTGAACAGGGGAAGCTCCTCAAGTTTCACATAGCTCACCGCGAGATCACTCGACAGCAGCTCGACGGTGCCGGGCGGGTGATCCTCGTCGGCGGGCCGCACACACATCAACCGGTTGCGGCCAAACCGTTGCAGGGCGCGATGCAGGCGAAAGGCATCCTCGTCGGGCAGGTCGACGCTCCGCCGGACGAAGATCTTGTCTCCGTCCTCGAGCGTCTCGATCAACTTCCGTTTGAGAAACCGCAACCGCACACACATCTCAGAGAGGAACGCATCCGGATCCACCGCATCCCGATGAACGTGCGTGTGCATGCTGTCGAAAAACCGCTTGTCATGCACGACCAACTCGCCGCCCGGATAGATGCTGACCGTGGTGTTCTCGGCGGTTCCGATCCCGTCGAAAGCCATGTCGAGTGCGGACACGATCATGTCGTTGGTGGTGGCGCCCCATCGGAACAGCGACAGCGGTTCTGCCCCGAAATACCTCTGCACGTAGCCGAATTCACAATTGTTCCCGAGACTTTCGAAAGAGGCGAGGAGCTGCGAGGCATGCAGATCGCCAGCTTTCTCCGCGTCCGCAACCGCCGCCTCCGGGGCGGACGGGCCGGCCTCGGCCGGGACGCCTGGGAGGTCTCCCCCGTCCGCGAGATCCAGTCGAGCCTCGTACCGGGCGCGCTGAAGCTCCACCTTTCCCAGTTCGTCTTGTGGAAAGCGCCTGCAAAGGTCTTCCCACCTCGCCAGCGCCTCGACCCAAGACCTGCGTCGATCGGCGTTCAGGGCGTAATGGTTATACATCGCGACGTTGTCCGGAAATCTCGCGATCCCCGACGCGAGGACCGCCTCGGCCTCTTCCAGGAACCCGGCTTCCCGCAGCGCCAGCCCGCCCTCGTAGTAGGCGACAGGCTGTTCAGGGAACAGGCCGCGTACCCTCTCCCATCGCCGCGCCGCTTCCGCCCAGTCGGCCCGGCGCATCGCCATCCAACCATGGTGGATGGCCAGCCCCGGATTGTCCGGGAACAACTCCATGCCTCCGAAGAGCAGCGCTTCGGCGTCGTCGAACTGCCCGGACTTCGCCAAAGCATCGGCGTCTTCGAAGAAGGAACCGATGCTCTTGGAGGCGTCGACGCGGGCCTCGGATCGGGCACGCTCGAGTTCCAGGCGCCCCCGTGCATCGTCGGGAAAGCGCCGGCACAGGTCCTCCCACCTCGCCAGCGCCGTGATCCGGGAGCCGCGGCGGTCCGCGTTCAAAGCATAGTGCCGGAAAACCTCGGCATTGTCGGGGAACCTTGCTGCCCCAGCGGCCAGAACCGCATCGGCCTCGTCGAGAAGCCCCGCCTCCCGCAGCGCCAGTCCTCCCTCGTAAAAGGCGACAGGTTGGTCGAGAAACCTGTCTCTCATCGCCGCCCAGCGCCGCGACGCTTCCGTCCAGTCGGCCCGGCGCATCGCCATCCAGCCATGGTGGATGGCGAACCCCGGATGCTCGGGAAACCGCCCCATCGCCTCTGCCAGGACCGTTTCGGCTTCGTCAAGGCGATGCAGGTTCGCGAGCGCCTCTGCATATGCGAAGTAAGCGTCGGGCGTCTCGGGAAACTGTTCTTGCACGTGTTTCCAAAGTTCGGCCTTCTCGTCCCACTCCTTGTGAGACGCGGCCGACCGCGCTCTCTCGACCAGATGCTCGAAGCCCACCTATGCCCCCGTTCCCTTTTTCTTCAGGACGACGTCCGCGAAATCGCCGACGTTCTTCAAGCTGTCCAATTCCTGGCTGGTGAACTCCATGCCGAAATGTTCCTCGGCCGCCACGATGATGGAGATCTGCGCGAAGGAGTCCCAACCCTTGACGTCGGCCGCGCTCAGTTCCGGCTTGATCTCGACGTCGCGCTTGAACACGGTGCGAAAGGTATCGGCCAGGAAGGCATAAACATCGTCTTTGGTCATGATTCCAACCTGCTCGTATCGGCGCGGGACTCGGTCCTGCGGGCGAAATCCGGCGGGAACATGTCGCGGGACCACGACGAGCCCGGCCAGAGGGCTTCACCCAGCGCACGGAACTCACGGCCGGTTGACCATCGCGCGGAAGCGATACGGGCCGTCCGACACGAAACGGAAGCCGAATTTCCGGTAAAGCGAAATCGCCGGGAGGTTGTCCACCTTGACGTGCAGGCCACACACGCGACCGGCGCCGAGTTCGATGAAACGCTCCATCGCGGCCGTGCCGGCACCGCTCCGCTTCGCGCCGGACGCGATGCGGGTCAGGTAGAAGCTGTCGATGTAGAACGGCTCCACGGTCGGCGTGTAGGCACCCAAGGCCGCCATGTAGGACACCTTGCTGGCCCGGTCGAGGCGGCGGATTAGGGCCAGGGTCGCGTCCTGCTTGGCGCGGTTGAGCGCCTCGGATGGAAGCGCGCACAGCATGGCGGCCTCCGCGCCGTCCCGCGACAGGACGTGGAGGTCCGAGGTTTCCGTTTCTGGAGCACCGAGCTGTTCCACGATCAGCTTGACCACGGCCTCGTGCGGCAACGGGATGAGATCATAGAAATCGGGTGCGGCCGAATATGACATCTCGGCCAGAGCCATCGATCGGGCATCGTCCCAGCCCTGGAGGTCACCCTGGCTGACATGTCGTGACGTCCATGGCCGACGGTGGACCATCGGGCCGGACCTGTGGTCTTCGTTCATAGAGCAGGTCCTCGGCAGTTCTTTCGATGTTGACGCCGGGCTCTTCACCCGGGTCGGACCGTCGCCGATCAGGCCCGCGACATCGCTTGGTCGAACCATTGGGCGGCGGCTTTGCGATCGAGTTTATCGTTGTCGTTGCGCGGCATGCGTTCGATCTCGAGGATCGTTTCAGGGACGGCATGTTGCTCGATGGTGCCGGCCAGCCTCTTGCGGATGGCCGCCTCGCTGAACTCGGCTCCGGGCACGCGCTCGACGACGGCCGCAAGCGCTTCCTCGCGCTTGAACACGCAGGCGACCGGCCAACCGCAGGCCCTGATCGCCGCTGCCACCTCGTCGAGCTCGATGCGGAACCCGCGGACCTTGATCTGGAAGTCGACGCGCTCCTTAAAGAACAGCAGCCCGTCGCGCCTCTCTGCCCAATCGCCGGTGAAATAGCCACGCCTGTGCCGGCCCCCATGCTCGAACTCCTTGAAGGCGGACGCCGTCTTGGCGGGGTCGTTCCAGTAGCCGTCGGCGAGCTGGGGGCCGGAAATCACGATCTCGCCCTCGTCCGGGTGGGTCCCGCCAACGAGGTCCACCGACATGCCCGGGATAGGGTCGCCGAGCGCCACGGAGGCGCCGGTCGCCGACGCGTAGGTTTCGACACTCAGAGGGATATAAGTGACCGCCACGGTGGCTTCCGTTGGCCCGTAGGTGTTCTGCACAGCCATATCGGGGCGCGCCGAGAAAATGGCCCGCACGTGCTCGGGAAGCAGCGGCTCACCGCAGAAGTTGAAAAGCCGCAAGCTCTTGAGGTTCGCCGCCGTGACCTGATGAGCCTGCATCATCAGGCTGATGAGGCTCGGCACGGAGTTCCACACCGTGATCTTATCGCGGGCGATCATGCGGGCCGGCATGAGCTTGTCGCTTTCGGCCAGCACGGGGTAGAGTGAAGCGCCGTAGCAGAGCGCGCCGTAGATGTCCGTCACGCTGATGTCGAAGGCGAGGTTGCCCTGCTGCGACATGCGGTCCGCCGGCCCGATCCCGAAGGTTTCGAGCCAATCGACGTAGTGGTCGAGGGCGCTCCTCGGCAGCATCACGCCTTTCGGCTCGCCGGTCGAGCCCGATGTGAAGAGAATGTAGGCGAGATGGTGCCGCCTGCCGGCTCCGTCCAACTGGTCCGTTTCGTCGACGTCGCGCGGATCGATGATGGTTGCCCGCGGTACTTCGGCATGGAGTTCGCGCGCTACGTCCCCGGACGCGACGATGATATCAGGATCGAGAAGTCCCGCGATCCGCCGCAGCTTCGCGAGCGGGGCGGAAAGGTTCAGCGGCGTGTAGCAGGCCCCGGCCAGACCGGCACCGAAGATGCAGGCATAGGTATCCGCGACCTGCGGCAGGCCGATCAACACCCGGGATTCGGGGAGGCGGACGAAATGCGCCGCATAGGCGCGAGCGCGCGCTGCCAATGCCCCATAGGGTGTGGAAGCACCTTCGACGACCACGGCAGGGTGTTCGGGTTGCGCAGACGCGCATCTTAGAAAGCGTTCTATGACATCCATGCGGACTGAAATTCCTGTGGACGCGGCAACCTATCGTGACGGACCCGCGGACTCAAGGCGCGCCCACGCCCGTGGTGCCTCACCGAAAGGTGAAGCCCAGGACGACATCGCCGCCCACGCCGTCGGGCCCCCCCGCGGGCGGCAGACCCGCCAGGGCATCGTCGAAGGCGATTACACGCTGGCCGGCATCGTCGGAGGCCTGCAGCAACCCGGTCGAATTTCGCAGCAGGGACGCCGACAAGAGGGCGCTAGCGAGCCTGCCGAAGCGGTCACGCGGCAGGCCGACCGCGGCCGGCACGGAGCCGGTCAGCACGCGGACGTCGAGAGCGTCGAGGTGGAGGCGGTCGAAGGCCGCGCAGGCGGCATCGGCACGCCGGGGCTGGGACACGCAGGACACGAGTTCCGTGAGGGTCGCACCGAGCCGAGCCACCGCCTCGTCCTTGACGCCGGGCAGCCCCCGGGATTCAGCCGCGACCACGTCAGTCAGCGGCAGCACCACGGCGTTGCCCGCGAGGTCGGCAGTCGCCGCCATCCCGTCGCCGCGGAGCCGTTCCGCGAGGGCGTTGAGGAAGCCCGCGATCTCGGCCCGCCGGATCGCCGTCTCCTGCTTGGCCGCCGCCGATGTCACCGCGTCGTTCTGCACCTGCTGGAAGAAGATAAGGGCCGCCACCAGGATCAGCAGGACGAACAGGATACCTATCACCATGTCGAAGAAGGGACGGAAGTCCGCGTCTTCTTCCCGGTCCGATAGGCTCGTGTCACGCATCGTCCGCGTCACGCATGTTCGATGACGGACGCGCGATGCTCGACATCGCGCTCGGCCATGCGCTGTACGTCGCGGGCGAGACCCGCAACGCTCGCCAGCAGAAGGTCGAAGCGGCGCAGCAGTTCTGCGGGAGCCAGCGTTTCGCCGGATTGGCCGACGCCGACCTTTTCGCGCCAGTCCGAGAGGAAGACCTCTATCCGGTCGATCGTCTTCCGCCTTTCGCGGGCCACGACCGATGAGCCGTAACGCCCGTAGAGGCTCACGATCAGGGCGCTGATCAGGGCCGAAACGCTGGTCAGGAACTTGAAGGACGCAGCATTGAGAAGCTGCACGATGGCGGCCCGCGCTTCCGTCATGTCGCCAGTGCGGAAGCCCTTGGACGCGAAATACAGGGCCACCACGAGGCCGATGAACGTGAGGATCAGGCCCACGGAGGTGAAATAAGCTGGCAACGACCGCATGAACCCGCCCGGTTCCGCACCATCGCTAGGCTCGGCCGCGACGAAGCTGAAAAAGGGGCGGCTCGGGACGCCGCGCCCGCGCAGCGACTCGGCCTGGAAGGCCGACCACGCCGCGACGAACATGCCGTGGCTCTGCAGCAAGGCCCCGAGGCGGTGTCTCGCATCGATCCAGGCGTCGGCCGTGGAGGCGCTGAGAAGGCGCGGCTGGGGCAGGTCACCGACCGCCGAGCGAATGTTACGAAGCTCGGCGAGATAGGGCCTGACGGAGACGAACTGGTAGACCGCGCAGGCCGCGACACCGGCCAGGAAGATCAGCAGCGCCGCGCAATAAACGAAGGCCGGGACGTTGATGAGTTCGATGAGCGGGAGCACGATCGGGCGCACGACCGCCGTGGCCGCGACCCCGAGGGCTTGCTGAACGGGCGGCGAGGTCGCCGTGACATAGGCGAGCCCGGCGACCACGCATGCGCCGAGCCAAAGGCCGAGCTTCATCATCAATGCTCCACGATCGCAGGCGCTTCCCTTACGCGGCATCGGCGGAATATGAAAGGCCGCCCCCCCCCGGGATGCCAGGGCGGCGAGTAGGGGTTGACGCGGATGAGGGCCGTAACGCGTTGCCCTGCCGAGGCGGAGCCGATCGTTGGCTTTCCACGGCTGAGCTGGTAGGGGGAGGGGAAGTCTGCAATTGCGAACCGCACATGAACACGCGCCGCGTCGACACCCTCACCTCGCTGCGCTTCTTCGCGGCAGTTTCCATCGTGGTCCATCATCTCAAGAGTTCGCAGCTGTGGATCCCACAGGATGCCATTTCCCACTTCGGGCTCGGCCAACAGGTGTCCCTGTTCTTTGTACTGTCCGGCTATATACTCCACCTGAATTACCGTAACAGCCTAAAACGGATCCCTGCCTTTCATTTCATCTTCTTGCGTTTCATGCGGTTGTGGCCGGCGCATCTTTTTGCCATGCTGATGGTCCTGATCCTGTTCTCGCCCTGGGTGATCACGTGGTTCGAGAACAACCTGACGTGGTCGCAGATCCTGCAGGTCGTCTTTCTGGTCCAGGCGTTCAACCCGGATTCGCGGGTCGGCTACGCCATCAACGTCGTGTCATGGTCGATTTCCGCCGAGCTCTTCTTCTACGTGCTGTTTCCGCTGCTTTCCCGGCTCGTCAGGCGGCACGGATGGCGGGCCATCGCCGGCGTCGGGGTGCTCACCTTGACCTACCTCGTCGTCGCGCAAGCCTTGTTCGACGGTCACGTCTTCGCCGACGCTCAGGCGCTCGGCTACCTGAACCCTTGCGCCCGCGTGCTGGAGTTCACGCTCGGCATCTGGGCTTGCGAGATCGCCTTCCGGTCCGACGGGCGATCCCGGCCTTGGAGCTTCGGCTGGGGCTCCGCCGTCGAACTCACCGTGCTCGGCATCGTGATAGGGACGGAATACATCTCCATGCCGGTCGCGGCGATGGCGGGGCAAGCGACGGGCTCGGTGGTGTCGATCTACGTGGCCTCCACGCTCCCGTTCCCGACCTTCGCGGCCCTGATCTTCGTCCTGCACCGACAGGCCGGAGCCGTGAGCGCCCTCCTGCGCCATCCGTCCTTGGTGCGGCTCGGGGATTGGAGCTTCGCGCTCTACCTGCTCCACTACGCGATCATCCAATGGTTCAAGACCGCGGTCGCGCCGGGCACGCCTCTCCTCGGCCAGATCGCTATGTTCTGCACGGTGCTGCTGGGCGGGTCGGCCTTCGTGTTCACCTTCGTGGAGCAGCCGACCATCGCTTGGGCGAAGCTCTGGCTGGGTTGGCGCAGAAGGCCGGTACTACCGAGCGCGATGCATGCCGATCTGCCCTCGGCGACCGTTCTCGACCCGCGCGAGCGCTTGCTGGCGAACCGCTGACGGCCGCGGGCGCGGCGAGCGGTCAGGCCAAGGCAATTCCATCGACCGGCATCTCGCTCGTGGAGCGCGTCGGGTCGCGATCGAGTTCGTCCTGGGTCGTCGCGTGGACGTCGAACCAGCCGAGCATAAGCTTGGGGTTGTCGCGCTTCATCCGGAAGGCGTCGACGATCTGCCCTGCCGTCGCATCGAGGTCCTGCCAACCCTGGGGGTCAAGTTCGCGCCCGAACAGGCCGGTGCAATGGTGGTCGAACTTGAAATCGATGAACTGGCCTTCCCTGGCAGGATTGGGCACCTCGGTCCAAAGATGCTGGTACTGGTTGATGAGCTGAAATCTGTCGTATCCCGCGGCGTAGAGCAGGGCCGGCAGCGTGCAGTCATTGACTTCGACCGACACGTAAGCGGGTTTTATCTTCAAGGACACCATCTGTCGTGCAAAAATTGCGTCCGCATTCTCCATATCGCATTTTGCATAATAGGGAACGCCGTATAAAGCAACCATCCTCTGCAAGGTGATCGTCTTGATCCTGATTTCGCGAGCCGTGGATACACCCTTTTCAGAGACGTCTTTGAACAGGGAACTCCAGTCATCTTTGCTGTCGTTGACATAAAAGGAGACGACTGACTGGTCGAGATCCCATAGAGCTTTGTTCTCGATGATGAGGTGGCCCGATGCGACGTGATGGGAAAGCCTCGCAAAACACGCTTCGGTCAAGGTCGGATTGGCTTCCAGGGCTATGACCTTGAAGCCTTTTGCGAGATAGAAGTCCGTGTCGCGGCCGTTGTGCAGGCCGAGGTCGAAAATGAGCTTTTGATCCACGTTGAACGTCCTTTCGCCTGCCAGTCGGTAGCAACCGAAGGTCAAGGTTTCAAGCCGCTTCCAGGCCGTCGGACTGCCGTCCCCTCGGCCGCGCCCGAAGCGCGGTCCACGGCCGACGCGACGATCGAGATCCCCTCCATGGACGCCGGGAAATCCGGCCCCTTGCTCTCGATATTGCGCTTCTATATGGAGGTTCGACCTCGGGGCACGATGCGGCGGTTCGGGCTGAAAACCTGCCCGAGCTCTTCGGAGGAAGGCGCCGCCGCGTCGGCGAAACGTCAAGTTTGGAGCATGGATGACCGTCACGCGTTCGGATCTGGATGGTCAACGGCTGGTGGAGCCTGGCAAGCCCGACGTATGGCTGATCTTTCACGGCGAAAGACACCGGTTGCCGAGTTCACGTGCCTATGACAGCCTGTTCGGCGAAACTGAACGCCTGGTGGCGGGCGCGGACGTGGCCGAGATCAAGCGGGGCGAGGACCTCGACGACGCCGTCTGTCTAGTCCGCCCCGAAGGCGGTCACCAAGTCTACATGGTCACCGGTCCAAGCAGGAACATCCGACGCTATTACGTAGCGGACTACGAAACCTTCGTCGATTTCGGTTTCGATACGGCGAAAATTCGCGAGGTTCCGGAAATCCTGGTTCGGGCGCTGAACGAGGGCGAGGTTCTCATTAGCGCAGCGAGACGGAGATGACGGGGGGGAACGCGATCGCTGGCCTCCGAGCCCGTGATGCCGATCCACAGCATAAGCCATTCTCGGGGGCGCGATCGAGAGCGCTCGCGGATGTCCTCATCGTCACTCCGGACATCGTCGGCCCGATCAAGAACGGCGGGATCGGAACGGCTTGCTTCCACTACGCGCGATCCTTGGCCAACGCCGGGATCGGCGTCGACATCCTCTTCACCGGCGACGTGTCGACCGACGACCAGGCCCATTGGACGGCATGGTACCAGGAGCGTTCGATCGGACTCCTGTTCCTGACCGATGTCCCCGCCCTCGAGAAACACACCTACGGATGCACATGGTACACCGAGCGCTCGCTCCGCATTCATAATTACCTGACGACCCGCACCTACAAATACGTCATCTTCCAGGACTGGCATGGGAACGGCTTCTGGACCGCCCGGGCGAAGCGGATGGGTTGCGGCTTCGCAGAAACCTGCATCGGCCTGATCTCCCACTCTCCGAACGAGTGGCAACGCGAAGGCATGGAACACCATGGCGAAGAGCCTTTCGAGCGCGCCGACATGGAATGGGTCGAGAAGGAGACGATCGCCGCGGCCGACATCCTGATCAGTCCCAGCCAGCACATGATCGATTGGCTGACCGATCACGCCTACCCGTTGCCGGCCGCGACCATTCGCTGCCCGATCACCTTCGAGGACAGCGTCGACGCGCCCGCGCCGGGCGGCATTGACCCGGACCACTTCATCTTCTTCGGACGCCTGGAAACCCGCAAGGGTCTGCACCTGTTCTGTCGGGCGCTGCTCGACATGCAACATTTCGGCGATCCCCTGCCGCGCAGGGTGTCGTTTCTCGGCAAGACCGCGACGGTGGAAGGCGAACCTACTGAGAAGTATCTGGCCTACATCCAGTCGCGGCTGCCCGAGGTCGAGTTCTTCGAGGAGAACGACTTCACGTACATGGAGGCGGTGGACTACATCAGGACGTCCAAGGGCCTCGTCGTGCTGCCGTCGCTGCTTGACAACTTTCCCTTGACGGTCGTGGAGTCGATCGCCAACGGTTTCTTCTTCATCGCTTCGGCAGTGGGCGGGATCCCGGAGATCGTGGACGCAGCGATCACGTTCGAGCCGAACGCAGCGGCGCTGCGGCACAAGCTGAACGACCGGAGACGGATCGACTGGCAGAACCTTCGCCACTCCTATGATCCCGCCGACGCACGCAAGATCTGGGTCCGTCACGTGCGCAACGTGCTGGCGAGGCCGGTGGGGAAGGATGTGGACGCGCCCGCAATCAACGCGGGGCGGCTTCACCCGATATCGATCTGCATTCCGTTCTACCGCCACGACGCCTACATCGGCAGGTTGGTAACGGCCTTTCTCAGGGTTCCGGAACCCGAGGTCCAACTGGTCGTCGTGAACGATGGGACTCCGGAACAAGACCTGCACGATTTTAACAGATACGCCGAGATCCTCACGCCCTTGGGGCATGTGTTCCATACGCAGGACAATGCCGGCCCAGGTGCGGCGCGCAATGAAGCCGTTCGTCTCGCGGCTCACGATCACATCCTGTTCTTCGACGCCGATAACGTGCCTTTTCCGGGTATGCCGGGGCGCCTCCTCTCGGCGCTCCAGACTAGCGGCGCCGACAGCATATCGGCGCCCTTCGCGGCCGTTCCCGCCATGTCGCGCATGCCGTTCGAATCCGATGTCTGGTTCCACTATATCCCCCCAGGGGGGTCCCCAGTCCGGGCTCTCGTCGACAACACGCTTGGTGACGTCTCGTGCCTAATGAGGAAAGAGGTCTTCGAGGGTGTCAACAGGTTCAATCACGAACGGAGAGCGTGGGAGGACTGGGAGTTTTTCCTGATGCTGGTATTAAAGGGCTACCGGCACATGGTTTACCCTACACCGTTGCTGTATTATGCCTTCGACCAGAACGGGAGGAACGAAAGTGCCCGCCGCTATCACAACCGCCTCAGCCTCCTAAGATCTCTGCGCGGCGCGCCTGCGGACCGGGTGACGGACATGCTTTCCGTGTTCGTGCGCGAGCACCTGACGAGAACCAACGCGGTATGACCGGCCGGTCCGAAGAGCACGATGTGGTGTCCTCGCTTCTTCCCGGGAGAGCGGACGACTACCTCGGTACCACCGTGTTGCGCGACGATCTCCTCGCCTGTCTGGAGGAGCGAGGAGGTATCGCGGCCCTGTTGAGCGACGCCGTCCCACTGCCGCGCACGGAGGCACGGGACGGGCACTCCGACGACCGCCATCTCGAATACTGGCTCACCGGCTTTCAGGACGCGCAAGCGGTGAGGCGCGCACTGGGGCTCGATCCTGGTCAGCGACAATCGATCCTCGGACTCGAATATGGCGGCTGCGGGCGGGTCGCGCGCCATATCGCCCGTGACCTGCCGGGTACGCGCCTCTTCTTCGGAGCCTCGCATCAGACTCAGGTCCGCTTCATGAACGCGAGTTTCGAGGGTCGCGTCCGCGCGTTTCGAGGCCCGTCCTTCCCTCACCTGCCGTTCGCCGACGCGTCTTTCGACGGGGTATTCGCGTTTTCGGTTCTGCCGAACAGCCTCGATGCCTACGCTTGGCTGCTCGAGATCCGGCGCGTCCTGAAGCCGGACGGCAGGCTCTACGCGACGGTCGAAGACGAAGAGAGCTGGTCCGTGCTGTCCCGCTTCCCCGCGGGTGCCTCGGGGGCGCCGAGCGATGGTCCTTACACTCCAGAGAATCGCGACCCGCGGCGGGCTGAACAGGACGGCGACCCCGATCCAACCGCATCCGGGCCGGAGCAGACCCGGTCTCCGAGTTCACCCCTCCTGTCCATGCTGATGAGAGTGTTCAGGATCGAGGCCGTCGAAGCTCGTTCGAAGAACGATGAGATCGGAGTCGTCCTCAGTGCCTGATGCAGAACAAGATCAGCCTTCGACGCTCGAACAACCCAGCACGACCATGGCCCCGGCAAGCCCGACGCTCGACAGGCCGGTGCCCGACCCCGTCGAAGCCGAGGACGCCGAGCTTCCTGCCGGCGACTACGTGTCTCCGACATTCTGGGTCTATCGTCCGGATGCAGCCTTTCCCCACATGCGGATAGGCGACAAGGATCGGGCCACTTGGGGGTATTTTCGCCGCGAGATTGGCCACAACTGGTATGTCGACGGCCGGTCGTCGACGGTGGGGTTCGTCAACCGGGATGAGGCGTCGATCCTTTATAATGCTGCTCGCCTGTTCTCAGGGAAGCGTTGCCTGGAGATCGGCTGCTGGCGCGGCTGGTCGAGCGCACATATCGCGGCCGGCGCAGGCAACCTCGAGATCATCGACCCCGTCCTCGCCGATCCGGTGTGGCGTGCCGACGTTGAGGGCTCGCTCGAACGCGCCGGGCAGCTCGATCGCGTGACCCTCCATGGGGGAGCAAGCCCGTCGGCGATCGAGGAACTCGCCGCCGCCGACCATCGGCCGTGGTCGTTCATATTCATCGACGGCGACCATGAAGGGCAGGCGCCCAGACGGGACGCGATGGCGGTCGTCCAACATGCGGCCGCCGACGCCCTGATCATGCTTCACGATCTCGCGGCGCCCTCGGTCGCCCAGGCCTTGTTTTTCCTGCGCGAGCAGGGCTGGAACACCATGGTGCTGCAGACGGGGCAGATCATGGGAGCGGCGTGGCGCGGTAAGGCGAAGGTCCCGCCTCACCGGCCGGATCCCGATCAGCCCTGGACCCTGCCCAAGCATCTGCACAGCTTCCCGGTCAGCGGAGAGAGCCTCGCCGAACGCGCTGAGCGGTTCGGCTCGGTCTTCGAACACCTTGCTCGCGGCGAGGATCCGGACCCGGGTGGGGACGACGTGATCCTGTCCAAGAGAGCGCGCGAAGTCATCGAGCAGTTGCAACGCGACCTTGCCGTGACCCGCGCGGAAGCCGGGACTGTCGGGAAGGAACTCGAAGACCTGCGAGCCGACACGCAGGCTCAGTTCGAAACGATCACGACGACGCACGCCGGGGTCATCGAACAGGTCCGGGCCGACGCGCGGCGGCAGGTCGAGGCCGTAACTGCAAGCCTCGAGCGTTCGAAACTGGACCATGGAACGGAGCGGTGGCGTTTGTACAGGATGGTACAAACACTGCAGGCATCGACGACGCAAAGCGAGGCGGAAGTCGCGAGGTTGGAAGCCCTGAGAGAGGCGGAAGTCGCGAGGTTGGAAGCACAGGCGAATGCGATGAAAACTAATGTCGTCGATCTCACATCGCGCTGGGCCGAATCGGAATATCAGTTGAAGAGCAGCCAAGGCCGAGCCGAGGTCCTCAGTGACGAAGCGCAAGGATTGCGCAAACGGTTGCTCGCGGCGGAACTGAGGCGCAATAGCCTTTTCAGCGAACTCGTTTTCGTGCGAGAGCACCGGGATGACTTGGCGTCCCAGATAGACAGGCTCAGCCAACCGGCTATCACCGATGAGCCGGACGTCGTAGAGGAACCGAACGTCGTCGAGGAGCAGGACGTCGTCGAGGAACAGGATGTCTCCGAGGCGCAGGACGTCGTCGCGGAGCTCGAGGGCGTACCGGCCGACGCCGGGGCGACGTCGGATGCACTGCATGCCGCGCCGGAGCCGCGGGCGCGGTTGACCCGCCTCGTGCATCGCGGGCGCGCCTTCGCCTCACGCGTGTCACGAACCGCTCGGGGCGGGTCGCGACGCCTTTTGCGGATCTTGCCCCTGAATCGTCCTTCTTGAGCAGGGGCTGGCCAGCTCTCGCGGACATGCTCCGGCTCAATGTCGCGAGCACGTCCACCTAGCTCGGGGGCACACTGGCTCGGGGGCACAGGCGATTGCGAGATCACGCCCGCGTGCTTTGCCCCGGCGACGAGGCGCCGTGATGACGCGCCGGAGAGATAGCGTTGGCGCCCCCGTAGGGACTCCTCATCGCGTCAGCGCGAGCGCTTGTCGGCAAACGGCCAACCAGGTGTCGTACTGGATCGGGTCGCTCATGGGGCGTGTCGTCAGGTCCAGGTAGCCGATCAGCAACCCTTCCGACATCGCCTAGACCGTCCCGCTCGGCCGGCCGGGCTCGGGGTTTCAAATGCAGAGGAGATTATTAGCGCCATACTGTTGGAGCGACTCGTGTAATCTCGTAACCTCTTGGTCGGACAGCCGCTCTCGCCTGTGAACAGCCGTGGAAAATTGGCTCTGGCGCACTTTTGGTGCTGATCGGCGGCTTTCTCACGCGGGCTGGACCATTCGAGCGCGTAGGAGATCGACCTTGCCGCGGCCGTACATCTGACGTTTGACGAGCTTGAGCCGGGTGACTTG
>JAABUZ0100003463.1_pt1 | contig 23338 bp, 23 predicted proteins | sample 5562091 | NCBI WGS metagenome assembly JAABUZ01 (sample SAMN12813069, study PRJNA571459) | rock metagenome | isolation source: Antarctica rocks | place: Antarctica: Victoria Land, Linnaeus Terrace sud | collected 2015-12-21
TCCCTACCTGGACAACGTCAGCCTCATGGAAGTGGATGAAGTCCCGGAGCATCTGCTGATTTTGGGCGGCGGGTATATCGCGGTTGAGTTCGGGCAGATGTTCCGGCGCTTTGGGAGCCGGGTCACGATTGTCGAAACGAGCGAGCATGTTCTGGCGCATGAGGATGACGATGTGGCCGCGGCGCTCACGCGCATTCTGCAAGAGGATGGCGTCCAGATTGTCACGAATGCGGAAGTTGAGTCGGTTTCAGGCGGAAGCGGGCGCGTCGGAATGCAACTGAAGAACGGGCAGTCTTTGGAAGGTTCTCACTTATTAGTGGCGACGGATGACAAGGGGTATGTGCGCGTGAACGAGCGGCTGCAAACCAATGTGCCGCACATTTATGCAGCGGGTGACGTCACGGGCGGACCAGCCTTCACGCACGTTTCGTATGACGACTATCGCATCTTGCGGGACAATCTCTTACACGGAGGCCAGCGCGTAACCACGGATCGCATGGTTCCGTATGTGGTGTACACGGACCCGCAGTTAGGGCGCGTGGGCATTACGGAAAAAGATGCCCGCCGGCAGGGAAAGAAAATTAAAGTCGCCCAAATGCCAATGACCTCCGTGGCGCGTGCTAATGAAACAGGCGAAACACACGGCTTGATGAAGATCATTGTTGATGCGGAAAGAGATGAAATTCTCGGCGTGGCGGTGCTTGGCGCGGAGGGAGGCGAGATCATGTCGATGCTGCAAATTGCCATGATGGGCAGATTGAAATATGGGGCTCTGGTGGATGCTGTTCTGGCGCACCCGACTTATGCTGAGTCCCTGAATAACGTTTTCTTGCATTTCCGAGAGTGATGGGCGAATCCTTTCGGGTGTTACCCGGCAACTAGTTTTATAATGACCGATTCGGAGTTCCGGGACGTGTTCCAGCATCTATGTCTTCTTCGCTGGAGGGGCGAATCTTGAAAGTCCGCAAACCATGGTGGCGGTTTCTGTTCCATGGGCAGATCCGGGTGCCGGTGCCGATTGCTCTTTGCGTCATTTGCTTGATGGCGGCGGAAGCTTGGTGGCTCAGGCTGGCGTGGACACCCGCGCCGCGTATTGTGACGAAGACCGAACAAGTAGAGATTCCCGTTATGCAGGAGCGGGTAGTGACAAAGCTGGTTTATAGGAATAGGCCGATCCTGACCCATACCCCGGAACACGCTCTTACCTTTCAGCAATTGAAACCCGTGGGGGAGCTACGGCCAAGAATCATCAGAGGCGAACATGCTCAAAAGTAGTTTTCTGTTTATTTGGACGCTAAGCGCGTTCGCGCAGGATGGCCGGGAGATGCCTCGTTACCGTAGCGCGGCTGCAAACAAAGGGGCAAAATGTCTGGCATCGTTTTGTCACGGACAAAGTCAACCAACAGTACTTCGGGTATGACTTGATCGTTGATCCGGGGCAAACTCTAGGCCAGTACCGTGTCACACTGCCGAAATAACAGGCTTACGGACTCAGTTCGAACGTTTAAAAGCGTTTCTTTTTCGTTAGGTCCAGCGCGAAAGTAACATGTTGAACTGTTCCCGTAAGCGTAAACGGAACAACCGTTACTGAGCGCTTCTTCAGAAACGGGGTCAGTACCTTCATGGCTCCTGCCTTGAGTCCAGAAGTTGCATCCGATATTTTGCCCGTGGTGCGAAGCGTTCCCTGCAGGCGAACAGCTTTGTTAAGCAGATTATAAGTTCCGGACAACTCGGCGGTCGCGCCGGGGACCGTAAAGGAGACCCGGGACAATCTTGCAATCCCGTCCTGCGTGACGACGTGTCCTTTCACGTCGGAAAGAACCGTTCTGTTGTCCTCTTCTTGCTCCTTTTTACTCATGCCTCCTGCGCTTTTACTGAGATCATCAATAGGAACTTGCGTTGATGTTTTCGTGAATCGGCTGCCGCTCATGCCGAAGTCTCCCTGCAGCTTGAGCTTCCGAAGAAAGCCGGTGGGTCCGGGGGGAAGTTCCGCGTTGGCTTGCAAACTGATAGTTCCCGTCATGGACGGCTGCCAGCTTCTTGTGAACAGGAGCAATAGATCCGCGATTTGGCCTTCGTCCACCGACATACGTAGCGAAGTAGTCTTGCCGGCGTGTTGGCTATCCTCTTTCACCGTTCCTTGCGATTGAATAACAGTGTGGTTCAATCGGGACTCTACGTGATCGAGAGTAGTATCGCCATTCAATCCGTTAACAGTGGCGCGAAACGTTGTGAGCAAAGGTAGGGTGTGGCTGCCCGCGGATGTTCCAAACTGCGGCACATTGATAGTGCCGCTGCAAGCCACTTGGCTAAGAGGGCCACTAAACTTGCCCGTGGCATTGAAGCCCCCTTCCACGCCTCCTAACGTGCCGAGGTCGGCTTTCTTGAATTGAAACGACCCGGAAAGAGCTGTTCGGCCAGCATCGTTCCAGTTCCAGGGTCCGACTTGCCCGCTGGAATAAATCGTGCTTTGCAGTTCATTCGTGAGCAACTCCGCTTGAAAAGACGCCGGATCATTACGGGTCACATGGTCAAAAACCACGCGCTTCATGACGATTTTGAACGGGTCCAGATCCGACCCTGGAGCTTTGAATTCCACCGCTGCGTCTTCCAGTTTGATGTGGCCGATTTCCGAGAATCTGGGCGATGCTTGGTGAGTTGGAGGCGTTTTTGCGCGCGAAGCAGGCGGCGTATTTGGGATCGTAACTCGAAGCCCGGCAACAGAAATAAGCTTGACTCTTTTCCGCATGAGCAGCAGATCCGAGTAGTGTGCCGTAATGACCAGTCTGCGAGCGGTTATCGTGGCCTGGTCGTTCTCCGAACCTTCATTAACAAGGCGGACATCGTCGGCAACATACCCGAGCGGAAAGAAGGTCGGATGAAAAGCGCCAAAGCGAACTGTTCTCTGAAATTCATGTTGCAGCGATGTGGTCACTGCCTTTCGAGTAAAAGGCCACTTCCAGATCAATATGCCCATCCAGATAACGGCAAGCGCGAGGAAGGTCCATGGAAGGAAGCTCTTCCAAGCAGAAACATAGGACAAAAATGGATGACTATCCATTTTCACTATTTTGTGCATTGCCCGTTTAGCAGCGGTTGCTGGAGCCATCTTGCCGCACCTTCTTTCTTTGAAGCAGGAAAGTCGCGTCAAAACTTACAGAGGTAAGACACAACACACTCATAAAGGAGACTGTCGCTATGCTTAGAATGTTTCCACTGGCGGATCAAGACGCCGCAGTTTGAAGGAAGTTATCATTCCGGTATACTGATGACCGTGAAAGCTGTAAATCGGAGTTTGATTCTTGCTTTGTGGGCGGGTCTGTTGTTCTCCTTTCCGCAAGCGGGGCAACAAACTGCTACCGGCACAGCACCCTCAAGCACTGCTCACGGTAAGAAGACAACAAAGGCTTTCCCCTCTTCCCAAGAGATTGCAGAGGCTAAAGCGCATGGGATGGTGTGGGTAAACTCCGCTACGCGCGTTTACCATAAAAGCGGACCGCTTTACGGCACAACAAAGTTGGGAAAGTTCATGACAGAAGAGGACGCCAAAAAAGCTGGCTATCGGGTCGCAAGCGAAGGGAACAGTTCCAAGCACTCAGGGGAAACAAAGTAAGGGCAGAGTACCAAACTTGCAAGATACTCTGCCCCAAGTAAAGTTTAGTCTTTGATCAGTTCCACGCGGCGGTTTTCAGCCCGGCCCGTGTCGGTGGCATTGGTCGCCGCCGGCTGGTGTTGCCCTTCTGCTTCAACCCGTAATCGGCCGCTGTCAACACCGTGGCTAGTTAGATAAGCCATGACGCTCTGAGCACGTTGTTGTGACAGTGTGTCGTTTGCCGGTGTTGAGCCGGTGGAATCCGTGTGTCCCACAACGCGCATCTTCCAACCCGAATTATCTTTGAGAGCTTGCGCTACTTGATCCAGCACTGCTTGCGAGTCACCGGCGAGCGCGGCGCTGGCAGTCGCAAAATGCACTTCGCTATCGTTGAAGCCAACACGGCCATTTTGCTTGATGGCGTCGGCAATACTGGCCGCTGTCCAATTCCGTGTTTGCGGCTGAGTGCCTGGACTGTTATCCGGTTTTGTTTGATCAGTAGCGGGAACCGCCGTGTTTGCCGTTTCGTTATTACTGTGCGACCGACTGAACAACCAAATACCGAGTGCAAGAAGAAGAAGGAGCGGCAGCAGCCATGCCCAGATAGGGAGCCCCTTTTTCTTCTCTCCCTCTTCATATACCTTAACTTTTTCTGTAGCCATATAATTTCCTTTACTGGGACTTCTTACTTTTTGCGTCCTTTACGCTTGTCGGTGGTTTCAGCGTCAACCTCTTGAACTTCAACCTGTGTTTTACGAACAGTGTCGGTTACATGTTCTGTCCGTTCCGTGGTTTCCTTGCTGACCATCACTTCTTCCACGACACGAGCGGATTTCTCAACCACGGGAACTTCCGCGCTTTCGGTTACTTCCACCGATTGAATTCTCATCTTCTCCATGTCAGCTTCGGTTACGGGCCGGTTTACAGTTTGCCGGTTAATCGTGGCATGCTCTTCTTGAAGAACAACCGTTTCTTCCACCGGAACCTCGACAACACGGCTGTACACTCGAACGCCTCCGCGTTGCACTTGGCGTTTCCCGACCAGGAGTTCTTCTTCCACCACGGGAATCACGGCATCAGCGTTCGTGTTAACCGCCGCGACAGCTTGCCTTCCACGATCATCCGCGATTACCTTTTCATCCACCTGCGACGCGCGGTGCCTTGCGAAAATGTCTTCGGCAGTATCGGTGTACGCTTCCGGGCCGGAGACAACGATAATGGTGCCGCCCGCATTCAGACCATCCGAGAGCAGCCGCATATCTTTTTCCGGCAGGTTCAACTGCTGTAAACCGGAAAGAGATTGTCCGGCGCCGGCCGCTGAAGCGCCGGTACTCCCGATCACAGAGATGGAGTTCGCGGGCACATTGGACTTTTGCAGATCGGCCAAGGCTTCCTGGGCGTGCTCGCGAGTATGGAACAGACAGAGAACAGTCGTGATGTCTTGTGTATCTTGCATCTTAATTTCTTCCTCCAACGCTAACTCTTAATACTTGGAAGCGGCCTTTCGCTTGGCTTGATCCGTTGTGGTATCTTCCACTTCCACTTCCGTGTGTCGAACGGTGTCCTTTACCTTTTCGGTACGTTGCGTAACATCCTTGCCAACCGTGACTTCCTCGACAACACGAGCTTGCTTGGAAATAATAGCTTCCTCAGCGGTTTCGGTCAGCTCAATAGCGCCTCCCTTAACAGCCTGGAAATCAGCTTCGGAAGCAGGACGGTTCACCGCGTTCCGCTGAACCCGAACGTGCTCCTCGCGCAGTTGGATATTTTCCTCAACGGGCGTTTCCACTACATGCGAGTAGACACGAACTCCGCCACGCCGTACTTGGCGTTTGCCAACCTGCAACTCTTCCTCGACAACTGGAATGGCCACATTCTCCGCAGAACTCCGATCAACCGCTTGAGTCCGCGCAGCGGTATTGGAAGTTCCAACCGCACCAGAAGTTTCGGCGTTGACATCCCTCGCTCCATAGCGCTCCAATTTGGCCGCGAGATCAGCAGCGCGGTTATCCGGAACAGTTGCCGTTAGCAGTGCGCCTCCCCGGCTCACGCCTTCGGAGTAATAATTACGGTCTGATTCATCAGCATCCGTGAATGAACCGAAGAAGTTCTTGATTGACGCCATCACGCCAGTGTCCTGAGCTGCCGAACCGCTGCTCGAAGCATAACCGCCGGTGGTACCCGTGCTCTGCTCATTGGCAACCACGCGGATATTCTCAGCCGAATATCCCTCGCTGACCAACTCATGCTTAATGTTTTGAGCTTCAGTGGTGCTATTGAAAAGTCCTACTACAGTTTTTGCCATTTTGTTTTCCTAACTTGGTGATTGTTCATTTGTTTCTGAACCGAGATCTTCAGGATTAACGCGCTCGACAACAACTTCTTCGGCGCGCAAGGTTACATTTTCCCGATAATCAGATATTGACTGGCGTTTTGTAATTCGCAGTTCTTCCACGACTCGCAACTGCTTGGTAACAACCAGCACTTCTTTAACCACGGGCACAATCGTTACATTTCCCTCCGTGCGAATGGGAGGAGGCGCTTCAACCAATAAGTCCATGGGAACCCGCTCCACGTCAACAGCCTCGGAAGCTAAACTTTCAGTGACAAGTTCGTCCAGCTCACGGATGGTTTTCAGAATACGTACAGTACCAGTTCTACGAAGCTCCTTATGAACTTCCAGTTCTTCCCTGATAACAGGTACAATTAGTTCCCTTACGTCTTCCATCTGCGAGATAGAATTAACAGTTTCTTCCTGAGTACGTGTTCTTAGCTCGCGCGTAGTTTCTTCTGTCGGGTAATCCAAGGCAATTCTTCCTATTTATGCAACAGTTCAGGTAAGTTTTTCACGCTTGATAAAAAGCGCGAGAAGATTATCAAAGTAAGAGGCAAAACGTAAAATATATAAAAGTTATCCTACTTATATTACAAAACACCTATCTAACGAGGCAGCTTTTATTATTCTCGCGATAATCGTTTAAACACAGTTTAAGGAGTACCTGCGAATTTACGTGAGTGTCTTGCCAGCACACCTTATAGAGGTTTCCCCGGCTAAACAGTTACCGAATTCCATTTGAGGTATCTTGCTTTTTATCTGTTATTTATAGAACTGTCACGACTCGAAATTCAGGCGTGGTTATTTGTTTGCTTCTTCGCTCTCAACCCTTGCGGCTTGTCGTTAGAAACTCTTAATGGCCGGGACATTGTCCTGATTCTTGCGGCTGCGCATAATCGATGCCGAGCTTCAAATCGTGATTGCCCGGGATCTTCGAGAAATCGTCTTTCCAGTCGAAGATGCGATTGAAGTTGAGAGGCGTGGACGTAAGGCTTGTCAGGCCGGACAGTTGAATGGTGGGAACAGCGTTGGAAGCGTTGTAAATAGTCGGATAGGTGACGCCTTCTCCCGCGCGGGTGAAGTCGGTAATAAAGAGCGGGTTCGCTGCAATGCCGGTCTTCTCAAAAATCACGTTGCCCGTGAAGGTAAATTGCGCCACGTTGACAGTGGTCGGATTGGGAACATTGGTCCACTGAATGCTCGCGTTGGTGCCGGGAATGTTGCGGTTATAGGTGATGAGCTGAGTCAGATTTTGGGTGGATGTTGTAGTAGTCGCGGAAGTAGTGAACAGAAAGCTGGTTTTTGCAGGCGAACGGAATTCGGGCTCCAGCGGGTGCTCGGAACGATGCCGTTGGGAAAAACTTGCCCAGTGACCGAATCTTTGGGCCACTGCGCCGCGGGCAGGGCGGAGAAATTTCCTTTTCTTTGCGCCACGGCGGGAACAGTCCAGGTGTTGGTTGCTCCTTAGGCGAAGCCGCTTGAAATCCTCGCCGATAAAGAAGAAGAGTTTACTTTTGTCTTTGTTGAACAGGCGGGGGATGTAAATGAGTCCGCCCAAGTTCCATCCGAAGTTGTTGAAGCGAAGCTCTGGAATGGTCAGCGCGTTAAAGGCGCGAGCTTGAATCGCATCATTGCGGAAGAACTCATAAGCAATGCTGCGAAAATCAGTGGTGCCTCCCTTAACGGCAAGGTTGATCACCGCGGCCGCGCTGCTCCCGTACTCGGCGCTGTAGTTCGCCGTAAGGACGCGAAACACGGTTTCTATGGTATTACAGGCGCAATCACAAATAATGGCTAAACTGTTCAGCTATTTTCGGGTCACGGCGGCAGTGGTGGTCATCTTTTCGGCGCTCGGTTCCGGCACAGCCCAGGCAAATAGAACACCGCCGCTGCTGGTCAGCACATACTGTCGGCCATCAAGCTCATACGTGATGGGCGAGCTTTGCATGGGAGCGCCTTGGCCAGCATGCCAAAGAGTTTTGCCATCGCTGGTATCCAGCGCGAGAACGTTGCCGTAAGCATCACCGGTAAACGTCAGTCCGGAATCCGTAGTGAGTACGCCGGCTCCGGAGCCTCCCCGGCCTACCTCATGGGTCCAGCGAATTTTTCCTGTTTGATAGTCGATGGCCTCTATAACGCCTTTGCCCCAAACCCCGTAATCCGCGCCGGCCCAGCCGAATGTTCCGTCCGCCGGTTTCGCGAAGTAAATGCCGTAGCTCGGGTGAGCGTCAACCACAAAAAGCCCGGTTTTCGGATCGAAGCTGGGTGAGCGGTAGTTGGTGAGTCCGCCTTCGTCGGGCGCGATCAGCCGTCCATCGGGAGCCGGTTCCTTGTCTGGCTTGGGGATGGGACGGCCAACCTTATCTATCCCGGAGGCCCAGTTGACGGGTCCGAAGGGCGCTGTCAAAAGATTCTTTCCCGTGGTTCGGTCCAGCACAAAGAAATAACCGTTACGAGAAGTCTGCATCAGCATCTTGCGCGGCTGCCCTCGAAAATCCGCGTCCACCAGAACCGGTGTTTCCACCGCGTCCCAATCGTGGGTGTCATGGGGCGAAGGTTGAAACGCCCATTGCAGTTTGCCGTTATCAGGGTTCAAGGCTACAATGCTGCACGTGTAAAGATTGTCGCCGGGCCGTGTCGCGGCGGTAAGCACCGGCGTCGGATTTCCGGTGCCCCAGTAAAGCAGGTTCAGATCCGGGTCGTAGGTTCCCGTCATCCAAGTCATGCCTCCCGAGGAAGTGTTCGGAGTTCCCGCAGGCGGGGTGGCGTCCCATTTCCATTGCGTTTTGCCCGTTTCCGGATCGATGGATTTCAAATAGCCTTGCAGGTTATCGAAATCGCCGGAAACGCCGACAATGATGTGGTTGCGCACAACCAGCGGGGCCAGCGTGGACCAGTAGCCTTTGCTGACATCGGCGATCACGACGTTCCAACGAACGGCGCCATCCTTGGCGTTGAGGGAAATCAAGTGCGCATCCGGCGTGACAAAAAACAGCCAGTCTTTATACATCGCCACGCCGCGATGGCCGATGTGCAGTCCCTTATTCGGCGGATAGGTGTAATGCCAAACCTGGTGGCCGGAGCGCGCGTCGACGGCCCAGATGTTATCCGGCACCGTAAAATACAGCACGCCATTCACAAGCAGCGGAGAAGACTTGATCGCAGCGGTTTGATTGGTTTGAAAAGCCCATGACAGTCCCAGTTCCCTGACGTTCCCCGGAGTAATGCCGGTAAGCTTGCTATGGCGCTTGCCGGTGTAATCGCCGTGATAACCAGGCCAGCTATCGACCGGCGGGTTCTGCAAGACGGCTGAGTCTACTTCCTGGCTGATGAGGGGACCGGAGGAGCCGAGCGATAAAGCAACAGCCGCCGCAAACGGAAACATCTTTTGGAGAAGCGTCATAATTCTACTGGGAATCCTTCTTCGTATTATTTCCTCGCAATGTTTGCAAGTACGCCATTAAGTTATGAATATCGTCATCGGTGTACTTGGCGAGCAAGTCGGCATGGGCTTCCGCCGGCGCATCGACTTTGTACTTTACTTGCGTAACGGGCCAGGATTGATACCAGCCGGAAGCGTCGCGCAAGCCGATGGTAAATTCATCGTGATAGGCCAACGTGCCGGATACCGTTTTCCCGGACGGGAGGGTGATCGTCACTTTGGCCTGAGCATCTTTCGGATACAACAGGCGTTCCATAAGTTTCAGGCCCTGATAGCGGGAAGCAACGTCAGCCAGATCTCCTGCGGGCGAGTGGCATCCGGAGCACGCTCCCGCGCCGTTAAAGTAACTTTTGCCCGCTTGGACATTGCCGGTTTGCAGATCTTGGACGTCAACACCGCGTCGTCCGCCTACCTGTGAAGCTGCCTTGGTTTTCTGGTCGTGGATGAAGGCGGTGAGTCCGGCGATTTCCGCGTCAGAGAGATTAAAACGCGGCATGCCCTTTTCGACGCGTCCATTATGGACGATTTCGCCGATTTTATCTCCCTTCACATCGTCAGCCACCAGTTTGGAGCGTGTCAGATCAGGGCCGGTTTCGCCGCCTCCCGCATCGCGTCCATGACAGAACGTGCAGTTCTGCTGGTAAGTCGCTTCTCCGCTCTTAATTAATGCCGGCGGGTAAGTTTGGGGTGTTGCTGTTTTCGCGGGCTGCCGCGCGGCGCTGGGGGTTTGTACCGCGGGATTCACGCTCTGCGCGGCGGCAAAGGACGCAGCTCCAAGCATCGCAGCCGAAAAACAGAGAGCGCCCACTTGCCAACGAGAAGGAAGAGAAGTCATCGTAAGAATTCTATTTTATAAGTTTGATATGAGGAAAACGATAGAGCTTTCGTGTCGAGGGAGTTTCCTTCAAAGCTGTTCATGGCGGAAGAAAGATGACACTGTGGCACTATGAATGCTTAAATTGTATTGATCCGGCGGCATGGATATAAACAAAGATAAGGCGGCTCAGTCGCGGCGGAAGGATCAAAGAGTTTTATCCTTCTTTGACGTGGATGCCCGGGCGGAATTGCGTTCCGTTCCTTTTTCGGATGTCCGGTTTCCGCCTCGCGTCGGCGAGCAGATTGACTTGCGGGCGGACGTGGAACACGGTGGCGGTCTTTACCTGGTGGTTGGCGTCCGGCACGTGCTGGAAGACAGCGGGCCTGTATTAAAACAACTCGCTGCCGTGGTTGGCATGGTTGTTGATGTTAAGCCCCGGCATGAGCTTGAAGCCGCGACAGATACGGCAGCGGCTGACCTCGCTTTGGAGGAAATTGTGTCTGTTCCGGTGCTGCCGCTGCCAATCACGATTGAGCTGCCGACATCGCCTGAACCGGAATCCGTGTAAGAGCGCTGTATGGTTCCCCAATTATTCCATTGATCCTAACGAATCATCTGACTGGTCCAGCTCGCGCGCCTTCCTGCGTGCATCCCCTTCGGCGGCGTCTAAATGGACGTGCATGGTTTCTCCGCAATAAGGACAGCAAGGATGGTTGTTCTGAGTTAATGATCCCAAGCTGAAACTTGTAATCTTCCCGCACTGGGGACAGGTTATATGGATCAGTTCCGTATCGAGTGAGTCGCTCATCGGCTTTACTCTATTATTGGACTCGTGACTTTCGATCAGGCGGAGTGGGAAATTCGGCTTGAGTGGGGCGTGGAAGGCGTTAACCGATTAGCCCCGATCAGCGATGTCGTAATTGTCGTTGACGTGCTTTCTTTTTCGACGGGCGTGGACATCGCCGTATCGAATGGCGCGGTGGTGTTTCCGTACGCAAGCCGGGACTGTGGATTAGCTGAATATGCTCGCCTGAAGAATGCCCATCCCGCTGAAACAGTTCGCGGACAGCCGGGCGCGTTTTCCCTATCGCCCCAATCTTTGCTGAACGTGCCCAGCGGTTACCGGCTCGTTCTGCCTTCCCCGAACGGAGCTGCCTTGTGCATGGCTGTTGGTCATGCAACAACGCTGGCGGGATGTTTGCGGAATTGCCGCGCCGTTGCTCAAGCTGCCGCTAACCGGGGCCGAACTGTTGCGGTAATTGCCGCCGGGGAACAATGGCCGGATGGGTCCTTGCGGCCTTGCCTGGAAGATTTGCTGGGCGCGGGCGCGGTTTTGCAAAACTTGTCAGGGCGGCGATCCCCAGAGGCGGATGCCGCAGTAGCAGCTTTTGAAAAGATGAGACCGCAAGTTGTTGACGTGTTGCGGTCCTGCGGTTCGGGAAAAGAACTGATTGAGCGTGGATTCGAATGTGATGTTTCCCTGGCATCCGAGTATGATGTCAGCTCCACGGTTCCGGTGTTGGTGGATTCAGCATTCATTGGACACGAAATTCTTAAGCGAGGTGGTCAGCGGGATGAAGATCGTAAGCGGTGAAGCGTTTATAGTGGTGGGCCTGCAAGCCCGAACCAGCAACGCGCAAGAAATGACGCGCGAGGCCGTGATCCCACAACAGTGGGAACAGTTGATGAAAAGCAATGCGCTGGAAAGGATTTCAAACCGGATTGATTCCAGCATCATTGCGCTTTACACGGATTACGAAAGCGATGCCAACGGAGACTACACCTACCTACTGGGCGTGAAGGTGTCTTCCGTGGCCGACGTTCCTCCGGAGATGACCGTGAAAGAAGCGCCGAGCGGGAGCTATGCGGTGATTGTATCGGAGCTTGGGCCGGTAGCGGAAGTGGTTGTGGGCGCATGGAAACGGATTTGGGCAGATTCGGAGCTTTCAGCGCGCCGCAACTATGCAGCGGATTTCGAGGTTTACGATCACCGCGCCGCCAATCCGCAAAGCGCTCAGGTAGATGTCTACGTCGGAATTAAATAGTTGACTGGTCTTCCCTTAGGAGCGCGCGGCCGCGGGCAGGCGAATTTCCACTTGCAAACCGTGCGGCAAACGATTCCGGCAACGGACCATGCCGCCGCAGGCTTCGATGCAGCTTTTCACGATGGCGAGTCCCAAACCCGCGCCGCCGGTTTCACGTTGACGCGCGAATTCAGGGCGATAAAGGGGCTTGAAAATTTCTTCAATTTCCGATTCCGGCACGCCCGGTCCGCAGTCCGCGACAACAATGGAAACGTTGCCGCCGTCATCGACGGCGGATACCTCGATAGGGCCGGCGTGCCCGGCGTAGCGGATCGCGTTGCGCACTAAGTTCGCCAGTGAACGGAACAGGTAATCCGGCTCGGCAATCACTGCGATGCTGCTGTCTACTTTTGTTTTGATGGACACGGCGTCGGAGCTTTCGCGCTCCAATACGTTATGTACCGTATCGGCGACGCTGACGCGCGTCAGTTGCTTTGCCGGAGAACTGATCTGCGCTTTCGAGAAGGATAAGAGCTCGCCGATAAGACCGGACATGTGCTCGACTTCTTCTTCCAGATCCTCGACATAGTTCAGCGAATCTTCCTGGGCGCGTTGACGCAGAATGCCGATGGCCATTTGGGCGCGGGCGACCGGCGAGCAGAGCTCGTGCGCCACGTCGCTCAAAAATCGTTTCTGGCCATGCACATAACTGGACAGGCGCTCGGCCATGCGATTGATGGCTCGGCTTAATTTTCCTAATTCGTCGCGGCGTTTGGTGGAAAGAGCAATTTCAAATTGTCCTTCCGCGATTTGGCCGGTGGCTTTTGTGATCTCGGAAATAGAGCGGGTAAGTTGCCGGACGAACGGTACCCAGCAAATCAGCGAAACCAGAACCACGGCCAGCAACACCAGAACCCAGGGCCGGTAATCAAAAAAGAAGAGGTTGGTCCAAAGCGACGGAAATGTCCATACCAGGGTGCCGTGAATGGGCGGTCTACCGGGGTCCGGCCAGATCGGGATGCGTGCTCCCACCCAGTAGAGCCCTGCTGTCTTAAGACTCGTAAACATGTCGGGTGGTCTCATCGGCGAGGGGCCTTCCCGGTGATGGCGTGGGGGATCGGCGCGAATGAAGTCACCCATTCCCTTAGGCGGCACAATGCTATTGCCGGCGAGCTGGTTTCCGAAGCTGTCGAACAAATAGAATTTTGCGGGGTAAGAGTTGGAAGATTGTTCGAGTAACTGGCTCCATGCTGATCGCGGCTTGTTGGGCAGCTCCAGGGCAATCAGGCGCGATACGGACAGAATGCGGTCACGCGTGGGGGCCAGCAGCAAGGAGCTCAAATCGACCCGCAACTGGACGCGCGCAAAAATGGCAAGCACGCAGACCAATAACGCAATGTTCAGGAAAGCAAGCAGGATAATTTTGACCGAAAGGGAGCTAAGAAGTTTCATGGGTTGTCCTGGCCTTCCTTGCGCATCATGTATCCGATACTGCGGACCGTGGTAATGAAGCGCGGAGTTCTCGGATCATCATGAAGCTTTTTGCGAAGCGAGGAGATGTGAACATCAATGGACCGGTCAAAGACATCGAAATTACGGTACGCCACCTCCAGCAATAGTTGTTCGCGTGTTTTGACCCGACCAGCCGCCTTAGCGAGCGACAGCAGGAGATCAAACTCCACAGCGGTCAATATGAGCGCTTCATTGTCGAGCAAAGCTGTCCGTGAATCTTTGTTCAAGTGAAGATTGCCTACAACAATGGGCTGCGAATGGTCCTGCGCCGCCGCTTTCGTCATGACAGAGCGTCGGATCACGGCGCGCAAGCGGGCCAACAGTTCCCGGGTGGAAAAAGTTTTCGGCAGATAGTCGTCAGCGCCTAGCTCCAGGCCGACAATGCGGTCCGGTTCCTCGCCGCGACCGGTCAGCATAAGCACAGGCACATCCGACTGCGCGCGCAGCTTGCGGAGCACTTCCAAGCCGTCCATGCCGGGAAGCATGACATCGAGCAGAATCGCCGCGAAGGGCGCTTTCAAGGCCGTTTCGAGTCCGCTGGTTCCGGTGTGCGCGGCAATGACTTGGTAGCCGAGCGGAGCCAGATAGTCGTGGATCAAACGGCAGAGCTTCACGTCGTCATCGACCACGAGCAAGCGGGTAGGCTCATCGAAAAGCGCATCGGCTGACACTGACAGTGGTCCCGCCGGATTTGGGGAATCTTTACTTCCGCTTTACAAAATCCGAAACCGCTTCACACGCAGTTTACAAGCTCCTGTTGAACTGAAGCTGTTCGACAGGCTTCCTCATGCGGTTTTTCAGGAGTAATGCAGTGAAATGTTTTCTGTTTGTTTTCGTAGCGGTCTTGGCAAGCTTTGGCTCCTTGGCTCAAAGCCTGCCGAAGAATAACGGCGCTGTACAAGGCACCGTAAAGGATCAGACAGGAGGCGTGATTCCCGGCGCGGCGGTAACGATCACCGATCAAGGAGGAAGAACCACGACAATTACGACCGGAGCAGATGGCGCGTATGCGGTTCGCAACTTGCCCGTGGGGGTCTACAGCGTTCTCGTCAGTTACTCCGGGCTGCGGCAGAAAGGTTCTGTTCTTTTGACGGTCGAAGCGGGGCATACGGCAATAGGCAATGTCGCCATGACTGTCAGGGAACAGAAACAGGAAATAAATATTACTGACGCGGCGGCCAATCAGGTGAGCACCGATCCCGCTAGTAACTCCTCGTCCTTAGTGTTAAGGCAGGAAGACTTGGCGGCATTGCCGGATGATCCGGATGATCTGCAAGCTGACCTGGAAGCTCTGGCGGGCCCGGCGGCAATCAGATTTTTATTGACGGCTTTACGGGAGGCCGCCTTCCGCCGAAGTCGTCCATTCGCGAGATTCGTATTAACTCCAACCCGTTTTCAGCTGAGTTCGACAAGCTCGGTTTTGGGCGCATTGAAATTCTGACAAAGCCGGGTTCGGACAAATTTCATGGGCAGGGCTATTACGGAACCAGCGACGGCATCTGGAACTCGCGCAACCCGTTTCTCACGGATGCGCCGCCGTTTCGCTCGCAACTGTTCGGCGGCAATGTGAGCGGACCGCTGACAAAGAAAGCGAGTTTCTTTTATTACAGGCGGGTCGGGTTACAGCGCCCCCGGCTACAGCTCGACATACGATATTCAGAACCAGTATGAGCTGCAGAACTACACATCCGTTACGCATGGAGCGCATACCATTAAGTTCGGCATTCGCGTGCGGGCGAATGCCGTCGATGATTATGCTCCTAAGAACTTCAACGGGGCTTATGTTTTTCAGGGCACGACAAATCTGAGTTCGCTCGATCAGTATCGAATGACCCTGGCCTTGTTACAGGATGGTTACACCAGCCGGCAAGTGAGCGCAATGGGATATGGACCTTCGCAATACAAGGTCAGCACGGGCACCCTGTACCTAGGCGTTTCGCAGGTGGACTATGGCCCGTTTGCGCAGGACGACTGGCGCGTTCGACCGAATCTGACTCTTAGTTTGGGCCTCCGCTGGGAAGGGCAGACCAACATATCGGACAAAAACGATTGGGCGCCCCGGTTTGGCTTCGCGTGGTCGCCCGGCAGATGGTCGGGCGGACGGCCGAAAACAGTTGTTCGCGGAGGCTGGAGCATGTTCTATGATCGTTTTCCGGTGAGCGATGTGCTGACCGCTTATCGGTATAACGGCGCGAATCAGCTCAACTATGTTCTTTATAATCCGACGACTTTTGACAGCAGCTTCTCGATAGCCTTGCCTTTGAGCGCCTTGACGCTTACCAACTCACAGCAGCGATACCAAATCGACAGTCAACTTCACGCGCCCGCTTTAATGCAAACCGTTGTTTCCCTGGAGCGGCAACTCTTCGGAATGCCGGGAATGGTCCTGGGTTTCTGGAATTGAATATGAGGGTAAGCAAGACGTGGGGTTTCGGCGCCACGAAATTTCAGGGCGAGTCCGGCGGCAGTACATCCCGGCAAGGCGGCGGATCTCCCGGCGGAGGTGGTCCTGGGGGTCCGGGCGGCCCAGGGCGCATGGACTCCGCGACGGAGCACCGGTTCAACATCACTTTGACGGTGATGGCGCGGAATATCTTGAACCATGAGAATCTGAATACGCCGAATGGGGCCGTGACTTCGCCCTACTTCCTCCAATCCACGGGAATCACCGGTGGATTCGGACCGGAAGCGACGGCCAGTAATCAGCGCCGCATCGATTTACAACTGCGGTTTTCATTCTAAAGCGAGTTCCGCAAGGTATTTTGGGAGAAAAGTAAGTGTTTGTTCCATCATAGAGAAGTGGAGCAAACATGACGGACGATAAGCCTTACCACTTAATGACTCCGGCTGAGAGGCTGGCTCACCGGATCAAACAGAATCGCCAGATTGAGGAGAAAGTTCAAAAATCAGCTCCAGCCGTCCAATCCTCTAAAACAGGCAAGCGGGCTAGCGCGGGTCGGAAATCGCAACCTGATGTTCGTTCCAATCAGCCTTCGGGATCGGGTACGCGGACGGAAGTGACCCAATCTTTTTCTATTCGCAAGATGGGCCGGAGTTAAAACAGTTTTGCATGGCAATCAGCGCGGAACAAATAAAGGCGCTGGCCCGTCAATGCGGGTTTGAGCTGGCCGGTGTCACTCCGGCGCTCCCGTCGCCAGACTTCGGTCGTTACCAGCAATGGCGCGAGGCGGGCATGGCAGGGGAGATGGGATACCTGACAGACCGCCGGGGCGACTTGCGGAGCGATCCCCGGAGTTTGCTGCCCGAGGCGCAGAGCTTGGTTTGCGTCGGCAAGCTGTACAACACCGCCCATGCGGATGCCGGCGATAAACAAGGAGCCTCCATTGCACGGTATGCCTGGGGCGCGGATTATCACGAAGTAATGCGCCGCAGCCTTGAGGCGCTGGTCGGGAAAATTGCCGAAATCCATGGCGAACCCTTTCAATCGAGAGTTTGCGTGGATACCGCGCCGCTGCTGGAGCGCTCCTACGCCAAAGCCGCCGGGCTGGGCTGGATCGGAAAGAATACCTGCCTGATTAATCAAGAAAAAGGCTCGTGGTTTTTTCTGGGTGAGGCGATCCTGTCGATTCCGCTTGCTCCCGATATCCCCGCGCCCCATCGATGCGGCACGTGTACCCGCTGCATTGATGCCTGTCCCACGGCGGCGATTGTACCGGGAGAGAACGGCTGGCAACTCGATGCGCGCCTCTGTATTTCCTATCTCACGATTGAAAAGCGCGGAGAGATTGCCGACGATCTGCAACCAAAGATGGAGAATCATATTTTCGGATGCGACATCTGCCAGGATGTATGCCCTTGGAATCGACGCGCGGCGATCACCAGCGACCCCGATTTCCAGCGGCGCGAATGGCCTGATTTGCTCCCTGATCTGGCGATGTTCACGGCGGAGGATTTCCGGCGCGTTTTCCGGCGCTCTCCGGTGTGGCGCGCCAAGCATTCCGGCTTTTTGCGCAATGTGGCGATTGCCTTGGGCAACACAGCCGATCGGAGCGCGTGGGAACCGCTGCGGCAATTGTCTTTGCATTCCGACCCTTCGGTCGCCGCCGCGGCCCGGCAATCCTTGCAAAGATTGCGGGAAGATCAAACGACATGCCGTACAGCGGATTAATCGCGCAGTGTCTTGTAGGGGTAATCCTTTGCGCGGCGGGAAATCCGGCGCGGGCAACTGAGAGTTCGCAAGATCCGGCTCGTAATCCTGGGTTCAATCATTTCTTCAACAATGAGTACGACGAAGCTCTCGCCTATTTTGAAAACGGAGTAAAGGCCAATCCCAATGATCCCGATCAGTACAACCATGTCGCGCAAACCATTCTTTACCGCGAACTTTTCCGCAGCGGGGCTTTGGAATCGCAGTTGGTGAGCGGCAACACCTTTTCGCAGCGCACCAAATTGCCGATGACGGCGGCTGACAAGGAGCGCTTTCGAAACTGCATCAGCAAATCCATGGAGTTGAGCGAAGCGCGTACCCGGAACAACCCGCGGGAGGCGACCGCCTTTTATCAGTCAGGCGTCGCGCATGGCCTGCAAGCCAACTATCTCTTTTTAGTGGAGAAGTCCTGGATCGACGCCCTGCGGGAAGCATCGGCGGCGCGAAAGGCCCAGGAACAAGTTCTGGAGATTGATCCCGGCTTTGTGGATGCGCATTTGATTTTGGGCGTCTATCAGTACGTTGTGGGGTGCCTGCCTTTTTACCTGCGCGCCGCCGGCTTTGTGGGCGGATTTCATGGCGACAAGGAGGGCGGTATGCGGCAACTTCAACTGGTGGCGTCAAAAAGCGTTTTGAATCGTTATGATGCTCAGGTGCTGCTGGCGGTTCTTTATCGCCGGGAGCACAGGCCCCGGCTGGCTATTCCGTTGTTACAGGAGTTGGCGCGTCAGTTCCAACGCAACTATCTCTTTCGCTTCGAGCAGGTGCAGATGTACAGCGATTTGGGAGACAAGAAGTCCGCTCTCGCCATGCTGACAACAATTGAATCCTTACGCCGCGCCGGCGCTCCCGGTTATGCGGATCTTCCGGCGGAAAAATTGCAGTATGTGACAGGGAATTTGCACTTCTGGTATGGCAATCTTGATGCGGCGCTGGAGAATTTAAAACAAGCAACGGAACACGCGAACCAACTGGATCTGGGTACAGCCGTGATGGCATGGCTGCGGCTCGGACAGGTTTACGATTTGCAAGGCGATCATCAGGAAGCGGTAGCCGCCTACCGCGCGAGCATGCGAACCGCTCCGGGTTCCGATGCCGCGGGAGAAGCAAAAAGCTACATTGCCAACCGTTACAAAAGGAAACCCAAAGAGGACGGAGGAAGTTAATCGCGCCAGTTGCTCCAGTGAGCCATCAAGGGCTGGTAGCCCTGCAAATCGCGGTCCAATGGCGGCTGAAGCCGGTAAGCCGGCAAGTGGCTGCTGTCCGCTTCACCCTTAGCCAAACGAACGTACCACTCCGATAATTGGGAAAACTGACGCTCGCTGTAATCGGGCGCCAAGCTCCAGATCCCCATGGGAGAAATACGCCGATTTGCCGCCGTGCAGAGTGAGTCCCAATCGGTGGCGTCAATCGAAGGAAACCAGCAAAAACCGCGAAAGTCGGAAACGGCGGCAAGCTGTTCGGCTTGTTCCTCCATGAACTTCAACCAAGTAATGCGGTCCGTGACGGTGCCGCCGATGTTGGTTTCCGAAAGAAGCACCGGCAGCCGGAACCGCTCGACATAATCACCGGCCACCGCCGCGAAGCCGCGTGCTTGCCTGCACGGAAAACGAAGGGTCGCCCGGTTTGCCTCTCGATCCCAGGCCCAATCGATTTCCGAGTGCGCATAGTAGTCCAGGCCGAGCACATCGATGTTGACGGGATGATCTTCGAACCAGCGCCGGTGATCTTGCGTCCATCCGTTTGCTTGCAGGTAGGGCAGCAAAGGATGATCCGCCCTAACATGGCCCAGGATCAGATCGTGAAACAGAAATCTTCGACCGTTCACGTGCTCCACCCACTCCTGGCTTTGACTATCGAGCGCGCGGTGATGTTCGCAGGAATCGACCTGAATTAACTGGATGCGCGGGTTGAATTTCCGCAGCGCCGCCGTGGCGAGGCAAATCGCGCGCGATACGTTAATCGCCATCGCCACGAAGTCCGCATCGGAACGCCGGTGGGGATACCAGTCGCCTGTAAACGCGCATAGCACTAAGGTCGGCAGCGGCTCATTCACAACCGTGTACCGCTCGGCCCATTCATAGCGTTTCGCGACGTTTTCGACAAATCGCAAGTAGAGATTGGGAAACGCCGGGTTCGCAAACCCATCGATCAGCCAATCCGGTAATGATACATGGTGCAGCGGATCGAGGATCGGTTGCATCCCAAGCTCATACATCAACTGCATGGGGCCATCCATCCAGCGCCAATCCCAGCGCCCTTCTTCTTTCTCGATACGATGCCAAGGCACCGGGTACCGCAGCTCCCGGATGCCCCCTTCCCGCAGTCTGATCAGATCGTCTCGCCAGAAGTTGATGTGACGAGTCGTCTCCAGAACATCCAGGCCGCCGCCATGGATTTTCGTGCTCTCAAATGCTCCCAAGTGCGGGAAGGATTTCAAGTTGTTTTCCTTATAGAACTTTTCACAGTAAGAAGGATATGCTAGTTCCTACATTGAATGTCGAGTACAGCTTCTCATTACGGTTCTAACTCAAACCATACGTCAGAGCCTCGGGTTTCGGTATTGATGCCCACCTATAACCAAGCGGCTTTCTTACGTCGGGCGGTCCACAGTCTGCTGGCGCAAACCCACTCCAACTGGGAACTCCTTATTATCGACGATGGATCGACGGACGGCACACCGGCGCTGATCGCGGAGCTTCGCACGGACGCGCGCATTCGCGATTGGCGGCTCGATGAGAATCGCGGATTGGGTCACGCTTTGAACCGCGGTCTCGAAGCCGCCCGCTCGCCCCTGATCGCTTATCTGCCTTCGGATGATCTTTACTTTCCCCACCATCTTGAGTCCTTACTAGGCTGTCTGGATGCTCATCCGGACGCCCCGCTCGTTTATTCGGGATTACGCTTTCACATACGGCGGACGGAGTTGGGCCAGATTCCGGGCTTTCCCCTGCAGCTCGTGCAAGTCATGCATCATCGCGGCGCGGAACGCTGGATCGAACGTCAGGAGTTAGTCAGTGATGACCTGGAGCGGCTGTTTTGGAAACAGCTTCGGCCTAAAGGCGCGTTTGCGGGCACGGAAAAGATTTCTTGTGAATGGGTGGATCATCCGCGACAGCATCATAAGACTATTCGTGAAAATATGGGCGGCGGCGTGAACCCGTATCGGTCGCGCTACGGCGTGGAACATCCCTTGCGATTCCACTCTTCTGTGGGCAGCTATACAGATGAAGTCACGCAATACCGCCGGTTTCGGGAACGGCCCGATACACCCGTCGCGCCGAACGGCCTGAAGATCCTGCTGGTGGGAGAACTCGCCTTTAATCCGGAGCGGGTCTTGGCCTTGGAGGAGCGGGGACATCAACTCTACGGCTTATGGATGGAAAATCCCTGGTGGCTTAACACCGTCGGCCCTCTGCCGTTTGGCCATGTAAAAGACATCCCTCGTGCTGACTGGCGCAATGCTGTCCGAAAACTACAGCCCGATATTATTTACGCGCTTCTCAATTGGCACGCCGTGCCGTTTGCCCATGAAGTGTTGAAGGCGGACCTCGGCATCCCTTTTGTGTGGCACTTCAAGGAAGGACCTTGGCTCTGCCTGGAGCACGGCCTTTGGCCGCAAATGATAGACCTTCACACCCGGACAGACGGCCAGATCTATACCAACCCCGAACTGCGCGCTTGGTTTGAAACGATCCTGCCGGGATGCTCGGACCATGGGCGAACGATGATACTTGATGGTGACCTGCCTAAACGCGAGTGGTTTGAGGGAACTCCCAGCGCGCGTCTTTCCGAATCGGACGGAGAGTTTCACACCGTGGTGCCGGGCCGTCCGATTGGTTTGCATCCAGGCCTGCTGCGGGAGTTGCCCGAACAGCGCATCCACTTGCACTTCTATGGGGATTTGCAGCACCGGGATTGGAAGCCTTGGGTGGAAGAAGCCCAGCGATTCGCGCCGGGCTATTTCCATTTGCATCCCCATGTGGGACCGGCGCAATGGGTGACGGAGTTGTCGCGCTACGATGCCGGCTGGCTCCACTTTTTAAAGAGCGACAACGGCGGCAACCTCCGATCGTCTTTCTGGGACGATTTGAATTATCCGGCTCGCATGGCGACGCTCATGGCGGCAGGATTGCCGCTGCTTCAGTACGACAATCAGGGCGCCATTGTCGCGACGCAAACACTGGCTCGCAAGCTCGACATTGGCCTTTTCTGCCGGGACATGGCGCATTTGGGCGCGCAGCTCCGCGACACGAAACGCCTCCAGCAGATTCGGGAGAGCGTTCAAAAACACCGCCCGCTTTTCACGTTTGACTATCACGCGGATGAGCTTCTCGCCTTTTTCTTTCGTGTCATAGCGGAACGCGGTCATTCGGCGTCACTCGCATGCAGCGCGGCGGCTGCGGTGTAGCTTCCATTTCTCGTATGATGACAAGCGGTGGTCCTCTTTCCAGCAACTCTTCTTTGCTTTTTCGCTCTTTCCGGCAAAGCGGCAACGATCGAGTCCGTGCGTTCACTCGTTAAATCGGGACGTACGTTGGAAGCCTTGCGCGAGATGGGCGACTTGCAAAGGCAGAAGCCGGACGATCCGGCTATCCAGGTTGAAGTGGGAGAAATTCTTCAGGAACTCGCGGCTTCGCGCCTAGAGCGCTTGGAGCGGCTCGCTCCCGAATCTCCGCAAGTTCACGAGCTGATTGGCAAATCGTTTGAATCGCATGACAAAATTCCCGAAGCGCTCGCGCAATATAAGCTGGCGGCACAGAAAGATCCCGCGCTGCCGGGCGTGCATTTTCTCCTCGGCAATCTTTACTGGAAACAACGGGATCTGAATGCCGCCAAGCCGGAACTGGAGGCGGAACTCCGGCTCAATCCGAATCATGGGCTTGCGAATTTGCGGATGGGGGAAATCTCCCTCGTGACGAACGCGGACGCGCCGGAGGACGGGATATCGTACCTGCGCAAGGCCGTTTCTGATCCTCACGCGACTTTGGAGGCTCACCGCGAACTAGGGAAAGCTTTGCGGATGGCGGGTCACTATGGCGAGGCATTACAGGAATTAAGTCTCGTGGCTCGACGTCAGCCAGATGACAACAAAGTTCATGCGCAGCTTGCGGCGTTGTATCGCGCCATAGGAAATAGGGAAGGCGCGCGAAACGAGATGGAAATACAACAGCGGCTACTGCAGCGGCAGCGCGAGGCATCTCTCAAAGCGCATGAGGCCGAGCCGCAACGTTGACGCAAGTCTATTGCTGCTCATGCCGCAGAACCCGCGTAATCGCTTCACGAATACCGGGACGTTTCGGGTCTTTTGCCGCTGCCTCGCGATAAGCTTGCAGGGCGGCTTCATACGATCCCTCAAACTCGAAGGCTCGGCCCCGCACTTCCAGTCCCGCTGCCGTATCGGGGTACTTTTCTCCCACTTGATTCAATAATTGGGTTCCATAATCG
>JAABUZ0100003466.1_pt1 | contig 23328 bp, 20 predicted proteins | sample 5562091 | NCBI WGS metagenome assembly JAABUZ01 (sample SAMN12813069, study PRJNA571459) | rock metagenome | isolation source: Antarctica rocks | place: Antarctica: Victoria Land, Linnaeus Terrace sud | collected 2015-12-21
GCGTACTCGAGCGCGTCGAGCAGGCGCCGAGCGCCCCCGTCCAGCGTCGCATACGTCGGCACCTGCCGATAGAAAGCATCGACCAGCTCCTCGACGCTCGCGGAGAGTGCGGGGTAGCGCGCCTTGAGGGCGGCGAACATCGGGGGCTTGGCGCCGTAGCCGCGCGCATCGAGGGCGAGGGCGAACGCGACCGCCTCCGCACGCGCGCCAGCGTTGTCATCGGAGAGGACGAGGTGCGCGCGCGCGAAAGCCTCGGCCCAGCGACGCACAGCCCAGTCGCGGTCGAAGAGCGTATTGTCAAGGTCGAAGAGGAGCGCCGCCACCGTGAACGCGTCGCGCGTCACGAGCCCGGCCCCTCGCCCGCGCCGTGCAGCGCGGCGTGCACGCGGGCCAGCTCGTCCATGAACGCGTCACCGTAGGTCGCGCGCGCGACCTCCTCGCGGATCGCTGGTAAGTCGGCGAGCAGGTCGTCGGTGGTGAGGCCCGCGGCCGCCACCGCCGCGGCAGACCGATCCAGCGCGGCGAGCAGGTCGGCCAGCGCGGGGTCGGCGCGGAAAGATTGCTCCACCTCGTCCAGGGTCGCCATCGTGCTGCTTCTCCTCTCACTCGCCGCTGTCCTTGATAGTGCGGGAATGCGCGTTTCCGTAAAAGCTAGCCGGTTGTTGTTGACGCGGAACATTTGCCCCGGATGCTTACACGCTAATCCCACCAGAAGGTGAGATACAACTGGCCTTTGTCTTTGACTGGTTCATCGACGAGTGCTGTCTCGCCTTCCGCTTCGGGGTGGCCCATCGCTTCGGCCTGCTCTCTCGTGATGACCTCGTACTCGCGCTCGGTTTCGAAATCCCCACCGTATTCGTCGATCTCGTGATTGCAGATGGCGAAGAGGCGCTCGCGGCTTGCCGGGTCTGACGGCAAGGCTACCCGCATGAAGGTCATGTACGCCCCGTCGTCGCCGTACACGTCGACGCGCGGCGCCCCCGCGGCGTACAATCGCTCAACGAATTGGAGAGCCGACTCATCGTCGGCGAACCGGTCCGCGAAGAACCCGTCGGGGTGTTCGGCCAGCCATTGCCTGGCTTCGTACAGGGTGCGCTCCGTTCCATCCATCGCCTGTTTCAGTCCTCCGGTTGGGTCCATACGCGTCGGATGTAACCCTCGGGCTCCTGGGTAACCGCCCTCGCCCACACGATACGCGCCACCCCCGCCAGCGATATGGCGCGGCAACCGGCCGGCCTACGGCTGGGTCGACGGCGAACACCCGGCGTGCATGCCCATCCACACCGGCGGCAACGTTGTCTCACCATCATATCCGCCTCGCTATAGGCATCGCCGAGCCGTTGGCCGGACGCCTCCACTTCAGCGTCGGGCGCGCATCGCAGGCACCCCCTGATTGCTGTGCCTCTGTGGTACGCACCGCGGGTCCCTCCCCTACGCGCGCAACGGATGACGCTCTCAGCCCACACAGGGGTGGTGGGCCGAGTCCGTCCGCTCGTTCGTCCTGTGCGTGCAGACGCGTCGCCTGGAGGTGCCGTGCTCCGCGCTTGATCCTATTGCAACCCGATGCACTTGACGACCTTGCCGTCCTCCACACGGTAGGCAGAAAGGATGTCGAACACGGGCACAGGCTCCCCGAGAACGAGCCCGGTCACGTGCTCCTCTTGCACCACCCAGGAGCCGACGTGGAGGCGAGAGCGTATTGCTGAGTGGAGGGTGGGGCTGTGAGGGAGGAACCCGCCAAAGTGTGCCCTGATGGCCTCCTCTCCCTGGGCGAAGACAGTGCCCGCATCGTTCTGCATCACGGCATCCGCGCTGAAGCAGCCAACAACCCGGTCCACGTCCCGTGCGTTAAACGCGTCGATGAAGTCCTGAACGACCTGGACGGGGTCCATACGCGTATCCTCCTCACAACGTCGGGGTACGCTCAACGTACCACCTCTAGGAGAGCCTCCCTGTTGCTCACGATCAGTGTGCGCATGCTCGTGCTCCATAGGTTAGCCTTCAACGTCATCCGGCACGGCCAGCGCCCTCCGTATCCGCAGCATAGCACCCATGTTCTATGAAAACCTCTTCGATTTTGCGGGGGAGTCGCGCTTCGTATAGAGGCGACGCTCCCATGTTAGATGTCCCACGCACCTGGCGGTGCGACATCCCGCATGCATACCTTAGGCCTCTCGCTAAGATCCTGACGAAATTCTACAACGTCCCAGATAACTATTCGATTGACGGACGGCCTGCTCCATCCCCGCCATGACCGCGCGCGCAGCGGCCTATCCGGGCCTCTTCGGGGGCCGTGCGGGGCGCGCCGCCCCGTCACCGAGGAGCAATCGGGCCTCGGCGCGGGGCAATGTGGCCCACCAGTGATCGTAGCGGCTGTAGACCCGGGCGTCGCGGTCGGCGAGGAGCGACAACAGGGAGCGGGCCTCCGCCGCGAACCTCTCCCACACGTCGTCCGGGAGGCGGTGGAAGGCGGTCGCTTCGATCCCGCCCGCGACCGGGCGCCACACGCCAGCAACGTAGCCGTCGACCAGCAGGGTCGGCAACACGTCGCCGTTGGACCGGATGACCAGCGTGCGGTAGTCGGGCGGGATGACGCGGCGCCGGTCGGCGTAGGCCAGCAGGATGCTGTCCCACATGGCCAGCAGCCGGGGCGGGGCCGGGGTGTCTTCGGGTGGACGCGGCGCGCCGGGGACGTCGTACAGCTCCTTGCCGTCTGGTCCGTCCAGCCGTTCGATGTCGCCGGAGAGGGCCTGCAACGCCTCCTTAACGCGGGCCTGCTGCACCAGGGCGAACTGCGCCACGTCCGCCACCGACGCCGGCCCGAACCCTTCCAGGTAGCGTGTGATGAGTGTCTGTAGGCCTGCGGCGGAGGCGTCGGGGTCCGCAAGCACTGGCCGTGGCCGCGCGGCGACGTACGACGGGCGGGGGCCGAACGACCACGGTGCCCCGGTGGGCGCGTGCAGCAGCGGGGCGTATCCCCGCAGCCCCCGCCAGGCGCCGGGGTCCGGCGGGGCGTCGAGCTGCCCCGCGAGCCACGCCTTCATCTCCGCGGCGGTCCGCGGTTGGTCGGCGTGCGCGAGCAGCTCCGGGACCAGCGCATCGGCATCGGCCACGGTGAGCCTAGACGCCGCGAACCGGCCCTCGCGCAGGATCATGACGGCCCGCAGCGTCGGCTCCATGGCCTCGCGGAAGGCCCGGTAGTCCGCCGCGTGGACCGCGTGCAACGTGAGCCGCATCAACGTTGCCTTGACCACCTCGTGGCCGGCGAAGGCGGCGTCGAGGTCGGCCGGGTCGACGGCGGTGAGCCGGTTCCACAGCGCGAGGTACGGCGAGGCGGCATGTTGCGCCTGTAGCGCGACCATGCGACGCACCGCCTCGGCGACGGGGAGCGACGCGCGCCCGAGCAGCAGCTGCCGACCGAGCGTGGAGCGGTTGAGCCCCCGGGCGGTGACCCTCATGGTGGCGGGGCCTCGGTCATGGCTCCTCCCTTACTCCCCGATGAGCCCGTCCACCGACTCCCGCAGGAGGTCGGCATGGCCGTTGTGCCGCGCGTACTCCTCGATCATGTGCATCACGATCCAGCGTAGGCTGGGAGCCCGGCCATCGGGCCAGGTACGCCGGGCCAGCCGCCCCAGGCCACCGTCGGCCAGCGCCTCCACGACCAGGGAGCGAGAGCGGGCCGTGGGGCGTCGGGCAGGTCGAATAGCTCACGCCCGCGCTCATCCCGGAAGATGTGCAGATGCGGCCGTAGCCGCTCGACGACCACGCGCAGCCCGGTCAGCCCCGACCAGGTCTGCATGTCTCCGACGGTGGCGGGACCGAACGCGGCCAGGTACCGCAGGATCATGGGGGCGGGCGAGATATCCGGTGCGAGCGGCTGGTCGAGCCAGGCCTCGGCCGTGGCGTATCTGGCCTGTGCGCTCATCCCCCAGAGGCCACGGGGCGGCGTCTGGACCAGGGGCGCCAGGGTGCGCAGGGCGTAGGCGAGGGACGACGGGTCGCGATCGGGCCACCGCGCGTGGAGCCGGACGCCGAGCTCCGCGGCGGTGAGCGGCCGCTCGTCGAGCAAGGTGCGGCCGGCGGCGAGGAGCGCGCTCAGGTCGAGGCCGACGATGTGGGGGCCGTGCGTGCTGGTGCGATACAGGTCGCGGTCCAGGGCGGGCTGCACCACGGGGCGCAGCGCCAGTCCGTCGCGCGCGGTGACCAGGTGGATGGTCGAGCGCATCAGCGCGAGACGGACCGCGCGTCGCGCGATCATGAGCTGGGCCAGGTCCTCGTGACGGAACCCATCCAGCCGCGTCCACAGCCCGCTATAGGGCGTGTGTGGAACCTGCGCCTGCATCCCGACCAGATGCTCGATCGCGTCGGTGACGGGCAGCTTTTGCCGACGCAGCAGCAGCTGCCGCGCAAGGAGGGCGCGGTTGAGCGCGCGCCGACCGAGCACCTCGCCGCCGCGCGCGGTCGCGGTCCTCGTTGACGGTCGTGTCCGCATGCCTGCACCTTTCAACAAACGCGGTGAGCGGATAGCGGCGCCAGCCCTCGCGCTGGCGCCGCGTCGCCTATCATTGGAACCGGTGGAAGAACGCCCGCACATCGTCGACCAGGAGGTCGGGGGCTTCCATGGCGGCGAAGTGGCCGCCGCGGTCGAACTCCGACCACTGCACAATGTTGTTGCCCTGCTCGCCATAGCGGCGAATGGCGATGTCCTCGGCGAACACCGCCACACCGGTCGGCGTCGTGCCCGGCTGCTGGCTCCAGGAGCCGGCGTGCATGTTCTCGTAGTACAGGCGCGCCGATGAGGCGGCCGTGCCGGTGAGCCAGTAGAGCATCACGGTGGTGAGCATGTGGTCGCGGTCGACGGCCTCCTCCGGCCGCCCCGCGGAGGGGTACGTCCACTCCTTGAACTTCTCCACAATCCAGGCCAATTGACCGGCCGGCGAGTCGGCCAGCCCGTAGGCCAGGGTGTGCGGCCGGGTGGCCTGAATCTGGAAGTAGCCGTTCCCGTCGCCCAGGAAGCGGATGCGGCGGTCCAGCCGCGCCTTCTCGGCATCGGTGAAGCTGGCCAGTTCGTCCGGGTCCACGGGGCCGAAGGGGATGAAGCCCATCGTGGCCGCGTTCACGTGGACGCCGACGACGTGCGCGGGGTCGACGCGGCCCAGCGCGGGGGAGACGAATGCGCCCCAGTCGCCGCCCTGGGCGCCGTAGCGCGCGTACCCCAGGCGGCGCATGAGCGCGGCCCAGGCCGTGGCGATGCGGTCCGTGGTCCATCCGGCCTCGCGCGTCGGCCCCGAGAACCCGAAGCCGGGCAGGGAGGGGATCACCAGATGGAACGCCTGGGCCGGGTCGCCGCCATGCGCGCGTGGATCGCTCAGCGGGCCGATGATGCCCAGGAACTCCGCGATCGAGCCGGGCCAGCCGTGGGTGAGGATCAGCGGCAGCGCGTTGGGCTCGGGCGAGCGCACGTGTAGGAAGTGAATGGTCTGCCCGTCGATCGCGGTCATATACTGCGGAAACTCGTTCAGCTTCGCTTCCCAGGCGCGCCAGTCGTAGCCGTCGCGCCAGTACGCGGCCAACTCCTTCATGTAGGCGAGGGGCACGCCGTAGGCCCAGCCGGCGCCGGGCAGCTCATCGGGCCAGCGGGTGCGCGCCAGGCGCTCGCGTAGGTCGTCCAGGGCGGCCTGCGGGATCGCGATGCGGAAGGGCCGGATCGCGCTGTCGGCGCGGGCGGCGTCCGTCAGAGGCGTGGGCGGCGCACCGGTGTGGTCGGTCATGGCACGATTCCTTTCTCTAGAGCATCGACAGGACGCTGCGAGGACACCTCTTGCCCTCTTCTTTCATCGTACACCCACAAGCAGACAGAATCGTGCCTGATTATACCGTACAATGGCGACAGGAGGACGATTGCGATGACCCAACCCTCGTATCCGACCACGCGCGTGCTGACCCTCCTGGAGTTGCTCCAGACGTACGGACGCCTGAGCGGTCCCGAGCTGTCGCGCCGCCTGGGCGTCGGAGAGCGTACGGTGCGGCGCTACATGATCCTGCTGGCCGACCTCGGCATCCCCGTCGAGGCCGGGCGCGGGCGTGTGGGCGGCTACCGGCTGCGCCCCGGCTACAAACTGCCGCCCCTCATGTTCAGCGAGGACGAGGCCCTCGCGCTCGTGCTGGGGCTCCTGCTCGTACGGCGGACGGGCCTGGCCGGGACGCCGGCGGACGCGGAGGGCGCGCTGGGCAAGGTCGAGCGGGTGATGCCGGAGGCCCTGCGCGCGCGGGTGCGTGCCGTGCAGGAGGCGGTCGTGCTCACCGGCACGGCGCACGACACGCCGCCGGCGGCGACACTCATCGGTGTGTTGAGCGAGGCGGCGCACCGGCGGCGGCGTGTCCGGCTGCGCTACCGTGCGGCGCGGGGCGAGGAGACCACGCGCGAGGTGGATGTCTACGGCGTGGTCTGCCGGGACGGGGTGTGGTACGCGGTCGGCTACGATCACCTGCGCGCGGACCTGCGCACCTTCCGGGTCGATCGCATGCGCGACGTCTGGATGCGCGCCGAGACCTTCACCCCGCCCGCGGCCTTCGACGCGCTGGCGCACCTGGAGCACGCCCTAGCGACCATGCCCGGCGCGCTGTCGGTCGAGGTGCTGCTGGAGGCGACGCTGGACGAGGCGCGCCGGCTGGTCCCCGCAGCGTACGGGACGTTGGAGGAAACGCCGCGCGGCGTGGTGGTGCGCGGGCAGATGCAGGATCAGCAGGACGTGGGCACGCTGGCGCATCTCCTAGCCGGGCTAGGCTGCCCTCTCGTTGTCTACCAGCCGTCCGAACTGCGCGACGAATTGCGGCGGCTGGCGCGGCATACGGCGTGGCTTGCGGACCGGACAGAGGAGTGAGCGAGGAGGATGCACACCGGATGCGCACGACCGCCGCGACGAGCCAGGTCTCGACACGGGAGGGGCTACGCATGCACTATCCGTGGCTGAAACCGTGAGGCACGAGAGCTTTGACCGTCGCCTCGCACGCCTACATGACCCTCAGTGACCGCCATAACGTGGTATCGTTTTGGCCATAGGCCCTGCAAGCCGGCGTAGCTCAACCACTGACGGGGTCTGCGACGCCCGCAAGCCCATGAGTGTGTCGGGCGAAGCGATCAACCCAGTCCATTGATCCCTGTGCTGGCAGTCTGGCAAGCGTTGGTCGAAAAGCGAACGACAGGTCAAACCCACCGTCATAGCGACCCTACCGCACGCGCCATTGTCCAATCATGCGCGCCGTACCGTTTCAAACCTTCGTGTTGCGCCAAACCTCGCCGTATCATCCTTGACGTTTGAGCGTCATAGTCGTGGCCGAATAGATGAGGGGGCGCGCGCCCGATAGCTCCCTGTGTCTGGTGTGCCGACAGCCGAACCGCCCGCTCTGTTGGTTTCCCTTTCGGCCAAAGATATGGTGCTGACCTGTCAAGCATGTTGCGGCGAGGTTTGGTGTTGCGCTTATGCAATCCTGTCACGCGGCAGTGGGCCAGCGTATGAGATCCTTGCGCCCGGCGCTCACGCGACCATGATACTTGCGCCCGATGCTCTTGCGCACGCTATGGCGATGCCGTCTGGGCATGGAAGCCAAGGCGCGAGGCGTCGGCGGTGAGGTCAAGGCCGTCCGTGCCGTTGCTCTGCCACGTACGGGCGCCGATGTCGTGGGCGGCGCGGACGGCCGCCGCGTCGCTGGCCGGGTCGTCGCGGGCGTCTTCGGGCGAGGGTAGCAGCACCAGGCGCGGGCGGATGGCCCGCACCAGCCGGTCGTAGACCGTCGGGTCGCTCGGACCGGCTGGCAGCAGCAGCGCCGTCGCGCCGCGGCCTCCCGCCGCCAGCACGACCGGGTCGATGTCCAGCGCGGCGCGGTTGAGCAGCAGGATGCTGAGGCGGCCCAGCGTCAGGCGCACGGCGCAGGGCGGGCGCGGCACGCTCGGATCCAGGCCCTCCGGCAGCAACACGTCGAGCCCCAAGCCGTCGCCCAGGTCGATGTGCTGTCCAGTGCCACTGCGCAGCTTGGCCTCGGGGACGCCGTTCTGGCGCAGCGCCGCCCGCCACGCGGCGTAGTCGGTCGACGGGTAGACCGCGCCGGGATCGAGCGCGGCGCCCAGGCTGTAGCGGTCGAGCAGGTCGCGCAGGCCGGCCACGTGGGCGCGGTCGCTGTCGGTCAGGACGACAGCGTCGAGGTGCGAGCGCCAAAATGGCAGGCGGTTGCCCAAGGCGGCGTCGAGCAGGCTGGGCGCGTCGCCGGAGTCGACCAGCACGACGCGCCCGGATGGCGTGCTCAGCAGCAACCCCTGGCCGCCGTGCAGGGGGAGCACTGCGACCGTGTAGGCGTGCGGAGGCAGGCGCCAGGCCACCGTCGCCAGCAGCAACGCACCCGCGCCAGCGACAGGGTAAAGGGTGCGCCTCACGGCCGACCGCTTGCCGTGCGCCTTCTCCTTCTTGTCCCCCTTTGTCCCCTCGTCCGTGTCCGTGTCCACTTCCGTTTGTTGAGGGCGTGACGCGATGACGGCAACGAGGCCATAGTAGGCCGCGATCAGCGCGAGTGGCCACGGCGTGGCCGGCGCCGCGGCCAGCGGGAGGCGCGCCAGCCACTGCACCACGGCGATCATGGCGGCCAGGAACGGATAAATTAGCAGACCCAGCAACCTGCCCAGCCCCGGCAGCAGCGCGCCGAGCGCCGCGACGGGCAAGCCGAGCGCCATGATCGGACCCAGCAAGGGCAGCAGCAGAACGTTGGCCAGCGGCGCCACGGTCGAGATCTGCCCGAAGCCGGAGATCAGCAGCGGCAGTGTGCCCACCTGCGCCGCCAGCGTCACGGATAGCCCCTCGCGGGCCACGGCGGGCACGCGCCGCAGGCGGCGCTCGATACGCGGCTCCAGCAGCACAATCGAGGCGGTCCCGGCCAGCGAAAGCTGGAAGCCCAGGTCCCAGAGGATGCGCGGCGAGACGGCGCACAGGACTGCCGCCGCCAGGGCCAGCGAGGTCGGCGCATCGGAGCGCCGCCCGAAGCGGACCGCAAGCAGGGCCAGGGTCCACATCACCCCGGCGCGCAGCCCCGCCGGCGTCGCGCCCGTCACCAGCACGTAGAGCAGCAGCACGGCCAGGGCCGGCGGCAGGGCGTAGCGCGGACCCAGCAGGCGCCGCGCCAGGCGATCGGCCGTCCCGGCGACGATGCTGACCTTGAGGCCGGAGATGGCCACGACGTGGATCATGCCCGTGGCGATGAACGGCGCGGTCAGCGCGCCGAGCGCCCGCGTGCGCGTCCCCAGCAGGATGCCCAGCAGCAGCGCCGCCGCGGGCTGGGGCAGGCTATGGCGGACGCCTCCCTCTAGGAAGCGGCGGATGGCGATGGACAAACTGAGCAGCGGCCCCGCGTCGCCCGAGCCCAGGCGCTTCAGCCGGGGATAATCCAATACCGCGTAGACTCCCTGCGACGCCAGGTAGGCTTTATAGGCGCCCGGACTCCCCCCGGCCAGTTCGGGAGGCGCGGCAAGCCCGCCCGCCAGTGACAACCGGTCGCCATAGGCGAGGTTGGAGATCGTGGCCAGGTGGACCAGGACCGTGCCCACGACGCGCCGCGGGGCTCCCGATCCGGACGCGGTCAGCGTCTCCACGCTCACGCGCACGTTCTCGCCGCGGTCCAGCGGCTCCGGCTCGGCCGCCACACTGCCCACGAGGGTCACGTCCCGACCGATATAGAAGGGCAGGCCGGCCGCGCCAGAGGGTGGACGCGTGACGGTGTAGCGCCAGGCGCCGATGGCGACCGCGACCAGCAGCAGCGCGGGCAGCCACAACGCGCGCCGCCTGCGCAGGACAATCGCGACGGCTATCCCCAACGCCATCACGACCAGGGCGAGACCGTCGGATATCGTCAATCCCGCCGCCCCGACCAGGACGCCGCAAACCACGCCAAGGCCGAGCAGCAGCGCTGTCGCCGTCCATACGGCATGCATCAGGGAGCGGAGGTGGGCGGACAGGCGACGGCCCCTCGACCGTGCCCACCCCTCTCGACATGGCACAGCCGCAGGAGCGTTGGTAGCCGGTGGGACCATGGGCTATACCTCCGCACGGGAATGGTCGATACGTGACATGGAGACCGTGAGCGCCCGCGCGTCCCATCCGTCCCATCCGTCTCCTGACCGACGGCCCGCCATTGGGTCGGGTCACTGGTCATCGGGAGCGCGGGCTGGGTCGGGTCACTGGGAGCGCGGGCTGGGTCGGGTCACTGGGAGCGCGGGCGGCCCGCCCGCTTCGATCGCGACCATGCCGCCGCATAGGAGGCAGCACGCTGATTGTCGAGTCCAGCGGGCAAGCCGTTCGCTTCCAGTAATTAGGTACGGGCCAGTAGACCGGAGCAAGGACCGGGACCGGGGCGCGACCGATAAGGATGAGGAGAGGCGAGACATCAGAGGTCGAAGGGGGACCGGGGCGCCGGGCGCGGAGAGGACGGTCGTTGCACGCCTTGTCGTGGCGAGGGATGTGGCGCGGGGATGCGCGTCGACAGGCTTAGTCTAGGGCAGACGTAGAGGCGTTGTCAAACGGGTACGGTTGGTTGGTAGACGGTTGGTTCTTGGCAGGTCGCTGCTGACAGCGTAGGATTTAGTAGGTGGCTGCATCGTCTACCGCTGCGGTTACGTCACTTTTCCGTAGGGCCAGGCGCGTCCGCCGCTGTCAACTCGTCGCCTGTTCGCAATAGACGGGGGTGATGCGGGTCTATGGCATATCAAGCGAAGGCGCATAGTGAGGCGATGAGAACAAACGTTTTAGAGGAGCAGCATCCCCGGCGGTTTGGCGAACCCGACCCGGAGTCGTGGGTTGATGGGGTCGGGCCCGACGATCCGACCGTCGCGCGGTGGCGGCATGATTGGCAGCGGGGCGTGACGGTGGCGTCCGAGGCCGGGGACGACCGCCTGGCCAACCGCCGTCGCGACTATGGCAGCTACCTTTTTACCCTTATCGACTGGGTCCTGGGGGTGGTGCTGCAGGTTCTCTTCTCGATCCCGTTGCTGATCGGGGCCATCGCGATCTACGCGGCCAACGGACACACTATTGTCGGACCGGGCGGCGCCAGCGCGCTCAACGCCTTCGTGAAGTCCCTGGCGTACAATCCCGCCTTCAACCTCATAGGCATCATCGCCGTCGACGGCGCCCTGTTGCTGGTGCTGTGGTTTCGTCTGACGCGTGTGCGCCGGGGGTGGGACATCTTCGGGTTGGGCGCGCAGTTGCGCCAGGGGGCCGGCCGCGCCGTCCTCATCGGCATCGGCGTCGGCGTCATGGCCATCGTCGCTGCGACCCTGGTCGGCTACCTGCAGCAGGTCACGGGCCTGGACAAGATTCTGGCTCACGTGGGCGGCGACCCCGAGGCGCAGCAGAAGCAGCTGATCGATCCCCTGCGCACGGCGCCCGCGTGGGTGGTGGCGGGGACGGTCCTGGCGGGCACGTTCGTGGCGCCGGCGGTGGAAGAGCTGTTTTTCCGCGGCTATATCTTCCGCGCCTTTGCCATCCGCAAGGGCCTGCCCATCGCCTACGGGCTCTCGGCCTTCACCTTCGCCTTCACCCACCTGTTGCCGGCGCAGTTCCTGCCGCTCTTCGTGGTGGGCCTGCTGCTCTGCTTCGCCTACCAGTGCAGCGGCTCGTTACTCGGCGACTTCACGGCCCACGCCTTTAACAATGGCTTTGCCTTCGCCGTGGCCCTGATCGAGATCTACCACGTCCACTTGTTCGGCTGAGTGACGAGTGACGAGTGACGAGTGACGAGTGACGAGTGACGAGTGACGAGTGACGAGTGACTGCGGAGTGGACAGTTAGGAGCGTATGCTCGGCAAGACACATCTTTTCTATGGCGTAACCGCGGGGGCGCTGGCGGCGGCGTTGCTGGCGCATGCCCTCGGGACTGGGGAGGCGCTCCCGCTGGCCGAGGGCCTGGCGGCCGGCGTCGTCGGGGGGCTGCTGCCCGACCTCGACGAGCCGGGCTCGATGATCAGCAACGCGCCGCGCATCCTGGGCGATACGGCCCGCCGGCTGTTGCGGCGCGCCACGAGGGGCACGCTGCTAGCCCCGCTCGGCGCGCTGGCTGGCCTGGTCGTGGGGCTGGTCGCGGGCATCCTCAACGTGGCCAGCCGCCTGCTCTCGCGCCTGGTGCGCCTGGTGGCCGGCGGCCACCGCGAGGGCTCGCACTGGTTCCTCATTTGGCTGGGGCTTTCGGCGGGCGTCTACCTGCTCACGGTCAAGCCGCTGGGTCCGTGGCTCGCGGCCGGCTTCTGCGCCGGCTACCTCAGCCACCTGGCCGGCGACGGCTGCACCAAAGCGGGCATCCCGCTGGTCCCGCGCACCGCGCTTCGTCTGCACCTGCTGCCGAAGCCCCTGCGCGTGCGCACCGGCGGCCCCTCGGAGACTGTCTTCACCGTCCTCTACGCCGCCGCGCTGGGCGGCCTGCTCGCGCTGCTGTATCACATGAATCTTGTTAGCGGTTTGACGTAACCTCCCTTTGGCCTCTCCCTTCATCCTTTCGTCGTCCGATCAATCGCCTATACCCTCGACACACACGAGTTCACCAAGTTGTTCCCGTCTATCTGTACAATCTAGCTAGACAGTCTAGCTTATTGGAGGAAAGGGATACATGAAGAATCGGTGGCCGTTGCAAGAGGCAAAGAATCGGCTGAGCCACGTCGTCGAGCAGGCGGTCGTATCGGGCCCGCAAACGATCACGGTGCGCGGGCAGGAGAAGGTAGTGGTCGTAGCGGCAGAGGAGTATAAGCGCCTCACGACACCGTCCGTCTCCTTGACGGAGTTTTTCAGGCAATCGCCGCTCTATGGGATGGACCTCGATCTCGAGCGGAGCGGCGATACGGGCCGCGACATCGACGTATGAGTCCTGACGCCTACCTGCTCGATACCGTTGTGGTGTCGGAGTTGGTCAAAAGTACGCGGAATCCCGCCGTCATCGCCTGGGTCGATGTTCACGACGAGAACACCTTGTTTATCAGTGCAATCACTCTGGGTGAGATTCAGAAGGGGATCAGCAAGCTGCAGGACTCGAGCAGGAAAGAGACTCTACAATCATGGCTCTCGCAAGACCTTGCCCCGCGTTTCAACGGACGCACCCTCTTTGTCGACAGCGCGGTCGCATTGGCCTGGGGCGCGTTGCAAGGTGAGGCGCAGCGAAACAGCATCACATTGCCCGTCGTGGATTGTCTGATCGCGGCCACGGCAAGGGTACACAATCTGGCCGTCGTCACTCGCAATGTACGCGATATGGAGCGTTGCGGCGTTGCGGTCATCGACCCTTGGTCCTCTAAGCCGTCGGATCAGTAACCGCATCGGCGCATGATTTGCCGGATAACTATCGCCGCGGGTCTACTTGTCGTGTCCTCTGCCGCGCCTACTATCTTTGCAGCATTATAGTCCCGAGGCGAGGTACATAGAGGCAATAGTCACATCCAGACCGACCGTGTGGAGCGAGACGGTATCGTGGGGGCCGTAGCGGTGGTAGAGCCAGTCGCCGTTGTTGGCGCGCCGGAAGTGCTCGACGATGCGACGGCGACCATCGACAAGCAAGTACTCCTCGAAGGCAGCAAGCGTCTGGTAGTTGGCGAACTTCTCGCCGCGGTCGGCGGCTTCGGTTGAGTCGGAGAGGATTTCGACGACGAGACGAGCGGCGGTTAGCTCCGTGGCGCTGGCTGCGACGGCCTCATCGCAGGTGACAAAGGCATCGGGGTAGTAGTACACGGTCGGGCCTATGCGCAGGCGCACGTTGGGACCATGGAGAGCGCACGGACCGGCCCCAAGGTGAATATTGACGAGGGCACGGACGTTATTCCCGATGCGATCGTGCGCGTTCGTCCCACCAGCCATGGCATAGAGGCGGCCGTCGACGTATTCGTGTTTCTCATCGCCGGCCTTGTCAAGGGCCAGGTACTCCTCGACGCTCGGGAAAGGAGGGCTGGGTTGCGCGACCATGAACAGGCTCCTTACGATGTCGTACGCTCCGAAGTCCTACCGCGCACCCGTAGAAACCGCGGCAGGCTGTCAAGCGAACGCTCCTAGCGCACGCCGAGCAGCACTTCGGTGGTGAGCTGGTCGAGGCGCTCGTAGCCAAGACCTTGCGCGGCGATGGCGTCGACGTCGAACGGGGTAGTGAGGAGGTGTTGCGCGGCGTCGTGGCTGTACGCGACGGGCGGCTGTGGGCCGCCCGCGCCGCGCTCCTTGATCTCCCTCAGCAGGCCCTGGATCTCGGCGTCGGCGTTGAAGCGGCGCGCTTTCTCTTGCAGGATCTTGTAGGTGCGCATGCAGCCCGCGGCGAAGGCCCACACGCCGTCCTCGTCCTCGGTGCGCAGGGCGTGCGCGTCGTAGTGCTTGGGACCGCTGTAGCCGGCGTCCTCCAGCAGCTTGACCAGAAAAAAGGCGTTGCGCGGGTCGGCCTGCCCGAAGCGCAGGTCCTGGTCGAAGCGGCCGGGCAACTGGTCGTTGAGGTCGATGTGGACCAGCTTGCCGGCGTCGAGGGCCTGGCCCACCCCGGAGACGAAGTCCAGTCCGGCCATGCGCTCGTGGGCCACCTCGGGATTGACCCCGTAGCCCTCGGGATGGTCGAGCGTGGCGATGAAGGCCAGGGCATGGCCGACCGTGGGCAGGTAGATGTCGCCGCGCGGCTCGTTGGGCTTGGGCTCGAGGGCGAAGGTGTAGCCGTAGCCCTGGTCGAGGTTGTACTCGTACAGGAAGTTGAGCGCCTCGCGGAAGTGCCTCAGCGCCTCGCGCGGGTCCTTGGCCGCGTTTGTCTCGAAGCCCTCGCGTCCGCCCCAGAAGTCGTAGACCTTGGCGCCCAACTCCGCCCCGAGGTCCATGCTGCGCATCGTCTTCTGCAAGGCGAAGGCGCGCACGCGGGCGTCGCTGCTGGTGAAGGCCCCGTCGCGGAAGATCGGGTGGTAGAACAGGTTAGTGGTAGCCATCGGCACGACCAGGCCGGTGGCGTCGAGGGCGCGCTTGAACTCGGACACGATGCGCTCGCGCTCCGACGGCGTGGCGTCGAAGGGCACGAGGTCGTTGTCGTGCAGGTTGACGCCCCAGGCGCCGAGCGCGGACAGCCGCTCCACGATATAGGGCGGGTCCAGGGCCGGGCGCACCACGTCCCCGAAGGGATCGCGCCCGCGGTTGGCCACGGTCCAAAGTCCGAACGTGAAATGATCCTCGCGCGTCGGGGTGTACGGATCGTGCGCCGCCTGTTGTGCCTGCGTGGTCATCGGGCTCGCCTCCTTCTTGTCTGCTACTCTCGCCACCGCCATTTTTTGCCCGCTGAACTAGTATGCCGTATCGCGGGGCCGGTTGTCACGGGACAGCTGCCGGTCAGGCCCATTTCCTTCGGGGTGTGTTTCATCCGCGAACAACATGGTCCTAACGTCGTCCCGCTTCGGCAGGTGAGCGAGGACCGTATCCCGTCAGACACTTTAGTGTCCGGTCCCTGCCATGCGACTTTAGTCGCAGGCCCCGGCGCCGACCTCTAGAGATAGCCCTGCCGATGCAGCATGAGGTCGCCCAGCGGGGCGAGCGTCACGGGGCGGCCGGGGCTCCACTGCATCACGGCGTTGCTGAAGTATTGCACGACGCCGTTGCCGGAGCGCAGCGCCTCGGTCAGGGGAAGGCCCAGCATGCCGACTCCGAGTTGCTGGTAGAGCGTCAGGAAGCCGCCGCGGATGTTGTGGCCCGTGGCCGCGACGTAGAGAGATCCCGCTGACGTGGGCAGCGCCGGCGCGGGACGCAGCAGGGCGGGATCGGGCGCCGCGGCCTGGCCCAGCGGCGTGGCCACGGCGGCCTGCGCCGCGTCATCCCACCACAGGCGCGCGCGGTCGAAGTATTGCACCGTCACCCCGCCCTCCACAAACTCATCGGTGCGCGGGTAGCCCAGCGCCGCCGCGCCGCCGTGGCGCTCAAAGTAGGTGAAGAAGCCGGCGCGCACGCGGTGGCCAGTGGCGGGGACGTAGAGGCTGGGACTGGCCGCCGTGCCCTCGGCCACTGTTGCCCAGGGCGCGTCGCCGGGCTGGCCCGAGGGCGTCCAGCGGAAGTCGTTCAAGCCATAGTTCATCAGGTCGCGCGCGTCGGTGTGCAGGTCGGGCGTATTCATCAGCGCCCCGATTAGCCAGCGGCCGTCGCGATGCACCGAGATGACCTGGCACAGGCCGGCCGCGTCGGTGTAGCCCGGCTTGACGCCGTCGGCGCCGGGGTACCAGCGCACGAACCAGTTGACGTTGGTCAGCGTGTAGGCGCCGTGCGTGTTAGTGGCGGGGATGGAGGCGCCCGAGCGGTCCACGATCTGGCGGAACAGGGGCAGCGCCATGGCCGCGCGCGCCAGCAGCACGAGGTCGCGCGGCGAGGAGTAGTGGTTGTCGTCGGGCAGGCCATGCGGGTTGGCATAATGCGTGTTCGTCAGGCCCAGCGTCCGCGCGGTCCCGTTCATCAGCGCGACGAAGGCGGGGACCGACCCGGCGACGCTCCTGGCGATGGCCACCGCGGCGTCGTTCCCCGAGGGCAGCAGCAGGCCGTAGAGCAGGTCGCGCAGGGGTACACGTTCGCCCGGCGAGAGGCCCATGGCCGCGCCCGTGTTCTGACCCAGCGCCGCTTCGTCGCCGTCGATAGTGACGAGATCGTCGGGGCGCCCGTGGATGATGGCCAGATAGGCGGTCATGATCTTGGTGGTGCTGGCCATGGGGCGTGGCGCATCCCCGTTGGCGAGGAGCAGCCAGTGGTTGGCGGTCACGTCGAGCAGCGCGGCGCCCGAGGCCAGGATCGGCGGCGGGGCGTAGCTCGCCACGGGGTTGAAGGGCACGGCGCCGACACGGCTACCCCGGGCGGCCTGGGCGACGTGAACGGCGCCGCGCGCCGGGCCGGGCGCGGCGGCCGGCAGGCAGAGCGACAAGAGCGCGCCGCCGCACGCCAGCAAGCGGGGCAGGACCCGTCCTATCCCTACTGGTACCACTCTCACCTCCTCTCCGATGGCCGTTAGCCGTTAGCCGTTAGCCGTTAGCCGTTAGCCATATGGTAGTACACGCATTCTAGTAACGCAAGGAATAATACAGGTGCTGTCCGCCCACGACCGTAGTCGCGGCTAGCCACTCGCCACTCGCCACTCGCCACTCGCCACTCGCCACTCGCCACTTGCCTATGTATAGCGCGGGATGCGACAATAGCAGGGGATTGAAGGGGGAGAGAGATCGATGAGGCTCTATAACACGGCGACGGGTATGATCGAGCCCCTGTCCGTGCGCGACAACACCGTCAGCATGTACGTCTGCGGCGTCACCCCGTACGACACGACCCACATTGGGCACGGCTTTACCTACGTCGCCTTCGACACCCTGGCGCGCCATCTGGCGCACAAAGGCCACGATGTGCGCTACGTGCAGAACGTGACCGACATCGACGACGATATCCTCAAGCGCGCCGCTCGCGACAACGTGCCCTGGGACACGCTGGGCCGCGAACAGACCACTATTTACCTACGCGACATGGCCGCGCTCAACGTCACCAGCCCCGAACTCTACGTCCGCGCGACGCATGAGACCCCCGCCATGGTCACGATCGCCGCGACCCTGCTCGACCGCGGCGACGCCTACGAACGCAACGGCTCGGTCTACTTCCGCATGTCCGCCGACCCCGCGCTGGGACAGCGACTGGCCCACCTCGACTATGCTCACATGCTGGAGACGGCCAACCAAAACGGCAACCACCCCGACGATCCCAACAAGGACGACCCGCTCGACTTCGTGCTGTGGCAGCGCTCGCTGCCCGACGAGCCCTCGTGGGAGAGCCCCTGGGGCCCTGGCCGTCCCGGCTGGCACGTCGAGTGCAGCGCCATCGCCTTGACCTACCTCGGACAGCAAATCGACATCCATGGGGGCGGCTCCGACCTGATCTTCCCCCACCACTCCTGCGAGATCGCGCAGTCCGAGCACTACACCGGGCTCGCGCCGTTCGTGCGCCTCTGGATGCACACCGCCATGGTGCGGCAGGACGGCGAGAAGATGAGCAAGTCGCTGGGCAACGTTACCTTCGTGCGCGACGTGCTGCGCGACCACCATCCCGACGCGCTGCGGCTGTACCTGCTCGACCACCACTACCGCGCGGTGTGGGAATATCAGCCCGACGGACCCGGCCATATGGACGCACCGGTGGCCCGGCTGCGCGAGGCGGCGGGGGTGCGGAGCGGCCGTCATGGCCACCTCGACGTGTCGCCGCAGAAGAACAGATTCTACGCGGCCATGGATGACGACTTGGGCACGCCGGCCGCGGTCGTCGCCTGCCATGAAGTCGGCGAGGCTATCCTACGCGCCGCCGAGACCAACGGCGACGTCGAGGACGCCCAGCAGACCCTGCGCGACATGGCTGCCGTGTTGGGCCTGTGGCTAGACACCACGCCCGCAGCGGTAGGCAGGTCATAAGGGCACAAAGCATGTGCGTCGGCCCGGCGCGGGCGGCCTTGCCCTGACGGGCGCGGACTGTGAGGCTGCTTCAAAACAGTTAGACAATTTGGCTGTCATTAGAATGATTTTCGCACTCCTACACGATAGGACAAGTCCGAGGCGCGGACAAAAGAGTGTCCCTGCTCGGCCGTTTGATACCGGTCGAGCAGGGACACAACGTGGACAGCGCCGGTTGTTGGTTGTCAGGAGGATGTGCGGCGCGGGATAGCCCCCCGACAGATCATATGCGTGTGGCTAACGGCTATCTACTGAGACACGGCCAGTTCGCCGAGCGTGACCTGGAAGGTCCGCGCCTGGCCCTGCGCCGTGACGGCGTTGACCGTGACCGTGTCGCCGGCCCGCTTGTTGGCCAAGATGGCGAGCAGGTTGTCGTAGGTCGCGACATCCTTGCCGTCGACCTTCAGGATCACATCGCCCTGCGCTATGCCGGCCTTCTGCGCCGGACCATTGGCGGCCAACTTGCTGACCAGCAACCCATGGTCCACCGGCAAGTTGTACTGCGCGGCCACGTCGGGCGTCACCGCCGCGATGGCCACGCCGAACGCGGCGCGCCCGCTGTGCATGACCTTGCCGTATTGGATCAACTGCGCGGCGATGCGCTGCACCGTGTTCGACGGGATGGCGAAGCCGACGCCGCTAGCGGGCGTGTTGAATTCGGGGTCGACCGCGGCCAGGGTTGGAATGCCGATGACGGCGCCGCTCAGGTCGATCAAGGCGCCGCCGCTGTTGCCGGGGTTGATCGCGGCGTTGGTCTGCACGGCGTTGAGGATCGAGCCGCTGGGGCCGCCCGAGGATTGCTGACCCTCGGAGACGTTGCGGTTGAGGGCGCTAACGATGCCGTCGGTGACCGTGTTGACCACGCCCAGCGGGTTGCCGATGGCCAGCACCGTCTGGCCCACTTGCAGGCGCGAGGAGTCGCCGAGCGTGGCCGTGGGCAGCGTGCGCGGGGGCTGGATGCGGATCACCGCCAGATCATCGGTCGCGTCCGTGCCAACCAGGGTGGCCGCGAGCTGCGTCCCGTTCGCCAGGTCGACCCGGTACTGATGGCCGCCGGCGACGACGTGGTTGTTGGTCACGATGTAGCCGTCTTTGCGGATGATGACGCCGGAGCCAAGTCCGACCCCGATGTTCTCCACCTCGACCACCGCCACGCGCGCCCTGTTGATCGCCGTCACGCGCAATTGGTCCATCTGCGGCAACGGCGCGGCGCCGGACACGGGAGCGGCGCCGCCCGTCCCGGACGAGGTCGGGGTGCTCGCGGGGCGCGTTGCGACGGCGGTGGGCCTGACTTTGGCCGACGCCGTCGCGGCGGCCGGGGCCTGTGCCACCGCGGGATTGCCGTTGGTGGCGCTATGCACGGCGACGGCGCCACCCAGGACGGCGCCCGCGCCGACGAGCAGGGCGCTGCGGGTGATCGTGCCGAGCGATGATCGGCGTTGGACAGGGGTGGACGAGGAAGGATCGCGCTGCATAGTTGTCGTTTCTCTCTCTTCTAGTCTCGATCGCTAAGCCAGGACGCGGATGTGGCGGGAGCCTGGTGGAGGGCGGGGCTAGAAGGGGGATTCACCTCCATCTACAAAGCAACATCCGTGCCCGCTTCGTGTCTTCCCTATCGGCGGCGCGGGGCGTGCGGTACACTGCGGGGCATGCGGTACACTAAGGGCGCAAGGTCGTCCAGGGGTAGGGGTAAAAGGTAGACGCGCGGCATGGAGGTGAGGTAGGGATGATCGGGACAGCGGGTCAACAGGCTACGACTGGCGCGAGCGACCCGGCGCGGCGCGCCCTCACGGTCGCGACCCTGGCGGCACGGCTCCTCCTGGCGCTCGTCTTCGCCTTGTCGGCCGTCTCCAAGATCACCGCGCTAGGCGCCTTCCGCGCCAGCGTGGCCGCTTATCACCTGCTGCCCGCGGGGCTGATCACGCCGTTCGCCTACGCGCTGCCATGGCTCGAGGCCCTTGTCGCGCTCTACCTGCTGATCGGGCTGTTGCTGCGGCCCACGGCGATCGTGACGGCGGCGCTGCTGGTCATGTTCACGGGGGCCATCGCCATCAGCCTGCTGCGCGGCGGAGCCGCCGTGGCCCACGGCTGCGGCTGCTTCTCCACGACCGGCCCGCTGGGCTCGTTTCCTCCCGTGCAGTGGCTGGCCGGCGGGTCCACCATCACGGCCTTCGACGTGGTACGCGACGTGATCTTTATCGCCCTGTCCGCGGTCATCTACTGGGGCAATCGCTACGTCCTGAGCGTTGATGGACTCCTGTTCAAGCCTCACATGAACGTGAACACCGATTATTCGGAGTGGGATGATGGGGACGAGGACATCGCGGCCCCGATGCAGGTACACAGGCCACCGAAATCCAGCGCATCGTAGTCGTCGCCATATCATGGCCGCAACCCCTACAATGTAGGGAGAGGGCACGATCAGCACGATACCCGGTCGTAGCGCGCCTCGCGCTGCCCGCACGGTCGTGAGGTCGTGGTAGCAAGTGGAGGGGGTATAGACATCATGTCGCAACGACAGACGCACGGGCAGCGCACAAACGCCAGCGGACGCGTGGGAGGCCGCAATCGCGCCGCCGAACGCGCGCGGGACATCGAAAACATCACTGCTTTCACCGGGACCACGGTCCCGTCGCAGACGACAGCGGTCCCGTCACAGACGACAGCAGGACGACGAGCGCAATCGCGCGCGGCCGCGGCTCAGGCCCAGGCGCGAGCAGCGCAACAGCGTCGCCGCTTGCTGCTGGCCGGCGGCGGATCGTCGGCGCTGGTGGTCGCGATCGTTGCCGTGGTCCTGCTGCTAACCCATCCCTGGCAAAGCAACGGCATGACCAACCCCAACGCTTTATCAACCGACCAGGCAACCATGGATCGCAACTACAGCGCGGTCTCGAAGATCGGCACGACAGCCCCCGACTTCACTCTCTCAACGCTGGACGGGCGCCAGTACACCCTGTCCAGCCTGCGCGCCCACCCGGTCGTACTGGAGTTCTTCGCCGTGTGGTGCCCCCATTGCCAGGCCATGGCCCCGATCATCAACAACGTCGAGAAGCAGTACGCCACCAAAGGGTTACAGGTGCTTTCAGTCCTGGCCAACCCCTACGACCGCTTCCAGGAGACGACTCAACAATACAATCCGGCCACCGCCGCCGACGTCACCTGGTTCAAGAATTTCTACAACGTCAAACATCCTATCCTGATCGACCCCTCGTTCAGCGTCACCAACCAGTACGGCGCCGGCTCGTACCCCACCGTGCTCGTCCTCGACCGCAACGGCGTCGTCCGTTACAGCAGCCAGGGCGACTTCACCCAGAAGACGCTGGCCAACGCCGTGGCCAAGGCAAGCTAGACGACAGGAGGATAGGATGAGCAACAGGCCGTGCCTTTTTACCACTGCCGCGCTGGCAACGCTGCTTCTTGTCCTGCCGCTATCCGCGCAGGCGCCTACGCTCGCCGCATCACGACAAGGGCAAACGGGAGGCTTGACCAACCCGAACGACCTCAATCCTGCTCCACATACGCTGCCTCTGCGCAGCGTTGCGCCCGATTTTAGACTGGTCACGGTAGCAGGACGGCACTATCGGCTCTCCAGCTTGCGCGGCCACCCCGTGCTGCTGGAGTTCATTGCCGTGTGGTGTCCGCATTGCCAGCGCGAGGCGCCCATCATCAACCGCATCCACGCGCAATATAGTTCAGCTACAGGGCATGGCCTGACGATGCTCTCGATCCTGGCCAACCCGTATGGCCGCGCCTATGAGGCGACCGGCAACACGCGCCTGGCCGACCGCCGCGACATCACCTGGTTCCAGCGCACCTTCCATACTCACGAGCCCATCCTGATCGAACCGACCTTTGCCACCGTCAACCGGTACGGCGTCGGCGCGTACCCCACCATCTACATCCTTGATGGTAAAGGGGTTGTCCGCTACGTCTCGCAGGGGGACGTCTCCTACGGGACGCTGGCGGCCGCCGCGATCAGGGCCGGCGCATAAATAACGAGCACGCGCGCATGCGGGATATGTGAATGCGTGCATACACTGGGAGCGCGGGCGGCCCGCCCGCCCGGTCTAACCTCCACGATGCCCGGTGGACCGACGGATGTGGTAGCGACGGAAGCGGGCGGGCTGCTCGCACTCCCAGTTTGTCCCTTTGGGTCATCAGGTCATCAATGGACAAACGGTACAAGCGACACAGGGCTTGCCGCCGTTCATGTAGATGACTTAGCGGCGAACTGACAGCATAGACAGACAGGCTATTATGGCAGACACACGACGTTCGTTCTTTAGCGCGGCCAACCTTGTTGCCGCGCTCTTGCTGGCCCTGACGCCCTCTGTCGCTCTGGCCTGCGCCATCGACAGCACGGCCTCGCTCTCGGCCAATGGCGTGCGCGCCACGCTCAACAACGTGTCGTCGTCTAATGCGTCCAATGCGTCCGCGGCCACATGGGCGCCGTTCATCATAGGGCAGGCCTTCGCGACCGGCACGCCGATCGTGGTCGCCGAGTCGCAGGCCGAGCTTGCCCGCACCCTCACGCCCGACGAGGTGGCCGCGCCCTATCGCTGGTCGTTCGGGGACGGCGGCGTCGCACGGGGCCACGCCGTCACGCATCGCTATGCGCGGCCGGGGTTCTACCGCGTGGTTGTCTTTACAAGCACGGGCAGGAGCAAGACCCGGTTGCTCTTCGATAGCGTTCTGCTGCACATCGTGCCGCCCGACCAGACGTTGCAGGCCAACCTGGGCTTCTTCGCCGGGCGTCTCTTCGACGGCCTCATGTCCGGCCTGCTCTGGATCGTGGATGGCGCGCTCGTCGCCCTGGTGCTGGCCGTGGTCTGGCGCCG
>JAABUZ0100003470.1_pt1 | contig 23297 bp, 21 predicted proteins | sample 5562091 | NCBI WGS metagenome assembly JAABUZ01 (sample SAMN12813069, study PRJNA571459) | rock metagenome | isolation source: Antarctica rocks | place: Antarctica: Victoria Land, Linnaeus Terrace sud | collected 2015-12-21
CAGCACGCACCCGAGATGCTTTGGATCAAGCGATTAGTGATGCCATGAACCTTGTGACAATTAAAGATATCCGCAATTGGTTTGCTCATTGCTGCTATTGTACATCACCCATTTGAAAACCGCTATAGTTATTCAATTGCAGCCAGTGATTAATCTAACAGATGACCAGTTCTGTGAATTGTGTCAACTCAACCGGGACTTGCGAATAGAGCAAACTTCATTAGGAGAACTAATAGTTATGCCACCGGCGGGGGGCGAAAGTGGCAAGCGTAACACTGACCTGACGATAGACCTGAACCGATGAAATCGCTCTTCTAAGCTAGGCGTTGTTTTCGACTCCTCGACTGGCTTTAAACTGACCAACAGGGCAACCCGCTCCCCTGATGCATCCTGGGTAAGGCTAGAACGCAAAGGAGGCGATCGCCCCCGAGCAACGCCAGAAGTTTGTGCCTATGTGTCTAAGGAAAAAGATTCGACAGAAGCTCCTGTGTGGTTGCGAGTATGGCGCAGCCAGCAGGAAAATCTTCAGCTGGTCGTTATCGCATTATGTTTGGCACTTTACCACTTCCACAAGCGTACCAGACGTGGACTTGCAACATAGTAGGGGCTACCAATGTCCGGTGTTTGTGCTAGATGCGAAAAAGTCTGCTGTGCTGAGTCGAAGAATCGAATTGCCTGATCAAGGTTGTCTTGGGCAATGTAGGCAAACTGCTCATCAATGGTCTTGCGCTACCCCCAATCGCCCCTTTGCGTAATTATCCGTAATTTTGCTGTAGCCAGCTGGCTATTTGGTCTGTATTAATCGTAATTAACAGAAGGCTTACGCTACTGTCCTACCCCCGCAAACAGTGGGTTCAGTGTGCCAGTAAGTAGGCCACCTTTTTGATGTACCAACCACCGATACACCTCTAGTAAGGTGCCCCTACCAGATGGATGCAGCCCAAAGCGCCGCTTTATACACAAAACCTTCAATTAGTCCAAAGCTTGCTATGGTTTTGTAAAAAAAATCTACAGCAATTTCCTTTCGGTGCCAGGTGTATATGAATTTGCTTACGAGAGCGCACAAACAATTTATACAATCGCCAAGGTGAAGTCAAGTAATGGGCAAGGCAATCGGGATTGATCTGGGGACAACTAATTCCGTCGCGGCTTTTAAGTTGGCAGATGTGGAAGTGGTCACAGCTGAGGACAACACACCGCCGGAACGGAAACTGACGCGATCAATGGTTGCCTACGAACCAGGTAAGCTGGCGGTAGGAAACAAAGCTTACAACCAGTTACGGGCTGATCCTGAGAACGTGATTATTTCCATCAAGCGTTTGATGGGGCGCGGCTTTGGTGATCCAGCCGTACAGAAACAAAAGTCTGAATTTGGTTACAAAATTGACCAACCAACGCAGGGTACAGATAACGGTATTGCGGTTTGGCTAGGGGGCAAGGAATACCAGCCAGAGGATATTTCTGCTGAGATTCTCAAAAAAGTGGCGCAAAATGCCCATGCCTATCGTCAGAGCATCGGTAAAGCAAATGAGGTGATTAACCAAGCGGTGATCACCGTCCCAGCGTACTTCAACGACAAGCAGCGCCAAGCCACCCGTACTGCCGCTTTCAAAGCGGGGCTAACTCCCTTGGAACTGCTACCGGAACCCACAGCCGCTGCCATTTCCTACGGATTTTCCCCAAATGGGGAGGATGGGAAAACGATTCTAGTCTATGACTTTGGCGGCGGCACCTTTGATGCCTGTTTGATCACAGCAGTCGGAACTCAGTTTATCGAACATGGGAAAGCTGGAGACTTGTGGCTGGGAGGGGATGATATTGACTCGCAAATCATCCAGTTTGTCAAGGAGCAAGTTGCCAAGCAAGAAAGGATAGCCGATATTGGCAGCTTGATTGACAAAATGCCCCACTATCAGAAGGTGCGGTTTAACGCAGACCTCAAGATTGGAGTAGAACGCGCCAAAGTTGAATTGAGCAGTGCCACTGTAGCTCAGATCAATCCTGCCACTCCCTTACTGGACGAGTTGGGGATCGCTATACCCGTTGAAGTTGAACTCACTCGTGAGCGGTTTGAGGAAATGATTATGGGCTTGGTGGAGCGTTCCATCAAGATTTGCCATGAGGCACTGCAATTATCAGAATATCCCCCAGATATGGTGGATGTGGTGCTGTTGGTGGGGGGGTCTTCTCAGATTCCTTTGGTGCAACGCAAACTCCGGCAAGCCTTTGGATCTGATAAGGTTGTGGTGCATCCCCGCCCTATGTACGCGGTGGCAGAGGGAGCAGCAATCGTGGCAGCAGGGCTGACGGAAAAAGTAGGAACTGTTTCCCGCGATTATTTCATCAAACTGGTGTCTGACCCCCAATACAACGTCATCAGCCAGGGTGACATTCTCCCAGTGACAACCTCCCACACCTTCAAGACTGTTGCTGATGGGCAACGCCTAATTCACTTTGAGTTTTTCAGCCCTGACCAGGTGAGTGCCAATGTAGACAAGATAAAGCGGGACGAGTACATCGGGGAGATGTGGTTGGGGTTAGACCAAAACTATCCACGTGGTACAGAAGTACTGGTCAACCTGGAGCTTGATGAAAAAAACGGCGAACTGAAAATCAGGGCTACTTTGAAGAATGACCCCTCAATTAGTGTGAGTTGTACATTCTCCCGTGGTCGGTCAGACGAAAAAATCTACAAGGAACTCCAGCAAGCAATTGAGGATATCAATGGCCAGAATCTGACTGCTTTTGGGGTTGAAGAGGCGCTGAAGCTGGCAGTGCCAGTTGTCCAATCAACGAACCGGATCATCGACGTGAGAACAGGGGAGGAGCGCACCGACTTGCGCGATCGCGCCCAAGCCAACCTGAAAAAATTTAAGGTATCTATGTCGAAGGAGTGCCTTGAAGCCGAGTACCTTGCCCCTAAATGTAAATGGTTAGTTGAACACTGCGGATCTCTGATTCCCCGACCGCAACAGGAGCGATTGCAGAGGCTGACTCGGCAGCTAGAAGAGGCAATTGAGAGCAATAACGAGTCAGCGATGCAGTTCTTGTTAGAGGATGCACGACAGGAAATCCGCAACCTGCCCGATGAGGTACAACCGGTGTGGGCGTGTCTCTCAGCCATCAGTCAAGCCAATGCAGTAGCACCCACGCAAGCGAGTGCGATGTCTGACAAACTCTCCCGTATGGTCACAGCTCTTGAGAACGGCGATGGGCATGAAGCCGATCACCTGTGGCGTGAATTACAGCCAGAGGTGAGCCATTGGCTGGGTGAGCAATTGCCTAGCGAGAGCATTGTCACAGGGCTGACGCGATGAAACCAGAGCTTTCCTGTCCAGTATGCGGACACACCGAGATTTCGGGCAACAGTTGTCCCAACTGCGATACCGACCTCTCCCTGATTCGCTTGCTCACAGAGCTTCCCCCGTCAAGTCCGCAAGTACCTCAGTTTGAAAAACCGAGCCAACAACCAAAAGTTGCTGGATGGCAAGTGGGAGTCGCCCTGCTGATCCTAATGATGGGCATTGGGTTGGGAGCGGTGGGCAGTTTTCTGTTCTTACAGCCACCGCAGTTACTCACCAACACAATCAATTCTCCCAGTCCGGTTACAGTTAGTGGCGAACGCAAAATCGCGTCTTTGAAGGAGAATCGCTCAATACCCTCCCCAATTGCTCAAAAACTTGTCAACCGCCAACAGCCTCCCTCCCAACCTACTCAATACACTGTAAAGCTGGGAGATAACCTGACAGCAATTACTGAACAGTTTTGTGGCAAGGGAAAGTCATGGCAGGAGATGGTTAAGGCTAACCCCCAACTTAAAGGACGGGAGGACTTGATAGATGTGGGAGAGGTGTTAAAAGTACCGAACTGTAAGGACGGCTGATATGAAGCTCCTTGACAGGTTGAACGCCTTGAGTAAGGTCTTACTGGGCGTGGGAATTGTTGATCTGTGGAAACAAGCCTACCAGTCCAAGGCAGAAGTACAGAAAGCAGAACGACTCGCCCAGCAAAAGCACCTACGGGAGGCTGCCATGATGGCTGAGAAAACTCTTGCTATTTGGTCTTCCCACCCTGGTTTCTGGAAGCGTTTGATTTGCCGCTGGCTTTTGGGTAATTTGCTAGATCAACTCAAGCAGCAATTAGAGCAGTGGCGCAAACGGCTGGTAGAAGTGGACAAGCTGGCTGAAGAAGCCAAAGCGCTTCTGAAAAAGGATATTCGCGACCCTCTGGAAAGCCAAGCCCTGTCCCAAGCTCTCGCCCTCTATGAGCGCTGTAGCCGGACTGTCCATGATGAGAAAGTGTTACAGGAAATCAACCAGTGCCAACGGGAACTGCAACGGCGGCAACAGTTCCAGGAATTGGTGACACAGGCAGAGGCACAGGCAGAAAAGCAGTTCTTCAAAGCAGCGATCGCTGCTTACCGTAAAGCCGAACAACTTTACCCTACTGATGCTGTGAAAGCGGCGATTGCCACATATGTTGCCCAAATCAAACAAGAAAAAACCTACTTAGCTGCCCTACAACAAGTTCAGCAAGCCTCTGAGTCAGGAAGATTACGAGGGGCGATCGCTCGTTTGGAATCTGCCCTGACTAACTTTCCCGCAAGAGACGGTATCGAATTGCTAGAACAGCTACAGCGCACCGTCAAAGGGAGAGAACAATTTCGAGCAGGGTTGACGGCTGAGCAAGCGGGTAATCTAAAAGAGGCTGCATCCCTTTACGAGACGGCTACTGCACTTTTGCCAGATCCAACGGCTTGCCGTACTCGCTTAGGAGTGTTAGCGCTCAAAACCCAAGATTGGGCAAAGGCACTGACTCACCTAGAGGGGATAGAAAGTGAACAAGCCGCATATCTGCGAGGGTATGCCCATGTTCACAAATGGAACCTGAAACAGGCAGCTCAGGCGTGGCAAGCTCTACCACACCCTGAGATGGCATCTGAGCGGCAAATCCTGCAACATCTCGCCCAACGGCAACGACTCCTAACCCTAGAAGGAATTGAGCAACTGGTTAAAGCGGGGAGCTTAGAGGCAGCCAAGGCAACGAGTGAGACATTGCTGGAGAAATTCGGCTTCGATCCCTTGGTACAGGGAAATTTGGATAACCATATTCAGCCGCGACTTGCCGCCGCAGTCTGGCAAAATTCGGACTGGGCAGCGATCTCCGAGGCAACAGAACAAGCATGGCTGGAGCAGCCTAGTATTACCTCCTTACACAACTGGGCAGTAGCGACTTACTACCGCGCCCAAAGTGACCCCACCAAGCTCTCTGATTTGATTGTTGCTTGGTCAACAGCGTTGGCAAATTTACCCGATGATCCGGCTCTGGGAGATGTGCCTTGGCTTGGAACCACACCTGTTGACTTTAGGCAAGTATCCCTAGACTTGCAGCGACTGCTGGAAGAGGCAATTGATACCTTTAAGGATCAAAATATTAACGAGTACCTAAAGTTACGCCATCGCTACCGCTTGGAAGTAGTAGCCCTGCGCTTAATGGGGGAGCCGCCAACGCGGGGCATGATGGTGAGGGATGTGTTTGTGACACCGGGCTGTTACCAGCGTTGCCATCCCCAGTGGCGCGATACTTGTGTAGATTCTATCGACCCTGGTCAAGACAGACTGCGCTCGCTCTATACTCCTTGGGGGGTAGCTGTTGCCGCTTGTTTAGAAGGGGATACCCAACGAGCCATGCAACTTAAGCCCTCAAGCAAGCCTGCTGTTGAGGCAGAATTCTTTGCTAAGAATTTCGTAGCTTACCATGAGGGCTGCTACCAGCTACAGCACCAACAATGGCGAGAGGCGATGACTCCCCTCAAGCAAGCCCAGGCAGAAATTAAAGCTTCGACCGCTTGGCAGGAAGAAGTAGATAGACTGTGCGGAGTGCAGCGCATCGCCCTTTCAGGGTTTAGAGAACATCTGGAGTTTGCCCAGTTTTGGTATCACCTCTTGGGGAGCCAACTAGCTAGCAGCTATCTGGCTGAGTACAAGGCGGAACAACTGCGGCAGAAACTTGCCGATGAACAAATCTCCACCGACAAAGCACTGCGAGAACTTCAAGAGATTAAACAAATTGATCAGCGCAATCCAGTTGTGCTTGACCTTATTGATAGAGTAGAACTCAGCCAAGAACTTGAAGAAATTAATCGGCTTTTCAGAAGCAATCAGCTTGAAGAGATACTTATGCGAACTAGGCAGTCGCGTCATCAGCGGGTTCACTACATCGTTGCTAAATTTTTTATAGACATATTAATTAATGGCATTAAGAGTGATGATTTGAACGACCCAGAAACGATTCAGCAAATAGGGCGCTGGGCTTACGAAATCTGCCCTGATGAACCCGCGTTCCAAGAAATTTACCACACCCTTAGATTGCGCTGTTAGGAGGCATGTATATGCAGAAGAATCCCTACGATATCCTGTGTGTTTCACAAGCTGCGTCGAAAGCCGAAATCGCCAAGGCTATGACAGTGGCAATGAAGCGCAAGCAATATCCTGTAGATGTCGTTGCCAAGGCTAAAAGTAGCCTAGTAAACTCTGATAAACGCATTATAGCCGACTATTTGCGTCCCATTTTGCCCACCATCAAGCGATTCAAATACACCGATTTATCCGCCTTAGAACAGCCAGCACCTACACTGGTGTTGCTGTCAGAATTTGATGGACTAGAGGGAGCGATCGCTCAAGCTGTCGAAGAAGAACGCCTGGAGTGGGAACCCTTACCCTTGCCCTTATCAGAATTAATTACCGAGGGCGTTACAGCCTGCAAAGAGGGACTTTACCCCAAAGCCGTCAAATATTTACAAGACTACTGCCAGAGTTGTCCTGACCACCACACAAAAAATTACATTGAAGCCCAAATGTGGCTGGTCAAGGCGTATCAGGTGAGCGGACAATATTCCAGGGCGATCACCCTGTGTCAGCAAATGATCACCCATGCCAATCCCCAAGTGCAAGCTTGGGCAACCAAGACACTGCCGTTAATATCCAGGGAGAGTTCCCGTGTCTGATGCACCTCAAACCTACGTCCTCAGCCAAGAGTTGCGCGACTTGGTTGTGCAAGAAATTGGCACCCTGAAGCAGCAAAATGTTTTGCTCCAGCAGTCCTTGCGGGAACAGCAAACCCAGGCAGCAGCGGCAACCGAAGATCTCTTCCTAGAACTGTTGGAAGTTGGGGATGCAATAGACGCCTTGCTTGACTACTTGGCAGATAACCCCAACCCCAGCCCTGAATTCCTCCAGCGGTTGCCTAGATCTATAGGAGCAGTTCATCGCAAGTTACTTAGTGTCCTAGGAAAGCGCCAACTCCTTCCCATAGAACTCGAAGTTACTAAGCCCGATTTCAACCTGTGCCGTGTGGTTGACCGGGAAGTACGAACTGACGTAGCAGATCAAACGATTACTAAAATTTTGCGCCGGGGGTTCCGTTGGGGTGGGAAGGTCCTGCGCCCAACTGAAGTGATCACCTCGGAACATGGAACGACGAGCTAGGTCTTATGAGTATAGCACTTCACGCAACTCCTTTTTGACACAGCCAGCCACGATCACTTGCTGCAAGGTCATAGAGGCGTCCAAGTCCAATCGGGAAACCGTATTGACCGCTGGTTTATTGCCGTTCACAGACAGCGTTGCTCACAACCTTGGCTTTAGCGCCAAAATGGTCAAGGTGTTCGTGTGAAGTTTTTGCAGCAATCTGACAAATTCTATGACGTCTAAGGAAAAAGATTCGACAGAGGCTCCTGCGTGGTTACGAGTATGGCGCAGCCAACAGGAAAATCTTCAGCTCGTCGTTATCGCATTGTGTTTGGCACTTTTGATCCGGACCTTTGTAGCAGAACCGCGCTACATCCCCTCCGACTCGATGCTACCGACCTTACAGCTAGGCGATCGCCTGGTGGTAGAAAAAGTTTCTTACCGATTTCGACCCCCAGCCACTGGCGATATTATTGTCTTTGAGCCGCCCGAGCAACTGCAACTTCTGGGATATGCCAAAGATCAAGCTTTCATCAAGCGCATCATTGGTGAACCTGGTCAAATCGTTAGTATTGACAATGGCAAAGTCTACCTGAACAGTCAACCCCTCCAAGAAGACTACATTGCAGAACCACCTAACTATCAGTGGGGGCCACAGCGGGTTCCTGAGGAGGAATTCTTTGTCATGGGGGACAACCGAAATGACAGCAACGATTCCCACATCTGGGGCTATTTGCCAAGAAAAAATATCATCGGTCGTGCCCGGTTTCGCTTTTGGCCCCTCAACCGCATTGGTTTCGTTGATCCAGTTGTTGGTCAAAACCGGTTAAAAGCGCAGATAGTGCATCAGCTGCGTAGTGAGATCGCCAGGTAGCGACAGCCTTAGCTGGAAATCAACCAAGTTTCGGTATGGCCCATACAGCATGCGATTTTGCACCACGGCATTGGCTAAAGACGGCTCAACTGCTGGAATTTGTGCCAGCCTCTCAACCGTTGCGGTATTAGGGTTGACCAACTGGGTAGTACAAAGATTTTCGTCGTAGTAACAAAACCTGAGAACCGGCTCTAGGGGCTTTAATCGCTGCAGTGGCAAACTCAAGGCGGCAGCGATGTCCTCCAGACAGTAAAACTTAACCCCAGCTCGGCAGAGTTCAACTAGCGATCGCGCTTGGTGAATCGACAACCCTGGTAGCCTTAGCCAATCATCTACACTAGCCTGATTCACATCTATCTGGATGCCCAGCGCTGCCGCTGCCGCAATTTCGGCAGTGGATTGTAGCCGGTAGTAGGGGTCATTCAGCAGCCGCGTCCGGAGTGCCTGAAACTGAGGGTTCAGTTGGCGCATTCGAGCCGCCGAGGGTAGCCAATCCTGCAATGCCATTATCTGTTCACTAGTGCTATCTTTTCTTTCAAACAATCCGGTCTAACAGCTGTCGGCGCTTTTGCTCAAATTCATACTCCGAAATCAGTCCATCCTGGCGTAGGCTATCGAGCTGGCGCAACGCATCCGCGATCGCACCTACCTGAATCGGCGTTTCAACGGGCCTTGAAGTCGCCGGTTCCAGATTAAGATTAAAATTGCGGTCAAATTCTTCTTTGTCTTGGGCTAAGTACCAAACCCCCTCAATTGCGCTAGCAACATGGGGAATGGGTGTCCAAGACAGCAACACATAAAGTAGCCCCCACAGCGGCTGTCCCAGATAAAACTTATGTAATCCACAGATCGGCATTACTGTGCCAGTAAAAGCCAGAATTGCGCTAACACTTCGACTTTTGGGCTTACTCAACATATTCCAGGGAACTCCACGTTAGCCAAACTCACAGTTTTAACAATTGCCAACTAGGTTCCGAAGGAAGATCGCCCCCAAATCCAATGAAGGTGCTGTCCCGTCCAAACCTACCATCTTCCTCTATGATATAGAACCCTTAAGCCTGGACTAGAATGGTACTAGATGTAACAATACGATTTACTGAGTGTTCTTACTTAGTTGAACGAAAGCGCTATGGGATTTTTTGACTCTGAGATAGTTCAGCAAGAAGCTAAACAGCTGTTTGAAGATTATCAAGCCCTGATCCAGTTGGGTAATAGCTACGGCAAATTTGACCGAGAAGGCAAAAAGCTATTTATTGAGCAAATGGAAGCCATGATGGAGCGCTACCGCATTTTTATGAAGCGCTTCGAGCTGTCTGAAGACTTTATGGCTCAAATGACCGTAGAGCAGCTCAAAACTCAGTTGGGTCAGGTTGGCATCACGCCGCAGCAAATGTTTGACCAAATGAACTCTACTTTAGAACGCATGAAAGCCGAGCTAGAAAAGCAACCTTAGTACAGCTACTTGGGGCGGTCAAACTCGGAAGGAGACCGGAACTGCTGCACCGGTGAATTCTTCAATGCCTTCTGCATAAAGTCTTGCCAGATGGGTGCGACGAATCCACCACCCGTGGCTCCGTGGCCCAGAGTTTTGTAGTCGTCATTACCCACCCAGACAGCCGTTGCTAACTGCGGTACATAGCCCACAAACCAAATATCCCGTTCTGAGGACGTTGTTCCCGTCTTCCCAGCTGCTGGACGGTCTAGTTGCCCTCCTTTACCAGTACCATTATTAATCACCCCCTGGAGTGCACTTGTGAGCGATGCCGCTGCCCAAGGCTCAAGAACTAGATGGGGTTTGGGCGTGTTGTCGAGCAAAACATTACCACTACTATCGGTTACACGGACAATCATCGTTGTCTCAGACTGCCAGCCATTATTGGCGAGGGTGGCATAGGCACTAGCCATCTCCAACGGCGTCACACCAATCGCACCCAGCGGCAAAGAAACCACAGGGTTCATCGGACTCTTGATGCCAAGGGTGCGGCAATTTTGAATTACTTTATTCAGCCCCACAGCCTGCCCAACCTTGATCGCTGGAACATTGCGAGATTGCTCTATGGCATATCGAAACGACATCTCTCCCTTGAACGTATCATCGTAATTTTTGGGAGAGTAGTAACCGCCAGGAACTCGATAGGTAACTGGGGTATCTTGTATAACCGATTCTGGCGTGTACTTACCAGAGGCAAAAGCGGTGTAGTAGACAAACGGTTTAAAGGAAGATCCGGGCTGGCGGTGGGCTTGAGTCGCACGGTTAAACTTGCTCTTGCCGTAATCAACACCGCCTACCAGTGCTTTAACAAAATGGGTACGTGGATCAACTGCAACCAAGGCCATTTGGTCAGCATATAGCCCCTCACCGCGAAGTCTATCATGCCAACGATTCACGGTTTCTTGCGCCATGCGTTGGAAGTCAGCATCAACAGTGGTTTGGATACGCAACCCGCCTTTTAGCACAGCATCACTGCCAAAATGCTTCGCCAACTCCTCAAACACTGCATCTGTGACGTAAGGCATCGTACTGGCTTGAAATGATTTAATCTTGCCAAGTTTGATTTTTTCTTGACGGGCTGCTGCTTTCTCTTGGGGCGTAATCCATCCCAGATCTAGCATGCGACTCAAAACAATTTCCTGTTGCTGTTTCGCCAGCTTCATGTTTACAAACGGACTGTAGTCTTGAGGAGCCTTGATTAAACCTGCCATCATGGCAGACTCAGCCAGATCTAAATTCGCAGCGGACTTGTTGAAGTAGGTTTGTGCTGCCGTTTCAACACCATAGTTGTTATGACCCCAATAAACTTGATTGAGGTACATTTCCAAAATCTGGTCTTTGCTCAAGATTTGCTCCAATCGGATTGCCAGTACCGCCTCTGCTATTTTTCGGCTAAACTGGCGCTTGTGGGAGAGAAAGACGTTTTTCACCAACTGCATGGTGATAGTCGAGCCGCCTTCCACGACCGAGTCCCGCTTCCAGTTGGCCAACACGGCGCGACCTACACTGCTGAGGTTAATGCCATGGTGAGTATAGAAGAAGCTATCTTCGCTCGCCACCACCGCCCGTTTCAGGTGAGGGGAAATTTGATCTAAAGGTACGACTTCGCGATTAGCTTCGCCGTGGATAGCGGCAAGCACTTTGCCCTTAAGGTCGTAAACGTAACTCGTTTGTGAGGGCAAGTAGTTGCGCAAAACTCTGACATCCGGGAGGTTGCGGAAGCTAATTGCTAAGCCAACCAGTCCCCCGGCTACAATGGCACTAGTCAGCATCGTGGTTACCAGTAGGGTGCCGCCGGTTACCTGAATGACTCCTTTGGCAAACTTAGGAACGGGTGATGGCTTTCTGTGTTGTTTCTTTTGAAGAGTGCTAGACGACACGGCGATTTTACTTCCTGATTTTTAGAGAAGAGCGTAAATTCGATGGCGAAGAAATGTAGTTGATTTTTGCAATTATAGTATTTTGAAAGTTGAGCGCTTAAACAGAATCGCGAGTGAGTATAAATAACCCTATTTCCCTTGTGGAAGGCATAGTTAAGAGTCAATCTCCTAGTATGACGCAAAGCCAAGGAGGCTCCGATTGGGGGGAAACTTCTCCCTCCGACACTCCGTTCGCTTGGCTGCGTCGCGGCGTGAGTGAGATTTTTCCAGATCAGGCTGACTCTGATAATCCTTATGAGAGTCTGGATAAGCGGTTGGCGACCACGAACCGACCAATGCGTGTCAAGTTAGGAATTGACCCCACGGGTGCTGACATCCACCTCGGTCATAGTATCCCAGTGCGGAAACTGCGAGCATTTCAGGATGCTGGGCATACAGCTGTTTTAATTATTGGTGATTTTACCGCTCGGATTGGCGATCCAACCGGAAAATCAGAGGTGCGTCGCCAGCTGACAGAAGAGATGGTAGCTCAAAATGCTCAGACTTATTTAGACCAAGTGCGTCCTATTTTGGATTTTGACACGCCCGGACGATTAGAAATTCGCTATAACTCAGAGTGGCTCTCAAGGCTCACTCTGGCAAAGACTCTGGAGTTGTTGTCCACGATGACTGTAGGGCAAATGCTGGCAAAGGAGGGGTTCGCCGAACGCTACGAAAAAGAGAATCCGATTTATCTACATGAGTTCCTTTATCCGTTGATGCAGGGCTATGATTCCGTAGCAGTTGAGGCAGATGTGGAATTGGGAGGGACAGACCAAAAGTTTAATATCGCTGTAGGGCGAGATTTGCAACGCCATTTTGGTCAGACGCCTCAGTTTGGGGTGCTAATGCCGATTTTGTTGGGAACAGATGGAGCACAGAAAATGTCGAAGTCGCTGGGGAATTATGTGGGGGTATCAGAAGACTCGCTAACGATGTATTCGAAGCTGGAGAAGATTCCCGACAATTTGCTAGAGCGGTATTTTGAGTTGTTAACCAGTTTACCAATGGAAACTCTGCCAGAAAATCCGCGCGATCGCCAGAAACTTCTCGCCCTCGATATTGTCACGCAGTACCACGGCTCGGAAGCAGCGCTCTCGTCGCAGCAGGCAGCTCGCTCCCTGGTTCAGGGAGACACGACCGACACCTCTGCTGTACCAGAATTTTCGCTTTCAACTGTGCAGTTTCCTGCTAAGTTGTTTTATATCCTCAGTGCCAGTGGCCTGTGCAAAAATAGCTCAGATGCCCGACGGCAGATTCAAGGGGGAGCGGTGCGGCTGGATGGCGATCGCATTGCCCAAGTAGACCTGTCCTTCGATGACCCAGCCCAGTTGTGCGGCAGGGTGTTGCAGTTCGGGAAAACCAAGTTTATCCGGCTAGTACCTTGAAGTAAATGGCAGTTGCAGAGCAGATTATTGTTCCCCTAGATGTACCTAACGATGCAGCGGCGATCGCCCTGATTGAACATCTGCCCCAAGTTACTTTTTGGAAGGTCGGTTTAGAGCTATTTGTCAGCAGTGGACCTGGGATTTTGTCAACGCTCAAGAACAGGCAAAAGCGCATTTTCTTGGACTTGAAGTTTCACGACATCCCCAACACTGTTGCCGGTGCTTGTCGGGAAGCCGCTCGTTACGGTGTGGATTTACTTACCATCCATGCCGCCTCTGGTAGAGAGGCGCTAACTTGTGCTAGTGCAGCTGTACAGGAGGGGGCAGCCCAGGCGGGTGTCTCCCCCCCTAAGTTAATTGCGATTACGCTGCTAACCAGTATTTCACCCAGGCAGCTGGCTTTTGACTTGAAAATTCCCCTGGAGTTGCCAGACTATGCCTTACAGATGGCACTGCTAGCTCAAGAGACGGGGTTGGATGGGGCAGTTTGCTCTCCCCAAGAAGTGCAGCAGCTGCGGCAAACCTGTGGCGATGACTTTCTGCTTGTCTGTCCGGGTGTACGACCCAGCTGGGCATCTGCGGGCGATCAGAGGCGATCGCTCACCCCAGCTCAAGCTATTAAAGCTGGGGCAGATTACCTCGTCATCGGGCGTCCCATCACCGCCGCCTCTGACCCAAAGTCAGCCTGGGAGCGGATTTGCACAGAGTTAGCAGAAGTTTCATGACTTTTATGGCACGACGACTAATGAGATGGTGGATTGTCGGTATCAGCTGGCTCAGCATAGGATGGGCAGTACCCCAGTCCTCAACTTGCCCAGCTAATGTCGAAACATTAACGACCCAAATGCTCCGGGATTTGCCCGGCTATGCCAATCGCACCAGTCAACGCGCCCGTCGCCTGAACAGAACAAGTGACGTTTCCAGTTATATGCTTGTGGCAGGACGCCCAGAATTTGCCCCTCTGAAACTTGGCCCCGGTGAATATACCCCAGCTATAGCATCTTTCGGACAAGAGCCAAAACAGGTTTTCTTTACCACCCTGGAGCGGCAGTACACACTTGGCAAAGAGGTTGATTTACAGCAATACCACTGGCTATTTTTAACCCAAACTGCCAGTGGTTGGCGCTTAGCAATGATGTTTTCCCAAATTGGTCCCTACCCAGCTGGACAGCCCCCTACACCGCCACGAGACAGTAGTAACGGCATTATTGCCCAGGCGGTTAGTACCTGGTTGGACGATTGTCAAGCGGGAGCTGTGCATACGCGTATCCCATAGCTGCCTACTCCCTACTCCCCACTCCCTACCTCGTTGGAGCGGATTTCGTCTAACTTGGCACGCACCGCCTGAATATCTTGCCACATTAACCATTTAGGACTACCTTGTTCCTTGGAAGGATTCCGTAGCAGGTATGCTGGGTGGAGAATCGGCATACATACACGCCCTTCCCACTCCAGCCAAGTCCCGCGAATTTTGGTAATGCCTCGTTTATCGCCGGTTAAACCTTTTACTGCAGTTGCGCCGGTGAAGAGAATAATTTTTGGGTCAACTAGGCGAATCTGTTCCAACAAGTATGGAATGCACGCTTTGATTTCTTCAGTGGTGGGAACACGGTTGTTGGGTGGGCGGCACTTAAGTATGTTGACAATGTATACATCGTGTTCAGTATCCAGTTTGACAGACGCCAGAATTTTTTCTAGCAACTGCCCAGCTTTGCCGACAAAAGGCAGCCCCGTTTCGTCTTCGTTTTGACCAGGCGCTTCTCCCACAATCATGATGGGCGCTTTGAGGTTACCACGTCCAACGACAGCGTGAGTCCGACTATCTCCTAGTTCACACCGATGACACTGGTTGCAATGCTGTGCCACCTGGGTCATGGTGGAATAGGTGCCGGGAGGAATGGGAATTTTGGCGTCTGTCGGAATCAGCTCTGGTTGTGACACCGCTGGCGGCGCTGCTTGGTCAACGGTTGAGTCGTCAAAGAGGCTGAGTTGGTCGTCGCTGGTCATGAAAATGGAATGAGTGGGTGAGGGAAGATAGCATCAGCAGTGTCAAAAGATTTATTTTATCAGTTGAATTAAGCAAAAATCTGTCATCATAGAAACAAGTTGGCCGCAATGTGCATGGGGGAACTATGTCACCTTCCCCAATTTTCCGTGACCGCACCTGTGCCGGTGAACAACTGGCTCAAGCTATTCACGCTGTTGTGGCTCAGTTGAGTTCATCTGGGGTTTCGGCTCAGCCGGTTGTGTATGCGCTGCCACGGGGGGGACTGCCAGTGGCAGCACCGGTAGCGCGTCTATTAGGTTGTCCGTTAGATATTGTAGTGGCGAAAAAGATTAGCCAACCAGAAAACCCAGAGTTGGCGATTGGTGCGGTGACTTCCTCTGGACAAGTACTCTGGAGTAACCAAACACCATTTCGTAAACAGCATTCCCGTCGGCAAGAAGCGGCGCTCACGGAAGCCCTGAACAAAGCCCAGTCTCAACTGGCTCAACTAGCTCCTGCTTGCCCTCAGGTTAACCAAAAGGGTGCGATCGGCATCTTGGTTGATGATGGGATTGCCACTGGAATGACAATTGCGGTAGCGGCTCAAGCCTTGAGAGCGAAAGCTCCAGCAGAGGTGTGGCTTTGTGCCCCAGTGGCTCCGCTTGAGTTACTGCCTTGGCTGCAATCGTGGGGCGATCGCATCATTGTCCTGGAAACACCCCAGCCATTCCTCAGTGTCAGTCGCTTTTACGCGGAATTTCCCCAGGTTGAAACCGAGGAAGCTTTAGTCTATCTCCAGCAACAAAACGACTGGTTAGGGGGTAGGGGATGTTAGAAACACTTTTGGTTGTTGCCGTTGGTCTGATGCCGTCGCTGCTTTCCGTATGGCTGATGCGTAAGAGCCAGGCACGGACACGAACTAGGTTGAGAGCGGCAATGAGCGTCCCAGCAGTAAGGCAACTGCGAAGCACCTCCGGGTTCTCCCCAGATCGGTACTACCTGGAAGGAGTTGGTTTTCTCATTGGCGACATTAGCTGCCGGTTTAACGCGCGGTCTGCCTACCTCCGGTGTGCAGTCAATCCCCAGGGTCCGTGTCAAGGTTGCCGCCACTATAACCCGGTAGCTCCCTCTTTCAGCAGCAAATAATACAGTTGTCCATTCCCACCAGTCATCCCAGCGCGATCGCCTGCTAGCTTGCCAGTTCCCATGTAATAATCAACACGGCCTGGTCCTTTAATCGCGGTTCCGGTATCTTGATCGAGCACGTAGCGGCTAACAGTACGATACTCCATCTGACCTGTGGCATTGGGAAACGGAAGTGAGGTGTGAATCAGCGCTAAAGCACCTGGAGGCATCAGGGATTTATCTGTTGCAATTGAGCGCTCCGCTGTCACCGGCACGTTGATGCTACCCATAGCTGGGGCACCGTTGGTTTCCTTGAAAAAAACAAAGCCGCGAACGCGGGGCAGATAACTACTTAGTTCATATGGATGCTGGTTGAAATAACGGCTCATAATCGGTAGTGTCATACCTTTTAGGGGCAATTTCCCATCTTTCGCCAGTTCTCGCCCAACACTGGTGTAGGGGTAATCCGTCTTACCGGCGAAGCCAACGGTCATTTCAGAGCCATCCGTCAGCAGAAGTCGAGCAGAGCCTTCAATGTGAACTAGGAATGATTCCAGGCGATGGCGCATCCAGGCTAACTCCAACCCTCGCAGCGGACTTTTCGCCCCCAGCAGACCATCCTTTCCTTCCAACTGAGCGCGGGTAGGGTTAGGGTGACGCCATCTAGTAAAATCCGCTGGCAGCCGATAGATGGGATAGCGATACTCCACTGTCGGCACGCGACTAGCAGGATAAATCGGCTCATAGTAGGCGGTAAATAAAACATTTCCCTTCCCGTCTTTGCCGACTGACTGGTAGAATGCAAACTCGCGCTTCACAGCCGACTCAAGTTCCTCCGGTGACTGGGAGGTAAGAACCAACTGACGGAATCGTTCCAGACTGCGAATCACGCGATCGCGCGTAATCCCAGGCACTGGATACCGCTCGTAAGCGGCAGCAGCATCGCCAGTTTGCAGATAACACAGACTGTTATCAATTGAAGCCAACAGCGCCTGCCTGTCTCCGAGCTGACCGCTTTTACTCCAAATCTGCTCATCCAGACCTAAGCGCTCTGACTGGCAACAAGTGACATTCTGGTTTTGTGCATAGAGCGTTCCCACTGGGAAACTAGCAACAGATGTCACGGAAGTCAAGATCGCCACTCCCAGACTGAGGTTCATCAAAGCAATTGTCTTTCTCATGACTCAGGAAAATCGTTCCACACTAGAGCTAAAGATCGGTTCCACTCGGATCGCTAAGATCCGGGATGGACGAACAACCATGTACTCCCCCTGAATATTTTTGAGCGGCACGCTGATGAAGTCATTCGAAGCAGCCTTCGGCATGAGTTCGCCGCTGTACCACTTCTGAAACTCTTGAATGTTGGAAAAACGCACTTCTTCGCGGTGTCCACCTTCCATCAGCAGGTGTACGACGTACTCACTGGGAGTTCTTGGCATACTGAAGAACTATCTTAAACGCATTCACCCTATTGTCAACCACCTACCCCCCAGATGGGAATAGGCTGAAAAACAGTTCCCACCACTCCCATCAGGAAAACAAATTAAATCGGTGCAGCTGAGCTTCAATCATCTGGGGCAGTATTTTTTTGAGTTCTGCGCCGTCTTTAAAAATCGTCGGTAAGGCAGCGATCTATCCCAGCACGACCAAACATCTGCCGATAAGCGCATCTTTATTAGTCGATTGATGTGCCCTCATCTGTAGCAGTTGCTTTGGTTGATAATTCCCTAGCTACAGCTTTGAACTCTTGCTGTTCCTCAGCTGTCAAGTAGGTGTTACCGCTAGCTGGGCGGTGAGGGTTACCTCCATCTGACAGGTAGCGTCGGCGGCTAAGGGCGAACAGTTGCCTCAGGCGCTCGTATTGTTGTTGCTTAGTAGGTGTGGTCATGTTGCCTCCAATGGCAGAACTTCACCATCTAACATGAGACGCCTACTACTCTAGCTCTACTCTGAGAGAGCTAGTACTCGTGGGCAGGCACTAGCGCACAATTATCTACAGCCCGAATTGAACTTATCAAACACCAAACCTATGTGTTACATTTATAATACAGATAGGATCTAATCTCTGGTCGCGGCTTTCATTTACTATAGAAGTTACAGGAAGAGTGTGATAATTTTAACATAGGGGAAGCAGTGCTGCTGACGATTACCACTACTCATTCACCAGCAACAGATCTGGGCTACCTGCTGCACAAGCACCCGGATCGGTGGCAGGAGTTTGAACTTTCTTTTGGTAAAGCCTACGTCTTCTATCCTGAAGCCCAGCATGAGAGTTGCACTGCTGCCCTGCTGTTAGATATTGACCCGGTGGGACTGGTGCAGGGACGGCGCTTAGGAGCTACGCTGTCACAATATGTCAATGACCGTCCCTATGTGGCTTCGTCGTTCTTGAGTGTAGCGATCGCCCAAGTATACGGCAGCGCCCTAGCCGGACGCAGCAAAGATAAACCAGAACTGGTAGAGACAGCCTTATCCTTAAAAGCAAAACTGTCTGTCTTGCCGTGTCGTGGCGGCGAAGCAGAACTGCGACGCCTATTTGAACCATTGGGCTACACTGTTAGTGTCCAGCGTCATGCCCTGGATGAAAAGTTTCCTGACTGGGGAGAAAGCCCTTACTTTACCGTTGAATTGCAAGGTACAGTCCGCTTGCAAGAGCTGTTGTCCCACCTCTATGTCCTGATCCCAGTCCTGGATGATGACAAACATTACTGGGTGGGTGATGAAGAAGTTGACAAACTACTTCGCCACGGTGAAGGCTGGCTGGCATTCCATCCAGAGCGGGAACTGATTGCCAAGCGTTACCTCAAACGGCAGGGATATCTGGTGCGTGCAGCACTGGCGCAGCTGGTAGAGGAAGATAATCCCGATCCCGACAGCGCCCAAGAGAATCACGCGCTTGAAGAAACAGTGATTGAAGAGCGGATTAGCCTCAACCAACAACGCTATCAGGCGGTAATAGCAACACTCAAGCAGTGCGGGGCAAAACGGGTGCTGGACTTGGGCTGTGGTGAAGGACGGCTCTTGAAGGTGCTGCTGCAAGATAAAAGCTTTGAGCAAATTGTGGGAGTGGATGTCTCCTACCGGACTCTGGAAATTGCCCATGAGCGGCTAAATCTGGAGCGCCTGCCGCTGATGCAGCAACAGCGCATTAAGTTAATCCAGGGCTCGCTGACCTACCGCGACAAGCGGTTGAACGGATATGACGCCGCCACTGTGGTGGAGGTAATTGAGCATCTAGATCCGCCGCGACTGGCGGCATTTGAGCGCGTTGTGTTCGAGTTCGCGCTTCCTGCTGCTGTCGTGATGACGACGCCGAACGTGGAGTATAACGTGAAGTTTGAGAATTTGCCTGCGGGGAAGTTCAGGCACAAAGACCACCGCTTTGAGTGGACCCGTGAGGAGTTTCAGTCGTGGGCTAGGCGAGTGGCAGAACGCTGTGGTTATTCTGTGCGGTTTCTACCAGTAGGGCCGGAAGATCCATCTGTGGGGGCACCAACGCAGTTAGCGTTGTTCACTCGCGGTAACAGTAACTAAAAAATAGATGAAACTAACCATCCCTGAACTCTCCCTCGTTGTACTCATAGGTGCTTCAGGCTCCGGCAAGTCTAGCTTCGCCCGGAAGCACTTTAAAGCGACTGAGGTGCTGTCATCGGATTTTTGCCGGGGACTGGTTTCGGATGACGAAAATGACCAAGCTGCAACTAAAGATGCTTTCGCAGTATTGCACTATATCGCCGCTAAGCGGTTGGCAGCTGGAAAATTGACAGTGATTGATGCCACGAACGTACAGGCTGAAGACCGTAAACCGCTTTTGGAGTTGGCGCGTGAGTATCACTGTCTGCCGGTGGCAATCGCTCTCAACCTACCAGATCAGCTATGTCACGAGAGAAACCAGCAGCGTCCTAACCGCAACTTCGGCCCCCATGTTGTGCGGCGTCAAAGCCAATTGATGCGGCGATCGCTCCGTAATCTAAAACGCGAGGGCTTCCGCTATGTTCATATCCTCAATTCCCCAGAGGAAGTTGAAGCAGTTAGCATTGAACGTCAGCCACTCTGGAATAACCGCAAGCACGAACATGGACCGTTCGACATCATTGGTGACATCCACGGCTGTTGTGATGAATTGTCAGCACTCCTGCAACAGCTGGGGTACGAAATCACTACTGGAACCTCCAGTGAGTCCCTTTGGAGTGGTTCCGTCTATAGCCATCCCCAAGGTCGCAAAGCAGTCTTTTTGGGCGATTTAGTAGACCGAGGGCCACGCATACTGGACACGCTCAAGCTGGTTCATAATATGGTCGAGGCAGGCACCGCTTTATGCGTTCCTGGCAACCACGACATCAAGCTGATGCGTAAGCTGCGGGGCAAGAATGTAAAAATTAGCCACGGGTTAGACAAGAGCCTTGCAGAAATCGATACCCTACCAGAAGAAATTCGCGCACCCTTCTCTAAAGAACTGGCTAATTTCCTGGATTCTCTGGTTAGCCACTACGTTCTTGACGGCGGTTGTCTAGTTGTGGCCCATGCAGGAATGAAGGAGACAATGCAAGGGCGCGGATCTGGCAGAGTGCGCGACTTTGCCTTGTATGGCGAAACCACTGGTGAAACGGACGAGTTTGGTCTGCCAGTGCGCTATAACTGGGCGGCAGAATACCGTGGTAAGGCGACCGTAGTCTATGGGCATACACCAGTACCAGATCCGGAATGGCTCAACGGCACTATTAACATTGATACGGGCTGTGTTTATGGTGGCAGATTGACAGCGCTGCGTTACCCAGAAAAGGAACTGGTTAGTGTACCAGCTGCCCGAACTTACTGTGAATCGGCAAAGCCATTTCTGCCTGAAGAAGACCAAGTAGGGGCAATTCATGAATTGCCTGGATTGACGGCACAGCAGCAGCTGGACGATGTTCTGGATCTGGAAGACATCTTGGGCAAACGCATCATTACCACTGCTCTGCACAAAAATGTCACCATCCGAGAAGAGAATGCGATCGCGGCGCTGGAAGTCATGAGCCGGTTCGCTGCCAATCCCAAGTGGCTGATCTACCTACCGCCCACTATGTCGCCCTGCGAAACTTCAGTTGAACCAGGATTGTTGGAACATCCTAAAGAAGCCTTTTCCTACTATCGGCATCAAGGCGTCTCCAAGGTACTCTGCGAAGAAAAGCACATGGGTTCAAGAGCCGTGGTTATAGTTTGCCGTGACGAGGCAGCAGCACGGCAGCGCTTCGGTGTCGTTGATGAAGGCATCGGTATCTGTTACACCCGCACTGGTCGGCGCTTCTTCGATGACCCAACGCTAGAAAACCACCTGCTGGCAAGGCTGCAAGCGGCACTAGAAACAACTGACTTTTGGCAGGAGTTCAATACTAACTGGGTGTGTTTAGACTGTGAATTGATGCCTTGGTCAGCTAAAGCTCAGGAACTGCTGCAACGGCAGTATGCGGCGGTGGGATCTGCATCCCTTGCGGCGCTGGCTGAGGCTGTGGCGGTGTTGGCACAGGCTTCTTTACGGGGAGTTGATGTCGGTGCGTCCTTGTCTCACTACGAGCAGCGAGCGGCAATGGCTAATCAATATGTCGATGCCTACCAGCGTTACTGCTGGTCGGTTGACTCGGTGAGTGACCTTAAACTTGGTCCGTTCCATATCCTGGCGACGGAGAAAGCGGTGCATATCGATCAGGATCACCAGTGGCACATGGATATGCTGGCAAGAATTTGCCGCGCAGATGAGGCGTTATTGCTGGCAACTTGTTACAAAATAGTTGATGTTACTGATCCAGAGAGTCAGGCAGATGGCATTCAGTGGTGGCAAGAACTCACCGCTAGCGGTGGCGAAGGGATGGTGGTCAAGCCATTTAACTTCATTGTCAAAGGGCAGCGAGGACTGGTGCAGCCATCTGTGAAGTGCCGGGGGCGGGAATATCTGCGGATTATCTACGGTTTGGAGTACACGGCACCGGAGAATTTGGCAAGGCTGCTAAAGCGCGGTTTATCTGCCAAGCGGTCACTAGCCCTGCGGGAGTTTGCTTTGGGCATTGAAGCGCTGGAACGCTTTGTGCGCCATGAACCGCTGCTGAGGGTTCACGAATGTGTCTTCGGCATTCTGGCACTGGAAAGCGAACCCGTAGATCCACGCCTTTGACAGCATTCGGATAAGCCAGGGCTTGCTGCCGGGGTAGGCAGCATCCAAACTGACGCCCACCGCTCCTATCTACTTTATAATTGCCACAGGGTAATCTGGGTTAGCAGGATTTGGAATTAATCGCTGATTCTTACAATCCGCTAATAAATCTAGTAATTCCAATACAACCTGACCAATTAAAACCTCATCACCTACTACCAACGCTTCAACAGTAGCTTCCCGTCCAACACATTCCACTATCACACTGTCAGTAACTCCAATAGACTCCTCAAATCCATTCGCATATCTAGCAATTTGTTGACGTCGAATCCGCAAACCCAACTGTTCTCTAATATGAGATGGAATTACCAGCGTCAATGCACCAGTATCAACTAGAGCTTGAGTTTCACACTGACGTAAAAGGTGAGGCGCAAGAAAACCTCGACTCACTAAGGTTTCATCGCTTGCATTAGTCAGTTTCACATTAACCCGTATTGCTCCCATTTGTACCGACTTCATATCGAAGCATCCATAAAAAACTAGTTACCGAAAATATTCTGATTTATGGATCTCAATTATAACAACATCTATTCAAAAAGATACTTAGAAGGTTCATCGCTCTTTTCTGGCAATAACACTACTTTGAATCACGCTCTTATCAAGTCAGAGATTCGGCAATTTTCCTGCATTCGCTTGGACACAAGCACAGCTAAACCCCGATTCAATATGCTGATTTTTTATCACTATGTCTTGAATATTCCTCTGCTGCTCCTATTAAATTAGAGCAGCACAGATATAAATCCGTAACGGGAGCATGTCACTTGTGTAAAGTGTTCAGATAGTAATCAGGCCATTGAGATAAGCACAACGATGAGCTAGGACTTGCGGGACATTTTCCTGTTTCCACTGCGCGCCG
>JAABUZ0100003471.1_pt1 | contig 23292 bp, 22 predicted proteins | sample 5562091 | NCBI WGS metagenome assembly JAABUZ01 (sample SAMN12813069, study PRJNA571459) | rock metagenome | isolation source: Antarctica rocks | place: Antarctica: Victoria Land, Linnaeus Terrace sud | collected 2015-12-21
AGCGGTACGGGGTATGTCCCGCGCCCCGCGAAAGGTGAACGCGACCAGCCGAACCCGCGGCGCGTCGGGTAGGGCGACGAGCCCGCCGACGAGCCCCGCGACGTACCGGCCCACGCCCGTCACGGCGCCCAGCAGCGGGGTGGCATCGAGGGCGACCTGCACGCTGCGCGACCCTAGCTCGCGCGGCGGCATGAGGCAGCAACCCGGGCACAGCCACCCGCGCACACCGTGGCGCGCCGCAAGGCATGCGAGGACCGGCTCTCGTACCCTGGCAGGTGCCGCTGTGCGGCGGCACCGGCTCCGCGGTCTGGTACTACCAGCCGAACTCCATCAGCCTGCCCGACGAGAGGACGCCCGTGAGCGTGACCACCGCCCCGGCTCGCAGGGTGGAGGAGACCCCGTCCCCGGGCGACGCCCCACTGCCCGTCGAGCCGCAGGGCCCCTACGTCACGGTCGTGCTGCCCTGCTTCAACGAGCAGGACCACGTGCTGCTCGAGATCGAGCGCATCAGCGCCGCCCTCGAAGCCAGCGGGTACAGCTACGAGCTGCTGGCGATCGACGACAAGTCGACCGACCACACTCTTGAGGTGCTGCGGCAGGCGCAGGAGCGCTTCCCCCACATGCGACTCATGCCCTTTCGGCGCAACGGCGGGTCCGGCACTGCGCGGCGCATCGGCACCCAGGAGGCGCAGGGCCGGGTCGTGGTGTGGACCGACGCCGACATGACCTACCCCAACGAGCGCATCCCCGAGCTCGTGCGCTACCTCGACGACAACCCCGACATCGACCAGGTCGTCGGTGCCCGCACCACAGAGGAGGGCACGCACAAGTGGGCCAGGGTCCCTGCCAAGTGGGTCATCCGCAAAGTCGCCAGCTCGCTGTCCGGCACCCGCATCCCGGACCTCAACTCCGGGTTGCGGGCGTTCCGGCGTGATGTCGCCCTGCCTTACCTTCGCCTGCTGCCCCCCGGCTTCTCCTGCGTCACCACGATCACGATGGCGTTCCTGTCGAATCAGCACGGCGTCGACTACGTCCCGATCGACTACGCCAAGCGCGCCGGCGTGAGCAAGTTCCATCCCTTCCGCGACGCCTACCGGTACATCCTCCAGGTGCTGCGGATGGTCATGTACTTCAACCCGTTGAAAGTCCTGATGCCGCTGGCGCTGTGGTTGATGGCCATCGGTGTCGTGAAAGCGGTGACCGACGTCGTCCGCTACAACTTCCACATCACGACTTCCACCCTTCTGCTGGTGGTCGTCGGGTTTCAGATTGCTGTCCTGGCCCTCATCGGTGACCTTGTCGTGCGCTCCAGAAGCGGCTGACCAGCGTCAGTCGCCCGTGCTGGCTCCACTGTCGGCAACGCCTACCCGCACTTGCTGCAGGCGGCGGCGCTCCAGTAGCACGGCCACGCCCGCTAGGCCCAGATCGGCCGAGGTCAGGAGCACGCGCGAGGCAAGCGCGACCAGCAGTGCCTCCGCGGCTGGGAGTACGGGGCTGAGTGCGAGTACCAGCACAGCTTCGCGCACGCCGGCGCCTGCCGGCGCGATGATGACCAGGAACCCGACTGTCCACGCGAGCGAGAAGGCTCCGATTGCGAGAATGGGTGAGAGCGATCCAGCGGCGCTCAGGTTTTGCACTAGAACGGCCAGTTGCAGACCGTAGGCGAGCCACGCGACCAGCGCCCAGCCGGCGGCTGCGGAGATTCCGGGGGCAGTCAGCCGGTCGGTCGGTGGCTGGCGGTGAACAAGCCGGAAGACCCGCGACAGCAGCGGATTGAGCACGCGTGGGTGCAGCAGTATCAGCAGCAGCGGAACGACCAGGAATGCCCATGCGTAGGTGCGCAGCGCGTCCGGCTCTGACAGGGGAAGCGATGCTGCAGCCACGAGCAGACCGGTTGCGACGCCGATGGCGAGGGTGATGACTGCCACGACGGCGGACCGCCGGGCCGGTACCTGCAGGTCTCGCCCGAGTTCGACCTGTGCGAGAACGGGCCAGACCGAGCCGGGCAGGTACTTGCCGAGCTGCGAGACGAAGAAGATGCGCGCCGCCGGGCGCAGTCGAAGCGCAGACCCGAGGTCGGCGAGGATGCAACGCCAGGACAGCATCGTGGCGACGGAGGCGATCAGCACACCGCACTCGGCCAGCAGCAGGCGGCCGACGCTCAGCCGTTCGAAGGCATCGCGGATCCTGCCGCCCTGCGAGCCGATGGCGACGGCGCAGCTGACAAATGCCGCGAGCACGAGCAACCATCGGAGCACGCGACGTGCAGTCGGCGCGCCTCCACCCCGCAGTTGCCGCACCCGGTCAGGGTATGGGGGCTGCGGTAGACCGCCGTTCGGGGCGCTGAGGGGGCGCAGCCATCACCTCCGGACATCGAGTGTGGCGGCGGGCCGACGACGGACGGGCGGTGGAAGGTCATGAACCTCCTGGCGTTCGGCACCTACGACCTTTCGGCTCACCCGCGGTTCGAGACAATCCTGCAAGGTTTGCAAGCACACGGTGACCGCGTGGTCGAGGTGAACGTTCCGCTTGGGCTTGATACCGCCAGTCGGGTCGCCCTGCTGAGGCAGCCCTGGCGCCTTCCGCAACTGGCTCTGAGGCTGCTCTCACGGTGGGTGGTTCTGGGCGTACGCGGCCGGGTCGCCTGGCGCAAAGAGCGCCCCGATGCGGTGCTGGTGGGCTACCTGGGCCACTTCGATGTGTTGCTTGCGCGCCTGGTCTTCGGACGTCGTGCTGTGATCGTGCTCGACCACCTGATCTTCGCCGCGGATACAGCGAGGGACCGAGGTCAGTCCTCAGGATGGAAGATTGCCCTCCTGCAGCGGTTGGACCAGGCCGCAGTACGCGCCGCGACGATCGTTCTGGTCGATACCCCTGAGCATGCGGCGATGGTGAGGCCGGGATGGAAGGACCGCTGCATCGTCGTGCCGGTCGGCGCTCCCGCTGCCTGGTACGACGCTGGACAAGCTCGGAGGGACGCTGACCCGGAGTCCCCGCTGCGGGTGGTCTTCTACGGCTTGTTCACACCTCTGCAGGGTGCGCCATGCATCGGACGGGCGCTCGGACTGCTTGACGACGTGCCAGGAGTCACCGCACGGATGATCGGTCGCGGTCAGGACCTGGCCGAAGCGCGGCTGGCGGCAGCCACAAACGCGCGGATCGTCTGGGAGGACTGGGTACCGGCTACGGATCTGCCAGCGCTGGTGTCCCAGTACGACATCTGCCTCGGCATCTTCGGTACCTCCGCGAAGGCGATGCGTGTGGTGCCTAACAAGGTTTATCAAGGAGCTGCCGCGGGGTGCGCCATAGTTACGTCTGACAGTCCAGCCCAGCGGGCCGCATTCGGCGACGCCGCATGCTACGTGCCGGCTGGGGATGCGATTGCGTTGGCTGGACTGCTGCGCAAGCTCGCAGCAGACCGGTCTGCCGTGACCAGACTCGGTATGGCTGCTCGTGCCCGCGCGCAGGAGTTGTACCGTCCTGAAGCGGTCGTACGGACCTTGCGAGAGTCCCTTGTCACGCTCTGCAACCCCGCTGTCTAGCTGTCCGACACCGCCGTCAAGGAGGCCTGCCGTGGTTGCACTTGCTCCGTACCGAGTCCCCCTCGCTCCTCGTGCCGCGCTGCGGTACGACGTCGTCCGGCGTGAGGTGGACTGGCTGCGTCCGTCTTCTCTGTTGGAGATCGGGTGTGGGCTCGGTGGTTTCGGTGCGCGTTTCGCGGCCTCGGGCATCGACTACCTCGGTGTTGAGCAGGATGAGGCATCGTGCGCGGTGGCCGAACCGCGGGTCAGGACCGCCGGGGGCCGGGTCGTCTGCGGTAACTACGCCGACGTCGTATCAGCAGGTGCGGAATTCGATGTCGTGTGCGCGTTCGAGGTGCTCGAGCACATCGAGGACGATGCATCGGCTTTGCACGACTGGCGTCGGTTCGTCCGCCCGGGTGGCCACCTGCTGTTGTCCGTACCCGCTTGGCAAGACATGTTCGGCGGCTCCGACGTGTTGGCAGGTCACTACCGCCGGTACTCGCCCGACGAGCTGCGCACCCGGCTGCTCGACGCGAAGTTTGTCCAGCCGCGCGTCACGGTGTACGGGTGGCCTTTGGGGTATGCGCTTGAGGCCGTGCGTAATCGTTTGGCTGCCCGGCGGCTCGGTCAGGCAGGCACGGCAGACTCGTGCGACGCGAGAACTGCAGGCAGCGGGCGGCTCATGCAACCCAATGCCGTTACCGGGCTCGGTGTCCGGGCTGGCGTGGCTCCATTCTCATGGTTGCAACGGACGGCTCCGGGGCGGGGGACCGGCCTGGTCGTCACTGCCCAGCGTCCCGCCACGTGAGGCAGCGACCAGCCTCAGGAGCGCGTCTTCGGCCGTAGGACTGTCGTAGCGTTTGCTGCGTGACCACCCAGCGCGTGGCGGCTGTCGTCCTGACGGTGCTGATGCTCGCCCTGGTGCTCGTCGGCTGCGTCGCCATCGGCCGCGCCCTCGGTTCGGCCACTGGCGGGTGGGTGGTCGGCGCGCTGACCTGCGTGGCGATGGTCGTCGGCTGGCTACGCCAGAAGCCGGCCGCCGGGGAGTAGCTCGGGCAAGCCTGGGCAGGCCGCTACCCGGCACCGAGCTCGTAGCATCTGTGCTCCGCGCCGACGAGGAAGTCGGCCTGGTCATGCCGCGACATCGTCAGTTCTCCGGCGAGCACGAGAGCGCGCCGTTGCCCAGTGACAGTTCCCTGACGAGTGGGAGCTGGTCCGGTACGCCCGGCCTCGGCTGCCGGGTCTGGCCGCCCTGCCCGCCAACAGGCAACGAGCCGTAGTAGTCCATCTCGTCGCCCTGCGCCGGTTCGTGACCCGTCCTCCGCCCACCTCGACGCAGCCGCTTGCCGCCTTGAGGTGTCCGGCTCGTGGCGGCGGCAGACTGGCGGCGTGCCCGACATGACGCCAATGCGCTTGGGCTTCGGGCTCGAGCAGCTGCTGGCTCCGGTGCCCGGCGGCACTGGCCGGTACTCGCGGGAGTTGGCCGCCGCTCTTGCGACGAGCGCCCCGGACGGTTGCGGCGTCCAGGGATGGACGGCGTGGCACCGCAGCACCGCCTCCGCCGAGGTCGCGGGAGTCGCCGGGCCGCGCCGGCTGCCGCTCGGCGCGCGAGCTCTGGCGGAGGCGTGGCGCCGGGGGGCGGGTCCCGTCCCGCATGGGAACGTGCTGCACGCCCCGACGCTGCTGGTCCCACCCGGCTCAAGGGTCATCCGCCGGTGGCGGGCGCCTCTTGTCGTCACCATCCACGACGCCGTCCCGTGGACGCACCCCGAGACGCTGACTCCCCGCGGGGCCCGCTGGCACCGGGACATGGCGCAGCGGGTGGCACGCGACGCCGACGCCGTCGTGGTCCCCACCCGTGCGGTAGCCGCTGAGCTGGCGAGGTACCTGCCGCTGCGGCGCGTCGAGGTGATCGGCGAGGGCGTGTCGGCAGCGGTCGCTCGCGTGCCCGAGGATGCGCACGAGCGGGCGGAGCGGCTGCGGCTGCCGCCCGAGGGCTACGCGCTCGTCGTCGGCACCCTCGAACCACGCAAGGGACTCGATGTGGCCTTGGCGGCGACCCGATTGCCGGCCTGGCCGGGCCTGCCCTTGCTCGTCGTCGGGCCCACCGGCTGGGGCGAGGTCGTGCTGCCAGGCGCCGGGGATGCCGTTCGGCTGCTGGGACGGCTCACCGACCCCGACCTCGCCGTCGCCTACGCGCGCTCCACGGTGGTGCTGGTGCCCAGCCGTGCGGAGGGGTTCGGCCTGCCGGCACTCGAGGCGATGGCCCACGGCGTGCCCGTCGTCACCTCCGACGTTCCCGCGCTGGTGGAGGTCGTCGGCGGTGCCGGGATCGCCGTTCCGGTCGGTGACCCGGAGGCTTTGGCCGAGGGGGTGCAGACGGCGTTCGCGCGACACGCCGAGCTCTGCTCGGCAGCTCGGGTGCGTGCCGGTGCGTCCACCTGGGACGTTGCAGCGCGTGCCTGCTGGGAGCTCTACCGCGGGCTGGGGATGCACAGCGCGTGACAGGTAAGCGGCGTAGCCTCGAACCGTTGACCCCGCACTCACTGGACGACTGCCGAGAAGGAGAGCCGTGGCACCCCGCGTGCTCGTCGATGCCACCGCCGTACCGGCCGACCGGGGTGGCGTGGGGCGGTACGTCGACGGTTTGATCTCCGCGCTCGATGCCGCCGGAGCAGACCTGGCCGTTGTCTGTCAGCGGGCCGACGCGGAGCGGTTCGGGCGCATCGCGCCTGCAACAACGGTCGTCCCCGGCCCGGCCACCATCGCCCACCGATCGGCCCGGCTGGCCTGGGAGCAGACCGGTCTCGCCCTGGTCGCCCAGCAGATCGGAGCCGACGTCATCCATTCGCCGCATTACACGATGCCGCTGCGCGCCGGCTGCCCCGTGGTCGTGACCGTGCACGACGCGACCTTCTTCACCGAGCCCGAGATGCACACGCCGGTGAAGGGCACGTTCTTCCGCTCCGCCACCCGCACCGCCCTGCGACGCGCCGCCCGGTGCATCGTGCCGAGCAAGGCGACGCGCGACGAGGTCGTGCGCGTGCTCGACGCCGACCCCACCAAGCTCGACGTTGCGTATCACGGCGTCGACACGAAGGTGTTCCACTCGCCGTCGGATGCCGACAAGCTGCACGTGCACCAACGGCTCGGCATCGGTGAGCAGCCCTACGTCGCCTTCCTCGGGATGCTCGAGCCGCGCAAGAACGTCCCCAACCTCGTCCGGGCGTGGGTGGCGGCCGTGCAGGGGCGCCCCGAACCTCCGGCGCTGGTGCTCGCCGGTGGCACCGGCTGGGACGACGAGGTCGACGCCGCCGTGGCGACCGTTCCGGCGGGGCTGCGCATCCTGCGCCCCGGGTACCTGCGGTTCTCCGACCTCCCGGGCTACCTCGGCGGGTCGCTGATCGTCGCCTACCCCAGCCATGGCGAGGGGTTCGGCCTGCCCGTTCTCGAGGCCATGGCCTGCGGCGCGGCGGTGCTGACCACGCCCCGCCTGTCCCTGCCGGAGGTCGGCGGCGACGCGGTGGCCTACACCGAGCCTGACGTCGGCTCGATCAGCGGCAACCTCGCCAACCTCATTGACGACGCTCCTCGCCGGGCCGAGCTGGGGCGTCGTGGGCTTGCCCGGGCAGCGGAGTTCACCTGGGCCGCCAGCGCTGAGGCTCACCTGGTCAGCTACGCCCGCGCTGTGGCGGAGTGAGCTCGCCTCCCGACGAGCGCGCCCCTTCTGCTCACCCGCCGACCGTCCGCGTCGTCGTCGTCACCTACTCGCCGGGCGACGCGCTCGAGCTGTTCCTCGACACCCTGCCGGCGGCGGTTGGCCGCGATTACGAGGTTGTCCTCGCTGACAACGGCTCGACTGACGGTGCGCCCGAACGCGCGGCGGCCGCCCGTCCGGGGGTGTTGCTCGTCCGCACCGGAGGCAACTTCGGCTACGGGCGCGGGGCCAACATGGGGGCGGCCGGGGCCGGCGCTCCCTGGCTGCTGATCGCCAACCCCGACATCATTTGGCGGCAGGGCTCGCTCGACACCCTGGTCGACGCCGCCGAGCGATGGCCAAGCGCCGGCGCCTTCGGACCGGCCATCCTCACGTCCGAGGGCGACCTCTACCCCTCGGCGCGAGCGCTGCCCTCCCTCGGCCGGGGCATCGGGCACGCGCTGGCCGGATGGTGGTGGCCGTCCAACCCGTGGACCGCCGCCTACCGCCGGGAGCGGGGCCTGCCCGTGGAGAGCGAAGCGGGATGGCTGTCAGGGTCGTGCCTGCTGGTCCGGCGGCCCGCCTTCGAGCAGGTCGGCGGCTTCGACCCGGCTTACTTCATGTACTTCGAGGACGTCGACCTGTGTGCCCGGCTAGCCCGGGCCGGTTGGCCGTCCGTCTACGTGCCTGATGCCGTCGTCGAGCACAGCGGCGGCCACGCCACCCGCCGCGCTCCGGGCCGGATGCTGCGCGCCCATCACCGCAGCGCCTATCGCTACCTCGCGCGGCAGTACAGCGGCCCCCGTTGGGCGCCGCTGCGACTGGTGCTGGGACTGGGGCTTTTCGCCCGCTTCCTGGTCGCTCGCATGTCGCGACGGGCGGCCGAGGGAGCGGCGCCGACCCGGTCGGCCGCGGTGCTGGGCGCTGGCGGCGATCCGCTCTCGGCGGCACCGGTCCGCTCGCGCGCGTCCTAGTCGGCCAGCACCTTGCGCAGCCGGTTCTGAAGCAGGGAGAGGATCGGCAACCGCGACGCGTGGGCCTGCTCGTAGTCGAGCAGCTGCACCAGGGAGACGGCGTCGAGGGTGCGCAGCCGGCCCCGCAGCGACCCCAGAGTCATGTGGTCGAAGTCCGCGAGCGGGAGATCGCTGTGCTCTCGGAGCGGGCCGGCGGCCTCGCGGATCTCGGTCGGGATGTCGAGCCCGTCGCGGTGCCCGCTCGGCACCGCAGGTGCGGCTTCGGGTGTCTCACCGACTGCAGCGGCGACCACGCCGGCGTTGTTCGTGGTGACGGAGGTGCTGTCGGTGGCAGCGCCCGTCGGCTCCGACCCGGCGGACGCGCTCCCCCCGCTCGGGGGCGGTACCACCCGCTTCGCGGGTGTGGCCTTGGTCGCGGCCTTGCGAGCCGCCTTTGCAGCTGCTTTGCGGGCTGCCGGCGGGATGGGTGGGGCCGGCGCCTGCTCTGCGGTTGTCGCGGCTGCTCCCGCAGCAGCCGAGACAGCGGCATCAACGGCCCCGCGGTCCATCGTCGGAGCGGCGCCCGGCTCAGCGCGCAGCTCGGCCTCCGGGTCAGGTGCCCGCGTCTCGGGAACTCCCTGCTGCATGTCGGCCGGGCTGACCGTTGTGGGGTGGCCGGAGGCTCCCGCCTGAGCCTCGGCGGCGTTCGGCCCTCCGGCCGCCGGCGCCTCGTCGATGGCGCCCCGGTCGGTCGTGGGAGCCGCGGCTACCTCGGCCCAGAGGGTTGCCGTGGGCGCGGGGGCGGCTTCCTGGTCGACCGTCGGGCCGGCTAGCTGATCGGCTGCCTGCTGGGCTGCCTGCTGTGCCTGTCCGGTCGCCGCCGTGGCCGCCTGCACCGCCTGTTCGGTGGTGGCCGTCGCCGCTTGGGCAGCCTGTTCGGTCACGCTCGTGGCGGCTTGCACTGCCTCGCCGGTCACGCTCGTCGCGGCTTGCACCGCCTCGCTGGTCACAGTGGTCGCGGCCTGGACGGCCTGTTCGGCGGTGCTCGTGACGGTGTGCGCAGCCTGTCCGGCCGCACCTGTCGCTGCCTGGGCAGCCTGACCGGTGGTGCTTGTCGCGGCTTGCACTGCCTCGCCCGTCGCGGTCGCCGCCGCCTGCAACGCCTCGCCGGTCGCGCTCGCCGCCGCCTGCACCGCCTCGCCGGTCGCGCTCGTCACCGCCTGCACTGCCTGCCCGGTGGTGCTCGTCACCGCTTGGGCTGCCTGTCCCGCCTGCTCGACGACGGGCTGCACGGCATCGGCGGCCCGCTCGACGCGGTCAGCTGCCCGACCTGCTGCCCCGGCCACGACGCGAGCGCTCGTCCCGATCGGACCGGCCGGTCCGCCGGTCGCCCTCTGCCCGGCTTTCGTCGCCTGGTCGGCCGCGTCCTGCAGCCGTGTCACGACGCCGCCGGCTCGCTCCTCGAACTTGTCCTCCGCCTCCGCCAGGCGTGCCGCGGCGCGGGCCTGCACCTGGTTGACGGTCGAACGCGTCCCTGAACCACGTCGCGCCGCGCCGGAGGTGCCCCCGAAGTGCCCGAGCATCCCCTGCAGGATGTGCTCGCCGCGCTCGGCCAGCTCCTCGTACCGCTCGCGGGGTGCCATCAGCGAGGACATCGCAAGCAGCGGGAACCGGGTGACCACTGAGGCCGGGTTGCGCAGTGTGTCGGCCGCTCCCTCGAGGGTACTGGCGAGCAGGCCCACGTAGGCCGAGAACGGCTTGGGCAAGATAGTGGACGACATCGTGCGGGTCTCCCAGGGTGTGACGGGGCGAGGGCAGCCCGCGACGGAACGCCGAGTGCGTGTGCCAATCGTGCCCGATGCCTGCCCGCGGCACACGTCAGGGGTGCGCGAGGTCGCCCGGCCGTAACCTGGAGGCATGGGAAAGGTGCTGTTGGCCAAGCCGCGCGGCTACTGCGCGGGGGTCGATCGTGCCGTGCAGACCGTCGAGCAGGCGCTCGAGCTCTACGGCGCCCCCGTCTACGTCAGGCGGCAGATCGTCCACAACGCTCACGTGGTCCGGTCGCTGGAGGTCAAGGGCGCCGTCTTCGTGGAGGAGACCGACGAGGTGCCCGAGGGCGCCACCGTCGTGTTCTCGGCGCACGGCGTGGCGCCCACCGTGCACGAGGGTGCTGCACGACGCAACCTGCGCACCATCGACGCCACCTGCCCGCTGGTGACCAAGGTGCACGTCGAGGCTCGCCGCTTCGCCGCTGAGGACAACGACATCCTGCTCATCGGCCACGCGGGCCACGAGGAGGTCGTTGGCACCACCGGGCAGGCGCCGGCCAACATCCACCTGGTCGACGGCGTCGATGACGCAGCCACCATCGAGGTCCGCGACCCCGCCAAGGTGGCGTACCTGTCGCAGACGACGCTGTCGGTCGACGAGACGATGCAGACCGTCGCCGCGCTGAAGGCGCGCTTCCCGCTGCTGCAGGGTCCGCCGAGCGACGACATCTGTTATGCCACGCAGAACCGGCAGCTCGCCGTCAAGGACATCGCCGCGCGCTGTGAGCTCGTGCTCGTCGTGGGGTCGGTGAACTCGTCCAACAGCGTCCGGCTCACCGAGGTGGCGCGCGATGCCGGTGCGGCATCGGCGCATCTGGTCGACGGTTTCTTCGACATCGATCCGGCGTGGCTCGCCGGCGTCGAGACCGTCGGGGTGACGAGCGGAGCCTCGGTGCCCGACGAGCTCGTCGAGGGCGTCCTCGGCTGGCTGGCCGAACGGGGGTACGCCGACGTCGAGGAGGTCACCTCGGCCGACGAGCACCTGCAGTTCTCGCTGCCCGTCGAGATCCGGCGTGACCTTCGGGCGCGGGCGAGGGCGAGGGCAGCGCAAGCAGTGCCCTCGCAGCCGACGCCGTAGCCGCGAGGGGCTCAGCCCCGCCGGCTCCATCGGTCGCGACGGCGGTAGGAAGCCCCACGACGCAGAGCGACCACGGCTGCCAGGAGCGTGCCGCCGAGCAGGATCGGCGTGTGCAGGATCATCGCGGTCGAGGCGTCGAGGACCTGCTGGCGGAGCCCACTGGACGACCGGCTTCCCCTATAGGCCGCCACCGCCACCACGACCGCATACACGATCGGTGGCAGCAGCACCGACGTGCCGAGGTCCTCGCGGTGCACCCGTTGGGCGCAGAGCCCCGAGCTCAGCACGAATCCGATGGTGAACAACAGCCAGAGCTGGCGTTGGCCGACGACCGCGTCGAGCACCGCGCCCGCGCCGGTCAGCAGCAGAGCGAGCAGCAGCGCGCCCATAGCGGTCAGGCCGCGCCGGTCGCCGAGGGACTGCGACGGACCACCGTGCCGCGCTGCCGGCGCCCGGCGCGCGTGGGCTGCCCCGCCGGCCGCACTGCCGTCCCGTCGGTCGTCCGGAGCGCGCGGACCGATGGGGGCGGGCACGAAGTGACCGTACCGTCGCACGGGGTTGCTGCCGCTGCGCCACGTGGACCGCGTACCGGCTCGTTACCGTGATCCGATGAGCGGAAGCCAGCCGTGACTGAACCGTCCCGTACAGGCGCGCGGCCGTACGACACCGAAGCCGTGGCTGCGGCAGCTATGTCGAAGGATCCCGGCCTCGACCGCGAGCTCGCGCTGCAGCTGGCCGGCGAGGCGTGGGACGAGCTGCAGGACATCGGCGCCCTCGATGCACCGGAGGTCGCGCGCCGGCTGCTCGCCCGACATCCGCGTGCGGGAGCGACGCCGGCGGCGCAGGTGGCATCGGCCGCCGTCGAGGTCTGCCGCGCCTCCGCCGTCGATCCCGCGGCCGGCTGAGAGCGAGCGCGTCACCCCCGTCGCCCCCTCGCGCTGTTGCCAGTCGCCGGCTTGCAGGATTTCGTCCGAGGTCCGTGTTCTGCTGCCCGCATGGACCTCGTCCCCGCCTGGCTGGTCGTTCTCGCGCTGGTTGCCGGCGCGCTCGTGGGGTGGTGGCAGGGCCGGGCGTCCGGCGCTGCGCGTGCCGCGTCGGCGCTGTCGGCGCGGACCGCGGAGGCGGCGCAGTTGCGGACGGCGCTCGAGTACGAGCGACGGTCCGGGGAGGACAAGCTGGCGGTGCTCGACGAGGGTCGGGAGCGGTTCGAGCAGGTCTTCGCGGCGCTCTCGGCCGACGCGCTCGAGCGCAGTACCCGGCGTTTCCTCGACCTCGCCGGCGAGACGCTGCTGCGGGCGGGGCAGCACGCGAGCGGTGAGCTCGACGAGCGCCGCGATGCGGTCGAGCACCTCGTGGAGCCCATGCAGGCCACCCTGTGCCGGGTCGAGCAGCAGCTGCGCGAGCTGGAGACTGCCCGGGCGGGGGCCTACTCGGCGGTGCTGGAGCAGGTCACCGAGTCGCGGGCGGCGGCCAAGGCGCTGCAGGTCGAGACGGCCTCGTTGGTGTCGGCGCTGCGCCGACCGGCTGCGCGTGGCACCTGGGGTGAACTGGGCCTGCGCCGCGTCGTCGAGGTCGCCGGCATGGTCGAGCGGTGCGACTTCGAGGTGCAGCCGACGCTGGTCGGGATCGACGGGCAGGCCATGGCCCGGCCCGACATGGTGGTGCACCTCGCGGGTGCCAAGCAGGTCGCCGTCGACAGCAAGGTGCCGCTCGACGCCTTCCTCGACGCGGTGGCCGCCACCGACGAGCGGGTCAGGGATGAGCGGTTGCGGGCCCACGCGAAGGCGCTGCGCAACCACGTCGATGCGCTCGCCGCCAAGGCGTACTGGGAGCGGCTTCCGGTCACGCCGGAGTTCGTGGTGCTGTTCGTGCCGCAGGAGTCGTTCCTCGCCGCCGCCCTCGAGGCCGACCCGGGGCTGCTCGACCACTCCGCGGCCCGGCGCGTCATCCTCGCCTCGCCCACCACGATGATCGCTCTGCTGCGCACCGTCGCCTACGCCTGGACGCAGGCCAGCCTCGCCGACAACGCGAAGGCGGTCTACGACGCCGGGCGCGAGCTGTACGCACGGCTGTCGACGCTCGGGGAGCACGTCGACAAGGTGGGGCGCTCGCTCGGTTCGGCGGTGGTCGCCTACAACCGGGCCGTCGGCTCCCTGGAGGGCCGGGTGCTGGTCACCGCACGAAGGTTCTCCGACGTTGGGCTCGTTGCCGACCCGCTGGTTGCCCCCGCTCCAGTGGATGTTGCTGCCCGGCCGCTGACGGCACCCGAGCTGACCGACCTGCCCGGTGAGCCCGACGCCGAGGCGCCGGCAGTCAGCGGCCCGTCGCTGGTGACCGCCCCGCGCCTCGCTGGGCCCGCACCGTTGCACCCAGCACGCGGGCGGGCGCCGGTGCGGCAGACTGGGCCTACATGAGCCTGTCGATCGGGATCGTCGGTCTGCCCAACGTCGGCAAGTCGACGCTGTTCAACGCCCTGACCAAGAACGACGTCCTGGCAGCGAACTACCCCTTCGCGACCATCGAGCCCAACGTGGGTGTCGTCGCGGTGCCCGACTCACGGCTGGGCGAGCTCGGCATGCTGTTCCACAGCGCCCGCACCGTGCCGGCGACGGTGAGTTTCGTCGACATCGCCGGCATCGTCCGAGGGGCCAGCGAGGGGCAGGGCCTGGGCAACAAGTTCCTGTCCCACATCCGCGAGGCTGACGCGATCTGCCAGGTGGTCCGCGCCTTCGACGACCCCGACGTGACCCACGTCGAGGGCAAGGTCAACCCCGCCGACGACATCGCCACGATCAACACCGAGCTCGTGCTCGCCGACCTGCAGACGGTCGACAACCGGCTGGCCCGCCTGGAGCGCGAGGCACGCATGCGCCCCGACCTGCGGCCCACCCTGGCCGCGGTGCAGGCGGCACGCGAGGTCCTCGACGACGGCCGCCCGGTCTCGAGCGAGCGATCGCTCGACCTCTCGCTGCTGCGCGAGCTCACCTTGCTCACGGTCAAGCCGTTCATCTACGTCTTCAACGTCGACGAGGCCGACCTGGGTAATTCCGAGCTTCGGGCCGAGCTCGCCGCTGAGGTCGCGCCCGCGCGCTCGCTCGTCGTCTGCGCCAAGATCGAGGCTGAGCTGGCCGAGCTCGACGACGCCGATGCCGCCGAGATGCTGAGTGAGCTCGGTGTCGACGAGCCGGGCCTGACGCAGCTCGCCCGGGTGGGGTTCGAGACGCTCGGACTGGCGACCTTCCTCACCGCCGGCCCCAAGGAGTCGCGTGCCTGGACGATCCCGAAGGGAGCCACCGCGCCCGAGGCAGCGGGCGTCATCCACACCGACTTCCAGCGGGGCTTCATCAAAGCCGAGGTCGTCTCCTACGACGACCTGATGGCCGCCGGCAGCATCCCGGCGGCTCGAGCCGCGGGCAAGGCGCGCATCGAGGGCAAGGACTACGTGATGCAGGACGGCGACGTCGTCGAGTTCCGCTTCAATGTCTAGGCTGAGCCGCTCTTAGCTCTCTGACCTGCAGGTTCTCGGCCCGAGCGCCCGATGGTCCGGGTGGGAGTCCGGTTACCGTCCGGTAGACAGTGACCCCGCATGGCCACTTTCGACCGTAGAGATGCGTCGGAGCTGGGTCTGAGCTGAGCTGAAAGCGAACGCCCGGTCGCCGAAGGCGCTGTTACGTCGGTGCTTCGGTGACCGTGGGTGGGCCACCTACCAGTTTGCTCGCCACGCCGGGAGTGCATTCCGATGCCATCAACCGACGACGCCAACGACGAGGCCGAGTCCTGGGAAGCGTTGGTCGGCTACGTCTGCACCGCCCTTGACGCCTTCGGACATCGAGCGAAGTGGACCGCTCCGGTCCGAGCGCCGGCCAAGCCCGACCTGGCGAACGAGGAAGCAACCCGACAAGAGCGGCGGCGGCTGCTGGCCAACAACAAGGCGTGGAGGTCGGCCGAGGCGCATATGAGGGCTCTTGGCGCCACGTCGTGATCGCCCCTCTCGTTCCGATGCAAGCCGCACCCCTCGGAAAAAGGTTCGACTTGTGTCAGGCTGAATCGATGGCGGAGGCATGCGCGGCGACCAGCCGACTGACCGCCCCCAGCAGTGCCGGCGCGGCCGATCTACGGCGACGGCGGTGCCAATACCGCTCAGTTGTGAACGGTCGGCCAAGCTCAGGCCAGGCCCATGCCTACCGCGGTCTGGAAGCAGCGGCGTCGATGAGCCGGTTCCTCCTCAAAACGCCCACCAATCGGGTCACATCGCTCAAACCTTGACGCAGCCATGGTCAACATGGGACCACGACCGTCAGCCCGCTAAAGGCGATGGCGACGGCGGAGGCCACGGCGGAATCACTCATCCGCGCTCACCTTGCGAGAGCCGTTTCGGGCACTGCGGCACTTGGCGTGGGCGAACACTCCATATAATGCGGCGCGTGAGGCTTCTTCGGTATGGGATCGGACTGCTTCGACGCGCGAAGCAGTTTGCGGGGGCAGTGAAGCGGGAGTTCACCAACCCGCTCTTCATGCCGCCCGGCCACTACTACAGTCCGGTTGCGACGGCCGCAGATCGGCACCGGGCTACCCGAGACCGGCAACTCTCTGCCGCGGTGAATATCAACGAGGATGAGCAGCTAGCTCTGATCCGCAACCTAACGCTGAGCGTGCCACGAAGCCATCGGTGGGTGGACGACAACGACTTATTCAATGCTCCTGAGGCGGCGCTCTACCGAGCCCTTCTGCTCCAGCATCGTCCACGTCGGGTCATCGAAATCGGCTCCGGTTACTCCACGGCTCTCGCCCTCGATGTCGCGGAGACAGATCTGCCCGACCTCAAGATCACTTGCATCGAACCGTTTCCAACTCGACTTCGACGACTGCTGCGTCCTGAAGACTCCGCGCGATTGACGCTCTTTGAGCAGCCGCTCCATCAAGTCGACATCTCGGCGCTTGTGTCCGAGCTGGAGCCCGGCGATGTGTTCTTCGTTGACTCGACGCACGTGGTGAAACCGGCCTCGGATGTGCTTCAGATCCTCCTTCATGTGCTACCCGCGCTGCCAGAGGGAGTGCTCGTCCATTTTCACGACATCTACTGGCCCTTCGAGTATCCAGACGCATGGCTCGCCGAGGGACGCGACTGGAACGAGGCCTATTTCCTTCACGCTTTTCTCGCTTACAATGACCAATTCCGTATTTTCCTCTTTCAACACTTCTTGCACATTGAGCACGCCGGGCTCCTTCCTGCGCACCTGAGTCCTGGTAGCTCCCTGTGGATGGTCAAGGCGGACTCCAGGCGGACTTGATTGTTGCGGTGGTCATGCTCCGGACTCCGACCTATGCACATCCCTCGGGGAGTCGGTCAAGGCCACCACGCCCAAGGCCGCCCCGCGGAAGCGGGCGGCCTCCTGATCGCACCGTGCGCCCGAGCGTCAACCCCATCACGTCCGCCCCGGCAGCGGCGGGAAGGCCAAGGTGGACGGAAGGCGGCGAGCGCGGGCCATTCGCGCACAGACCCGCGTGCGTCGGCCGGCGTACGGTCACGACCAAGGGATTAAGTGGTGTACTTCTAGCCCGCGTCTTTCATGCGGGATCGCTGAACACGCGCGGTAGATGCGCGGAAGTGCCTGTCCTGTAGGGGAAACTTGGGCTTGCGAGGGTCCAAGGTCACCGAACGGGAAGGCACTCCGCAGGTGAAGGGTAACAAGGGGTTCCGGCGGGTTAAGGTCAGCGCCGACGGGGTCGGGGTGGTGTCCCACGCGGGGGTGGGTCTGCTGCGGGAGATGGCGCAGTACACCGGCCTCGTCGAGGGTGTCAGCGCGGCGTTGCTCGACACCTATGCGGGGGTTCCGCTACATGCTCCGGGGCGGGTGTTCACCGATCTGGCGGTGGCGATCGCGGACGGCGCGGACGCCGTGTCGGGGATCGCGGTGCTAGGCGACCGCCCGGACCTGTTCGGTCCGGTGGCCTCGATGCCCACGACGTGGCGGGTGCTGGACCGCATCGACGCGGGTCACCTGGACCGGGTGCGGGCGGCGCGGGCCGCTGCCCGGGTGCGGGCGTGGGCCGCTGGCGCGGGCCGGAGCCGGGGGCCGAGTTGTGCATCGATTTCGACGTGACGATAACCATCGCCCATTCGGACAAGCAGAACGCGGCCCCCACCTGGAAACACACGTTCGACACCACCCGCTGCTGGCGTTCCTGGACCGCCCCGAGGTGGCCGGCGGAGAGGGTCTGGCGGGGTTGCTGCGGGCCGGTAACGCCGGGTCGAACACGGCCGCGGACCACATCACCGTGCTGGACATGGCGCTGGCCGCGCTGCCCGGCTACGTCCGGCCGCGTCCCGGGCAGGCGGGCTCGCCGCGGGTGCTGGCCCGCTCGGACTCCGCCGGCGCCACCCACGCCTTCGCCGCGGCCTGCCGCGAACGGGGCGTCGGGGTCTCCTTCGGCTTCCCCGTCGACCACCGGGTGCAGCGCGCCGTCGACGTGATCCCGGACTTCTGCTGGTCCCCGGCCATCCAAACCGACGGCGACCTGCGCGAGGGGGCGTGGGTGGCCCAGGCCACCGACCTGGTCGACCTGTCCGGCTGGCCGAGCGGGTCGCGGCTGATCCTGCGCAAGGAACGACCCCACCCCGGCGCGCAGCTCACGTTCACCGACATCGACGGGATGCGCGTCACCGCCCTGCTCACCGACACGCCGGCCGGGATCGTGCCCGGTCAGCTCGCCGGGCTGGAACTGCGCCACCGCCAACACGCCCGGGTGGAGGACCGCATCCGCCAAGGCAAGGCCATGGGCCTGCGCAACCTGCCCTGCCGCGGCCAGCAGGAGAACGCCGCCTGGCTCGAGGCCGTCCTCACGGCCGGCGACCTGGTGACCTGGACCAAACTGATCGCCTTTCACGATCTCCCCGACCTGGCCCGCGCCGAGATCGCCGCATTCCGCTACCGCATCCTGCACGTCGCCGCCCGCATCACCCGCTCCGCCCGAACAACCCGACTCAGAATCGACACCGCCTGGCGCTGGGCCGGCGCCATAGCCACCGGCTGGCAACGCCTGCGCGACGCCTTCCCCTGACCAACGGATCCCCCCGACCCGACGACCCGAGGAATCCAGGAGAAGCCGGCGACCGCAAGCCGGCGGCCCCCGCCTACCCAGAACCCGCCAACGGGCACAAAACCGAACACAAGATCATTCGGGAGCAAACAATAGGCCGTATGAAAGACGCGGGCTAGGCCGCTCGGCCGGTCGAAAATGCTTGCGACTTCGTCCAAGGGAATGATGAGGCCGCACGGGTCGAGGTAGGTGAACAAAGGGATGCCCTTAGCGGCATCAAGAAGCTTCGGCAGGTGAAGGGAGATGTTTCCTTCGCTCACGGTGTACGTCACCGCTCCTGCTTCGGCGGCGGCGACCTCTCTGAGCCGCTGAGCAACCGCCGGGTTCTCCTCGACGAAGTGGCACTCAACGCGCCTCGGGAGGCTAGCCATCTCCCGCGCTTTTCGCAGCAGCATGGCGCCCGATCCCTCTTCGCCGTCCTCGTATCGCCCTGGCCCGGCGTAGCCGTCGATGAATGCCACTCGATTGTCGAGCGAGCGGCTTCCAGTTTTGCTGGCAAATGGCGTCGCGTATTGATTGATGATCTCGTGCTTCAGAACCGCCGCTGACTTCTTGCTCTTATGGAAGTTGCTGATGTGACTGGACAAAGGCCGGCTCCCGGCGGTGTGAGAAATGCCGGTGTCAGCGTACGCGATTGGGCGGACGGATGGCGTGCTCGACATTGGGGCTTGGCAGCGGAGACTCCGCCATCATCCCGTCCGTTGCCGCGTTCAGCCGGGTGAGCGGGCGCCGGTTACTGTTCCCTAGGATCGCAGCGGCCGACCGCACGGGAGGTCGCACGCCGTCGCCCCGTCATACGGTCGAACGAGGGCGACGGCATTCGGGAGCCGCTCCAGTTGATCCGTGGCGCGGGGGTCGAACTGTCCATGCGTGTCGAATGGTGGCCCCTGCGCTTCAACTGCCCGTGGATGTCCGGCAACATGGCCCATGTGGGCGCCAGTGATGACGAGTGGTCGCGCGTTGTCAGCGAACGTAGCAAGCGGTACTGGGCCACCCTCAGTCCCGAGGCTCTTGCCGATCGGAACCGGAAGGCTGCGGAGACCCGGGCGCGCAAGCGCGCCAGTGCTGCAGCGGATCAGGAGAGACGACGTCTCGCCCAAGTTCGTCGGGATGAACGGAAGCGGGCCGCGGAGCTGGCTGCCCAGGCGGCCGATGCCGCCGAGCGACAGCGGTGGGCGGCTCTCACGCGAGCGGAGAAGTCAGCCGAGACGCGCGCGAGGAATCGAGCCATTCTTGCCGAGCAGGCGCGTAGGCGTGACCTGGAAGAGCAGCGACATCGAAAGCGGCTTCAGCGCAGGGCGAGCGGCGCTCCGAGGCGGCGCGCAGGGTCGTCGGGCCGCCGCCGGTGTTCGTGCCGATCTACGTGCCTAAGCCGTCGGACCCGCCGGGCCTCGGTTCGGCCGGCTACGTGGACGACCACTACGTCTTGAAGCGTGCCGGCTTCTGGCGGTACGTGGAGTACTCCGGAGGAGTGGAGTCGTGCTGGCCATGGCACGGCGCTGCGCATCCCTACTTGGCCGACTACGGCTGGGCATCTTGGCAGGGCAGTCATATGCCTGCGCACAGATGCGCGTGGATGCTGACCTACCGGATCGAGATTCCGCCGGGGTGGGTGGGCGACCACTTGTGCGGGTGCAAGTGGTGCTGCAACCCCGGGCACATCGAACCGGTGCCGCACGGTGAGAACGTGCGTCGTCAACATCATCGGCCAATAGCAGCGACACGCGTTCGTACGTCTCACACGTACCCGACGCGTTGGCGCCCGGGTGTCTCCGCCCCCATCGTCGGGGTTGACTGGCCGCGAGCAGTGTGGTCCGGCTTTAGTCCGGTTGACGGTGCCTAGCAGCGCCCCTCGATGGCCTGCTGTGACTGTTCCATAACGTCGCTGACCTGCGACTATGGGATGCAAGCGGCGAGGTGTCGGACCCGTCATACCTTCCGCTTCAACGTCTGAACGCCGCGAGACCAGGCCGACAAGGGCCGACGGGGCGGGATTGGAAGTGACCCCCGAGCAGGCGGCTTCAGGCTCCTGAAGCCGGTTCTCAGCCCGAGTGGCACGCTCACCAGGCGCCGTGGGTTCATCCCTCGGATCTGTTGGCAACCAGCAAGGTGCCCATAGGCCATCAGGTCGCGCTCAGCGCCGAATCCCGCGTCTCACCGCGCGGGAAGGGCAAGGTGGAACCCGCGCCGATGCTCCCGACCAGCTTGCCGATCGTGGCGGCGTCGGTCGGGCGCCCTGTCAGGTAGCCCTGCACGAGGTCGCAGCCGAGCTCGGTCAGCAAGGTCAGCTGCTCGGGCCGCTCGACGCCCTCAGCGATCGTCGTCAGGCCGAGGCTGCGCGCGAGCTGAAGCACCGCCGACAGGAATACGGTGTGCTCCGGCTGGCGCCCCAGCGGCTCGACGAACGACCGGTCGATCTTCAGTTCCTTCAACGGGAAGCCGGCGAGGTGGGCGAGCGAGGAGTAGCCGACGCCGAAGTCGTCGAGCGCCAGGTTGATGCCGAGCGCGTCGAGCTCGCGCGCTACTCGGACAGCGGGGGCGACGTCCGAGATCAGGGCGCCCTCGGTGATCTCCAGGATGAGCCGGCCGGCGCCGATGCCGTGCCGGTCCAGCAGCCCGGTCACCTGGTCGGGGAACGCCGGGTCGACCAGCTGCTGGGCCGACACGTTGACGGCCAGGGTCAGCCGGCGCTCGCTCAACGCATCCCAGCCGGTGAGCTCCCCGAGCGCCTTGTCGAGCATCCGCAGTCCGAGCGATCGGATCAGCCCGGCCTGCTCCGCCATGGGAATGAAGCGGTCGGGCCGGACCGCACCCCTGGTCGGATGCGTCCAGCGCGCCAAAGCCTCCACGCCGACCAGCAGGCCGCTGCCGGCGGCTACCAGCGGCTGGTACGCCGCTGCGATCTGGTCATTCGCCACAGCCGCGGCAAGATCAAGCCGCAGCTGGCGCTCATCGGTGTCGGAGTCGTGCATCGTCGCGTCGAAGACGGCCAGCGGCTCGTCGCTGCGCTTGGCGGCGTACATGGCCACGTCGCCGCACTTGAGCAGCTGGCTGGCGGAAACGCTTTGTGCCTGGGGCTGAGCGGGAACGAGGCCGACGCTTGCCCGCATCGCAAGCGCCTGCCCGTCGATGGTGAACGTCGCGTTGAAGGCGTTTACTACCCGGTGCGCGATGTCGAGCGACTCGTCGGCGCCCTCCTCGATCAGGACGGCGAACTCGTCCCCGCCGAGGCGGGCGATGGTGTCGGAGGTGCGCAGCGCTCCGCGCAACCGCTCGGCGACGCGGACGAGCAGCGCGTCACCCGCAGCATGTCCCAGGCTGTCGTTGACGAGCTTGAAGTGGTCAAGGTCCAGGTAGAGCAGCGCAAGGGGCCCGCGGCCGCGGCGCTGCAACTCGACGGCGTGCTCAAGCCGGTCGGTGAACAGCGCCCGGTTGGCGAGCCCGGTCAGTGGGTCATGGAAGGCCTGGTGATGCAACTCGTGCTCGCGGGCAGCGACGTCTCTGACCAGCCGCCGGTTCTCAGCCAGCGTCAGCAGTTGCCGGATGAAGAGGACGACCACGAGCAGACCTGTCGAGACGAACACGGGGTCCGGACCGAGCCGGGTGAGCACCCGGTAGGTCGCTAGCAGGCAGGCCAGGCCGAGCGGCAAGTAGGGCGGCCACAGCAGTGCCTGGCGGACGGGTAGCGGCGAGGCGTCGGTCCCGGCGACCGGGCGCGACGTGGTCTCAGGCGGCCGCCAGGTGAGGGCCCCCAGCCCGAACAGCACGTACGCGGCTGACCACCCGGCGTCGGTGACGCTGCTGCTGCCGTACTGTCCCGTGGCGGTCAGGTAGGCGAACGCGCTGTCGGCGACGCCCATCAGGGCGAGCCCGGCGACCAGCAGCGGCGGTGTCCGGCGGGTGGTCTTGGCGGCGAGCAGCGCCATGATGGCCATGGTGACGAGGACGAGGTCGCTCGCGGGGTACGCGAGCGAGACGACGGTGCCTAGCGAGCCAGTGGACCCGGCATGCAACACGGCGCCCAGCGCCGTCGACCAGGAGACGGCGAACAGTGAGCCGGCGACCAGCACACCGTCGAGTACGAGCCGGGTACGCGAGACGCCGCTCGTCCCGGCGGCCCGGGCGAACAGCAGCAGCGCGACCACGCCGCCGACCGGGAAGACGAGGTAGCCGAGGTCGGCGAGGGACGGGAAGGGCGTCTCGACCCCGCGCACGACCTGGTACCAGGTCCAGATCGCCTGCCCCACCGCCCAGGAGGCGAGGCCGACGCCGAGAAAGACCCAGGCCAGCTGCTCGGCTCGCTGCGTCGCGTGCGTGTGTTCTCGGCGGATGAGGGGTGCCGTCGAGCCGCTGGTGGTCGGGTGGTGCGCTCGACGCCGGGGCGAGGCGCGCACCGCCGCGGCGGCACAGCACCCGGCCGCGGCGGCGGCGTAGCCCAGCTGTACGAGGTCGTCCATCGCACGCACCAGCCAGGTGCCGCCCCATCCGCCGAGCAGCCACAGCACGTGGCCGAGCACGAGGGCGGTACCGATGGCGGCCGCGATCGACGTCCGTCGCCGTGACATGCCCACCCCCGTCCGCGCTCGTCGGGGTATCGACAGGTCCCGCGACGCCCTTGATGCCTGCTGATGCACGCTAAGGCGCGCGCTCGCCGTCGGGCGCTGGATTGCCGGTCCCGGGGATGAGGTGCTGTGGCGCAGCTCGTCGTCGGCGCCGCCCTGTTCGATGCCCCCGGCCGCCTGCTCGCCGCGCAGCGCGGCGAGCCGCCCGAACTCGCCGGCCTCTGGGAGTTCCCCGGCGGCAAGGTCGAACCGGGCGAGGACGAGCGCGCGGCACTGGTGCGCGAGTGCCGCGAGGAGCTGGCCGTCGCGATTGCCATCGCCCCGGGTCCACGGGCGTTCGTGGGGGAGGTGCCCATCGGCATCGGGAAGCTGCGGGTCTACCGCGCCCGCATCGTCTCGGGGGTACCGCAACCCGCGGAGCACACCGCTCTGCGCTGGCTGGGGCCGGACGAGCTGCTCGACGTGCCGTGGATCCCGGCCGACCTGCCTCTGGTCAGGCGGCTGATGAAGGTGTAATGGGGGTCTTTCCCGTACCGTGGTCACACGTG
>JAABUZ0100003472.1_pt1 | contig 23280 bp, 20 predicted proteins | sample 5562091 | NCBI WGS metagenome assembly JAABUZ01 (sample SAMN12813069, study PRJNA571459) | rock metagenome | isolation source: Antarctica rocks | place: Antarctica: Victoria Land, Linnaeus Terrace sud | collected 2015-12-21
TCCATGAACAGCAAAGCGCTCTTCGAAGCTCTTCTTTTGTTCGTCTTCGCCTACGAGCTGCACAGATTCCGCCACTCTTTCAACAATTGTCCAAAAGTTCTTCACAAGATTGATCACATTTGGCATAAGAGCAAAAGCCGTTGGCTGTGTATCAACCAAGCCTAAGACAAGCTTCATATACAGCTTTAAAAATTTCTGAGATGCTTCGTCAGGATTCGTACTCCATAAACCATAAACATTCCCAAAGTGTTGGCTTATAAGGCTGAACATTTCCTGTGCTTGACTTTCCCGATTTAAGTTCTCGTAACCGTATAAGAGAATCATGCGTATTATTTTGAGACATGAGAAACATACGTACGTATAGTCCTGTGGACTACCTATTGGACCATCGGATCTTGACTGTAACCAATCATTCATTGACTTTTCATATATGCTTCCAACAAAGCCAAATATCATTGGTGCTACTGACTGTAGTGTCTGCCTGACCTTTCCAAAACGCGTCGCACATAGGGACTTGATGATTTGAGCGATAGTATGCAAGCCTCGGTCCAATTGTACAGCACCGCCATCGCGGATAATGCGAGTCAAATCATCAATTAGAGTAGGCCATTCTTGAGGGAAGTCGTATCTGGCGATTTTCCCTATCGCCACGTTGTTTAGGACCCCTAGTTTTCTAATTGGCTCGGATATTGGTAGCAGCAATCTTTCTTTGATATACTGCTTTTCGGATGCTCTGATAGCATGTGAGGCAGTCTTTCTCCAGAATCTATCCACTCCGTTTTTGAAGGTGATGATCGCTAGATAACGAATCTCGAAAGGTAGACTATTGTCTAAGAAAGTGTTATATATGAAGGCATGAAAGTCATGCAGCTTTGCCATTGCTTCTAGACGGACGGCTGCGTCTTTCATAAGCTGTGTGTTGTGTTGCTGAGATGCAGCAGAAAGTGCTTGCACGACATCTCCCTGAGTAAGATCTCTCCCGGCCATGAACGGGCTACTCCGGGAGGTTGTCGTTACACGGAATTGGCGTGCTTTGTTTTAAGGTTTACGGAAATATTTGACAGCACTCATTCTGTACTTCAGATTAATTCATATTATGAACTTCCAACTCCAATTTCGCCTCTTTCTCTTCTTCCAGTTGAAGAGTCCACAAGCTGGAGTTCCTGGTATGCGGGCTCCCACATCTGCTCTTCCACCCACGCCCGAAGCCCAGGGCTATCCTTAGGGATGCCGTCTTCTCGAGCGAGTCCCTGCTCACATGCCTTCTCAATGACCTTGATTGCAATCTGTAGGCTGACCTCTCGAACATCAGTGACATCGGGCAGTAAGGCAAGGGAGGGGTCTTTTAGAGCGGGTGCCAGCCCAGCGAGGGCTTTGGAGCCTGCAAACAGCATTTCGTCGGTGAGTTTTTCCACTCTAGCCAGCACACAGCCCAACCCTATACCTGGAAAGGCCAAAGCATTGTTGCATTCAGCAATCTCCTTTGACTTGCCATTAACGGAAACGGGGTTGAAGGGTGATCCAGTTGCAACGAGCGCCTTTCCATCTGTCCAAGAAAAAATGTCGGAAGGTATGGCCTCATGTAGCTTAGTTGGGTTTGACAGAGGAAGTATGACTGGGCGATCGACATGCTTTGCCATCTCTCTGACTACTTGTTCCGTGAACGCCTTCGCTTGAGTGGAACAGCCTATCAAAACATCTGGTTTCACATGTGTCACAATCTCCACCAAATTTTTAAGAGGCTGCGGAATTTCTGCAGCAGGTCGTGCAAAAGTTCTCTGACCGTGAGATAGATTAGTCATGTTGTCGCTGAGTAAGCCTTGCTTGTCAACCAGCCAGAACTGTTGCGTTGCTCTCTTTTCGCTGACACTGTCTACTACCATGGCAGCTTTGATTCCATCGGCTATACCGCACCCAGCTGAACCTGCACCGTAGATAAGTATTCTGGCATCACCAAGGCTCTTATGCTGCAATTGAAGTGCTGCAGTCAGAGCAGCCAAAGTTACTGCGGCAGTTCCTTGGATATCATCGTTGAAGCAGGCCAATTGCGGTCGATATTTGGACAATAGACGCCATGCATTCTCTACACCAAAGTCCTCGAAATGTAATAACGCGTTGGGAAACAGCTTCTTAACACTCTGGACAAATCGATCTAGAAATTTGTCGTACTCTTCGCCGGAAGCTCGATTTCTTTTCAAGCCCAAATACAGATCGTCTTCGAGAAGTCGTCGGCTGTTTGTTCCAACGTCCAACACCACGGGTATGGCGCGATTAGGGTAAAGTCCTGCACAGAGAGTCATCAGCACCAGTTTGGCAGACGAAATTCCGATTCCGCCTACACCCTGGTCTCCAATACCAAGAATTTCTTCACCATCGCTAACAACAATGTAGTCTATGTCGTCCCTTGTTCCCCAATTAGTTAATCTCTCCTCCACTTGGTCCGGCTCATCAACTGACAGGAAACAGCCGTCTGGCCTCCGAAATATATGGGAATACTCTTCAATAGCTTCGCCTTCAGTGGGTGTATAGACAATAGGAAACATTTCCTTGATATTCTCCGTTAAAAGCCGAAAGTAGAGAACCTGATTCTGATCTTTCAAACTAGCCATAAATGTGTTCTTTCCCAAGGCACCATTCTTACTGTCGTATTGTACTTTGGCCCGGCGGACTTGCTGTTGTAATGATTGCGAGGCACTAGGGAGTAGGCCATGCAATTCAAATATGTTGCGTTCATTCTGGCTGAAAGCCGACCCTTTATTGAACTGAGGAGTTACGAGGAGTGCCTTTCCTTTGAGTGCACATTTGGCAGGGCCTTTGGCGCGGAAACGTTTCATGGTCTGCTCAAGTCGATCCCATTGGCCCACCGATAAGCCGCGATAAGAATTCACGATGACCACCAAGACGGCGACACTGCCGATTGTGTATGCGGCGACCCAACAGCTGCCTGCGTCGATCCACTACCTGTATGTCCAGAGAGATCCGCTTCCTTCTACACTTTTCGCAATGAACATCCCCGTTGACAGCACGGTGGAGCGGCTTAGAGATCTGTTTAGCTCCATTGGCGGTGGCAGAGTGAGCAAAGTTGCCGTACGAGGTGAGGAAATGGAGGAGGGAAGTGCTCGCTTGTGGACGAGTGGGTCCAATGCTCATATTGCTTTTGTGGATGAGGCTGCTGCGAGCATGTCATTCAGTGTCCTTCTGAAAGGCGCAAAATTCATTTGGACCGGGGGTCCACGAGATCAGGAGCATCGGAGAAAACGTCCATCTTTCGAGCAGCCTTTCAAAGCAGCACACCATCACGCAAAGGAGCTTGATGACAAACAAGACCGTAGTCGGGCCGGTAAACTGAGCGAACCAGATCAAGATGGTTTCGTGACTGTCAAACGGGGCCCAAAAGCGCACAGAGGTTCCCCACTGGACCAGAGACGGCCGAAAGGAAAAGAATTGAAGAACTTCTACCGCTTCCAAAACCGTGAAGAAAGTAAGAAAAGGATGAAGAAGACTTTGGAAGATTTCAAGGTAGATCAACAGAAGATTCAGCAATTGAAGGAGAAGAGGCAAAGTCACACGGAATAGTCATTGTTTCGGGTTATTAAAAGGGACAGGAGCTATGAACCGAAGCTTGAAAATTGTGTCTCTCCCTCTCTAAGCTTTGGGACTTGGAAGCATGCCATGGCTTCCCAGAAAGCATTTTCAAAGGACAGTAGGCTGGGGCAAAATACACAGTCTAATAGCCCTTGATATTCCCAGGGCAGTGAGGCTTAGTATGTGTATTTATTTTATTCCAACCTCGCATGGTTGCTAGAAATTAATACTCGGATTGTGAGCGTCATCAATGCCGGTGTATGCTTCTAGCCACACGAACCATCCAAAGAACAATCATGACTTCAGCAGCAGCATCCATGATGAAGGGAAAGACACCATCTGCAGAAGATAAACAAGTCATTTTGGATATCTTGTCAAACTACCAGTGCCATCCAAGCGAGCAGTCATACTCCCACTATCATCGAGACGCAGTCTTTGCTGATCCAGTGAGCATTGCGAAAGGGTTGGATTGCATAAAGTCGCAGTTCAATGGAATGCCAAAGATCTTCTCCAGGAGTGATACCCAGGAGCTTGAGATTCTAGAGACTGGCTCCACAAAGATCAAAATGGATTTGACCCAGAATTATATATTCAAGAAGCCGGAGGGAAAGTCAAAGGTCGTTCGGTCTATTGTCACCCTTGATCGAGATAGTCATGGTCTCATCACTAGGCATGAAGAGGAATGGGATGGAAAGCCAAACAAGTATTCCGAGGACGGGTTCGTGGGCTGGCTGCAGCAAATGCGGAAGGAGTTTTCGGCCGGCCTCGTGCACAAAACAGTCACGAGCGATCCAAGTAAAGTCTAGGTTCTATAATCTATTTCTCTTCCCCATTGAGCTTCGTGCGTTTGGTACTATCCGACTTGGGTGGGTTGCGGGTCCGAACAATAGGAGAACAATAGGCAACACCAACAATGTAAATACACCACAAGCTTTTCCTTAGAACTGGAAATAATACAGAGACAATGGCAGGCCGTCATTGACGCCACTGCGCCCGCGGCATATTTGCGCAGATGATAGCCGAAAAGTGGGCAAAACAATAGGAAAACTCCACCCTATTGTTCTGTCAGCTGAAACCCGATCGACCGAACACCCCAAGCCAAGGGTATAAAGGAAGGCTCCTGCTCCTATCTTGCCTCCACCAAGCCCATCACTCTCATACTCATATCTTCAAGAAGCATTCTTACTTCACGCACTCTACAGCCAGAAATGTCTCCAGTCAACGCTCCAACTGCTTCCCCTGCTGGCCAAGGCCAAGCCAACGTCGGTAATCCACACGACATGGTTCCACGATACTGCGTCATCTCCTAAGCGCGCACGTCAGAGATATCTGTCTCTCGCCAAACAGTGATGGGCCATACAATGGTTACCGATGGAACTAGTGGAGGGCAAATTGTTGGATTTGGATGATGGATGGGTGCTCGAGCATAGGCGGGTTTATCTTCAATTGTGTTGTTGTCTTCAACTGTGTTGTCAATTCATTTAACCAAGTCATTCGTTTACAATGCTTTCTTCGACGTGCCGTCATTCGTTTCGTCTACAACATTACCAAGCCCTGTAGTTTAGAATGCGCGTTAATCTATAATCTGTCTTGTAGTATGTCTGCTTGTATTCCCCCATTCGCGATTTTGCTCATATCCAGATCCGGTGCTGAGGTGGTGCATTTTGATGTTGAGCTGCGTCGTAAGCTACCAAAGATACCGATGAACAACCTGGCCAGAATGTTTGCTTCGCAAGGCATGAACTCTGGAGGCCCGTCGAGTACGGATGGGCCAGTGGTGGACAATAGTGAGACGGTCTACATATCGTCATTGGCGTTGCTAAAAATGCTAAAGCATGGACGCGCAGGTGTACCTATGGAGGTCATGGGATTGATGCTTGGGGAGTTTATAGACGACTATACAATCAGCGTGCGGGATGTCTTTGCTATGCCTCAGTCTGGAACAGGGGTCAGTGTGGAAGCGGTGGATCCTGTCTTTCAAACAAAGATGATGGGCATGCTCACACAGACAGGACGTCCAGAAAGTGTCGTTGGATGGTACCACTCTCATCCTGGATTTGGATGCTGGCTCTCTTCGGTGGATATCAATACGCAGCAGTCGTTCGAGCAGATGACGCCTCGCTGTGTCGCTGTTGTCGTTGACCCGGTGCAATCGGTGAAGGGCAAAGTGGTCATTGATGCCTTCCGCCTCATCAATCCTGGCTCCATTATGATGGGCCAAGAACCACGACAGACAACAAGCAACATCGGACACCTCAACAAGCCAAGCATACAGGCACTGCTACATGGCCTCAACCGGCACTACTACTCCATCGCAATAAATTATCGAAAAACTCCGCTGGAGGAACAGATGCTACTGAATCTGCACAAGACTGTATGGACGTCTGGCCTGATGCTGAAGGATTTCGGGGAACGAGACCATCTGAACCAGTCACGGGTGGAGAGCATGGTCAAGCTCTCGGACGCGTACACAAAGCGGGTCAAAGAGGAGGGGGAGATGAGTGCCGAGCAGCTCAAGACCAGATATGTCGGCAAGCAAGATCCCAAAAAGCACCTTGCGGAGACGGCAGACAAGACCATGGAGGACACGATCTCACAGCTGCTGGCCGCCATGATTGATCGGAGTTTTGCATAAATTCTTCGTTTTGTACATACTTGCTCTTTGCACATAGAAATTACGCTAGAGCTTGCATCTCCCATCAACACCTCCTATCGCAACGATGGAAGCAACCGCAACCAATGGCAACTCAAACCACCAAAGAGTCGCATACTTCTACGATGCAGACGTAGGAAACTACTCCTACGGAGCGGGCCATGTTATGAAGCCCCATCGCATTCGCCTCGCCCATTCGCTTATTGTCAACTATGGGCTCTATAAGAAGATGGAAATTTATCGGGCCAAGCCAGCTACCAAGGCAGAGATGTGCCAATTCCACACAGACGAGTACATCGATTTCCTTCACAAGGTGACGCCGGAGAACATGGACTTGTACGCAAAAGAGCAGAGCAAGTTCAACGTCGGACTGGACTCCCCAGTTTTCGACGGGTTATTTGAGTTCTGCGCCATCAGCGGTATGAATTCTCGTTCTGTAACACTAATCGGACAGGAGGAGGAAGCATGGAAGGAGCTGCAAGGCTAAATCGCGGAAAGTGTGATATTGCCGTCAACTGGGCTGGAGGCTTGCATCATGCCAAGAAATCCGAGGCATCCGGGTTTTGCTACTTAAACGATATTGTGCTGGGAATCATTGAGCTTCTAAGATATCACCCCCGTGTTCTCTACATCGATATTGATGTTCATCATGGCGATGGAGTGGAAGAGGCGTTCTATACGACCGACCGGGTGATGACTGTTTCTTTTCACAAGTATGGAGAATTTTTCCCAGGTACTGGAGATCTAAGGGATGTTGGTGTGGGTAACGGCAAATATTATGCCGTTAATGTTCCACTTCGGGATGGCATTGACGATGAGAGCTACGCTTCGGTTTTCCAGCCTGTCATACAGTCCTGTATGGACTGGTATAGACCTTCAGCAGTCGTGTTGCAATGCGGTGGTGACTCACTGTCTGGTGACCGGCTCGGCTGCTTCAATCTCAGCATGGCGGGGCACGGTGCATGTGTGAATTTTGTGAAAAACTTTGGCCTCCCTACCCTCGTGCTCGGCGGAGGCGGGTATACCATGCGCAACGTTGCTCGAACCTGGGCCTATGAAACAGGGTTATTGCTTAACCAGAAGCTTGGGCCGGAGATGCCGTATAATGATTACTACGAGTATTATGGGCCAGACTATCAGCTCGATGTACGTCCATCGAATATGCCAAACATGAACTCCCGCGAATACCTCGACAAGATCAAGCAAAGTATTTTCGAGAACATGTCGCGCACGAAGTTTGTCCCCTCGGTCCAGATGACAGACGTTCCTCGCGACAAAGCGGACGAGGCAGATGAAGAAGGGGACAACAAAGACGAGAGGATACCACAGCGAATAGCAGACACCATGGTAGACAATGCGGGAGACCTGTCTGATCTGGAGGACGGGCAGGGGACGATGCCCTCGGGTCGAAGGAGGAACGACATCAGCCACAAGGACATATCTATTACTGCACCTCTGATGCAATCGCCTCCAATGGCTATGGAGCAGGAGGACATCCAAGCTCCTGAGCTCGCCTCTGACCTTGCAGAGATGCGCGATGCCGAGCCTGCAAAGGAGGGGGACGACGCTTCTGTGAGGAGCGCCAAGGAGAACTCTGCAGAACCCATGCAGATGTAGCCTACCCTCCCCCTCCAACCCGTGTACATACATCATCGCTACCTATCGTGCCCTGCCTGCTCCAGCCTGTCGCGACTCAACGGGAGTCAATGGCCACGGGGAATGGGCCCATCGCTTCTTTGAAGCCGCTGTGCCAGTGAATGGCTTGCTCTCCACCTGTTGTTCAGGGCGCAGCTGTGCGCTCAGCTTTTGCCCCGCTCCAAAACGCAAATTCTGGAGTTTTCTGATAACGGGTGTTTCAACTTTGGGCAGACAGGGGCAGCGAATTCCGGTGTTAGTGCAGCGTGTGAGTGACTGAGTCTGGGCGGTGGCTGCGGCGTGTGATGATTCCATTGGCGTTACGTAGCCAGAAGCACTTGCCGAGGCATGTGTCGCGGCCGGGGGCGCTGCTGGATTCTGCCAGGGTGGCCGCAGCGCTGACTGGAACGCAGCTTGCACGTTGGGGTCGCCAATCGAGACACTTTGCAGAGGCCAAGGACAAAAGCAGCCAGGGGGCTTCGAAGAAGGAAGCAAAGTCTACGGGTTTGCTGGATGATTTAGAGCTCGGGCCGTCGCCGGAGGCCATGCCAAGTGAGGAGCATCAGGGCTCGGCGCTGACACGCCCCATTGAACCGATTGCCGACCAGGATGACGGCGAGAGAGGGTCTGCGAAAAGACCGGCATACATCTCATCGACAGACATAAGGCGAGATCGGATTGCAAGGTACATGTTTTTGGGTTTCCTGGCCAGTACTTTTGGAGGCGCTATTTTTCTTGGGAGGAACTGGGAAGATCAGGCCAGCGAGAGAGACCACCCTGATGCACCGAATGGCTGGTCCCCGTCTGCTTACGCATCCCGATTAAAGGCCAGGTATCAGGACATTGTGGACTATTACAACGAGCCGGCGTTTGAGAAGCTACTTCCGGATCCCCTACCCGAGCCATATCATCGACCATACACACTTGTTCTTGATCTCGACGACCTCTTGATACACTCTTCTTGGGACCGAGAGCATGGCTGGAGGACAGCCAAGCGTCCTGGCCTAGATTACTTCTTGGCCTACATAAGCCAGTACTATGAAGTCGTTATCTTTACAACTCAGTTAGCCGGCACAGCGGCACCCATCATGCAGAAGCTCGATCCCTTCCACAGCCACATCTCTGCCAGTCTGTTTCGCGAAGGTACGCGATACAAGCGGGGTAAGTACATCAAAGATCTCAACTTTATGAATCGCCCGTTGGAGAAAATTGTCATGATTGATACCAACCCCGACGCATACTCACTGCAGCCCCACAATGCGATTCCTATGAAGCCGTGGCATGGAGACACCAGTGACAAAGAATTGGTGGCTTTGATTCCCTTTTTGGAATACGTTGCTGCCATGGGATTCGATGATGTCAGGCCCGTCCTCCGAGACTATGAAGGCAAGAATATTGCTCAGGAATATGCACGTCGTGAGAGCATTGCGAGAGAAGACTTCAAACGCAGGGTCGCGGTGGAAGAGAAGGGAAGACGCTCAACCTCATGGGCACTACAATTACTTGGCCTAGCCCCGGCGAACCAGCCCGCTCCCCAATTGCTACAAGATCAACAACGTGAACGCGGTCAGCAGGGCTATATGGAATACAAAAAGTACTTGGAAGAGCACGGCGCTCAAATGGTGGAAGAGGAAAAGAAGAAAGAAGAAGAGATGTTTAAAGGCATGAAAACAAGCCTCTCCAAGATTATGACGGAAGGTATTCCCAAGCCCCCAGGCCAGTAACGCCTTTGTACCTAATACAATATCACCTCTCCTGGATGACTCGTGCTGCTCCCTCTTCTCCTAGAGCTTTATTTCTCCAAGACGAACGCGGTAAAATATGGCTTGAATTCATTTCATCTGATTTGATCTCTGGACTCCTATTTTATATCAAAGTAGGGAATAATCTATACCTAATCACACGCCAACTCCTACTCATGCCTCATGCTAATGGTCTAACGCCAGCCAGCCTTGCGTACTCCCTTTGCGCAGCTCTCACGTCTTGTACTCTCTGCTCGCTCAATGTCGTCGCGCCCACTGAATTCTTTTATCAACGCAGCCGGGTTTGCTACACGCAATGATCCACTGTGTAATCCAGACATGGTGAAGCGTTGATGCGTCCGGGGCGATAAACAGGCGTACGAATTTTCCTTCTCGTTCTTCACCCGCCGTCCTCGATTCCTGTCCTCCAGACTACTCGGAGGCGATATTTTTCGCGCTGCAGAGGCTGCCGTCGGCTTGGTTATAGCCGACCTCCTCATGGATGATGGCTTTGAGGATCTAACGGACGTTGTTTCCGAGGGGCTAAGGTCGTCAAATGAGACTGACATCGCAGATGTGTTTCCCAAATTCTCGTCTCTTTGTCGATTATTCACTTGCCCGTCAGTCAGATGTTGTAATGGCTCCCCTTGTTTGGTCGCTAGAAAGTCTGGATTCATAAGCTGATTTCGAGGATTATGTACTTCAGTCTCTGTCTTTTGACTATCCAGCGATGAATCGTCTTCCCATCGGACTCTTTTCTTATTTGGAGATCGATTTCTGGCAAATAGAACTTGCTTTTGGGGACTTCTGGCGCGAAAATTGCGCGGAGATTTTAGCGGTGAGATCTGCCTCGACACAGCAGTCGGCGTAGTTCTGACACCGATTCTACGCGGAGACTTGCGTTCGATGACAGACGGCGGATCATCTTTTACCTCACGATACAGCTTTTGTTGACCACTTAGTGAAGCTTTCCGTGGTGTATTGGTGACGAGATTGAATGTATCATCTGGCTTAATGAAAGATGTTAAGGTTCGGAAGAGTAGGTCTATGAGCGATTGTTGAAGTGCCGGCTTTCCTTCGTCTTCGCAGAATGTAAGCTGCTGGCAAATTCGAGCTGTTTCGAATGAGTTTTGTAACAGATGTTCTGTAAAATCCGTCTGAGAAATGAAATCAGCTTCTCTCTGAGAAAATTCGGCGGACGCCAAAGATTTGAATTTATCGCTCTCTGCCAAAACGGGCTGTAGGTTATCCTCATCCATTCCCTCGGTCAGCTTCATTGTTCTCAATATTGCCTGCACAGCCTTATCGAAAGTCCTCTCAAACTCATTAATTTCTTGCTTTCGTAAGAGAGCCGACCGTTTTCTTTCCAGCTCTTGAAGCAGTAGCTCAGCTTTTTCTCTGGATTTAAGTAGCCACTCGATTCGAGATTCCATCAGTATGTGGTCATATGCTGACACCCAAGTACGGATAATATCGTGCTTCTTACTAACTCGTATGAAAGCTAATTTGTCGTTTATCTGGTTTTGTCGGAGGGTGGCAGTGTCCTCATATACTGCTCGGACTTTTCGCAGGCTATCTCTTATATTGACCCTTTTGAGATTTGACAATTTGAGAGCCTTCGCCGTAGCATCTTTCGTTGCCGTATCGACTCTACTCTTCAGTTCTTCAATTTCTTGCCGCAAGTCGTATATAGCTCTGACATACTGAGAAACGTGGCGATCGACACTAATGAGATTTTTCGATACCTTAGTCTTTATGTTCTTTGCCCTATTCGCATACTTTAAAGTGTTGTGAGTCTCATCGTAGTGTTGACTTGAAGGAGATACGCATACGATCATGACTGTTTTGCAATTTCCTCCCAATGAAAACTTCAATAGTCTCGTCAATTTGGAATCGCGATAAGGTATGTGATTCTTGCGAATAGGATCACACAGAGCGTTTATGCAATTGCCAAGAGCGAGCAAGGAGCGGTTTATATTAGCTCCCTCTTCTAAACGTTTCCCAGTGTTATGAGTAGCTGAAGCGCGCTCACTACCGGCAAGATCGATGATTGACAAAGTCGATGTCGTATGGTTTTCAGAGATATTGGCAGTGCGATCTCTTTGTGATAGATTGACCTGGAGAATGGCGTGCGACCGAGATGAGACAGCGTTCGCTTCTGTTGGTGACATTGTTCGGTTCTCGTTCCCAAGTAATATCATTTCCATTACTTCCTGTACTGTCTTGGGATGATGTGTACTCAGCCCTGGCACGGATATTTTTTGATCGGCATCCTCTCGTAATGCAAGGCCCTTTGTTGACCCACCAGGTACTAAAAGATCGCGAATGGTCTCATTGTAAATCTCGAGATATGATAAAGAAATCTCAGTACGTTTGATAGGCGAGATTGCTTCTACCTTTTCAAACAGCTCCTGCATCGTTAAAAAGATTATTCCCGGGTGCTGAAGTGTTCCGCTTATAGTATGAGTCTTTCCACAGCCTGTGGCTCCGTAAGCAAATACAGTGGCATTATATCCATCCAGAATTGAGTCCAGCAATGACTTCGTAGTACTCATATAAACCTCCTCCTGCGTCGCATTCTCATCAAAGACTCTGTCGAACGCATAACGCATGTCTTTAACCCTTCTACCAGCAGGCATTAGTGTCTTCTGAAATTTGGCTAATGGGTTGCCATCCGGAGGATCAAAGACGAGAACCTGATCATCGAGAGGCTTGACGATGTTCCTGATCCCCTTTCCGGTCAATTTCGCTGGAGTTTCACTTAGCGATCCTGAACCAAAATATATATGACGGTCTGCATCTTTGACAGTTGAAAGTTGAGCTGCTTCTCTAATACTGAACGGCCTAATTCGAACTGCTACAGAGATCGAAGTAGCATCACTCATGCTTTAGTCACGAATTCGGCCTTCGAATGGTGTGGCTTGACACGCGGCCTTTCCTTACTTTTGGACGTTCTTCTCGAAAATGAGATCGACGTTGTTATCCTCACCCCGAATTCGAGTTACCACAACAACCGATTCTAAAATCACGTGATTATAATGGACAGTAAAATCTTAACAACACAGCAGTAGTAGTTAACTTCTTCCTATAAAACAGACACCCCTGCCATCACTTTGCTCCCCTTCAACATCCCCCATTCTTACTACAGATCGGCGAGTGGCCTTGCTGCAAGAGTCAATTCCTCAACCTTTGCTGTCTTAATGAGGCTCGTTATTCTCTTTTCCCATCAGCTCAGACTCTGGTGAGGTGCCTTTCTTCCGGAGTTTCGATGGTGATTGAGTAGGCGTTACACCGTTGTAATACCTTCCCGAGCCACTGTCGGCCATAACGCCATCGATACTGGCAATCGGTTGGGTGCTGGAGAATATGCTCGTCGCGTCCTCTTCCATAAAATATTCAGTGTCGGAAAACGCTTCATTGAGAGACCTTGGCCTCTCAATCTCCATTCGTGGTGACTGAGGATATGCTAAAATACTGCGATGCGGTAAAATGCTGAATATACCTGTCTCCTGTGTCTCGTCGGCAGTCGACCAATCTTTTGCGCTGGACAATATTGCTTCAAGTCCCCCTCCTGACCAACCCTTTTTCGCAACACTCTCGAAAATCTCGGTTTCAGCTCGCACGAACAAAGACGCTGATGAGAGGACTTTCTCTGAGGTTGAATTAGCAAGCGTTAAAACAGAGCGGTAGTGGTCCAGTTTCAAGTGGTCCATATCATCAATTTGCTTCGCCAGTTCCATCAATGCTGCTCGGAACTTTACCATATCTCGTCTTTTCTGTTTGGCTAATTTTAAATGCTCATCCTCACGTTTGCGTAACAATCTTCCTCGCTCCTTCGCTTCCTTAATATATGATTCCTCTTCTTGTTGACTCTGGGCTTTATACATGTCCACATCGTGCAGTAGTGGGACTTCTACCTGCCGATAAAGCGTCTCGGCTAGTATAAGATGGTGGTTCGCAATCAACTGCTGCATTCCAGAAGCTGCTAACAATCCCGAACTCGCTTCATTGCTACACCCTTTAGACCGTGCACATACTTCCAGAGACGTTCCAAAATCTGACGCAGATTGTGCCAGTGACTGCAGCTGCGTCCGGTAAGCCTTAGCCGTCGTGATCAAATTCTCATAAGCCTCTAGTGAGTTAGATATATCCATTCGGGAGACGATAACGTCAGGTAGGGCAGCGAGAAACTGAGGGGTCAATACATTCAGCGGTTTCCCAGTTCCCAAATTAGCAGAAGAGGCAGATAGCAACGCGTCTTGCGCTGAGGGGTTCATTAAATTTTGATGATATTTCAAAGCCCTTTCATGTACATTTTACGATCACGATCACAACATAAATAAAATATACGAGTTCACGCGTATAATTAATGCACTGCCTGAAGAACTTATTTGACATGGTACACGCAGACCAATCCATGGATCCATGGTGTCGCTGCATTATTGTTTACAAACATATCGCGACTTGTTTACGTCACGTGGAAAATTATGCAACTCCCAGGGTGCAGCGGAGTAAGACTGGGCAAGACATGGACCTCGGCTGACAGGGGAGGACATTAATATTCCGTTCCTCTGTGGAATAAATGCGGAAGAGTGCGAGTGGCTTTTTTTATGAAGCCAAAGATAAACGTGATCACTCAACTATCCTGAAGTCGAGCAGTGTTTCTCATCTCCGGAATCTGGCCGCAATCTCAAACGATGTGGAGGATCTTGGAATACCCGGAGTGAGTGCCGACCAAGCCGGAGATGTCACGGGATTGAGCGGACGGGTCAGACTCCAGCGTGCAGAATACAACACCATTGGAAGACTTGCCCGAGGAACTTGGATGGATATTCAGAGGCAGAATGTTCAAGCGTACGAGTATTTATGCAGAGTTGGGGAAGCTAAAGAATGGATTGAATACTGCATAGGGGACGAAATTCCAGGTATTATTAGACTTGAAGAAAGCCTTCGAAATGGTATTACACTTGCCCGTGTCGCAAAAGTATTCGCTCCCGAATTAGTACCACGAATCTTCACTGCACCAAAGCTACAATTTCGGCATTCTGATAATATCAACCGATTCTTTCGCTTTACTGAAAAAGTACAACTACCAGAATTTTTCGCTTTCGAATTGACTGATTTGTATGAAAAGCGAAATATTCCAAAAGTTATTTATAGTATACATGCTTTATCACTTCTACTTTCTCAGCAAGGGCTTGCTAAGGGCATTGGCAATTTGTCTGGAAAGCTTGAGTTCACTGAAGACGAGCTTCGCCGTACCCAAAAAGATTTGGACGCTACAGGGCTTGCTTTTCCAAACTTTCAGAATATCACCAACACTCTTGAAACTGACATTCAGGTCCGTCACCAGTCACCTACTGAAAGTATTGAATCTATATTTGACAAAGATACCGCTTCTATTATAACCCTTCAAGCAGCTAGTAGAGGAAAGGCCTTTCGTATTTCGCTGACGCAAAAATTGGACCTCTTCACAGAATGTTCTGACGTCGAACAAATTCCGGCTCGCGCAAGGGGAATGCTTCTTCGCCGTTATCACGACAGCCGCATTCAACAATATGATGATATGAAAAAGGTTGATGTTGTTGCTATCCAAAGTGGCATTCGAGCCAGATCTATACGAAAGAAAGTGATGGCAGATCAGAAGAAGATTCTCTGTCATGAAGTCATCGTTTTATTTTGTCAGTCCAGGATTAGGGGTCAACTCACTCGAAAATTGTTACATGATGTGCACTGCACACTATCTAAAGACGAAGAAAAGATTGCTCAACTGCAGTCCAGTATAAGAGGGGGTGCTTCGCGCGCTCAGTTTCAACAAAAGGGCAACCGATATGCGCAGGAAGACCAGTTCGTCTCCTCCTTTCAATCCCATTTGCGTGGAAGACACTCTAGACTCCAGTATCATGCTACGAGAGCCGATCTGCTTAACTCGACGCAACATGTGGTGTTGCTACAAACTGCGTGCCGCCGGGGTCTTGTTATTGGGAATCTCGAGGGTAGCAAAGTGGAGCTTTTGGTTTGTATGCCTGCTATCGTAAGATTGCAGAGCCACATACGAGGGTTGTTTTGTCGGGCTTTACTTGAAGCATTGCAAGAAGTGCTGAAAAGATCGCTTCAGTCTCTAAGGTCACTTCAAGTGAGATGCCGCGGATTCATTGTCCGTAAAGATATACAAAGTTGCACAACGTCTATGGTAGCAGGAGAAGAACAAATTCTTTCCTTGCAAAGTGTTGCCCGAGGCTTCCTAATTCGCAAACTAGTTCATATAAAAATGAAGCACTTCAAGCAAAACTTGCTGAAAATCGTCAAGATCCAATCCTTTGTTAGAGCTAAACAGCAAGGGCAAGCCTATAAAAGCCTCACTTCGGGCAAGAACCTTCCTGTTGGAACTGTCAAGAATTTTCTTCACTTACTGAATGATAATAACTTTGACTTTGAAGGTGAAGTGGAGCTTGAGAGGTTGCGCAAAGAGGTGGTTCAAAGGTTGCGTGCAAACGAATTGGCAGAACAATACATCAGTCAGCTCGATATCAAGATTGCGCTTCTGGTCCGAAATAAGATAAGTCTGGATGAAGTTTTGAAGTCTTCGGGAGCAAACGCAAACAAAATGAACACTCTGCTTCGCAATCCAACTAGATCAGATCCTTTTGACCTGAAAGCGTTAAATAAAGCGTCCCGACGTAAGTTGGAGCTCTATCAGACCATGTTTTTCATTCTTCAAACCAAACCAGTGTACTTGGCAAGACTCTTTCGGAGCTTGCGAGAAAGAGGTTTGTTGGAAAAGGTCACAAAGACTGTGGAGGCAGTCGTTTATAGCCTATACGATTACGCCCAGAAGAGGAGAGAGGAGTTTTTGTTTCTCAAACTCATCACTGCTAGCATCACAGAAGAACTAAGTAATACGCCTTCCATGCACGTGTTTTTGCGGAGCAATTATATGTACATCAAGTTACTGAATCAGTACCACCACGGAGCCAAAGAGAAGCAGTTCTTCCGAGTCTTCTTAGGACCTATCGTGAGAATGGTTGTGGAGGACGACGCAGCAGATCTTGATACCGACCCCTTAGTCGTATGTGAGAGTGGAAAAAGGCTGACATACAGATCTATCGGAATTTGGTCAATGGCGAGGAGTTAAGTACCGGCAAGAGAAGTTCGCGGCCAATCCTGACTACGTCGAATGAAGCATTAAGAGATGATGAAGTAAACCACATATATATGGACCGCATAAAAGACCTTGAAGGAATCGCTCATGCTTTTCTTGGACTTATTGACGATTGGGTAGAGAAGATATCTTACGGAATCCGTTATATGGCGCGTGAAATGCGACGAGCTTTTAGCCTGCGATCACAAGGAGAGAGTGATACGAATGCTTACAATTTGCTTGGGTATCTCTTCTACTATCGCTACATCAACCCGGCCTTTACTGACCCTTCAAGCTTCAGTGTAGTTGACGGCAGCTTAACTCCTCGCCAGAAGAAAAATCTCAGTGAAGTTTCGAAGTTAATGACTCAAGTATTCTCTGGGGTGCCGTTTGACGATAATGACGTGTTTTTGATGCCTTTGAATGGTTTCATCGAAGAATCTGTCAAGCGACTAAATTCTATTTTTACAATTCGTTTGTTGCTAAGTGGCTGTTTGCTGACTGAACAGTTGTTGACGTTGAAAATGCTGAGGATTTCTTTGAAATGACGGAGTTTGAGGATTTTGCGTCCACGTCCAAACCCGTGCTTTACATAAAGACAACAGAGATTTTCACCATACACGGATTACTAGATCAAGAATTGGACGCTATAGTAGGACCCTCTCGTGACAAACTGACTGATAGACTATTGACGAGAATGATCAGCTTCGAAATGTAGTCAAAGAGCTAGGACCACTTTCTGAAGCAGAAGACGAATTGTGGAATGTCTCAAGATCAGAAGTCGTTCTAACTTTGACACCGAGACTAGATAACACGAAAGGTATGTTTGAGGGAGTATATGCTGATGTTAGGTCGCGAATCTGGAACGGAGTCACTTTTAATGGAAACAAAACGCTGGATTTTATACATACTTCGCGTACAATCTGGTGCTGACCTCTTGCAGATCTTGATATGTCCCATTACTGAACAAGACGAGATGGAATGGGACAGTGTTGTTTCTGAGGATAACGTGTCTCAACAAGGGAATGTAAGTTCTCAAGAACTCGCGAGCCTACCGTACTCTGAAGTGAAACGCAGAGCACTTGAAAACATACTGAGGCTGGAGAAACTGGGCGTTGTTAGTAGGAAGAACAGATATCAGGATCTATTGAACTCTATTGCTTCCGACATTCGTACCAAGCACCGGAGGAGATTGCAAAGGCTCCATGATTTAGAGAATCTGAATGCCACCATTGTCCAACTTGAAGAGAAGGCGAGATTTCTTGACTCCCAATTGCAGTCATTCAATGATTATATCGAACAGGCAATGCAGACACTACAAACTCGAAAAGGGTACCTTATAACTTCCACCGAGTTAACATATAGGAAACGCAAGTCAATCATCCCATTCAGTCGACAGTACTTTCACCAACGAGAGCTGCTCAAGAACGGTAGAGTACCAAAATTCGGCTCTTTTAAGTATACCGCAACTAATCTGATTTCGAAGGGCGTCATTGTCTCCATCGATGGGTATGGGGAGCGACAATATGAGCATATATTTTTCACAATTTCTTCCGATGCAGTGGGGAGTTTTGAGATTGAAGCGCAGTACAACTCTATACAGATTCCAGGAGCCACTGCAGGGCTGCTACTGGAAGATATCCTGCAAGCCCAGTGCGAGATCCTCTTACCTTGATCTAACATTTAGATATAACGGTCAACAAACGCTGTCTATATTTGACGGCATGGTCAAGCTGGACGTCAATCTGACGCTTCACCTGATCTTTAAGAAGTTTGTGAATGCATAACATAGACATAGCATTATGGAGTCCCTAGAATGAATAATATTTTTACCCAGAATACTGAGCAGTCTGCCACTCTTAATAAGCTGTCTGTTCAGACTGGCAATCTGTAGATGGGGTCCTGCGATGCAGTCTTGCTCCGTAAATTTCCTTCACGAAAATGAGCCACTATGCCATCTCACACAGACTTCAGCTGCTCAAGTTTCAAGCGTCGTGAATGCGCATCCGCCTGCTCCATAAGATCCTTCACAGACATATACTCCGACTCGAGGTCGATCCGCTTTCCATCCTTGAATGTGATTGCCACGTGGGCCGGGGCGTTAGCAATGCTCGTCTGAATCTTTGTCCCCTTCCTCGGCAACATCGAGAGAAAGAGCTTTGATGAGCGCGAGTTGGGCGAGAAGGGATTGAAGCGCACGGATACATTGGTGAAGTAGCTTGTGATCATTCTTCGTGCGCAAGTGCGTGCGTATGATCACGTATGAAAAGACCTTCTCTGGCGACGCAAATGTCTATGTCCGTGCCACGCGACTCCCCCACGAGCTACAAGTCTTTGTAACGAGTGTAGAGGCGAGCGCTAAGTTGGGGAGTCTGGTGTATGGCGTGCACTCTAAGTACGGAATCACCTGCACGTTGCTCGTGCGAGCTGAGGCAGACGAGCTGGCGGAACGCTTGTGTAAGGGATTGGTGAAGCGGAGTGGCAAGAATGTTCTCCTGGGGTGCGGAGTGCAGCATGCAGATATGGTGGATATTTTACAATGGCTTACATCGGTGCTCTAATTCTTCTCAAACCGAACGGCTGGGTTGTTCTCTATGAAATCGAGATCGACTTTGTGACCAAGGAGCTCGCGGATGTTGCTCACGGCGTACTTGATCATGGTCGGTCTCTCCAGAGAGAGTCCCCAGCCATGCACCCGGACATCCTTTGGCAGGCCCATCGATTCCAGCATCTCCGGCCGAAACATCCCTGAATTGCCAATCTCGACCCATCTCTTCAAGCCAGGATGGTAGCCAAAAATCTCCATCGAGGGTTCCGTGTATGGATTGTATGCGGGCTTGAAGCGCAGCTGGTGAATGTTCATCTTGGCGAAAAAGGTGCGCATAAAGCCAATCAAATCACCGAGCGTCAGGTTGTAATCCGCAATGACTCCTTCAATCTGATGGAACTCTGCCAAGTGCGTTGCATCCACGGATTCATTTCGAAACACCCTGTCGATGGAAAAATACTTTGCCGGCTTGAAGCCGTTTTGAGCGAGGCGGTAGAGGTATGCAGTGGATATGGCTGTGGTGTGCGTGCGCAGCACCAGTCGTTGCGCCTCGTCAGGGTTCCATGGATAGCGATACCCCACACTACCATACTTTCCGTCCTGGTGAACCTGGCGTATATTCTCAAAATACGTCTTGTCCGAGGGTAGGTCTGCTGCTTGGGGGTCTGAGATGTAGAATGTATCTTGCATATCACGCGCAGGATGTTGCTGTGGGACAAAGAGCGTGTCGAAGTTCCAGAACCCACTCTCGACGAATTGATTGGTCTCCATCTCTTCAAATCCCATTTCAAAGAAGATCTGTCGGAACTCGGAGCGGACTTTGGCGAGTGGATGGAGAGCTCCGGCTTTGGGGGGAGCACCTAGCGTATTGAAATTGTAGGGTTTGAAAGACGTCGTTTTCCAGCTCCCATTCTGAATCATCTCCGCCGTGAGATCCGTCGCCAGGGAGACTGGAGTCGTCGTAAATTGGGGCCCTTTTGAGATGGTGTAGGAAATGACCTTTGTTCGGCGGATGAGCTTTCTCTTTCTCAAATCGTTCACAACTGCAGCGTCAGCCGTCTTCGTTTCCTGGATTTCCTGCAGCTGCGACCTTGTTGTGTCCGAGATCTCCTCCACAAGCGGCACAACCGATCCATCCTGTATTCGAATCCATTTATTCCTCATGGCCTTCCCTTGACCTGCCTTTGCAAATGGTCCCAGTTCCTTCTCGATATCCGACACCGATATCCTCTCCGTCTGCTGGACAAGTCGAAAGACCTGTGCTTCATGTGAACCCTCTCGTACAATAAGCTCGCCTTCCTCGCTTAGGCGCCATTGATCAACTTCGGCGGATTCAAAGGTGACCAGCCCACGGCCGCTCAATGACGCCAATGCCCCGTGCAGCGTCTGGCTAGGGACATCTGCGAATGTCACCGAGGTGTCAAGCGGCGACTCTTGATCTAATCTGTTCAAGATCTCCTGGGAGAGCTCCATGGGGGTAAATGGGAAAAATGCGTGACTCAGTAATCGCGATAATCTACCTCCGACCATCAACACCAGAGAGTTGCAAGGTCCAGAGAGCGACAAGGCAATACAGGGCCTCAATTGGGGATAGATAGGCTGAGCGGACGTTGGACTCTTCACGCAACGTAGTTGCCATGCTAGAATACAAGCCGCTGTCACATCACCCCCATTTCGCCATTCTACACAGGTTCTAAACCGCTTGCACCGCCTTCTTCCTCCTTCCCAGCAGCGTCGAGTTGTCCATGTTCAGCTCGAAGGCCCTGCGACGCTGACCGTGGTTCTCCACACGCCGCTTCTTGTCGGACCCTTCTGTAATGCTGGCCTTGCGCAGGTCCTTTTCCACCCGAGCCATCGGCTCGTCCTCGTCGTCTTCGTTAAGGGCATTCAGGGGCGCCTTTGCTTTCCGCCGCCCTTCCTCCTCCATACGGTGGACGGCGTAGGAGACGTCGAAAACTTCCCGCAGCGACACAACTCCAGGCGATCGGAAGTCTTGTCGGCGCGTCGGTGTGTCGGGTGTCTCAAACATCATCGACTCGTTTGTAACCGTTCGAGTCGCCGTTGGCGGGGCATCGTGTGCTGGTAGGGTGGGCGAAGCAGAACCTCTTATCCACGGGTGGGCCATAAATTCCTCAATGGAGTAACGTTCCGCCGGATTCACGGAAAGTAGGTGGGAGATCAAGTCCTGCGCAGACTTGCTGATCTCGTCCCACCACGGAGATAGGAATGTATACTGACCACGAGCAACCTTCTCAGTCAGAACTGGAATGCTCTCATCGTAAAACGGCGGGAAGCCACATAGCATGGTATAAAGGACACACCCAAGCGCCCACATGTCAACCGACTTTGAGTACCGTTCATCCTTGACGATCTCTGGGGCGGTATAGCCAACAGTACCACAGGGCGTCATTGTGACACTGTCCCAGATTACCTTACTAAGACCAAAATCGGCAACCTTGATGCGTCCAATTCCGCCGCCACCTACGCCATGGATAAACTCTCCCTCATCAGCCTTGTCCTCGTCCTCACCCGCCCTGAGTTGGGGATTCTTGCTCGGAACGTATGGAATAGGTTCAAAAAGAAGATTCTCCGGTTTGATATCTCGATGCACGACACCGCTCACTTCATGCAAATTTTTCAGCGCTTCTGCAACCTGAAGAATGACATGGCGGGACAGGTCTTCGGAGAAATATGTTAACCGTACGATTTGGTGGAAGAGCTCCCCTCCTTCGAGGAGCTCCAGGGTTAGATAGTAGTAGTCGCGTGTCTCCTTAAAGTCATACAACTTTACAATATTCGGGTGATCGATCTGCCTCATTATTTGGACTTCCTTAAGTATGGAGGAACGCTAGATATTAGCCAGGTTCAGAAGAAAAGAAGGAGAAGATAGACACCTCAACCGTTTTATGCTGATTTTTAATCTCCGCGTGCAAAGGGGTCTTCTATCCATAAACAAAGATCAAAAAAAGGAACGCACCTGGTTGTTGCTTAGCTCATATTTCCGTACGACCTTGATAGCCGCTTTTCGGCCGCTTTCGCGGTGTTTGGCCTCATACACATTACTGAAAGCGCCGTCACCCATTTTTTGCAACAGAACCCAGTCTTCTAACCCAGGATAGTGTGGAAGCTTGCCGCTCTGCTCTTTTTCCTCGGCCACTATACGAGCGATGGCTTCGTCACACTCCTTCCTCGAGAGATTCCCCTGCGGTTGCGAGTAGGCGCCATTTCCAATCCCGGTGTTCGATTGTGGCGCAGATCCTGATAGACTGTTTGGGGGGCCCACCAAGGAATCGGAAGTTACGGTGCCGGCCGCGGTGGCGTTCGTCCCAGCCGTCGTGGCCTGCTTCCCATGCCGGATGAAGTGCTTGAGGTTCTCTATGACGGCCATGCTCGATGCCCTAGCCTCCAGCCACCTTGCCGGAAGGGATCAAGACGAGAGAAGGGAATCACGAGGGGAGATCGTGATGGGGTGGCGGTGGTAGTGATGGAGGTGCGGCAGATGACAACGGGCGGTGACGTACTCTGGCCATCCATCGTCACCAAAACAACAAAACACCAAAATAGGAACGAGCGAGGGGAGTCGCATAGCAACATGGAGAGACGTCGTATGGAGGGCCCGTGGAAGGAGGTCAGGCCTGGAGAGAGAGTGCCGTTGGACACCTCGGAGACACGAAAGATTAGAAAAGGGATGTCATTCTACAGACTCCCTCTGCTGGAAAGTAATGTCTTGGGCAAGCGACCCCTTCCATCCGATTCTCAATAGTCTCTACTCCACGACAAGCAATCCATGGTCAAAGGCCCAGTCCGTATACCACGCGACTTCTACCACGCGGATCTAAAACGCGCAATAGCAGATATCTTCCCCCTTGGGTGGGTGGAACTTAGGCGATGATGCTCGGAGGCGAGCACATGCTGGCCCGGCACATAAGCAGTGACCAAAGACCTAGCTAATCGGTCAAGTCAACAAGTGTTGGTT
>JAABUZ0100003473.1_pt1 | contig 23279 bp, 21 predicted proteins | sample 5562091 | NCBI WGS metagenome assembly JAABUZ01 (sample SAMN12813069, study PRJNA571459) | rock metagenome | isolation source: Antarctica rocks | place: Antarctica: Victoria Land, Linnaeus Terrace sud | collected 2015-12-21
ATGGGTCTAGTGACATACTTATGGATTTCGACAGCTAATGGCGGGCATACTGGTGATGAACTGATTACTTCACTAACGGAATTCCTCAATCGTTGGTGTGTATGGTCTGGAAGCTAATGTACAAGAATTCCAAGCCAAGTTAAGCGGCAACTTAGCACCCAGAGCCGTACATGCAGCTCAGATTGTAAGATGACCATTTTTTACTTACCTTAGATCCTTTGGAAGCAATCACAGGTGACTTGCCAAAACCGAGACTTCCATCTTGCCGCAAAATGGTGCATACTTGCCAAGCATTCTTTGTTTCACATTGAGAATGCAGTGAACGAGGGTATCCTTGCAAGGAGATTAATGACTTGTATGCGTGAGACCAAAGACTTTGATGGCTTTATGAATACATATCAGAATCTAGGCGAAAGGGTTAAAAATATGGCCCTTACGCAATTCTTGCTGTATGAAGCCGCCATGGACTTTTCGAATACGAATCTGGGTAAGAGTATGTGGCCCTATCTGATCCAAGCAAAAGAGAGCCTGACCACTCTTTCCAGATGCAATGACCTACAACCACTAATGCTTTACGCTTGTGCCAAAAGGGCACAAGACTATCGTGTTCGAGAAGTCGAGCTTTTATCTCTGCGTCTTGCATGGTCAATAATTCGGGAAGCACACAAAGAAGAAGTCCGACTTTTCCCATTCTTCCGCTGTATAATTCGGCTACTTAAAGACGAGGATGGCAATAAGAATGACGAGGTTATCGAAAGTCTATGCGCAATGTTTGCTGAAGGTAATTTTGGTTGACTACCCTTGACCTTTAGCCATGTCTCTGGCGACAAAACTGAAAGCGGAGAACGATAGGCTCAGTCATACAGAGATGACTTGGTTTTCAAGATCGGCCTATAATTTGGTCATTGAAAGATATAAAACATGGCCGCATACGGCGCTATTGTCACTAACCAAATCCTGCATAGGATTTACTTCCATGACAGACAAGGCCCACACCGATGAGTTGTTGGTGTATCGATGTTTGTGCCTATACTTGCGTTCGGTTCTTTCTATTTCCATAGGTCGCGAAATCGAAGATACGAAAACTCATCACTATGCGGAAGCTCATGCTGCCATTCACGACTTCAACCAGATTTATCTTCCACGCAAAGCGGTGCAATCGCCAACAGCACAAAATACGCTCGACGACAAGTATCAGATGCTGCTAATCTTTGACTTTGAAGCTCTCCTGCATCTCCGAGAATGGCAAGCCATGGAAACAATTATGAAGGCTAGTACTATATCTGCATATACCAACCTACTAGGAGATTCGTCAGCGGCATCTTGGGAGCGATCAGTTCGAGGGGTTTGCTAGCATTGCGCTCGTGATTACTCATATGCCTGCAAGTACAGTAAGATCTGTTCTCCAGATATGGACTTTGACGTACTCTCGCTAACCCATCCAAACTCTCTTCGATCTGGTACTTGAGTTGCCTCTCGACTCCCAATTCCTGGCAAAGTGGCATCGCAAGTAAGTGTGGTGCGTGCTCGTCCTCATGTATCAGGATCTTTTCTGTGGCGCTGGAGAAAGACGACAAGGTGGCTGAAGAGGCCTTTCAACAGGCCCTTCTCTTGGTAGTTGACAAAAGGCCTATTTTCTCTGATGATGAGACACATTGGTATGCGGTTTCTGCATGGAACCATGCCATAGATCTCCACTGGTACTCCACTTACGGGAACCTGCTAATCTAGCGCATCAAACAAAGGCAGGTGCAAAAGATGGTGCGAATTAGCCCTGTTGTTTGCGTCGCATGTATCTGACGACGGCATCCTTGAATCGCAGGTATGCCAATGCAGGGCCAAACTGACCACCAGCTGCAAGACAATTACTTGCAACTTCTCAAACACGAATGAAATCCATCCCAGGGCATGTTAGGTAGTTTTCAGTTTCCCCATGATTGTTGTTGCCTCGTGATGCTCTGTATCTGCCTTGTCGATGTTCCTTACAATCTCAAGCATGGCCTTCCGCATCGAGCTATCCACGTCATCCCTTGCTCTCAAGATGGATTCCACCCAATTATATTGGACATCCGGGTACATGCTCTTCAGCGTCGCGTAATCCCCTTCCATGGTAACTTTGGTTGCAGACGTGATATTGAACAGCTGCTGAAATACGTCGAATTGCTTCTCGACGTCGTCGGCGGGAAGGTAATGGGAAAACAAGTCGAAGGCAAGTCCAATATTACCTTGAATAATGTCCATGCAGGACGCGGTTTGCAGCTTGCAGCCTTTATTCCGTATGGCAGAGAGATAGGCCACCAGCGTGGATTCCAACAGATCCTCCACCAAACACTCAAATAGACTCGGTTGCAAATGGCCTTTGGAATCAGCGAGGTATTCTTTGAGGGTGTCAATGATGCTCTGAAAGACATTGGACGTGTACCAAGCCGGCGTAAAAATGGTTTCGACAGCACTTCGCAGATCGAGAAAGATGAGACGTGTCAGTGACGAGACACAGTCTTGAGCCACGTCCACGAATCCCTCGATGGCACTCTCCAGCGAGGTGCTGATCTGACCACTGTACTTGCTGGAGACGAGCGGTTTGACTCGATTGGAGATGGATTCAGCATAATCTGCAGACTTTATCTGATCGTTTGCCAGAGCAATGGTGTACTCCAATAGCCCGCCCGGAACCTGATCTGGCCCATCAACCACTTTTTGCACTTCGCGCTTCAGGAGTTCGTCCCAGGAGGCTTGACGACGCTTCATAGCATCAACACAAGCTGATATGACGCTGGCAAGCACTCGGCCTTGTCCTGAGTCGGCAGCGACGTCAATTTGCTGGGAAATCATCTGAAACATAATCACTGTCCCTTGCATACCATACAACTCGTCCGCGTCCGTCTCTGGCGCTTCCACTCGCTGGATAAAATCTGTCCGCTCCCTCCCAGACATATTCGCCATCCATTCATCGATTTTTTGGATGATGAGTTGGAGATAGTCTTCGATCAAGCTTGCCTCATTCCCATCAAGGATCTTTGGTGTCAGGCTGTCTTTCGACACGCCGAGTTCTGACGAGAAGGTCGAGTAGTAGAGTTTTATCCATTCCACCACCTTTAATATGATGGACGCCTCCGGATCGGTATCCACGATCTTTTTGATGAGTAGACATGCCTGCTCGTTGTAAGATGTAAGCATAAAGTCAAATATGCCCCAACGCCGGGGCATTCGTAAGACGAGTTCCTTTTGCACAAGGTCCAAGTCGGTGAAGACCCAGTCCAAGTGTTCCAGCAAGGACGATGGATCGCCCTCAAAATGTTCCTGGCAGTTGGAGAAGACTTGCACGATAGACTCTTTCATGGAACTGAAGAATTCCTGCTTGTAGAACCTCGGCTTGCGCCAGCCAATCTGCATGCTCTTGAATTTGGCAACAAGGTCCCCATGTGTCTGCCGAGCTTCAGTCATAGCCTGGACCTTGCTGTCTGATTTATCCTCAAGGTCAATGATCTTGGAAGCTCTGACGATCAGCCCGGCATTGCCTGATCGGATGATATCCAAGAGCGATCCTCCAATATCGACAATTCGCTCGTGAAAGAGGCTGCTTACTCTGTTGAGCCTCTCAAAGTAGTGTTTGAGAGTAATCTGCACATCCTCGCTTGCCTTCAAGGCCTGGTGGAGGGCCTGGTCGCGGAAGTCTTGCAGGGTGGATAATTCGTAATGGATTGGAAGCAGATTGGGCATGGGAGACATGGGATTCGTACCATCTTCACGGAGCATTCTCTCCACAACCTCGATACGCTGGTGCATACCGGCCAGATTAGCCATCATTTCCTCTGTGGCCAGAAAGTTTTTATGGATCATAGCAAGGCGGTCGATTTGCGGGAATTGGGCGCTCATAGCTTGCAACTCGGCGTAGATGGTATCGATGCGCTCCAGCTCCTCTTTGATGCTGAGAATGATGGTTTGCGAGTTGCGCAGGGCATCCATCCCGTGAAAGGTCACCTCCATCTGCGTCTGTGTGCCCGCCTTGAGCTGCCCATCGACCAGATCTTTCTCACGCTGCAGCTTGGCCAGCAGCGCTGGGATCTTGTCGAGGTCTTCGGGGGTGCGAAAGAACTCTGCGATCTTGAGTCCGGGGCTCATTGGCTGGGTTCATTCGTATTCAGCACAGCAGCGTTCATTCGTGTGGTTCAGAGAACACCACCAACTGGATCGATTCGATGCCCTTCTTCAGGGTCGTGCTCAGGCGGTCTGCCATTGGCCTGCACAGGAGGAAAGGACGCATCCTGGACGCGCTGGGGTTCAGGAGGCGGGCAGACACGGTGCACCATGAGATCACGCCCAAGGTGGCCGGCATGATCTTCAAGGTGAAGGAGCTGGTGGAGGTGCACAAGGTGGAGGAGAAAAAGACACGGGCTCAGGTCAGGCTGGAGAGGAAGCCGGATCCGGGCTACGCGGTGCTCCGGGGGACCAGTCAGGGATAGGGATAGGGGAGGGCCAGCACTGACTTGCTTCATGTACATACAAAGTGGCTGGCTGGCTGGCTATCTCTCATCCGGTCAGGTCGGCCGGAAAGGTTCCTCCTTCACGCTGCGTGTTCCAGCGGTCGATCCACTCATTCGGACAGAGCGCGTTGTAGGCCTGGAAGAACTGCCTGCAGGGCTGGAACTCCTCGCCTCGCACGTTGATGCACTTGTAGTAGTCGACGTAGTTCTGCCAGCAGTGCTTGCTCTCTAGCGCGGGGTTAGCCAAGAGGGAAGGGGAGACGAACGATTTGTATTGGGAAATCGGGGGTCGAAGCCAGCCGTTTTGAAGACAAAGTCCCGGGTCACGGCGTCGTCTGACATCTCTCTGATTGATGGTCACGACTTGTTTGTCTCGAGGCAGTGTTTGCTGCGGCTGCTGCGGCTGCTGCTGCTGCTCTGCTCCTCCTGCCCGGTGGGATGATGATGGGTCGGTTTTCGTTGTCAGATCGGGAGACGACTCATCCTCGTCCATGGATTAGAAATCGTCCAGAATTCCTGCATTTAGGGAGCAGAGAAGAGAGAACTGAAAGCAAGACTGAGGAGGGAGAGAGCGCAAGTGGGGACAGAAGCGTGAAGTGAAGGAAAGAGGAAGATGAAGGTCTCGGTGCAGCCAGCTCTGCAGCAGCTTGGGGAGCTGGTCGAGGCGGACAGGCTGGCAGACGCAGCGCAGAACGTCTTCCCCCTGTATGCATCCATCCCAGCCGACTTCATCACCCCCAGCGTGGCCTATCTCAAGCTGTCCAAGAACTCAACCTACTCCTTCCTCTTTGAATCCGGCTCCGGCGGCGAACTGGTGGGCAGGTATACGTACATCGGCTTTGACCCCGCCAAGGCCATCGTCACAGGGCCGGGGTATGGACAGGAGGTGGATCCCTTGCAGGTCTTGGAGAAAGAGCTCTCGCAGTACAGGGCAGCCCCGTTCCCTGGCCTGCCTCCGCTGTCTGGAGGTGCCGTGGGGTACGTGGGATATGACTGCATCAAGTATTTCGAACCCAAAACCAAACGCGACCTAAAGGATGTGCTAAAGATCCCAGAGAGCATGCTCTTCATGTACGACACCATTGTGGCGTTTGACCATCTCTACCAAGTCATCAAGGTCATTGTCAATATTCACATCGACCAAGGCTCGCCGCTCGACACTCTCCACCACAAAGCTGTGGCAGAGATACAAGGGATTGTGAACACCCTGCACGAACCATCCATCCCTGTACCACCACAGCCCCCGATCGTGCTGGATCAGCAGTACGCTTCCAATATTGGGCAACAAGGCTACGAGGCTCATGTACGCCGATTGAAGGACCATATCCATTGTGGAGACATCATCCAAGCAGTGCCTTCACAGAGGATCGCCCGACCAACATCACTCCACCCATTCAATGTGTATAGGCAGCTACGCATCGTGAATCCATCACCCTACATGATCTACATGGACTGCTCCATCTTCCAAATTGTCGGCGCGTCTCCCGAGCTGTTGGTGAAATCGGACGCGGACGGCCGCATCATCACGCATCCCATAGCCGGGACGGTTAGACGGGGGAAGACGGTGGCGGAAGATGAGAAATGCGCCCAAGACCTGGCTGACTCCATCAAGGACCGCGCTGAACACATCATGCTCGTCGATCTTGCCAGAAATGACGTCAATAGAGTGTGTCGCCCGGAGACGACGAATGTAGATCGGCTGATGGGTGTCGAGCGCTTTTCGCACGTCATGCACCTGGTGTCGCAGGTGAGTGGCATCCTTCGCGAGGGCAAGACCAGGTTTGATGCCTTTCGAAGTATCTTCCCCGCTGGGACCGTCAGCGGCGCACCCAAAGTGAAAGCCATGGAGCTGATTGGGGAGTTGGAAGGGGAGAAGCGTGGATTGTATGCAGGTGCTGTTGGCCACTGGAGCTACGATGGCATGAGCATGGACACGTGCATTGCACTGCGCACCATGGTCTTCAAGGATGGTGTTGGATATCTGCAGGCTGGCGGTGGCATTGTCTTTGATTCCGATCCCTATGACGAGTATGTGGAGACGATGAACAAGCTGGCAAGCAATATTGCGTGCATCAAAAACGCCGAGGCATACTATGCAGCTTTGGATGTCTAATGTATATACGTGTACTATCGCAGAAAAAAGATTTGTGGTGTCATTCACCCGGCTTGAGGATGACCGGTTGAGAATGGTCGTCGTACTTCGCTTTGAAGAAGGTATAGGAAAGGGTGACGCTGTCGATCCTGTTCATGAGCGGGTCCTCTGCAAATTCCGGGTCGAGGAAGAAGAAGACGGGCATGTCGACCTCTTCGCCCGCATTCAGCCGCTGCTCCTCAAAGCAAAAGCACTGAATCTTGGAGAAGTAGGGGGCTACTTGCGCGGGCGTGACGTTGTAGGTGGCCATCCCGATGATATCCTCCGTCCCGCGGTTCTTTGCCTTGTAGAATGCCAGCGCCGTCTCGCCTGGCAAGACATCCACCTGTCGCTGGCTGGGATGGAAGGACCAGGGCAGCGCATCCGAGACATTCGCGCTGAATGTGATGCGAATGCGCCGGCTCTTCTCCACCGGCACCAGCCTGTCCTTGGTGAACTTGGAGGAGTCCGTCATCGGCGTCCCTCCAAAGCCTGTTCTTTGGCAAACTGCGCGGTAGAGCGGAACCGCGGCATAGGTCGCTGCTATGCCGCCCACCAGCACAGAGGCGGTGTAGAAGGCGGAATTTCTGTTTGCCCTAGCCCTCTCCCTCTGCCCTGCTGCCACGGAGATATTGCGCGCGTGGACTGCCTGGTGTAGTGCCTTCCTCATGCCCCATCCCCTCATTGGATCAACACGTCACGCACGACCAATCGACGACGACGACGACGACGACGACGACGACGACGAGATGTCGCTCTTCGTGGACAAGCATCGCCCACGCACCCTGCAGAGCTGCACCTACCACCCGGACATCTCCAAGCGGCTACAGTCCATTGCGCAGTCGGCCGACTTCCCCCACTTGCTGGTGTACGGGCCCTCGGGGGCTGGCAAGAAGACGCGCGTGGTCGGCGTCCTGAAGGCCCTCTACGGCCCCTCCACGGACCGGCTGAAGATCGACGCCCGCATCTTCGTGACGCCCTCCAACAAGAAGCTGCAGGTGAATGTGGTCTCGAGCAACTACCACCTCGAGCTCACCCCCAGCGACGTGGGCAGCGGCAACGACAGGGCGGTCATCCAGGAGCTCTTGAAGGAAGTCGCGCAGACGGCTCAGGTGGATAGCCAGGCCAAGCAGCGGTTCAAGGTGGTTGTCATCAATGAGGCGGATGCGCTGACAAGGGAGGCCCAGGCAGCGCTACGCAGGACCATGGAATCGTACTCTGCAAACCTACGCCTCATCCTGATTGCCAACTCCACCTCCAAGATCATCTCGCCCATCCGCTCCCGGACACTGCTGATCCGAGTGCCAGCGCCCACTCTGGACCAAGTCGTGCAGGTCTTGCACGCGGTGGCCAAGAAGGAAAGCCTGGATGCCAACCAGGAACTATTCACGCGCATTGCACTCGAGTCGCGGCGAAACCTGCGCCGTGCCTTGTTGATGCTGGAGGCGGTGTACGTGCAGCATCACGCGGTGGACGCCACGACGCCGCTCCCGCAGCCGGACTGGGAGGTGGTTGTGCGACAGTGCTCGGAGGAGATCCTGGCCAACCACACGCCCAGCCAGATCCTGTCTGTCCGACAGAAGCTCTACGACCTGCTCTCCCACTGCATCCCCCCCTCCCTCATCCTCAAGACGTTGGCCTGGAACCTGCTCCTGAAAACAGACGACTCGCTCAAAGGGCAGGTTGTGCATTGGGCGGCCTTCTACGAGCACCGCATCCGGCTCGGCAGCAAGACCATCTTCCACCTGGAGGCGTTTGTGGTCAAGTACATGAGGCTGGTGGAGCAGTACCTCTCTGGATGACGGGGTTGAAGTCATCATGTATATACACTCGAGTACTCCATAACTCACTTGATGCCGTCTCAACCCTCGGATCGAGGCGGAGACAGCACGTATGACCAATACTCCTCTGCCCCGGACACGAGCACGTCAGGAGGGCTGGTAGACCAGGCGAAGAGCCAGCGCGGTCAGCTGGGGTCGCTGGATGCTGCTCACGAGTCCCCAGAGCCAGAGCGAGAGAAGCAGGGAGAGGAGCAGGGAGAGGAGCAGGGAGCGAAGCAGGAAGAGAAGCAAGAGCAAGGGCCGGCAGACAGCCGCAAGATGGCTGCTCAAGGGTACGCTGGGAGTCATAAACCCGACACCGAGATTGGAGGCTAGACCGATATGTACAGTATTGCGATATGGGGGGATCAGGGGGATGTACGTTTGACAAAGGCATGCGTCCCCGGCAACTTGGCCCCCGCCTGTCGCAGGGCATTCCGCGCCACCGCCTCGTGCAGTCCGCCCACTTCAAAGAGGATGCGATTGACGGGCACGCGCGCCGCCCAGTACTCGAAGCTGCCCTTGCCCTTGCCCATCCTGACCTCGTTGCCCTTCTTGGAGACGGGCACATGCGTCGCCACCCGCAGCCACACCCGGCTGCTCGGCTCGCTCTTGATGACCCGCTTGATGACTGCCTCCGCCGTCTGCAGCTGCTTGGCGGACAGGCGCACGGACTCCCTCATGCGGATCCCGTACTCCCCATACTCCAGCTGCGTCCCTCTCATGGACGTGACCGGGATGGGCACGCGGCCTTTGTGCGCCTTTTGGTACTTGATCTTCTTGGGCGCAAACTGGTGCAATCCCCGTCTGAATTGGATCATGAATGAATGAATGAATGCCCTACGCGATGCATGGACCAATGTAACGCCGGCAATTCTGGGTCTGCTGGAGAGGAAGCTGCACTTGAATGCGGACCATCCAATTGGCATCCTGAGGAATGCCATCGAGTCGACGCTGCCCAAGAGCACCTACGCACGCTACAACAATCTCTCTCCCATTGTCACTACGTTGCAGAACTTTGACAGCCTCGGCTTCCCCTCAGACCACCCGGGCCGCAGTCGCACAGACACGTACTACATGAATCGATCCACTGTCCTACGCACACACACGTCGGCGCACGAGGTCGATCTCTTCCGATCGTGCCCCACCGACGGCTTCCTCGTCTCGGCAGACGTGTACAGGCGAGACGAGATCGACCGCTCCCACTACCCTGCCTTTCATCAGACAGAAGGCGCCCGCACGTGGCACAAGGAGGGGTTGGTGCATGCCATCCAGTCCGAGCTTGCTTCCATCCGCAACAACATCCATGCGTCCGATCCTGCGCCCCCTTTTTCCGCCACCAATCCTCGACAGGACGCGCATTCCTTGGAGGAGTGTGCGCTCATTGGTGCCCATCTGAAGCGGACCGTGGAGTCTATCGTGTGCGCCGTCTTTCCCACTCACGGCAAAGGGCTGCAAGTCAGGTGGGTGGAGGCGTACTTCCCCTTCACGTCGCCCTCCTGGGAGCTGGAGGTATGGTGGGAGGGCGAATGGCTCGAATTGCTTGGTTGTGGGGTGGTCAAGCAGGAGCTGATCCCGCAAGCAGATCGCTTCGGCTGGGCCTTTGGAATGGGTCTCGAGCGTCTTGCCATGGTCCTCTTTGGCATTCCAGACATCCGTCTTTTCTGGTCCACGGATGCTCGCTTCCTCGGCCAATTCCAGCGCGGGACCATTTCGCAGTTCAAAGCGTACTCTCGCTTTCCCCCCTGCTACAAAGATATCGCCTTTTGGAAGTCCCCGCATTTTCACGTGAATGATCTGATGGAAGTGGTGAGATCCGTGGGCGGTGATTTGGTGGAGGATGTCAGGCTCATGGATGAGTTTGTCCATCCGCAGTCCGGCAAGAGCAGCTTGTGCTTCCGCATCAACTATCGCAGCATGGACAGATCGCTTGACAATGAGAGCGTCAACGTCTTGCAAGAGGCGGTACGAGCGGCCCTAGTGGACCGGCTGGGGGTGACTCTTCGCTGACCCGAAGATCTACAGAGACTGACGATGTCTTGCATAGGCTGTAAGTAGCCTGGTGGGGTCCTACTAGAATGGAGATTTACATATACATGATACGGACTCGTTTATCTATTCCTTTGCTGGAGCCTTCACCACGCCAACTTTTGCAGCGCGCAGCACTCTGCCATGGAGAGTATACCCGGTCTGCTGGACCTGGAAAATAGTCCCTGCCTTCTCATCCTCCTTTGCAACTTCAAATGTGGCCTCATGCTTGTTGGGATCGAATGGCTCGCCCATGGGGTTCGACTTTTCCAACCCATGCTTCGCCAGCGTGCTCATCAGGATGCTCTCTGTCATCCGCAGTCCGGAGGAGATCGTCGTCAGGTCCTTCCGCGGCACGGGCTCTGTGTTTGCTTCATCGGTTGGGACGAGCCCAATGGCGCGATCGAGGTTGTCGAGCGACTCAAGGAGATCTCGCGCGAACCTCTGAATAGCAAAGGTCCGTGCACCCTCTACTTCCCGTCGTGTGCGCTCCTGCAGATTGCGAAAGTCGGCCACAGAGCGAAGATACCTGTCCTTTATTTCTGCCATCTCTTTGCTGTGCTGCTGCTTTTCGCTCGCACCATCCTTGCCCTCCACGTCTACCCTGTCCTTGATTTCTGTCTTTTGCCTCACGGACTCTGCAGATGGCTCCGCTTCCTTGGGGCTGCTGGCCGCCTCCCCAGAGTACAGTCTCGGTGTTGGCCTGTGCGTCCTGCACACTGCAGCCACGCGGGCACAAAGGATCCTCTGCTGGAGTGCTGACTGTGGCCGAGCATGCAGCAGTCGTGTGCGTGTGCCCATCATGGTGTCGAATTTACCTTCCTCCACCGCACATGACACAACCAGAATGAGCAACAGGAAGGGAAATGGGAGGGCTTCAGCGGACAGGAGAAGCCAGCCAGCGCATGAATTGGATTCCTATGCTAAAAGAGGGAATCCTAGATCTTGTGTGCGTACACTGATTACATGGGAAGGCGATTCACCTCATCCAGCGTATAATACTTGGAAATACTTTCCGCCTTCAAGATCGCCACCTCATAGTCGAGATGCCGCTGCAAGACCTCGCGGAAGAGCATCATGGTCTCCCGAAGTCGCTGCGGATCATACATCCGCGGATCCTTCTTCACGGAGGCAAGGTACGCGGCATAGACATCAAGTCCGCGATGGATCTCTGCGTGGTCCGCGTCCAGCTGCGCAACCTCTGGCATGCGTCTGCGTAGAATAGGGAAAATATGCGTGTCTTCAATGCTGTGGTGCAGGGTCAAGTGCTGATTGAGTGACTGTGCGCGATCGACGAATGCACGCACGGCGACAGCACTCCCTCCAGCCCTGTCTGCCGTCTCGTAGATCTGACGGAAGGATCCTCGAAAGTACTCGTGGAACTCCTGCATGTGATCCGCTAGGCGATTGTACTTCTTCAGTTGCTGTTTTGACAGCCCATCAAGACTCCGCATCCTCCCCCACCAGCCCCCGACCCCGCTGAACTTGTGAATCGGGCTTGCTGGCAGAGTTGACGTTTGGCACAGCCGGCCCGAGAAATGCCGACGACACAGGAATCACGATTGCTTAATTTGGTAGACAAAGCATTAGCCTCGTTGGAGAGCACGGTGCAGGCAGACGTAGATGTGATTCACTGCGATTTGCAGGCCTTGGAGTCCGTCAATCGACATGTTACGGGCGGGTATCGCCAGATGGCGGATGCGGCCGAGGGATTGAGGACGGATGCTGACCATCTCGACCATACCCACGCCAGCATCGATGCATACGTCGAGAAGCTAGACCTAGTGAAGGAGCAAGTCACGCAACTGGAGCTTTTTGTGGGTGAACTGGATGCATGGTCAAAGCAGCTCGAATCCAAGTGTGTCAACGCCTAACCCATTCTCTACACCTGTACCCCATGGTTTCTAATTACGCAACACCTTACAGTCTCACTTCCAAGCTCACTTCTTGGCTTTGCGTTTGGCAGGAGCGGAAGCCTTTCCCTTGCCTTTGCCTTTTGGCTGCTTGATGTACTTGTCTTTGGAGAGATCTTCCTCCTCCTCTTCGACAGGCTCTTCCACCTCATCTTCACTCTCCTCCAAAGCTTCCTCCAGGTCGGGCTTGTCTTTACTGGCCCCTTTGGCGCTCAACACGGCGCTCGCCTGCATGAAGGGCATGGGATGGGCGATCGCATTGTACCGTCGAGTGAAGGCCGCTTTCGTAGCTGTGTCGATGCGTTTGCTAACCTCTTCACCATTCATAGGACCTACACCCAGCTCAAGAATGGCGTCATAGTCGTCTTTATTCAGGTAGTATTCATCCATCAAAGCAATCATCTCGTCAACGGCTTCCTGCCCTTCTTCTGCCAATCGTACGCCAAGCCTATCAAACAGCATCGGAATGTACTGCTGCCTCACTTCAAACCTGTCACCGGAGACTTTGAGCCTCATGTGTACTTGAATCTCACGAAGCATGCGCATGAGCTTGCCGCCTTTTGAATTGTTTCCAAGCCAGGAGGTGAAGCCAAAAGCGCCGGTGGCAGAGCCCGAAGCCCAGTAGGAGGGGATGACGGTGGAATAGATTGCATGAGTTGGCATCAGCGACCATTGCTGTTGAGACCCGTGAATCATTGCATCCACAAGATCTCCATCTGAGATAGATTGAGCGGCTTCATCCAGACACTTGATGGTCTCCGATGCCACTCTACGTGGTGGTCCATCGACTTGGGCCTTGCCAGGCCGCATTTTGAGGTAGTTTTCTTGAATCATTAGATACGAGAACTCATGATCGTTGAAGTAGAGCTCGATCTTATCATTCAGCGTCTTGCCAGAATTCGCTAAAAACATTCCTCCAGACAGGAGTTTGCCAGCGATATCCCAGGGTTTGAGAACGATATGCTTCTCCCACGCCTTTGTCATTTGCTTACTGGAATCAAAATCCATTGCCTTTTGATCCAGGCGGAATGTGGAGAGAAGATTGATGATTTGGCGAATGTCGGAATGTGTGCCGGCTACAAGCTGATCTATCACAGGAGCGGGGACCTTCATTCCTTCCCTAAAAGCAATACTCATGATCCGTGCCCTTATCTCGGGAGCCGTTGGTCGTCGAAAGGTGAGGTCAAAGACGGTGCGATCGAAGGGTTTCATTTTGGGCAGTCGTCGGTCATTGCAGAGCAAGATCATTGGTATGGACGTTTTCCGGCAAACGGCTGCCAAAGATCCAACACCGCCTCGATCACCGGCCGACATCCCATCAACTTCATCCATGATGAGCATCAGCTTTCCTCGCCCTTCGTAGTCACCTTTACCAAAATACCCATACAAAGATCTGTTATCCAGGACTCCCCGCAACGACGTCTACAGTTAGACATATTCCCATCATGACTCACTTCTAATAACTTTTTGGACCTTGTATCGCTTGCGTTGTATTCCAATACATCATAACCTTGTAGTTTGGCAACTAAATGTGCGGCAGTCGTTTTTCCAATACCAGGTGCCCCAGAAATCATAATTGCTCTGTAAAGGCCAAGGCCATCCGGTCCAGGTCTTTTGAAGCCAGTTTTTAGATTCGCCTGCCAATCTCCCAACCACCTGAAGACTTTCTCAACAATGCCTTTGTTACCGCAGACATCCTTGATCTGCTTTGGAGCATACTTGACGGTCCACATTTGCTGTTCATCATGCTTTCGATCATCCGATGTGCGGGGTGTCATGTCGGCTGCGGCTTCCCGAGCCTGCTGAACCTGCTTCTCCTGTTTCTGGACACTTGCCAAAGCCTCCTTTGACGAACCTCCGTTTGCCGGTAATTCACGAATCAAATAGAAAAGACCCTCTTCATTGATAGCACTGATGCGGAGTTGGTCAATCATTTTCAGCTTTTTAGGGCCGGCTGAAGAGCCCAATACCACATACCCGGTCTTGCTAGAAACAGACGTGGTCACTTTCCCACCGTACCGCTTCACCAAATCCTGACCAACTTCACGCGAGAGGTTTTCCAACATACCCGTGAAAACGAAAGTCAGCCCAGCAAGGCAGTTTTCCTTTCCTTCCGGAAGTTCAATATCGTTTGACGCAGGGGCTTCCGCAGCGCGATTAGCAGCAAATTGAGTGTAATTAAAGTCTTGCTCGGTCGAGTCCTCGGTAATAGGCGGTAGGGTAACTAAAGGAACTTTGGCGAGAATATCACGAGTTTCCGCATCTTGCCCTTGATGCTGGTGAGGCTTGGCGCGTTTACTCTTTGTATCATCTACGATCATAGCATCTGCAGTCGTGCTCTCCATTTGTTTTCGAGGAGAAGGTGATTGATGTTTTGGTGGGGGCATGGGACTTTTCTGAGCCCGTGCAGGGCTAGCTTTCTTAGGAGTTGGTATCTCTTTGGTAGTCTTTTGCTGCACGGGAGAAGTCGCTTGAGGCTTCTCCGATGATCTTGTTCTCTCTCTGACGTGCTTTACGTCCTCGTTTCTCACATCATCTTGAGGCTTCTTCGGTGATTTTGCCCTCTCTCTAACATGGTTCTTCACGTTTTCCTTCCCATTCTCTCGAGGCTTCTCCGATGATCGTGTTTTAACTTTGACGTGATCTTTAACTTCATCCTTCTTCTCATTCACTACTTCATCAACTTCGCTTGGAGTACCCACATCCATGGCATCAAAATCGAGGTCATCTTCGTCGTCCAGGAAATCGTCGTTAGGTTTTGGTTTTGACTTTACTTTCGGCTTCACAGTCTTCTTGACTTTATTTTTGTCATTTCCTCCAAAGTAGTCATTGGCGTCAACTTTCTCCCGCACCTGCTTCTTGGGAGAGGGTTTTGCCTTCTTTGGTGAGGGCTGTTTCCTAATCTCGACATCCTCCTCGTCAGACTCTATGACTCTCTTTTTCTTTCCTCCTTTCTTCTTTGGAGACTTCTCTGGTCCTGGACTTGGCTTGCCTGCTCCTCCTCCGCCAAAATACGCTCTGATATCGCTCATCCTCTCGAACTATCTCCGAATCAGGTTGCCATCGAAATGGCCGTCGTTGTCGCGCTCCACCTTCCCCACACTACGAGTAACAACGCTGGAAGGAAAGCCATGGCGCTTAGAGTAAAAAGGGTAGTACGCGAGTAAGACAGGGCAGCTGCAAGATGTCCAAATCAATCGGCGTCCATGTCTGGTTCCCGGAGTCAGTTTTCTTTGCTGGAGAGAAGTTCGAATGCAAGATTACGTTTACGTGCCAACGATCCGATAGCACACTCCCAAAAGCAGATGCAGCAGCTCGAAGAAGGCAGTTCTCTGTGGAACACGTGCGGAGTCGCTCACAAACGTCTACAAGTGGTCATCAAAGAGTGTCATCATCATCTGGAACTCCATACCAACCCAATCGGAAAAAGCACGTAACATCGAAAAGCGTTTCTTTCCCAGCGTCGAACGTGCGTCAAAAGAAGCAAGCTTTGGAGATTTCTGCAAGTTCGGGGTCACTGAAGCATATACCATCTAGTAGTACACATTCACGAGCACTCACCTTACAATCATTTCCCCAAACAGTCGACCCGCCAGGGAAGCCGGCCTCGATACTGAACAATACTGACGAACTCACAAAACCCCCGCTTATCAATAAAGACATCTCTCGTCATTACGGTAAGAGCCCGAACAAACCGGAATTGTCTGTAGAAATACCTATGTCACCAACAATGGACCCCAACATGGTTCCTTTGCCTTATGAGTCTCTTGATTCGGACTTGGGCAACGATTTCAAAGAGAAGCCAAATGATGGTGATATCAATGCAAATGGAGAAAACAGCAAGCCAAAGTATCCGCCCTTTGGTAATGTGAATATGTACAAGCACCCCAATTCCACTGCTGAGAGCATCAATTCTCCTACCTCTGAGTTCAAAAATAGCCACCAGCGAGCTCTCTCGTGGTCAGAAGATACAATAAATGGACGCCGATCAGAAAACCACTCCAACAAGTCCTCTGGGAAAATCATGATGAGTTATGTCCAGCTTTCAGGGAGTTTTCTTCTCGATGAATCACTGGCACAAACTGCAGATTTTGATGAAATCAAGCAGGTTTCCGTTGTCAACGGGTCGATGGGTGGAGGCGTAGTTGGGATACAAAAAGCCAAAGAAGATCAAAGCCTCCTCTCCTCGTTGACTGGCTTTGGATACAACCTTCTTGGGCAAGCACCAGTAAGCTCTATTGCGGAGATGAAAACCTCGGCCACGTCAAAATCAATTCCAATTCTAACAACTCCTCAGTCCGTCTTGTTTGTAGATATGGAATTACTTCCTGGTGAAAGCAAAACGTTCAGCTATCATATGACTCTCCCAAAGGAATTGCCGCCATCGCATCATGGTAAGGCTCTCAAAATAGATTATTGCATTCAGATAGGTATACAACAGAGCGACAAAGTCTCGAGGCCGGCGGTATTCAGCGTACCATTTCGCCTCTTTGGATTTGTCGATGATGACGGGGATGCACTCGTCTATGACCTCTTCAGACCCCTCATACTGCTCAAAGATGTGGCGAAAACCGCGTTGGAGAACTCAAAGACTCCTATGGAAACCCCCCGAATCGAGAGACATCAGCAATCTAGTCGAGCTGATTTTCAGGCCTATACAGAGCAGCTACTGCTCTCATCACGCCGAATCAGTGATGGCCTTCCTGACCGGCTTCCATCCCCCGGGGATGCAAACCCGTTCTCGCCCCCGCCTGCAACATATTTCGACAAGACGTGTCGGGAGAAAATCGAGTCAACCATACGACGGCCTTCGATGTTTCATGGAGCTGGTGCACTTGGCGACGAGTCAACATCCAATCGAACTTTTGAGATTGCCAAAAACGGCACTCATGTGGCAAATGTCACCTTGTCACGCTCAAAATACAAAATTGGAGACAATGTGTATGGCATTGTCGAATTTGGATCCGAATCCGTAATCTACCTACCCTGCTACCATCTCTTTAGCACCCTTGAAAGCGAAGAGTCCATACACCCGGATCTGGCCATTCGCTCTGCCACATCGATATCTCGGTCGACCAGGAGAGTGCACGGGGAACATTCTGAATCATCAATTTTCACCAAACGACTGGCATTTTCCTTTGCAATACCATTCTCCGCGACCCCAAACTTTGCGACCAACGGGGTGTCCAACTTCTGGAGCTTGCGCCTCGAATTTGTCGTGTCCACCATTCCGAGGTCAGGACCGACGGAACTGCTCACAGAAATCCAGCAAGACGATCGAGGACAGATGCTTAGTGCGAAATCTTCTGTCGAGTGCGAGAGCTTCGACTGCAGTATACCCCTCTACGTCCTTGCCTCAACTCAAGATTTTCAAAGCTCGTATCCGGGATCAGCTTCAGAGTTTTACTTACAAGGTGGTTGAGGACGATTCGGCTGTGCATAGAAATACAAGGATATGCGCTCTACTGCTTCGCATTGGCTTTTGCCTGAAGAACTAGTTGTCGTAGTTCCCATCCCTTTGGGCCCAGCTCTTTTATGCGTGATGGTTTGTCACCCAGCAGATAGTTATCCAAGCCGCCAACTTTGTCCATTGTCCTCAATACTCGAGTCGCCGTCTCAATTCTCAAGGATTTATTTAAGATCTGGCTGAATAGGGACTTCTTTTGTAGATTCGGCAGCCACCTTCTGCGTGTCTTGTGTTTGGAGTCTGGGACATTGTTCCCGTATCCAATCCGTCTCCCGCCAAACAACCCTTCGTCAGCTCTCGGGAAATGAGTTGTTCTTTGATATGGATACGGGGGAATGCTTGCCAGTGTCTTGCCGATTCTATTCATTGTCGTTACGGGCTGCTTCATTCGATGTGTGGTGCCTTTCGTTTTTTCCATGAGATGGATCCCAACACTGTGCATTCGAGACGATGTCAAGTGCTCACGCACACTGTGCTTAGCACGTTCTACTCAAGACTCGCACATTGCAGATGGATGATGGCGTAAGGATATGTGCCCCTGCTCCTGTCTCTGACAGTCTGAGCTTGGGTTGAAAATTGGCCTCCCTTGAACGCTCCCGTGCTGACGGCAATGGCGATGCTTCGGCCAACTTATCCCAAATCTACTTTATTCTTGCCTCGTCAAGGGGCGGCTTGATGCCACCGATATTCCTACGTGCTGCTCAGATTCTATGAATCAGTGAGAGTTTGCGCAAAACCATCGGGTGCAAATTCCTTGTCATTTGACCATGATATGATACATACAGATTCTACCTCTTATGCTTCTTGTTGTTCTTTGGCGTCTTCTTGACGACTCTGCCTTCCTCCAAGGTTCTCCTATTGTCGTATCTGACTTTATTCCCCCTGCTTCTTCGTAACGTGTCCTTGCTCCTTATCGCATCAACATATGCACCAACTGCGTCGTCTGTTGGCACATGGTCATTGACATGACTAGGCTCCATATCCATGTCTTCCTCAATGATCATTCTACCATCCATATCAGTGGGCAATGCGTCAGTTCCACGACGTTCTTTACGATTCCGAGGCTTCATGGTGTGGATCATCGATGCAGCGTTCTCGTCAAGCAGATCCATCGGGTCTTCGTCGTCTTGCCTAATATACGTCTCTTCCCTGACGGGCCTTTTCTTCCGGTTTTGTGGTCGCGGAGCTTCCTCTGCAGACTCAGATACGGAGTCACTATCGCTGTCGAGTATATTGTCAAATTCAGAGGAGGCATTTCGTGACGATCGTTTGGTTTGTGGCTGCGCTCGCATTTCCTCTTTTTTGCGTTTTGCACGATCCCGCGTCTTTCGGATATTGACAATCAGCTTCTTATCCGCTTCCGGGAAGCTCTTTTCAACCAGTGTGTAACCAAAGCGTCGAATCAAACGTTCAAAGATGTGCTTTACTTTGGCTTTGAAATGCTCCTTATGTTCGTGTGACCACTTCAAGAGATTTTCCACCAATGAGGGTACTTTTGGTGTCATGAGTTCTGCAGGAAGAGAAATTACAGCGATTTTGATGAATCCGAGCGTGGATTTAACGACTTCACGGTTGTTTGATGTCAGGAATAGATCCATGGTGGAGACAAGGTCAGACAAAACTTCGGAGCGAAGGCCGTCTTTGAATTGGTATGTAATGCGAGCAAGGGCCATGATTGTTGCGCTGATCATGTGCGGCGCATTTCCTGCAAGACCGGCAGATAGCATGATCAGGTATTCATTTAAGCCTGCATCAACATTTGGCGCGCTGTCATCCATGTTTGGAACTTTGGAATTGATCACGATACCACCCGCCTTCATTCGTTCACCAAACCCAACCAACAAGTCATAAGCAGCATTTCGGGCTTTCTCGTTAATCTCTTTGGTAGCAATCACGACTTCGGAGAGAACGGACGGGATGAAGTAAAGCTCTTCATTGGCCAGCAAGGTGCCCATACTGGTGAGCAATAGTAGGCGCTCTCTACGCGCTGGCGCCAAAATGGAATCAGAACAGCCAATGACTGCGTCCTTAAAGCCAACACTGTTCTCCTCAGTAAGGATCTTTGCATTCTTAGAGTTGATGAGCCTTGTCAAGATTCGGTAAGCGCGCTTTTGTACTTGTGCATCCGTAGATGATGTTATGAGGGTCAGCGTGAGATCATAGAGTTGACGGGCCGAGTCGAATGGCAAGAACTCTACCATGGAGGTGATGATTTCCATCAATGTATGACTTGTAAGTGGCAGACTGTCATTCTTCTGTGGCACGTCGGGTGCCGGCTCTTTTAAGCAGTCCTGTAGCAGTCCTAACACATTATCCACCAACCGTGCAAGATCTTCGTCTGCCATGATTCTCAGAAATGACAGCACGCAATTTGAAACAGGATCTCTGAATTGTTGTAACGTTTGACTGAGAACATTGAAGAGCACAGTGCATATTTTGCCAGACATGGAAGAAAGCAAAGATACATTTGCAATTGCCTCCTTCCGACTTACTCGGCCGAGCAGGCAAGACGTTTCGTCTGATTCAGTGTGTATTATTGCGTAGTTGGAGTCCACCAAGTTTCTGAGTCCACGACAGATCGTCGTGCGCAGATCTACCAATTTGTACAGTCTATTTGCCAGCCGTTCTGCTGAATGAGGTGTGAAAGCAGCACTCAGGTCGAGTGGGAGATTGCAATAACCGGGAAATAAAGCCCATATTTGTTCGAAAAGTGTAGTCCAGATTTTGGTTTCCATATTCATTTCTCGTTTATGGTTGCTCAAAACGTTTTCATGTATTCTCTCGCTCAACGGAACGAAGAAGGAAAAAAAGTGTTGTAAGTCGGTGTTGGAGATATTGGTACGCAGAATGGGTAGCAGCCATGCGCGTCCCGGATCTGAAGGTTTCTCCCTTTCCAAATTCAACGGCAAGATGTCCAAAACTACCTGCGGACCAACCGCACGTACTACAGCACCAATAACCTGGTCAGCTTTCTCACGGTGCTCAAAAGTATCGCTCGCTCGTAAGTGGCTTATGGATGACAAACACGGTAGAAGTGGGCTCGATCTGTAGCGAAGTTGATCAAACGCTGCAATTATCACGTCACACGCTTCCGGCAGCGCTGCTCGATACCTGGTACCCAGTCCTTGTAGTATTGTACTTGCAATCTGCGAAACTAAACCATCACCTTCTGCGGATGGCTTGATGGGGTAAGTATCTGGAATGCATGTGGATAATAGCGAACCCAAACATTGCGAATTTGCATAGTGAACCTCATGTGAATTGGTCTCAAAGTAGACAAACACCGTCTTGACAAGATCCGGAAGTCTCCTAAAAGCCACCTCCTGATTCAGCTCGGAAAGAGCACCGTAGCCTCGTGTGATGGCAGCTAGCCACTGAGACAGCAGTGTCACATCGTTGATGGACGGTTTCAGAGCCAGCAGTGTGTTTAGTATGTTTATGAGCTTTGTGTCATTCAATGCATTCACTGCATCGTCAAAAACAAACTCAAAGACTTCAAATGCAGCAGTGATAAGAAAGGTCTCATCAGAACGACAAAGCGGTAGGACTGTACTAAACAGTGAATCAACCTTTTGAACGGGCCAACCATTTGCAGATGCGATTGCACGCACAACCTGTAGACTGTACACCACATTCGGACTGTAATGTGCTTTGCGTTGTCCAGACAACTCTTGAAGTTGATGCAGTGACACTTCTGCACAAACAAGGGTAGCCGGGTGCTGTAAGGCAGGACTTGCGGGAGGATTTGATAGAATTTGATGCAGTGCTTCTTGTGCTCGTTTCCTAATCTTGGGTCTTGAATCGATCCCGAACGTAAGCAGCGAACTCATGAAACGTTTTGGACTATGAGGTGAAGGAGACGACCATGATGGGTAATCTAGCGCAATCAAACTGGACTCGATGCACCCAATGCTTGCTCGAAGCAAAGGACCATTAGCGTCCTCCAATGCCAAGATTTTCGCGAGCGACGGGGCGATGGTAGCATAACTTGCAGAGAGCAGTTGCTTTGGGGTGAAACCGAGTACGACATCTAGTAGGTGGCATACCGTAGTGAGAAAGGCTTGGCCCTTGTTTTGTGAGAGAAGTGGGATCAACGCAAGACAATAGGTGGAGGCGCTTCTTTCCGCAGATTCTTCATTCAGTGTCTGATCAACAGCATGTAGGACAACAGCCTGCTGTCTCTGATGCTCTTCTTTTGACGACTGATATAGCCGAATGCGCTGGAGTCGCTCCTCCAAGCTCATCTTTTTCCTGTTCCTGACGATCACGAACGAAGGATTCAAAATAGGCAACACCGAAAGGAAAGTCATTGCTGCTGCTCCGGGCCACAGCAGAAATATTTGAACAAGTATCTGATTATTTTTTACAAGCTCTTGATTGGTCAGTCTTTGGCATACGGAAGTGGTAGAAAGTCGATGGGGAGTCTGCACGTCGGTATGTGGTAGGTCTAGGTCACCGGCAAAAGCTTGATGATAGATGTAATTCGCGGAACCTCATGAAAATTCAGGATTCAGCGATTTGAAAGTCGCTATTCTCGCGATGAAGCACAATGTTCTTGATAGTAGCGCGTGATCTAAGCTTCAAACCGAAGAGCGCCAGAGCTTCAGATTCGCGTGTTTAGGCCTTCTCACTAATTGCTGCACATACTTTGTTCACCCACATACTATACTACTTGCTGGTCGATACTGGACTAGGATTGTTACGGCTACGCAGACAAGAAGAGTCGTCCAAGACTCTCAGTAATGAATGGAGGCCAGGCATGCATGATAAGATTAATCGAGAGTTTAGGAAAGAAAACCAACCCCTTTTAGATTACATCTATGTTTTGATGGATTGATTCTGTCTTAGTTTGTACCGTTTTCGCCATTCTCTTCAATATCCGATTTCTGTATTGGAAGGTCGTCGTCTCCGGGGAGCTGATGCACCGTCCGTTCCACCTCTCTCCGTGGCGCCCCAGTCATATCGGAATGGAACTGCCGGATGAGGCCGTCCACATCGTCGATATTAAGCTGCCGCACATCACCCAGCTTCTTCACCTTGGCAGTGAGCTCCTTGCATTGTTGATCTGACAAGGAGAGATTCAATTGCTCCACGCGTGACTTGATGGCATTCCAACCCGTCAGGCGGTTGGCAAAGTGTACATAGCGACTCATACCAAAGTCTTCCGGATTCAGTATCTCGTAGGTGCTGGGATTGGCAAGGATAGCCTTTGCATGAATACCAGCCTTGTGTGTGAATGCACAGAAGCCGGTGATGTAGTTATTGAAAGGCGTGCTCACTTCCACAGCATCTGCCACCAGATTTTCAATATCTCGTAGCTTGTGGAGCTTATACTTGGACATGACGTACTCCTTGTCTGCAGCATACATGCGTGCCATCAGTCCTCCGAGCGGGGTAATTCCATTTCGCTCTCCGATTCCCAGGACAGACGTGTCA
>JAABUZ0100003476.1_pt1 | contig 23271 bp, 21 predicted proteins | sample 5562091 | NCBI WGS metagenome assembly JAABUZ01 (sample SAMN12813069, study PRJNA571459) | rock metagenome | isolation source: Antarctica rocks | place: Antarctica: Victoria Land, Linnaeus Terrace sud | collected 2015-12-21
ATGGTCGATGGTCGATGGTCGATAGTAAGGCAGCGCATCTGGCTACACTTGGCAATCGACAGCGAGCTGCATGTTCGTCGGGTGAACCCTCGCCCCTCGCCCCTCGCCCCTCGCCCCTCGCCCCTCGCCCCTCGCCCCTCGCCCCTCACCCCTCGCCTCTCGCCTCTCGCCTCACATCACGATACGAAACGCCCCCCCGCGCACTATTATATGCCGACGCCATGTGGTCGTGACGACGTAATGCGCATCAAGCCAGCGCGGCAGCGGCGACGGCCTACGCGCTACGGATCGGCGCGCCGCGGCAAGACGAGCTAGCGCCGTATGTAGCCAACGCGGGCTGGGCAGCGTAAACCTCTGCGCGCCGTTACCCCGCGCGTCGGTGTGGCCCGTCGCGCGCACTGTCAACCCGCCCGGAAAATCGAGCCGGTACCCCACCGTCGCACGGTCGGCCGACGTATGCACGCGCAGTAAGAACCCGGCGCCCGCGCGGAGGCGCGTCGCGGCCGGGGCCACGACAAGGGCCGATGCATTGCCCGACACACGAGTGGCGCCAAGACGGTTCGTCTGTCTTGGCGCCGCGTGCGTCGCCGTTGGGCGGGGTGATGGCGATGGCGACGGCGTCGCCGTGGTTGTGGCGGTCGTGGTCGGCGGCGCCGTCGCCGGCGCCGTCGCCGTCGCGCTGGGTGTCACGGTTATGGTCGCGGTCGTCGTCGGCGACAGCGAAGACGTGACCGCGATGGTTGCCGTCAGGGTCGAGGCGCCGGTGATGGCGGTCGTCACGGGAGGCCACACGGCCGACATTACCGTCGACGTCGCGGACGGTGTGGTCGTCAGCGGCAGTGTCGTCGTGGCCGGGGCCGTGGTCAGGGCTGTGGCCGTGGGTGATGGGGTGATAGTCGGCGTCAAGGTCATAAGCGTCGCCGTCGGCGGGGGCGACACCGTACCGGCGACCGCCCTTGTCGAAGTCGGAGTCGCGGAGGAACCTGTCGGCGTGGGACTGGCCGTCGGGCTGGCCGTGGGCGACGGTGTCATGGTCGGGATGGGCGGGACAGTCGCGACAGGTGTCGGCAAGGCGCCGCCGACAGACACGACATAGCGGCTGCTGATAAAACCGTAGCGATGGTTGAAGGGGATGAGCCACCAGCCGGCCTTATCGAGCGCGGTATCGCGCACGCGGGACACGTAGACCTGTCCGTGTGGAATCGTCCCGATGATCGCGCCGCCCATACTCGGCTCTTCGCGTACGTTGAGGGGCGACGCCGTCACCATCAGGCGTGTCCCCGCCCCTGGGAGGACGCCCGCGGCGGCGGCCCACGCCGCCGCGCCGTTGTAGTACACCTCATCCCATCCGCTCGACGCGCCGGCCACGGCGAACTGCTCGCCCCAGTTGGCCGTACCCAGGGCCTGGCACGATGTCGCCGGGCACGCATACAGCGTGACCTGCCCCCGCGCGATCGCGGCTATCTTGGCGTCGCCGCTGTCGAGCGGCGTCCCCCCGCGCACTAAACCCATATAGTAGCGCCAATCCCACAGCGGACCGGGGTCGGTGTGCGTGGCATGGGGCACGTTCTCGTGGCCGAAAATACTGTTGCGGTCCGTCATGACCGCCACGCCCGCCATTCTAACGACCGTGCGCACGATAGCCGCCGAGGCGGTGTACTGCGCCAGAGTGTAGCCGCCGGAGTCGCGGTAGCCCTCGTGCTCGATGCCGATGGAGTGCTGGTTGACGTACCAGTTGCCGGCGTGCCAGGCAATGTCGTGGACGCGCACCAATTGGTAGACCGTGCCGTCCTGGCAGACCAGGAAATGCGCGCTGCCGCCCGCGTCGGGGTTGAGCAGCCAGTTGAGCGAGGCGGCGCAGCCGCCCTCCGTGTCGTGGATGACCACGTAGCGCACGCTAAAGTCGTCCGGCCGGCTGCCCCCCGTATAATTGGGTGACGGCGCCCACACCGCCCCGGGGTAATCAACGCCGTCGTCGCGCGGCATGATCGCCGCCCTCGCCGTCGATGCGGCCGATTGGACGGCCGAGTACCCCACGACCGCAAGCGCGCGCCGACCCTGCCCTGCCGCCGCGCTGGCGCCGTTGGCGCGAGACAGCGACGCCAGCGCGGCGGCGCGAGGACCGAGGCTCGCGGGCAACAGACGTTCGGGTAGCCCTGTCAAAGCCGGATCGCCATAAACGCTGCCCACGCTCCACCCAGCCGTTTCAGCGTGCAGACGCGGTGAAACGAGCGCGCGTGGGTCTGGGTACACGCCGGGCACAGGCGCCAGCGTCAGCGTGCGATGCGGACCGCGCACCATCGCGCCACGTCGCAGCGTCCCGTAGACGTCGCGTAACATGACCCCCGCCGCGAACCGCGTGCGCATCCCCGTAAACAGCACGATCGCCGCAGCCCAGCCGCTTATCGCCGACGGTAACGCGTGTCGTGGCGCGAGGCCGCGGGCGTCGGCGGCAAGCAGCAGCGCGCCGCCCAGCACGTTGAGCGCGTCATCGCGCACGAGCAGCGCCGGCGACGCATGTGCGAGTCGCGCGGCCGCTCCGAGCGTATCCCGATTGGTCCTCCGCACGAGGTCCATCAGTCCGTAACCGCCATCGATACTGCGCACGCCGGGATGGCTATCCCAGGTACTCTGCACGTAGGAGAGCGCTAAGAGGACCGGCGCGGGCACGCCGGAGCGCGCGGCCGCGCGTGTGAAAATGGCGCGGTTGGGTGGATCGGGCGGCAGATGGAGCGGCGGCAGGATGAGTGGGGCGAGTCCCTTGACGGGCAGCGCCGCGGCCGTGGCCCTATAGGCGGCCGGAATGGGGGCGGACAGAACGGGGAGGGCGAGGGCGGCGAGCAACACGAGGCGAAGGGTCAGGCGGGAAGAACACGTCACCATTCGAGCCTTTCTTGCACTGCGGCGCCAAACGCCGGCAGCGTGGGCGCTGCATTAGGCAGCGCGGTCAAGGGGACGGTTGAGGGGCGCCACTGCTACGATACCCTAAAACGGCCTCCCATTTCAATAGCCCAGACAAAAAAAGGTGTGCGCCATATCGGCAAAACGCGCACAAAATGAGTCCATGGTCAGACGAATGGGGCTGTCAGTGCTGCTAACAGCCCCATTCGTCTGACCATGGACTCATTTTGTTGAAAAATAATCCTACTTTTGTACAGCCATGTCATCGTCAGGCTCGAAGCGCAACGATAGGGCGGCGGTTTCCGGTGGCGGCCGCTTGTGGCCGAAGCGGTACGCCAGCATAAAGCGTACGTGGCGCCAGCCATCGCGCAAGGCATTGAGTTTGGACGCGCCGGCGCGCGGGTAGTAGGTAATAGGCACTTCGGCGACGCGCAGCTTAGACTCGGCCGCTTTGATGACGAGCTCGGAGGCGAACTCCATGCCCGGACTGACCAGCCCCATGCGCAGGTACGCTTCACGCGTGAAGGCGCGCAGGCCACTATGCGCGTCAGAGCTCTTGAGCCCAAAGAGCATGTTGAGCATGAAGGTGAGGACGGGGTTACCGATGTAGCGGTGCGTCCATGGCATCGCGCCAGGCAAGATTTTGCCGCTGAAGCGCGAGCCCAGTACGTAGTCATAGCCATTGCGCAACGGGGCGATCAGGCGGTCAATCTCGCGGAAGTCATACGTTTGGTCGGCATCGCCCATCACGATGTATGTACCCGTACTCGCGGCGAATCCCTTATGATAGGCGTTACCGTAGCCACGCAAAGGTTGGCGTACGACATGGGCGCCGGCGGCCTGCGCGAGCTCGGCCGACTGGTCGGTCGAGCCGTTGTCGGCCACGATAATCTCACCCGGTAAGCCCGCGCGCTGCAGGCCTTCCTGCGCCCAGGAGATACAGCGCGCGATACCGGCCTCCTCGTTAAGACAGGGCATGACGACAGAGATCTTCTCGGCCCCTTTGGCCGCCCACGACGGTTTCGGTTCCACGGCGGCCTCTTGAGCGAGATCCAGGCCTATGTTTCGCACGCTTATCTCCCACGTACCAGCAGGGGACATGCGCCCCTCGTACAACAGCAGTCTATCAGCAAGGCTACGCCCTATCTTCACGAACGCCGACATAGCAACAGACGCAATTATACCAGTTAGGTCGATAACAGGCGCAAAGGACAAAAGACAAAGGACAAGGCGGCCTTTTTTTAGCTCAACGTCACGAAGTAGCTGCGGCAGGCGAAGTCGATGAGGTCCTTGCGCAACGTCGCCGGGACATCGTAGTAGCGGGACGCGCTCAGGAGCTGGTTCAGGAGGTCACGCGGGTGGCAGGCTTGCGGGTCGCGCCCCGTCTTGTCGTAGTATTCGCTCATCAAGTAGTCGAAAGCCTCCTCGACATAGTCGACACCCTTGGCCCGGGCCACGCGCTTGAAGATCTCCCTAAACTGCTCGGCCGTGGGCGAGGGCACCTCGATCTTGTACTGCATGCGTCGCAGGAAGGCGTCGTCGACCAGATCTTTGGGCGATAGGTTGGTCGAAAAAACGATCAACTCCTCGAAAGGCACCTTGATCTTGACGCCCGTGGCCAGGTTGAGGTAGTCGACGTGCTTCTCCAGCGGGACGATCCAGCGGTTGAGCAGCGCGGCAGGTGAGCATTGCTGGCGGCCGAAGTCGTCGATGAGGAACATGCCGCAGTTGGCCTTCATCTGCAGCGGCGCCTCGTAGGTCTTGCTCTCCGGCGAATAGGTCAGGTCGAGCGCCGAGAGGGTCAACTCGCCGCCGGCTATGACCGTGGGACGTTTGGAGCGTACCCAGCGCCCGTCGACCTCGTGCGCCGTCTCCTCCACGGCGTGGTGCACCGATTCATCGAAGATGCGGATGATCTCGCCCTCCACGATGACGGCCTGGGGGATATAGACGTCACCGCCGAGGCAGGTGGTGGCGATCTCGGCGATGGTCGTCTTACCGTTGCCGGGGGCCCCGAACACGAAGATCGACTCGCCCGAGTTGATGGCCGGCCCCAATTGTTCGAGCACGCTGGGCGCGAGCACCATCGTCGAGAAGGCGCGCTCGACCACGTCGCGCGTGACGTGCGCGTCGCGGGCGCGCTGCCGGCTCACCACGTAGGTATAATCTTCGAGCGTGACGGGGCAGGCCCCGGCGTAGTTGGAACGCCCCAGCAACTCATGGACCTTGTCCACGCCCTTGTCGGTCAAAGCATACTTATAGAGCACGGGGTGCGGACCGTTGGTCCCCTGTACTTCGATGAAGTAGCGTGTCTTGAGCTCTTCGAGCAGCCCATCGACGAGGTTACGGTAGGGCAATTTGATGACCTCGACGACCTTGCGCGCCTCGATCACCCCCTGGAAATAGAAAATCTTCAGAATCAGGTCGGAGATAAAGCCCGCCTCGAGGCCGGTGTCCTCGACACATTCGACAGGCGGGGGTGTGAGCGCGATAGGCGCCGCGTCCGCGGTGGGCAGCGGCGCCAGGGCCGGCGGCGTCGCGAGAGCCGGCGCGCGCGCTACGCCCGCTGGCAACGTCACGGTCGCGGGCGCGGTGCGGACAAAATCGAGGGCCATGAGCAACCTCCACAGGATGGGCGGGCGCGGCTACATCCACGTTTCATACATCTCATACAACGGCTATAACGACTCACCATTATCGCGAGCCGTGCCCTTCCCGGCGAACTAAGAAGCGGCATAACAGGATCGCCAGTAACGCCGATAAGCCCAAGCGGGCTACTAGGACTTAGGGTAAGGGACGGACGACGGATAGGGAATAGCCCGTGCCTGCTAGCCCGAGTGGATGGTCGCTGGTCGCTGGTCGCTGGTCGCTGGTTAATACCAGTACGTAGGGAGCTAAGGAAGCGTGTTCTTGAATAGTCGTGCTACCCGGCCACACGAGGGGCATGAGTGACATGCCGAGTAGGAGCTTTACCATCGACCATCGACCATCGACCATCGACTATCGACCATCGACTTCGTCCACGATGTCGCGCAATTGCTCGAGATCGAACGGCTTGGAGAGCACCCCGATGCTTTTGTCGGAGAAAAGGCGGCTCTGCGACGGGCTGAGGATTGAGGCGGTACACAGGACGACGGGGATGTGCGCGGTGCGCGGGTCGCTCTGCAACGCGTCGAGGACCGCCAACCCGTCCGGCTCCGGCATCATGATGTCTAACAGCACAAGGTCAGGCCGCAACGCCACGATCGCCTGATGCGCCTTGCCCGATGCGGTCGTGCCGCTCGCCTCGACGCCAAGTTCGGTAAGCAACAGCATCAGCATCTCGACGATGGCCAATTGGTCGTCGACGACGTAGACGGTCATGTCGTCCCCCCTATCTCCCCCTCTATCGCCGTTGTATGACCTGTTATGCCCTCATGGGACCAGGTGTCGAGCATGGCGCACAGCGCCTCGTCGGCCGCCGCGTCGACACGGCGAAGCAACCCCCAGGCATCGTCGCGGGACGCGCTGGCGGTCGCGGCTTCTCCGTGCGCGACCAGCCATATCTCACGGCGCAGCGCCGCCACCTCGCGCGCGAGGTCCGCGGCGCGCGCGCCCTGCGCGTGGCGCAGCCGCGCGTGCGCGTGCGCGGCGTCGGCTCCGCCGCCGACGGTCATCGCCGCGACGTCACGCGACGATGACTGCACCTCAAGCGCCGCGGCGATGCCATCGAGGAGAGCGGAACCCTGCCCTTGTAGCGCGGCCAGCGAGAGGTCGGGCTGGCGGCGGAAAACATCGAAGGTCGAGAGTCGCTGTATCCAGCGTAACAGGATACGCTGGCGATCACGGCGCAACAGCAGCGCGACGCGGTCCAGGAGCGGGTTGACGCTGACGGCTTGAGCCGGCTGGCCGCGCTGGCCTGCCGCCGCGATCGCCGCGTAGAGGACCTCGATATCGAACGGCATGACCAGACCGGCGGCGACGCCGAGTGTCTGCTCACGCAACGCGCGGTCGACGAGGGCGGCGGCGTCCGATGTCACCACCACGCCGATATCCTCCAGCGACGGATCCTGGCGTAGCCGCCGCAACAGATCCCACGGCTCCTCGGTGCGGAGTACGAGGTCGAGGAGCAAGACACCAGGGCGCTCCCGCCGTAAGCGCTCCACCGTGGCCTCTCTATATGAACACCCGACGGCCTCGTAGCCCTCGGCCTCCAGGAGGATGCGATTAAGCTCGAGGACATCGTGCCGGTCGTCGACGATGAGGACGGAGCGAGGAGGCGCCATGGCCTGTATCCCTACGTTGGCAAGGCGGACATAGCTGCCGCAACGCCCTCCGCCACCCACGGCGCGTTCCCACGCACACGCCGTAATGTACGCCGCGCCAATTCCACAAAGCCCGCCTCGATGGTGGACTCGGCCCCGCAGTTTTGTGAAGCGACGCCAACCATAATACCGTCGGAGCAGCGCCCCGTTCCGGGGTCGTAGACCGCGGCGCCGGCCGCGTTAGCGCCATCGAGCCAGGACGCGCACACGAGGGCAAGATCGCGGTAGCGCTCACGGCCTGTCGCCAGGTACAACTCCTCCAGGCCCAGCGCCAGTGTCGAGATATCATAGGCGCACTGGCATTCCTGCTGGCACGGGTAGACGTGATAGAAGCCCCCCGCGATGACCGGCTCGACGAGGTTGCGTACCGTTTCGTCGCAAGCGGCCAGGTAGTCGAGGCGTGAGAAGAGCCGCCCCGCGCGTGCGACGGCCTGTAGCTGATGGTAGCCCCACACCGCGACATCCGCTTTGGCGACGCGGTCGCGGAAGAAGCCCGGGCCGCTGGCGACGATAGCGTCGCACAAGGCGCAGATGCGGCGGCACAGCGCGTCATCGGGGTTCTTTTGGTACAACTCCATCAAAGCCAGCGCATGGACGGCCTTGATCTTCATATCGCTTGACGGAGCAAGACGACCGCGCAGGAAGAGCCGCAGGTACTCCTCATCGCCGGTCACGCGCCAGGCCATCGCCAGCGCCCACATGGCGCGCGCGGTCCACCATTTACCGCCGCTAAAGGATGTCTGACCGCGCCTATTTTTCGCACCGTGGCCGTCGACGATAAAATTGAGGAAGCGGCCATTGGGTTCCTGCATATACGCGACAAAGCTTAACCAGCCCCGCGCCAGACGCAGCGCGGCCGACGAGCCGTTCTCTTCATAGACCTGCAGGGCCAGGATAGCCGCGCGCGCCACATCGTCTACGCAGGAGATACCTTCGAAGCCGCTCTCCTTGGCCGTGATGAATTCGAGGGGCGGCTCACGCCCCGGACCGAGCGGCCGCGCATAGATGGCGATATAGGGGATGCGTCGCCCGTCATGCTCGAACGAGCGTGTCAGGCGATAGAGGTGTCGCAAGACACCGGGGACCGACCCGTAAACGGGCCTAAGAGGTAATAATCTGTCCATGGGCAGAGGTCATAGGTCTGGGGACGCAACCTCATTTTTCTCCTCGCGCTATGGCGCTCTAGGCCGGAAAACCCAACGGGGCGTGGGTTCATGCATCAGTGTAATGCATACCGGCGCTTCGCTGTTGCAAGATCCGCGCCGCCCTCAGGGTCTGCGACTGCCCTTATAGAGCGGTGACGTAGGTCTCCGTCGGCCCATCCGGGAGCAGGCGGAGCCGCCGGCGCGCCACGTCTGGCTCGAGCCCGAGCACTTCCAGAGGGATCACACCAAGGAGCGGTTGTATCCCCTCCGGCAATTCGAGAACATCCACCGTGCCTTCCCGCCCCATCACGCTCAGGGTTGCGGCGCGGAAGAGACGCGCGCGGCGCGGCCCGGCGGCGGTCTGGATGGTTAGCTCGCGTAGGATGGTTAGGCCAAGGCGTGCGACGATATCGGCCGGCACACTCAGGTACGTCGCGCCGGTATCGACCAGTACACCATCAAGCGTCACGGACCGCGTGTCTTTCGCGTCTCTCAAGCCGCGCTCGGCTTCGATTTGATCGGCGCGGTTGCTGATGATCAGGGACGTATCTACTCTGCCCATCGGAACCTCAAGATTGGGAGACAAAGTCGTCATGGCGTATGGTCCATTCGCATACTACGTAACACGGTAGGTCTTGATAACCTGCTGTCATGTTACCATAGCTACTTACGCCGACGGCCCAATTATTGCCTATGTACGCCGTCATATGACCGTCATCGCCCTTGTCATTGCCCTGGGCACGCTCGTGGTCGTGTTGACGCGCCCGCGCGGGCTCAACGAAGGGGTCGCCGCGCTGGGCGGCGCGATCCTCATGCTCCTCGCGCGCGTGGTCACGCCGCCCGCGGCGTTGCGTGTGCTGACCACGAACTGGGACGTGTTCCTGTTCTTCCTGGGCATGCTCACGGTGACGGGGCTGGCCGAGCAGGCCGGCATTTTTTCATGGCTGGCCAGGCGGGCCGCCGTGCTGTCGCGCGGGAGCAAGCTGCGCCTGTTCGTCAACGTGTTCCTCCTCGGCGTGCTCATCTCGACGTTCCTCACCAACGACGCCACCGCGCTCATCCTGACCCCCGTCGTCTACAGCGTGGTCCGCCTGCTTGATCTCGACCCGCTCCCTTATATGTTCGCCTGCACCTTCATCGCCGACACCGCGTCGCTCACCCTGCCGGTGAGCAACCCGATCAACATCGTCATCGGCGAGCACTTCGGCCTGACCACGACGGGCTTCCTGCGCTACCTGCTGGCGCCCAGCCTGCTCGCCATCCTGATCAACATCGTCATCTTCACGCTGCTGTTTCGACGCCGCGTCACGGGGCGCTTCGACAAATCCCTCCTGGGCAAGGAGGAGGGCCTGACGCATCCGGGCTTTTTCCGCTACGCGGCCGTCGTGCTGGTCGTCCTCGCCGTGGTCTTCGTGGCCGGGGGGATCGTCGGCGTCCCGGCCGGCGTCATCGCCGTCGGCGGGGCCATCCTATTGCTTGGCGGAGCAATCGCGTTGGGGGCGCTCGATGCGCGGCGCTTCATCCGCGACTTTTCGTGGAGTATTTTCCCGTTCGTGGCCGGACTGTTCGTGGTGGTGCGGGGCATCGAGAGCGTCGGGTTGACGAAACCCATCGGAAAGATTTTAACTGTGGGGGGCGCCAACGCGGTCGTCACGGCGCTCGTCAGCACGGGTGTGAGCGCGGTAGGCACGAACCTGATCAACAACGTACCGATGGCCCTCGTGCTCAACACGGCTATTAGCGCCACGGGCAATATCCACAGCGCGGTGGGGCATGCCTTGGTCTACGGCAGCCTGCTTGGCTGTGATCTAGGGCCGAACCTGACCACGACAGGCTCGCTCTCGACCATGCTTTGGCTGCTGCTGTTGCGCCAACGCGGGCTCCAGGTCTCCTCGCTGCAGTACCTGCGTCTCGGTCTGGTCGTAACACCGCTGATGCTGGCGGTTGGGGCCGTGGTGCTCGGAGTGACGAGCGGCTAGTCGGCCATTAGCAATCAGCTGTCAGCAATCAGCCGTCAGCTGACGGCTGATTGCTGACAGCTAAACAAAGGGGGCATAATGATGCGCATAGTCGTGGCGGTTAACGAACATCCGGTGGAGGATGCGTTGGGGCTGTTGCCACGCTTGGCGCCATTGCAGGGCGCGGATGCGCTCCTGGTCCACGTCCTCGATACAGGGGGCCGCGAGGAGTGGGAGCGTGGCGCGGCGCGGCGGCTATTCCGTCCGGGTGGCCCCGCGCGTCACGGTGATGAACGGATGCATGCAGCCGACCGGGCGGGGGGCGAGCGTGCGCTGGCGCGCGCCGCGGCCAGCGCCGCGTCATCGTGGCCCGGCGCGCGCGTCGAAACGCGCTTATTGCAGGGCAGCCCCAAGCACGAGATACGCCGTCTGCTCGACGACGAAGGGGCCGATCTCCTCGTCGTGTTCGTGCACGGCCAGGAGGTCGGACCCAAGTCGATCGGCAAAGAGGCGCGTTTCCTGATCGACCACGCGCCATGCCCGGTGCTCGTCGTGAAGTCAGTCGTGAGTCGTGAGCCGTGAGTTGCTAGTACTGGCGACTCATGGCTCACGACTCACGACTTCTTGCAGGGCCGCGACGTGGACACGACACGGCGCGTGGGTCGCGACGTGCGACCGCACATCGGGGTGGAGGAGCCGTCCAAAGGCGTGTGGCCGCCGCGCGCCAAGGACGATGACGGCGGCGTCGTGCGCGGCGGCAGTCTCTTCGATGGCTGTTGGGATGTTCCCTTCCGCGATCTCGCGCTCGATAGCGGGGATCGCGTGCCCCAGGGCGGTGAGTTCGGCGCGGAGCACCTGCTCGGCGAGGCTAAAGATCACCTCGACTTCCTCGGATGTCGCGGTGAGCGGTAGGCACTGCCCGCCCGCGCTAAACATTGCCCCGACGACAGGATGGTTATCCAGCACATGCAGCAGGACAACGGCTCCCGCATCGGTATCCCTGACGACGTGCGCGCCTTCGACCGCCACGAGACCGGCCGTCGATAGATCCTCTAGCGCGATGACTACAGCGTTACCTCCAGCCATACCACGACCTCCTTGCGGTTGGTGGGTTAGTGATTAGAAGTCGAGTTGGTTGACGAAATCGCGGAAGACGCCTAGTTTATCCTCCTCTTCGGGAGCCGACACGCTCACCGACGCCCGCGCCAAGACATCGTCCTCGACGTAGATTGGAGCCCCAATGCGGACCGCCAGGGCGATGGCGTCGCTGGGGCGGGCGTCGATGTGCAGCGTCGTATCGCCGTGCTGCAAGGTGACAAGCGCGTAGAAAACATCGTTGTCTAATTTGTTGATGACGACTTCGGTAATTTCACCGCCAAGGCGCTCGATCATCGAATGCATGAGATCGTGCGTGAGTGGGCGCTCGTGATGCGCGCCCTGGAGCTCCGAGGCGATGGCTATAGAAACGTCCTCACCGATCCAGATGAGCAGATAGCGCTCGATCTTGGAGTCTTTAAGGATGACGACGCGGGTGTTGTTCGCCATATTGATGCGGACACTATCGACGACGCATTTAACGAGCATAATGTGTTGCCATTCTCGCGTAACAGGACACCGCGCTGTCGCGGGTCCACCGTGACCGTTGACCGTTACGCTCATTGTACCACCGCTTTTCGCCTAACGCCCACTCCGTCCAATCTGACCAATCTGAGACAATACTACGTGGCGACTACGTGGCGCCAGTTGACGACGTCGTGAAGCAAAGTGTATTGGAGGCGTGATGGGGCAGGCGATGAACGAGGCGACGGACGGGAAGCGTCCCCGTATCCTGGTGACGGACGCGTTCGCGGCCGAGGGTCTGGAGATATTGCGCGCGGGGGCCGAGGTACGCGAGCAACGTGGGCTCGATGAGCCCGGCCTTGTCGCGGCGCTGCGCGACGGCGGCTATGACGCCCTGGTCGTGCGCAGTGAGTCACGCGTGACCAACGCCGTGCTTGGAGCCTCGCCGGCCTTGCGCGTGGTGGCCCGCGCGGGCGTAGGCGTCGACAATATCGACGTGCCGGCGGCGACGCGCCACGGCGTGCTCGTCCTCAATATGCCGACCGGCAACACGGTCACGACGGCGGAACACACGACCGCGCTGCTCCTGGCGATGGTCCGCTCGTTACCGCAGGCCAACGCATTGTTGCGCGCGGGCCAATGGGAGCGCAAGTCGTTCCTGGGTATGGAGTTGGCGGGCAAGACGCTCGGCGTCGTAGGGCTGGGCCGCGTCGGCAGCGAGGTAGCGCGTCGCGCCCAAGGTCTTTCCCTGCGCGTGTGCGCGTACGACCCCTACATCGCGCCCGAGGTGGCGGAGCGCTTGCATGCGACCTTGTGTCCCTCGCTCGACGACCTGCTGCCGCGTTGCGATCTCCTGACCGTGCACACGCCGCTCAACGACGAGACGCGCGGCATCATCGACGCTCGCGCGCTCGCGCTCCTGCCGCGCGGCGCGCGGGTCATCAATTGCGCGCGCGGCGGCATCGTCGACGAGGGGGCGCTGCTGGCCGCGCTGGACGATGGGCACATCGCGGGCGCGGCCCTCGACGTCTTCGTGGGCGAGCCCATCCGCGATCCACGGCACCCGCTGATTAGCCATCCCCGCGTCGTTTCCACCCCGCACTTGGGCTCGGCCACACACGAGGCCGAGCTCAACGTCGCGCTAGGGACGGCGCGCGCGACGCTCGACGCGCTGCGCGGCGCGCCGGTCCCGACGGCGGTCAACGCGCCCGTTTCCGGCGGCGCGCTCGAGGACGTGGCTCCGTACCTGGACCTCGCCCATACCCTCGGCGTCCTTGCCGTGCAGTGGGATCGTGGGCCGCTCACGGCCCTGCGCGTCGGCGTGTCCGGCGACCTGGCCGATCTGGAACTAAGTCCGCTGGTCGCGGCGGCGCTGACCGGCGTCTTCTCGGCCGTCACGGCCGAGCGGGTCAACCAAGTCAACGCGCGGCTCGTGGCCGAGGAGCGCGGCCTGCGGATCGAGGAGGTGCGGTCGAGCGCCGCCGCCGACGGCGGCTACCGCGGGGCGGTGCATCTGCGTCTGCAGCGCGACGACACGCATGCGGTGGACCTGACGGGCGTGGCCGTGCACGGGCAGCCGCATCTGCTCTCCATCAATGGCTACCGGCTCGACCTGCCTCTGACGGAGGGCGCCTGGCTCGTCACGCGTCACCAGGACCGGCCCGGACTCGTCGCGGCGACCAGCCAACTGCTGGGCGAGGCGGACATCAACATCGGCTTCATGCAGGTCGGCCGCGATCAGCCGCAGGGCATGGCGCTCATGGTCATGGGCGTGGACACGGCGGTCCCCGACGACGTTTTCGAGGCGGTCAAACAACTCCCGCAGGTGCAGAGCGCGCGGCGGCTGCGCATCTGAATAGTCGATGGTCGATGGTCGATGGACGTGAGTCGTGAGTCGTGAGTCGTGAGTCGGGAGTCGGGAGTCGGGAGTCGTTAGTGGGATCGGGTAAACAGACTACGCGTGGGGCGAACAATCGCTTGACGAACGCTCGTAGCGTATTACACTCGACCATCGACCATCGACCATCGACCATCGACCATCGACCATCGACTCGTTCCGGGCATGCATCTTGCCAAGGACACCATGCGTGCGTAGGAATCCACATTCCTAGGCAGGCGCCCCATACGGATACACAAAGAACGAAAGGACAAGATACACGTATGACCACTCAGTCTAGTTCCAGCCAGTCTAAAGAGGTGCAGACGATCACCAAGTATATCGGCGACATGCACGCGCTCGAGTCGCACATCGACAAGGCGATCGAGAATCAGATCAAGGGGTTCCCGCAGGGGCACCCGGAGGCGCTCCAGAAAGTGCAAACGTTCCATAGCGCGCTGGAGAACCATCTGACGGCGCTCGCTTCGCGGCTTCAGGCGCTCGGCGGTAGCCCCACGCACCCAGTGAAGGGCGCCGTCGCCGCGGTTGCCGGCATCGCCGCCGGACTCTACGACCAGGTGCGCACTGAGGAAGCGTCGAAAGACCTACGCGACGACTACACGGCGTTGAACCAGTCCATTATCGCCTACGTCATGCTGCACACGACGGCCCTGGCCTTCAATGACCAGGAAACGGCGGACCTGTGCCAGCGCCACCTCACCGATACCTCAAACTTCGTGATGAGTATCCAGAGCTTCATGCCCGCGCTCGTCATCCAGGAGTACGAGCAGGACGGCGGCTTCTCCACCATCAACAAGGATGCCGCCATCAACGGGACCAAACAGGTTATCAACAAGATCTGGAACGATAACCCCGAGCGCAGCTAAAACCACGTCACACGCGGCGCCCATAATACGGCGCGGCAAAAACGACGAAAGGGCGGAGATGGTTTCTCCGCCCTTTCGTCGTTTTTGCCGCGCGCTCTATCTGTTATAAACTTTTGCCGCTTGCGTCAGGGGCGGCGCGACGTATCCCGCCATTGGTGTGACATGCGCCGCCGAGGCAGGGTGGGCGTGCGCGAACGGGCCAACGAGCGCGCAGGCTACGATTAGGGCCAGGATAACGCCCGTCCACGGCGCGGTTCCAAACTCTTCATACCGCGCTTTTGTCTTTACCATCGGCGTCCCTCCCCCTATCGGCTTTTCTCGCTATCACGCAGCGTAGACGATATCAGGCCGAGCCACAATAGCCCAAAGAGGGGATGAGCGATAGTACTTTACTCGTCGTCGTCGTACTCGTCCGCGAGCGTCGCCGTGTCGTAGTACATGCGTATTTGGTGGACAAGGCCATCGCGCAGGGTGAAAAAGAAAGCGCAGGGTGTGACGGATGGCTCGTTGTCCTCGGTCGCGGTGATACGTCCTTCGAGAGCCGCCACGTCACCCTCGGAGAGCACGGCGTCGAGGTGCAGGAACTGGTCGGGCAGGGCGTCGGCGGAGGTAACAAAGAACTCGCGCACGCCCTCGGCGTCGCGGTAGGGGATCGGCGCCAGCGGGTGTATAAGCGTTACGTCGGGCGCGCAGACCGCGAGCAGCGCCTCCCAGTCACGCGCGTTGGCGGCGTCGACCAGCCGCCGTACGGCCTCCGTGCTGTCGGTCATGGTCCCTCCTTGATTAGGCGACGGGCGATAGTCGATAGTAACTTGTCGGCTACTACTATCGTACCATTGAACAAGTCACGACTAAGGCATCACCGTCGCTATCTTTGTTACCATCGACCATCGACCATCGACTATCGACTATTGCCCAGCGGGCGTCGGCGTGGGCGCGGGGTTCACGTCGACGACGAAGCTGGTCTGAATGCGATGGCGGTAAGATGAAGCGGGGGCCCATAGCCGATAGATGCCGGGCATGTCGAATGTTCCGGTGTACGTGACCACGCCATTAGTACCACGATTCCTGTCGACGTGTAGACGGACGAAATGGTACGTGTCCATCGAGATCGCCAGCGCGTCGCCGTCCGTCCCCGTCAGGGGCGCGATGTCGCGCGCCGTGCTGCTCCCATGCAGGAATATGAGCCCAACCCGCGCCGGCGACCCGCTCTCAACAGCGCGGACCGGCGCGCCCAAGACGACGGTCAACCCGTCGACGCTTTGGCCGCGCACCGTCTCTTGCCCGCGCAGCCGCGCCCCCGTGGCCGTACAGGCGCCGCCGGATGTCACGTTCGCCCCGCAGCGGCCGAGGCGCAGGGCTCCAATATCCGGGAGGCGCTTGGCCTGGTAATCCCCCACACGAGGTTTCATCTCGACGAAGATGACGTAGTCGTCGTCGCGCGGGAAAACGAAGGGGAGCTCATAACTGCCGTCCGTCCGGCGATAGGCCGTCAGGCGCTTAAAGTAGGTCAGGGCAGTATCCGTGACGGTCACGTCGACGCACTGCAGGCGCGGCGCACAACTCCGCGATGAAGACAACTGGGTCAGGCCCGTGATGACATGGCCGGAGAGGATATTGCGCGGCGTGAAGCGCAGCCCGTAGGCGTGGCCCGGCGTCGTGATATTGGGCGGGCCCATCGTGACTTTCCACTGCAGGACATCGGCCGGACGCTTGATCCAGGCGTTGGTGACGAAGAACATCGCCAGCATGGCCGCTACGACCGTGCCGGGGACGATGTAACGATCTATTTTCCCCATACGTTTCGCAGTGTACCGGGGCGCGCGATAAAGGGGGAGGCCTCCGTGAGGGGGGCGCGGTATCAGGCGGCCAGGATACCGCGCAGGAGGGTGACCAACCCCTCCTCGTCCTCGTCGGCATTGGGATGAACCCGCGCATGGGGATCACGCGCTATGTAGATGTGTTCCTCGGGCGTTGGCGCGCCGAGCACGATCACATGTACCCTTTGTAGGGGCTCCACGTCGCGCAACGCCTGTAGGAGGGTGAGGGCGCGCCCTTGGGAGAGGTCCGCGTCGGCGAGCACCACGGAGGGACGGGTCTTGCGGGCCAGCGTGAGGGCATGGTCGGCGGTATCGGTCGACAGCACGTAGTAGCCGGCGGTGCGCGCCGCGCTATGGCGGCGGCGCAGCTTTTCGGCATCCGCGCTTACGAGTAGGACGAGATGAAAGATACGCCTCGCCATCATCGGCCTCCTTTAGTAGCGCGCCCAGCACTTAGCACACAGCATTCTCATGCGACAGGGAGATGTCGCGAAACGGATAGGAGCGCATGAAGCATGCCAATAGGGTATGTTATCCTCTAAGCGAGACGGTTACCGCCCCATGCCACGGCGAATGCCCCCGCGTCAGGGATTGGAGTCAAGCATGTCTACGCGCATCGCGGTTATCGACGACGAGCAGGTCATTCTCGACTTGCTGCGAGAGTTGCTGTCCGATGAGGGCTATGAGCCCCATGTGTTCCCCGACGGCGCGGCGGCCTATCCTCGCGTCCGCGACCTCGCACCAGCCGCCATCATCCTCGACATGCGCATGGAAAGTCCCACGGCCGGCTGGCAGTTGCTCGAGCGCGCCTGGCAGGACCCGGTGCTCCGGACCACGCCTATGATCGTCTGCTCGGGCGACATCCCGCTTCTGCGGGAGCGCGCCGCCGACCTACAGGCGCGCGGATGCGCCCTCCTCGCCAAACCCTTCGATCTTGCCGACCTGTTGGACCTGCTCGACCGTATGACCGGCGGCCCCGCGCGAAACTAGTAGTCCGTCCGCTGCCTGACCTTAAAAGGTCATGGCAGGGACCAGACCTTGAAAGGTCATGGCAGGGACCAGACCTTGAAAGGTCATACCGCTACCAGTCGTGAACGCCGCGTGGAGGGGGGCCGGGCACATGTCGCGCCCAGACAGACCTTTCAAGGTCCATCTGCTGCCATGACCTTTTAAGGTCAGGCCACCTCTCCAATCGTGGGATACGCCCGATTTTACGCGGGCTATCGCCACGTTGCGCACACGGTGGCATACTACAGGAGGTTTATTTACCATAATGTATGCGCCCGTATACGGAGGGCGTCTAGAGGAGCCCTATATATGAGTACCGTCATCATTGTCTGCAAGAGCGGGAGCCGATCGTGAACGCGCGGATGTACGAGGTACCCCGGCCGCGGTCGCCACGCCAGAGTGGCGGCCGCCGCGGGAGACGCGGCGCGTTCTGGCTGCCGATCCTGGCGCTGCTCGTGTTGCTTGCGCTCGCCACGCCGGGCGCCGTCAGTGTGCTCGTCGGCTACTGGTGGTTCGGCGAACTCGGCTACGACCGCGTCTACACCACCCAGATCACAGCCGGTATCGCGCTCGGCGTCGCCGGTGCGGCCGTTTCTTTTCTCATTATGAAAGGGTTGGCCTTCTTCGTCACGCGCGTGGCGCGGCGGCAGGGCCGTGCGCAAGCCTACCATGGCCTCGTGCGCCTCGGCGTCAACGGCGCCATCCTCGTGCTGGCCCTGTTCCTCGGACTCAGCCTCTCCGGCGACTGGCAGCGCGTGCTCTTCGCCCTGCATCAGTCGCCATTTGGCGCGCGCGACCCCGTCTTCCACCACGACATCGCCTTCTACGTTTTCACCCTCCCTCTGTTGCAAGACCTGCTGGGGTGGCTGGGCCTGGTGTTGTTCTTCGGGCTCATCGTGGCCCTGGTGCTGCTCTACGCGCTCGACCTCGGCGGGCGTATCAACGCCACGCTCGAGCCCTATGTACGCACCGGGCAGGTCGTGGGCGCGCCGCAGTTCGACATCCGCTGGCTGCGTCCCTACCTCACCGTCGTGTCGTTCTGGCTGGCCCTGCTGGCCCTCGTCGTCGCCGGCTCCAACTGGCTGATGCGCTACGACTCGCTCGTCTCGCCCGGCAACGGCTTCCAGGGCGGCAGCTACGTCGACCTGCACGCGGGCATCCCCGGCTGGACCATCTTGACCGCGCTGGCGGTTATTGGCGCGCTGACGCTGCTCGTCAATGCCTTTGCCTGGCGGCGTTGGGGCGCTATCGCGGGCGTCGTCGCGGCCTGGCTCGTGGCGTGGGTACTGCTGGTGGGACTCTACCCCGGCATCCTACAGGGACTCAAGGTGAATCCCGCGCCGCTGGCGGCCGAGGGGCCGCAGATCCAGCATAATATCGACGCCACGCGCGCCGCCTTCAACCTGGAGAACGCGCGGGTCTCGCAGTTCCCGTCCAACACCATCACCACGGGCGATGTCGCGGCCGGCCGCTCGGGCATCAATTCGTTGCGCGTCGAAGACCCCGACCAATTCACCACCGCGGCGCAGCAGCAGCAGGCCATCCGCCTGTTCTACGACTTCACGGCGGCCGGGCTCGACCGCTACCGCATCGGGGGGCAACTGCGCCAGCTAATCGTCTCGCCGCGCGAGCTCAACCAGGGCCAGCTGCAGAACCCGAACTGGCAGAACCTCAATTTCACGTACACGCACGGCTACGGCGCCGTCGTGTCGCCGGTCAACGCGGTGTCGGGTGACGGCTCGCCGCAATATCTGATCAAGGACATCCCGCCGCACGCCAATCCGGATATCCCCGTGGCGAGCGATCTGCCGGCGATCACGCGGCCCGGCATCTACTTTGGCCAGGACACCACGAGCTCGGTCTTCGTCAAGACGGGCGCGCAGGAGTTCGACTACGGGACCGGCGACACGGAGTACCACACCTCCTACGCCGGGACGGCCGGCATCACCATCGGCGGCTTCCTCAAGCGGCTGGCCTGGACGGTCTACTTCGCCTCGCCCGTCCAGTTCGGCACCACGAGCTACCTCACGCCCTCCTCGCGCGTGCTGCTGCACCGCGAGATCACGGACCGCCTGAACACGCTGGCGCCCTTCTTCAGCTACGACGGCGACCCCTACCTCGTGCTCGGCGCCGACGGACACCTCACCTGGATCGTCGACGGCTACACCACCAGCGCGACCTATCCCTACGCCGAGCCCTATACGGACGCGAACAGCAATACCTACAGCTACATACGCAACGCCGTTAAGGCCACCATCGACGCCTACAACGGCACGGTACGCCTCTACGTCGCCGACCCATCCGACCCCATCGTGCGCACCGTCGGCGCCAGCTTCCCCGGCCTGCTGCGGCCGCTCTCCACGATGCCGTCCGACCTGCGCGCGCATGTGCGCTACCCCGAGGACCTGATGAACGCGCAGGCGGCCGTGTATGCGCGCTACCACCAGACCAACGCGCAGGCCTGGTACAACAACGACGACCAGTGGGCTATCCCGACCTACAACGACGGCGCCAACAACCGCGCCGTCCCGCCGTACTACGCCGTGACGCGCCTGCCCGGCGACACGAGCGACGAGTTCGTGCTGATGCAGCCGTACAACCCGCTCAACAAGAGCAACATGGTTTCGCTGCTGGTCGGGCGCTCCGACGCGCCGCACTACGGTGAGTTGGTGGAGTACCACCTCCCCTTCGGCCAGCAGGTGCTGGGTCCGCAGCAGTTGCAAGCCAACGTCAACCAGCGGCCCGACTTCAGTCAGGTGCTCTCGCTGTGGAACCAGCAGGGCTCGCGCGTGCACTGGGGCCAGATCATCATCGTGCCGGTCGGCCGTGGCCTGCTCTACCTGGAACCACTCTACTTGCAGGCCGAGAACTCCAAGATCCCGCAGCTACAGCGCGTCATCGCCTACGCCAACGGCAAGCTGGTGTGGGGAACGTCGCTCGACAACGCCCTGGGGCAGATCTTCGGCAACGCCGCCGCCCCGACGGTCACGGGCACGACGCCGGCGACCGGCACGGTCCCGCTCAACCCCACCACCCCCCTGACCGGCACGACGCCGCTAACCGGCACGACCCCGCTGACTGGAACCACGCCGCTCACCGGGACGGCGCGCCAGATCCTGCAACAGGTGCAGCAACACCTTGTCGCGGCGCAACAGGCGGCCGGGCGCGGCGACTTCACGACCTACGGCAAGGAGGTCGACGCGGCCAATCGGCTGCTGCGCCAGGCCTTAGGGCAGCAATAATGAGTAACCCGTTGCCGGGCGTGCGCATCGGCCACTGGCACGACCCCGTGGGCGTGACGGGCTGCACCGTGTTGCTGCCCGCGTGCGGAGACATGGGCGCCAGCGTCGCCGTGCGCGGCGGCGCGCCTGGCACGCGCGAGACCGACCTGCTGGCACCGGAGGCGACGGTCCAGGACATCCATGCCCTGCTGCTTACCGGCGGCAGCGCCTTCGGGCTCGACGCCGCCGGCGGGGTGATGGCCTACCTGCGCGAGCGCGGCGCCGGCTTCCCCACGCCCGTCGCGCGCGTGCCCATCGTCCCCGCCGCCGTCATCTTCGACCTCGACAGCGGTTCCGCCGACGTGTGGCCAGACGCCGCGGCCGGATACGCCGCGTGCGTGGCGGCGCGCGCGGACGAAGCGCGCGAGGGGACCGTCGGGGCGGGCTACGGCGCCTGCGTCGGCCGCGCGCTTGGGCCGGACGGGCGCGTGAAGGGCGGCCTTGGCCTCGCCACGGATACATTACCCGACGGTACAATAGTGGGCGCGCTGGCGGTCGTCAACGCCGTGGGCGACGTGCTCGACGCGCGCGGCGAGATCCTTGCCGGTACGCGCCGCGACGGCCGCTTCGCCGATTCGGCCGCCCTACTGCGAGAGGGTGGCGGACGGCCGCACCCGCTGACCAACACAACGCTCGTGGCCGTGGCGACCGACGCGCAACTCGACAAGACCGCGCTACGCCGGCTGGCCTCGCTGGCGCACGATGGCCTCGCCCGCGCCATTAGCCCGGCGCACACGGCCTACGACGGCGATACCGTGTTTGCCCTCTCCACCGGCGACCGCGCGGCGTCGCCCGACGCCGACGCCATCGGCGCCCTTGCCGTCGAACTGACCGCCGCGTCGATCCGTCGCGCCGTCCGCGCCGCCACGGGCGCCGCAGGGGTCCTCGCGCTACGCGACCTATCCGACGCCTCCGGCTAACGCGGCGCGTTCGTCGCTACTGGCAGCGCCTGCATCGTGATTTCTTTGAGCCGGTGTCAGAGCCCGCTGTCCTCGTAGATCAGGTCCATCGTCAGTGTCAGAGCCACGCTGGTCAGGGTCACGTCGGAGCCCGGCCCGTAGGTCGTGGGCGCCCACGTCCCGGCATCGTCGCGGCGCCACACCTCGACCTCGCGCCGCCGGTACTCGACAAGGACGTACTCGCGGAAGGTGGGGGTAGCCTTGTAGCCCTCGAACTTGTCGCCGCGGTCGTGACGTTCGGTGGAGGGTGAGAGGACCTCGACCACCAGCGTCGGGTAGTCGATCCAGTCCCGGCGGGGCGCGTCGTCGCGCGGATCGCACGTCACCACGGCGTCGGCGTACACGTAGTCGTCGGGCGACTGCCGCACCTTGATATCGGGGTTCAGGGCGCGGCAACCGCCGCCGCGCACGCCCGTCCGTAGCAACGCATAAACGTTACCTGCGATCTGGCTGTGGGCCTGCGAGCCGCCGGCCATCGCGTAGACGTAGCTATTGTGGTACTCGTGCTTGTCTTTACCATACCGCTCCAGGCTCAGGTACTGCTCGACGGTCCAGAGCGGGCCAACCTGTTGTGCGACCATAGCTTATCCCCTCCCTCCATGCTATTATCTTAACAGCGTGCGGAGAGGAGGCGGGGGATGCCGGTCGACAACGAGCTATATAATCGTCCAAGGGACATCTGGTGGGACGAGCGCGAGCCCTTGTCGACGCTGCGCACGATGGTCAACCCCGGCCGCGTCGGCTACTTCCGGTCGGTCCTCGTCGAGAGACTCGGCCGCGATCCGCACGGATTGCGCGCCCTCGACGTGGGCTGCGGCGGCGGCCTGCTGGCCGAGGAGTTCGCGCGGCTGGGCTGCGCCGTCACGGGCGTCGACCCCTCGGAGCCGTCGTTGGAAACGGCCCGCGCGCACGCCGCCACCTCAGGACTCGCCATCGACTATCGCACGGGGAGCGGCGAGGCGCTGCCGTTCGACGACGCGGCGTTCGACCTGGTGTATTGCTGCGACGTGCTCGAGCATGTCGCCGATGTCGAGCGCGTTATCGCCGAGATCGCACACGTGCTGCGGCCGGGCGGCGTGTTCCTGTACGACACGGTCAACCGCACCCTCCTGAGCCGCCTACTCATCATCGGCGTCGCGCAGGAGTGGTCCGCGACGCGGTTCCTGCCGCCCAACCTGCACGACTGGCGCATGTTCATCAAGCCGGCCGAGTTGCACGCGATCTTGGCCCGGCACGGCCTCATCGCGCGCGGCGTCGTCGGACTCGCGCCCGCCTTGAACCCGCTTGCCCTGCTGCGCGCCCTATACCTCTTCAGGCGCGGGCACCTCAGCTACGGGCAAGTCGGCGCGCGGCTCCGCTTCAGGGTCAGCCGCGACCGCTCGGCGTCGTACGCGGGCTACGCGCTCAAACGCTCGTAGGTAACCATGCCCGTAGATGCCATGGGCCTGGGTAACTACCTAGGACTGGTCGGCTAGGGCCTGTTCGGTTATTGCTCGACCGCCGTTGGAGTGGCTGGTTTTTGACAGTTCGTTGGCACGATCGTCTGGTCAACAGGCGTGCGCTGATCCGGTT